>Ga0194120_10004405_pt1 | contig 21763 bp, 13 predicted proteins | sample TA2MahCa65mmetaG_FD_148642 | JGI IMG/M metagenome (GOLD analysis project Ga0194120, IMG submission 148642) | Freshwater microbial communities from Lake Tanganyika, Tanzania - TA2015019 Mahale Deep Cast 65m | ecosystem: Environmental > Aquatic > Freshwater > Lake | place: Tanzania: Lake... | reverse complement strand
GATAAGCGTTTCCTTGTCAAGCGAATCAAGTGCTTCGCGAGTCATCCAAAGCTTGAATCAGCCGCGGAGTCCCATGTCAAATTTCCGGCGCCATTCAGCTCGCTCCAAACCAGGGGTGAGCAATTACGAATATTTTGCGTCTCCGGCTCAAGCCGAACGGAATGACTGTCGTCAGCTATATCGCACTGCCGGGCTGGGCGCCCTTGCTTCCTATTCGGGCGATCTTCGAAACGTTGACGCGCGATCCGTCTGCGTCCTCCCTCGAAAGGGTCGAGGCGGCGCTAAGCGCTGCGGGCCGGTTGCAGGAACTGGCGGCTGAATATCTCGTCGCCAATCCGGCCGCGCAAAAATTATGCGACGAGCTTCGCGTCTCGGATCGGCAATATCTTGCCCATGAATTTTTGAACGAAACGTTTAACCCGTTTTACGTTACGGAGGTCGCGGCGTATCTCAAACCTGCGGGACTGCGCTTCGCCGGCAGCCTGCCGGAACGAGAAAACGGCCTGAATCACGGCCTCTGCGACGATCGTATTTCATCTTTTCTCGACCGGGAAACCGATCCTGTTCAGAAAGAGTTCGTCAAGGATCTCTTCAACAATACAGGAGGCCGTTGCGACATTTACATCCGGAGCGATGCGCAATCGCCGTCACTGTGCGCGGATCTTGAGCCATTTTGGTTCTTGCCCGGACCTTGCGCCGATGTCGCAGCTTCAGGCTCAGCGAAACATGGACCCGGCCTTTCGATCGAAGACACGTTTTACCGCGAATTGTCCACGCTCTTGCACCAGTCGAGCGTTCGAATCGCCGACCTCGCCGCCCGTAACTCGATTGTAAAACTTGCGCAAGGCGAACTTGAAAAAAAGTTGATACGAGCGGTAATTCTGGGCATCGCAGTCGTTGGGCTGGAAAATGCGAATGTGCCGATTGATGCGCGTAAACGCCAATTGAGCCTGCCGATCTCTTTCAATCGAATCGCGCTTGTGGAAAATATTTTGGCTGACGGGCGTCGATTGCTCGCTGATCCCGTGACCGGCGGCGGACTTGAATTGACGGCGATGGAGGCGGAACTGCTGATCGCGCATATGAACAACAAAGGAGCGGGAATCGAGGCGGCGGTTGACGATCGGCTACGTGAGATCGGCTATCCGCTAAAGGCTTTTGGCAAATCCATCGAAGATCGAGGTTGGCGTTTAGCGCTGATCGCGGCGGCCAATCAGGAATTTGTTTCCAAGAATATTCCCCGCCTCTTACGTCATCGGGTGCTTTCGAACGCCTGATTTGGCCAAGATGCCGCAGTCGATCGAATTTCGGTTAATCGACCATCGACAAGCTGGACAGATAGATCAACCGCGATGACCTGTTCGCGGCGATGCGTCGCCAATATCATCGTGACGCGCCCCCTAAGCGCTTCGATTCCCTCCATCACCGCTTGCGCATTGCTTTCGTCGAGCGAGCTTGTTGGCTCGTCAAGAATCAGTAGTGCGGGCTCGCGAAGCAGTGCGCGCGCTAGTGCGAGCCTCTGCCGCTCGCCGCCTGAAAAACGGGCGCCGCGATCGCCGACGATGGTGTCCATCCGCAGCGGCAAGGCATCGACGAATGCGGCGGCTCCTGAGATGGTCAGGGCGTGATGAAGTTCCCTTGCAGTCGCTTCGGGCTTCGCGACAAGCAGATTCGCGCGGATGGTGTCATTGAAAAGGAACGGATCTTGCGCGAGGTAAGCTGTGGAATTCCGCCATTCTCGCGCCAAATCGTCCGTCAGAGCGCGATCGTCGATCCATATGCTTCCTTGAGTTGGCCTCAAGAGGCCAGCCAGCAGGTCAAGCAGCGTGCTTTTTCCGGCGCCGGACGGTCCTGAAAGGACGGTGAGCGTTCCGGGCGGCAGGCGAAGATTAATGTCAGTGAGCGCGTCGGGGTCGTTTTCGCCATGCTTGAAGCTCACATGCTCAAGACGAACGACCGGGCGCGGGTTGATAGCTTTCGGCACCCGCCCGCGGAGCGGCTCGCGCGCATTGGCGCAAGCGGTTATGAGAGAAAATAGGGTTTGAGCGCCCGGCGATGCGTGCAGGAGCTGCTGCATCGTCTGCTGCATCCCCTGGATCAACGGGAGAAGCCGATAAAAAATTAAAGTAAGCGCAAGAACCTGCGCGACGGGCATGTGAAAAAAGGCGACGCTCAGCCACAGGAAGATCGCCACCGCTCCAGCGCCGGCGATGTCTTGAAACAGCCGCGCGTTAGCGCTGCTTCGGAGATAGGAAAGCCAATTGTCGGTGACCTCGTCAATCACCCTCGAAAGGGCGGAAACATGCAGATCTTCGGCGCCATAGCTTTTGGCGATCTTCAACCCGGCGAGAAATTCAGACGCCTGATGGTGGAAGTTTTCATAAGCGGACGAGAGCGCTTCACCAAGACGCAGACTCTCGACCAACTTCGCCCGGACCAGCCAAGCAAGTAAGAGTCCGGTTCCCAATGCGCCAAAGGTCAGCGTCGGCGCGATCAGGCACGCAGCTATGACATGCGCGACGATCAATACGGCCTTGCTCAGCATGTCTAGCGCATAGTGGATGGCGGAATCGAACCTTTCACACTCGGCGGTGAGAGCCGAGAGAAGGCTTGCACGCCGCTTCTCGCGCAGAAATGACCAATTTGCATGGGCGATGGCCGTATAGAGCTCAACCTGCGCGTCGCGTATGAGATTAAGACGAAGGCCATTGAAATAGAGATCGCTTTGCCGAATGAGGAAGGCGCGCGTCGACGCAAGACCGATGAAAATGGCCAAGACTCCCAAAAGACTCGACGGCAGGCCGAACCTGTTTGCGAGCGGCGACAGCCATCGCGCGCCCTCTTGCGTAGATCCTGTAGCCGCATCGAGCGACTGCACGAGTGGAACAACGTAAAGCAGGGCAACGCCTTCGCTCAGTCCACCAAGCATCATTAGCGTATTTGCAACCAGCATTTGGCGCAGGCTCGCCCGTCCATGCAGCCCCTTCCAGAATTGAAGGATCTGGCGCAGCGCATCCGGGATGGAGAGGGAAGAGCGATCGTCTTTCACCAGCTTCGCTCCGATTATTTGAACCAGCCGTCGACGCAACAACGTTTGGCTCGGACCTTCATGAGGGACTGGCGATCGGATGCAATCTGCGCGTGTGGGCTGCCTTGGCAAAATCGTCGTGTCGGTTTGGCTCGCTTGCGCAAATCCTTCATGCTGACGCAGATTTTCCTAAAGGGGATCGCATTAGGCGATGGGCGACGCCTCAATCGTCATCGCCGATCGATCAACAGATGTTTCCGCCGTTGCGGAGTTGCGCGAGATCCTGACTGTCGCGACCGCGCGCTTCCTCATGACATGCCCAGTTTTTAATCGTCCAACAGCTCGCGACTGTCGGGAGCCATCTTGGCCTGAGAATATTCGATTTCGTATCGAAAAAGCCATTAAACGGGTTCGTCCTCACTTTCTGTTGCGCCGTTGATCGATTAGGAGAGAAGCCCTAGTTTTAGCGCGTGGAGAGAAAATCGATTTGGTCCCTTGGGCGACCACGCGAGAGCGAAGATCGGCTCCTGGGCGAACGACTACAATCACAGGCGCCGCTTTCCTCACTCGGCTACGCGACACTAGCAGAATAGGCGACATGCATCAGCTCAAAGCGGACGCGCTCGAGATGAAATTGGCTTTCGTTCACGGCGATATGCTCCGGATGGCCGAGGTCATGCGTCGCTCTTGGATCGCCAAGCGCGCCACAGCCAAGGGCGTTTCCAATACGGCGATCGACAATTTCCATGCTTTGGCGGCCGAGAATGGCGCTCTGGCGGGCAAGATTTCCGGCGCCGGCGGCGGCGGCTTCATGATGTTCTTTGTGCGCCCGGAAGATCGCCAGAAATTAGTGGTCGCCCTGCGTGCGGCCGGCGGCGACGCGAGCGCCGTGGCATTCACTCATTCGGGGAGCGTTACGTGGAAGGCAACAACTTAAGTCGCATCGACAGTTATCTAGCCCGCTCTATGGAAACGCTCGACGCGACGGCTCAGGACGAGAAGTTCAAGCGGGCGCTGGTCGATATTTCGGACTGTATTGTCGCGAGCCTCAGGAATGGCGGCAAAACGCTGTTTGCGGGCAATGGCGGCAGCGCGGGGGACGCGCAGCACATCGCTGGCGAATTTGTCTCGCGGCTGAATTACGACCGTGCGCCGCTCGCTGGATTGGCGCTTTCAACCGACACGTCGGTGCTGACTGCGATCGGAAACGATTATGGTTATGCCGACGTATTTTCTCGTCAGGTCAGGGGGCTTGGGCGAAAGGGCGACGTCTTTGTCGCCATTACGACCTCTGGCAACTCGAAGAACATTCTCGAGGCGGTCGAAATAGCGCGCAGCATCGGCGTCACCACGGTTGGCCTCACCGGAAAGAGTGGCGGAAAGCTCGCCGGGGCCGTGGATCTCTGCTTGCATGCGCCCAGCGACTGGACGCCGCTGATTCAGCAGATCCATATTGTCGCGGCCCATCTCATCTGCGGTTTGGTGGAAGACGCGATGTTTCCCGAGGCTGCCGCAAATTATCACGGTGTGGGTGGGTGATCCGCCAGGCGGTCATACTCTGCGGCGGGCAGGGGACGCGGCTCGGCGCGCTGACGGCAAATACGCCGAAGCCGTTGCTGCCGGTCGCTCGAGAGCCTTTCCTCGACGTGCTGGTGGAGGAACTCGGCCGCTACGGTTTCAATCGCGTGCTCCTGCTCGCTGGCCATCTCTCGCAGGAGATCGAAGCCTTTGTGAGGACCTCCCCGGCCGCGCAGCGGCGAGGCGTCGAGATCGATCTTTCGGTCGAGCCGCTGCGCGCCGGCACGGGTGGGGCCGTTCGCTTTGCCGCGGACAGGCTCGATGACGTCTTTCTGCTTATGAACGGCGACTCCTGGTTCGACATGAACTTGCGCCGCCTTACGGCATTTGCGCAGGCCTGCGACGAAAACGCGATGACTTTGGCGCTCCGCGCGATGCCCGACGTCTCACGTTACGGCGCGGTGACGCTTGCCGGCGACAAGATAACCGGCTTTCGGGAAAAAACGCAGGGTCTCGGCGCGGGTCTGGTCAACGGCGGCGTTTACGTGTGCCGCAAGGCGGCTTTGCTTGACGCAATGCAGGCTTTGGCGCCGGGCCAGGCGACAGCGCTGTCGCTCGAAACGGATGTCATGCCGGCGTTGTCGGCGTGTGGCGCGCTCGGCGGCCTGGTTTGCGACGGTTATTTTCTCGACATTGGCGTGCCTCAGTCATATGCGGCCGCCCAAACCGAGATTCCCCGGCATCTGCGCCGGCCCGCCGCTTTTTTCGATCGTGACGGCGTGTTGAACGTGGATCTCCATCATGTCGGGTCGGTCGATCGTTTTCGCTGGGTGGATGGCGCGATCGACGCGGTGCGCGCCTGCAATGATCGTGGCTTCCTCGTGTTCGTCGTCACCAATCAGGCGGGCGTGGCGAAGGGCCTCTATGAGGAACGCGATGTCGGCCTCCTGCATGAGTTCATGCAGGAACAGCTGGCGCAGGCCGGCGGTCATATCGACGATTTCCGCTACTGCCCCCACCATATTGAGGCGGTGCGGCCGGAATACCGATCGGATTCGCCCTGGCGGAAGCCGGCGCCCGGCATGCTGCTCGATCTCCTGGCGCACTGGCCCGTCGATGTTGAAGGAAGCTTTCTGATCGGCGACAAGGACAGCGACCTTGCCGCCGCGCGCGCCGCCGGCGTTTCGGGCTATCTCTTCGATGGCGGCGATCTACGCGTTCGGCTCGACGCTGTGGCGCAATTTGCGGGTTCGGCGCGTGGCGAGGCGGTTTCCCCCGTCAGTGAAAACGGATAGAACTTCGCAGAGATTGGCGATTGACGCTCCGGCGGCGACAAGGTTCATCGTTCGAGCGGCGTCATGAGTCTTGGGCGGGACGAGGCGGAGACCATACGCGCCCTCAAGGAGATTATCGCGAGCCTCGGCGCTCCTCGAACTGTGACCATCGGCGCTTCCATGGGCGGTTTCGCGGCCTTTCGCTATGGCGCGCTGCTTGATGCATACGCCGCCATGTCCTTTGCAGGGCCGACAGAACTGCGCTTTGTTTACGACACGGCCAAGAATTCCGTTTGGAACCCGGGCTATTTCGTGAAGCTTCAATTGCAACGCGAAAGTGAGATGCCGGTTGATCTCGTTCCGCTGCTTCACCGCGGCGGCAAGACCAAATTTTTCCAGTTTTTCGGTGAGGACGCCGCCGCAGACGCGCATCAGGCGCGGCGCCACAAGGGGATCGACAAACTCACGCTGATGCCGGTTCGCCGGCGTCAAGGACCATCTCTTCGTCGACCACGCGATCGCCGACGGATCGTTCGACTCAATGCTTCGGCTGTTGCGGGAATGAAAGCCGCGCCCGACAGGGCGCCGCTCGCGTCCGGTCAAGTCGATGCAGGCCGCGCCGTTCAGGCCATCGATCATCCTCAGCTTTGACGGTCTTTTGCACTGCAAACGAATAGTCGTTAGTTCCGGCTGATGACGAAAACGGACCGATCGGCGCCGATGATTCGTTGCAGCATGCGGCCTGATCGCCAAGGCGCAGCCAGTCCTACCATATTGCAAAACACTCAGCATGGCGGACGTTCGGGCAGCGGAGAATTTCATCGCAAGACTGAGCGCCATTGCGCACCTCATCGCGGAAGAAGAAAAAGCGAACCATCTGCGCGCGCCAACTGCGCCCGCGCCGACTCAAATATCTGATATCCAATTTCATTCGCTGCAATCCGTCCACGGCGCCACGGAAGAGCGGATATCGGACGCGCGAAGCGTCGCGAACGGGCGAGCCTTGTCATGGGCGCCAACCTGCCGTACCAACGCTTCGCAATGCAAGCAGAAGCGGCGGCGCGGCGCGCGCCCGGAGGCGGAATGAAGGAAAAAATCGATGCTTATCTGCTCAAGGAGCTGAATCGCGAACTGTGCGATTTCGAGCAGTATGACGTCGATCCGCGCACGCGTTTCATTTACGGGAAGGCGGTGGAGCTCTATTGGACGCTCTCGCGCCTCTCTGGCCTGGGCCGCCTGCATGACGGACGCTGGCGGACTCCCGATCCCGCCAAGGCGCAGGCGCTCCGCACGCGGCTCGATGGCGCGATACCCGCTCCCGCCGAGCGCAATCGGCTGCTCATCGATATGACGGCGACGCATCGCTTCGGCGGTCATTCGGGCGTGCAGCGCGTCGTGCGCGAAATCGCGCGCGCCTGCGTCGAAAGCGGCGCGGGGATTCCCGTCTATCTCGAAGCGGGCCGGCTCCATGGCCAGTTCAGACATGAGAATCTGCCTGACGAAGTTGAATTGCGGTCGGGCGACACGCTGCTCCTGCTCGACTCCGGATGGGGCTTTGTCGACGAATATCCGCCGCTGTTGAGCGCGGCGCGCGAGGCCGGCGCCGAAGTCGTCGGCTGCCTCTACGATCTCATCCCGCTGCGCTATCCCGCCGCCACCGCCCAGAAGAACAGCGCGCCTTTTGCCTCTTGGTTCGAGAACGTGCTGCTGCGGTGCGACGCGATCGTCTGCATCTCGCAAAGCGTCGCGCAGGACCTCGTCGCCTATTTGCATGAAGAGCGCCTCTCGACGCCTGCCAACATGCGCGTCGGCTGGTGGCCGCTTGGCGCCGATTTTGGCGCGGATGCGCAACGGGCGCCGTCAAAAGCAGCTGAGCAAATCGCCTCGGCTTCGACGCCATTTTTCATGAGCGTCGGCACGCTCGAGCCGCGCAAGGCCTATCCGATCGCATTGGACGCGTTCGAAATTCTCTGGTCGCAGGGTTGTGATGCGCGTTACGTCATCGTCGGCCGGCCGGGGTGGCACACGCAGGCGCTGCAACGCCGTATCCGCCAGCATAAGGAATTTGGACGCCGGCTGTTCTGGCTCGACAATGCGAGCGACGCCGATCTTTCCTATCTTTATCCGCGCGCGCGCGCCTTGATCTTTCCGTCCTTCGTCGAAGGCTTCGGCATGCCGCTGATCGAAGCGGCGCATCGCGGCGCGCCTGTCATCGCGAGCGACATTCCGGTGTTTCGCGAAGTCGGCGGCGACGGCGTGACTTATTTCGATCTTCTCGACGCCGAGGCGCTGGCGGCCCGCGTCATGGAGGCAGGCGAGCAAAGGACGGAGACGCATGGCCGCGTCCCTGTCCTCCGTTGGCGCGACTCATCCGCGACATTGGCGACCATGCTGCGCGAAAACGCCTATCAGCTCGACGCCGCGGCCATTCGCGACGCGCTCGCCGGCAATGACGCCCGTCCGCGAAAAGATAAAATCACGCCCTATCTTCTCTCGCAGCTTTATGACGAAGTTTGCGAACGCGGCGGTCAGCAGCTCGATGCTCGGCTGAGATGGGCGTATGACCGCGCGCGCGAATTTTATTGGACGATCTCGCGCCTTGTTCGCGTTGCGCGCGCCCGGGGCGGCGGAGCGCCGCAGACGCAACAGAGGATCCCGCCCGACTGGATGATCGTCGAGCCCGACGCAGCGAAATCCAACCGCGGAAGGCTGTTGATCGACGTCACCACGACTTGGCGCGCCGATGTGCAGACCGGAATTCAGCGTGTCGTGCGCGAAGTCGCGAAAGCGTCGATCGACGCGAACTGCGGTCTGCCCGTGGTGATCGTCGACGGTCAACTAAGCTTCTTTTCGTGCGGCGCGCCGCTGCCCCAGCCGGTCGCCATCGAACCAGGCGACAGATTTCTCCTGCTCGACGCCGGATGGATATTCGTCGAGGAATACGGCCCGGTCATGGAATCGGCGGCCGCTCAGGGCGGAGAGATTGTCGTATGTCTCTATGATCTGTTCCCCCTGGTATATGCCTCGGCGTTTTCATTGTCGCTGCAAATGGGTTTTCGCAAATGGTTCGAGCGCGTGATCCTTCGCGCCGACCATATCGTCGCAATCTCGCACAGCGTCGCACGCGACTATGAGAGGTATTGCGCCGAATATAGTTGTGCGCGCAAGGACGGACAGACGATGCAGGTATGGTGGCTGGGCGCGGATTTCTCGAATGATGTTCAGTCGCCGCCGACGAAGCGCGCGCGCGCGATCATTGAAGCTTCCCGGCCCTTCTTCCTCAGCGTCGGAACGCTGGCGCCGAACAAGGGCCAGGCGCTTGCTCTTGCCGCTTTTGAAAAATTATGGGCAGGCGGCGTCGAGGCGACATTAGTGATTGTCGGTCGACCCGGCTGGAGCACAACCGCTCTGCAGCGGCGCCTGCGCGAGCACCCTGAGCAGGGACGGCGATTGTTTTGGCTCAGCGACGCGACCGACGCCGAATTGCAGTCTTTTTATCGAAGCGCGCGCGCGGTGATCTGCGCGTCCTATGCTGAAGGATTCGGCTTGCCTCTCATCGAGGCGGCTCACGCCGGCGCGCCCATCATTGCAAGCGACATCGAAATTTTTCATGAGGTCGGAGGCGATTCGATTGCGTATTTCGATATGCTCGATCCCGAGTCGTTGAAGGAGCGGATTGTTGAGATGCTCGCATCGCCGAAGCGCGCGCATCCGCTGCCGGCGCTCTCATGGAAGGAGTCGACGCAGAGGCTTCTGGATACGGTCGCCGGCGGGCAGGTTCGCGACGCCGCGCTCTAGTTTTTTGAATTGACCTATCCCGACGCCGAACCGGCAGCCGCTTCAACGGATAGCGCTTCAATTCTCCGGCGCCGGCGCGGGAACCTCCAGGCTGATCCCCTGCATCTTAAGATGCGCCCAATTCTTGAGGTCCTTCACGGTAAAGCCCTTCAAGAACGGATTTCCGCTGATGATTTTTTCGCGGGTTCTGGCCGGCTGTCCGTCGACGCTGGCGATCACCGTCGCGGCGTCGACCTCTTCCGGAGCCGACAGGATCGCCGCCGCGCCGCCAGGTCCGGCGAAATGCGCCAGATAAAGCGAGCCGGGCGTGACCGGCAGACCCTTCTTCATCAGGATTGAGCTGTTTTGCTCGACATAGCGCGCTGTCATTTCGCGGGACAGCTCCGGGTCTTTGCGCAACGCGAGAATGTCATTGTCGCTCATCGCCCCGGCAAGGTCGGGACGGTGTTTCTTGATCAGCGCCATCCATGTGGCGTTGATGAATTGTCCCAGTCCGGCCGCCGAAGAGAATTTGTTTCGTGCATCGGGATTTCCCTGCGACTCGGCCATCGTAATCCTGTCGACCAAAGCTTTGAGAGACGACGCGGCGTGATCGGGAAACATCGCAAAATGGATGTCGTGAAAGTGCAGCTTCAATCCGAACCCCACGGCAAAAATCAAAAATAGCGCGAGGGGAGAAATGCGGACGCCGTGATCGCCGCGGGCGCGCTTGCGAGGAGTAGCGAAGTTTTCATCCTTAAAGGGCGCGCTGAGGCTGATGTATTCCGCCGACTGGGGCCGAAATCGATGACCGTTCTTGAGAGAGGACAACAGGTCTTGCAACGCGCTGTCGTCAAATCCGAGATTGATTTTGATCTCGAGCTTTCCCGGAACGTCTGAGGTCTCGCAAGCGGCGACCAATGTCGCAGGCGCGCAGGTCGAGATGGCGACCGCGGTCTCCAGGTCTGACTGCGCCGCTCTCTCTTCGCGCGTCCGCTTCTCGTCGTCGTCGGACGACTCATTTGGCGCGCCTAACTCGTTCATTGCGCTGCTCCTCGCTTGCGCGACGACTGTCGAATGGCGAATGAGGGGAGCAGCATCCCGTTATGAAAGCGTAAACGATGGCGGGCGCGAGGAGCTGCGCGGCGAAGAGGCCAGATACAGCCTCGGCGTCTGAAAATTCGCCTCAATCTTCTGAGCGTGTCGCCGCCGGCTTGTCTAGTCGCAGCGTTTCGAACTAAGTTTGGCGGCGGCGGCAGTCGCGGCTGCGATGCGGACGGCTGCTGATAATTGCGATGAAATGCTGATTTTTGGAGACGGCTATGAACGCGAAGGCGACACGAGATTTTCCGTTCGTTTTCACAAGAGAGATTGACGTTGTCAACGAACGTCGACGGAAATTGGAACGACCGGAGATTCCAGCTATCGACGTTAAGCCGACAACGGAGCATGAACTCGTCGGCCTGGCGCTTTCCGGCGGGGGCGTCAGATGCGCCGCCTTCTGCATGGGCGCGCTGCAGGGGCTCGAGAGCGCAAGATTGATCAATCGGCTCGATTATCTGTCAACCGTTTCCGGTGGCGGCTATATCGGTTCGGCGATGACGCTCGCCATGTCGAAAAGCGGCGGAAAGTTTCCGTTTGATCCGGCGAACAGCTATGACGGCGAAACGCGCCACACCAAGCATATTCGGGATAATTCGCGCTATCTCGTGCCCAATGGGCTAAAGTCGGTTCCCGTATTCGCAGCGATTTATTTTCGAGGTCTGCTCTCCGGCGCGCTCATTGCCCTCCCGATCCTGCTGTCGCTGGCGGCGCTCACCATCTTCTTGATCCCGACCTATAGCGATCTGGATTCGAGAGGCTTTCTTGGAGGCAGTTTAGCCGGGCTTCTCGGCGACAACCCGTTTCCGATCACGACCGCCGTGAGTTTGTTCATTGCAGGACTGCTGATCATTTACGCCTTGGCGGCCCATGGGCCGCCGAGAGACATCCGCCGACCGCTCGCCGCAGGATTCGGCACGATCGTCACTCTTGTTCTGGTGGCGCTTTTCGTTGAAATACAGCCTAAGTTTATCCTCGCCCAGTTCGACGGCGCGAGCGGCGCCGTCGCCAAGGGCATTCTCGAATTATCAAAATACTATTCCACGATTGCGGCGATCGCGAGCCCGATCGTCGTGCCCTTCATGAATCTGATTGCGAAGTCGGCGGTCGACAAGAAAAAGGACAGCCTCACTCAAAAGGCGGTCAAATTCGCCAGCAAGCTCGTGATCTATATCGTCGCGCTCTTTATCCCCCTGGGTCTATGGGTGGTCTATATTCTGCTTTCCTACTGGGGAATTTCGTCGTCAGCCGAACAATGGAATTACTCGCACGCTCCTGAATTTCTTCAGAAGTTTTTCGGCGCCGCTCAATGGGCTACTGGGAGCCAAATCGTCGCGGGCTCTTGGGGCGCGCATGTCACGCCTTCCGTCATCGTCTATCTTGCAATCGCGCTCCCGATTTTCTTGTTCGCTTGGTATTTTATCGACGTCAATGCGAACTCCTTGCATCAATTCTACCGGGATCGGCTGGTCGACGCCTTTCTCCTCGATCCAACGAAAAACTGGGATGAAAAAAACAAGAACAGGAATGTCGCCGCGAATGATTTCCTCCTGACGGAAATTTCGAACGTCGATACGCCTTATCACCTCATCAACACGACGCTCAACGTGCCGGGTTCGCCCAGGGCCAATCGCCGCGGCCGCAACGGAGATTTCTTCCTGCTCAGCCGCAATTTCGTCGGCAGCGAGATCACCGGCTATGTCGAAACCGCGGCTGTGAAGGATTTTTGGGCCGGGGACATCGGCACCGCCATGGCGATCTCGGGAGCGGCGGCGGCGCCCAATATGGGAATCGCCTCCTTGCGTCCGCTCGCCTTCACGCTGGCGCTCCTCAATGTGCGCCTCGGGCGATGGTTCCCGAACCCGAAGGAGCTTGGCAGATTCGGCAAGCATAGAAACTGGCCCCGGCCGCGCTACTTCCTCGCGGAGGCTTTCTTTCGCACAAGGGAAACCTTCAAATATGTCTTCCTCAGCGACGGCGGCCACATCGACAATCTCGGCGTCTATGAATTGCTTCGCCGACGCGCCGCGGTCATCATCGTCGTCGACGGCGAGGCCGACGGAGAAATGGACTTTCCTTCGCTCGTGCAGCTTCAGCGACTGGCGCGCATCGACCTCGGCGTCCGCATCCGCTTGCCATGGGGCGAGATCAAACGTCACACGAGACAGGCCAGCGACGAAATCGCCGCGGAACAGGGGCGGACGATGAACCCCGGCCCGCATGCGGCGATCGGGATCATCGAATATCCCGGCGAAACGCCTGATCAATCGGAATTAGGCGTATTGATCTATCTGAAAGCGTCGTTGACCGGCGACGAAAACGACTATGTGACCGATTACAAGAAACGCAATCCGGACTTCCCGCATGAAACGACGCTGAACCAGTTTTTCACTGAAGAGCAATTCGAAGTCTATCGCGCATTGGGATTTCATATCGCCAATCGGCTGTTCACCGGGCAGGACTGCGCCTCGGTCGAACCTAAGCCGAACGCCAAGGAGATGCAGTCGTTCAAAAGGGCTGAACGACTTTTGAACGTCACTTTCAGGACCTGCCCGCCGTGGCCCGCGTCGAAGGCGGATCAAGCGACGGCGTGACGCCTGGGGGCCTTGTGAGAATGGCCGGAGTCGTCGCGACGCCGGCTGCGTTAATCGATTGTCAAGCAATCGGCGTGACGCTTGGAAATCGTGCATCAATCCGATCCTTCTCCTTGACCGATCAAATGGGAATAGGCGCCCTCGACTTCCGCCCGGCTGCGTCTCACGCCGCCGAAGGTCCGGTGCTGAGGGCCGAGCGCTCGGATGCCGCGATTTCGGCGCCGATCTCGGATAATCCCGCGACGCCCGCTGCAGAAAGGCCGCATGTGGCGTTCAAGGACGCCGTGATCTACGTTTCTCGGCTTTTGTGGGCGGCGCTGGTCTATGGCGCCGCGGGACTCGCCGGCTGGCTGATCGCCGAAGCCGTATGGCCGACGCTCTCCGCGACGCCCGACCTGATCCGGACGATGGCGACGCAGGACAGCGCCGATCGCGCCGCGTTTTTGCGCACGACGCAGAAAATGGAAGAGGAAATCCGGGCGCTGCGCGCCGAGGTGGAGACGATGCGATCGTCGATGCAGGCGTCGGCGCCGTCAGCCGACGCCGTTGAAAATCTCGGCAGGCGCATCGACGCCATGAAAACGGAGACCGGCGCCGCGATCGGCGCGCTCTCCACTGAAGTTGAGGGTCTACGGCGCGATGCGGCCGCCAAGCCCGCGGCGTCCAGCGCACCTGCGGAGCAAGCTGGCGCGCGCTCGTCGCGAAGCGAATATGTCATCCTTGATCAACGCGCGCCGCGACGCACGACCGTCTCCGCGACGGTGAAAGTCGGCGAGGGGCTGCGGCGGCCTAAAGCGCGGCGCGGCGACGCTTTCGAGCCGTCGAAATATCCCAACGCGCCCGGCGCGCCGCGCCCGCTCGGCGGGTATGCCGGCAGGGCGGCGGGAGCGCCCTAAGCGCGATAGTATTTTTGAGCAGAAATAGGTGGTGCCCTGGCCGGGATCGTATTATAAGCATAACTGCATGATTTGTCACGTTTGTTTCTGATTCGAATTTCAGCAAGACCAACAAGAAGACCAACAATTTAATGCGGGGGCCGACTTCCCGAGACGCAGACACGGTTCGACCCGGCAGCGAAACTTTGCTGACGCATAGCGAAACATCTAAGGCGCAGCCATCGCTGCTTTCAACGGATGACGAACCGAGTCCAAACGGGACACCCGGTTCGTGGTCTCTTTGGCTTTTATCTGCGGTAAGCGGGAATCGAGCAAAAGGGCAGGTCCGGGTGGTAGACCGGTCCGCCACATGATCCTTTTTGATTGAGGAACGCATATTTTCATAGCAACTTATCCGCGTTTCCAACGTGATCTGCAGCCGCTATGGTCATGTCAGGGGGCGACCTTATGAAAGTAACTGCGGCCACGAGTGCATTCTTCGGGATGATGGTTGCCGCGTGGGTAGCTTCGGCAGCGTTCGCTCAGAACATGAATTACGACATCAATCAGATCCAGCGTGCTCTGGTCGCCCGCGGATATAACATCGGCTCGGTCGATGGCCTGTGGGGACGCCGGTCGATCAATGCCTTGGCTGCGTTTCAGAAGTCCCAAGGGCTTTCTGCTACGGGCGAACCCAACGATGTCACCGTAAAAAAGCTCCTGGACGCGCCTCAACCGGAGGTGACTACGCGGTCGCCACCCCCAACCACCTTGCCCGCTACTAATACCCTTGCTCCGACCTCGCCGCTGCCCGTTCCAGTTTCCCCGCACCCAGCAATAGAGCGCACCCCGCCCTCGCCGCTACGGCGGGCCACGTCTCGTCTACCTGTGCCTACGATCCCGGCGGCCGCGCCCCCTTCGCCCAAGGCCATGCCTGCTTTGACTTCGTCCAGGTCACTTGAGGCACCACACGCCGGGTGGGTGGCGGCCGGAGTCATAACCATCGCGCTGATCATTCTATTTGTGCGCCGCCGCCGTACTGCCCGCATCGTGCAGAATGCGCGCGCTACGTTCACCAGCCGAGTGAACACAGCCACGAACACTCGGCTCTCATCAGTTCCTTTTTCAATAAGGAGCGGTGATGCGCTTCCGGATGTCAATCCGCCAGCAGGGCCTGTGGCCGGCAGTGGTCACATGTCGCCAGATCTCAAGGCCTCAATTGCTGCTCATAACGCCCAAATTGGAAAAGCCATCACGGTGATATGTGCCGAAGAATTGGGTATGTCCGCGGTGGCGGCCGCCGTTGGCTTGCCAAGTCCAAATAAGAATTTACCGCTCACTCCCAAAGACGGGGCACAGGCGTTCACGCTAAAAGCAAGCGTGGCGGCACACAACGCGAGCGTGGGACAAGCGATCCGCGATGCCAACGATAAGAATAAAGACCGGTCCTTTTTCGAGCGTCTAACCGAAGGCTCCGGACGAGACACTTCCCCGGTGCTCGATGGCTGGATACCTGCAAACCAGACCGTCGCGATAGGCAAGCACGTCATCCCGGGCGGCCTCATCTACGTTGGCAGCCATCTGCCGCAAATCGGCAATACCCACCATGCCGAGAATTGCCTTATCAACCCGCGCCTTGCTATCGGCAGCCGTGGCGATCCCGGTGGTCACACGATGGGATACTGGCCGTCCTATTCCGGCATCACTGCGGAAGCTAGGTGCTCGTATCTGGATTGGCTGGCAGGACCGCGCTCGGATCCCTCCACATACATCGGTTATGTCTTCCTTTATTTCTATGGCCTGGAACGCCGGATGATGCTGGAATCCGCAGCGCCCGATGCGGATGTTGTCGTTGCCGAGGTCCGTCGATTGATGTGGGTGTATGGCGGCCATAATTCGTTTCGTCGCTATGCGCAGGAGCTTCTGTCCGCATATGAGTTGCAGGAAATGCATGAGCCGGAGGCCGTGGTCCCGGGGGTTGGAGCCGGTGGCTACGAGGTGCCCCTTTCCATCAAGGCGGCCTTGGGCGTTCGCGTGCGCGATGGCAAACCGATCGAGGCCGACCTGCTGCTGGCCTATGTCCTGTCGCATCCTGAAACGAGCGTGCGTACTCCTGCCAAGCGCGCTCTCGACGAGCTGCGTCAGCTCTTCGCGCAGGAGCTCAGTAAGCGTAACCCTGCAGGTTTCACCATTTCGGCCAGCCGAGCCAAAAAGCTCACTGCCAGCTACCGCGCGTGCAGCGGGACGTTTGAGGTGGAGGTCTTGCCTTATGGCTGCGACCTCCCGGACATTTCCGACTACAGCCGACCGCTTAACGTAGGCCGCGAGCTGCTGGAAATCTGCACCGTGCAGCTCGAACAATATAGCCGTGCACTGGGTCGCGCGTCCGGCCCCTCACCGACGCTGGCCGTTTTGGCGCGCTTGCCATCCAGCCTGCGTCGGCAGCGCGCCGAGCTCGCGGCAGCGGCGTCTGTGAAGACACTCGACGCTCTCTGTGACGGCGCCACGCCAAGTACTCTCGAACAGCTGCGATCTTTGGTGGGCACGGCCGATGGCACAGAGCCCAATCGCGCCAAGCTACGAGAACTGGCCGGCATTTTCGCCGCCTTTGGCTATGGAATTACCGCGGATCCCGCCTTTGTGGTTCGCACGACTAAGGCGGACGAGCCTGTCGTTGTTTTTCGCTTAAGCAGTCCTGTCGAGGCCCCCGCCGATCTCGCCCCGACTCCGCACTATGCCCACGTCCAGGCCACACTAATGCTCGCGCTTCTCGTGGCAACGGTTGATGGGACACTCAATGATCGCGAGCGGCAGGGCCTTATGGCACGGGTTGACGCTGCGAGAGAGCTCCCGGAAGACGAGAGACGGCGTTTGATGGCCGAACTGGTGGCTCAAGCGAGTACGCCCGGTCGGGTGACAGACTGGATGAAGCGCCTCAAGGATCTTGAGGCGGTCGATGGCGAGCGTGTCGCCGACATGCTTCTGGCTGCAGCCGCCGCTGACGGGCGCATCGACCCGAGCGAAGTGACGTTGTTGGAAAAGGTGTTCGCTCGTCTCGGCCTTGATGCGTCAGCGCTGTACACACGGCTACATGGCGGTATTACCGCTCCGACCGCGGAGCCGGACGATGATTTGAAAATTGTCTTGCAAGCCGGCCGACAGCCGGCGGCATCGCCTATTCCGCTGCCGCCGACTGCGACAGGCGCAGGCCACCCGACGGTTCGTGTCGATCTCTCCCGTCTTGAAGGTATCCGCCGCGAGACACGGTCAGCATCGGGTGTATTGGCGGATATCTTTGCCGAGGAAGAGGACGCGCCCGAACCGGAAAAGATTGCTCGGATAGTCCAGGAGCCGGCGGAGGACGCCATGTTCGAAGGGCTCGAGGGGCGTTACGGATGCCTGCTCGCAGACCTGGCCGAACGCGACGAATGGACGTCAGGTGATTTCGAGCATCTGACCCGTCAGGCGAGGCTGATGCCTGGTGCGGCGCGTCAGGTCCTGAACGACTGGGCTCTCGACCGCTTTGACGAGCTTATCCTTGAAGGGGAAGACGTCATCATCGTCAACCGCCATCTCCTGCCGCAACCTAGTCTTACCCCCTCGTCTGTTTCTGTTGCTGATTCACGAGTCTCCGCATGAGCCAGAAAGCCCCCCTCCTTCGCCCCCGCGACCGCGATACCATACTCAGTGCTCTGCGCGCTGGCGTCGTCCCACGTGTCGGTCTTCATCACATACAGGTTGGACGGCAGCGCGAAATCGAGGCCATGATCCGGGACGTCGATCGGATTGCGGAGGGCGGCTCGAGCATCCGCTTTGTCATCGGCGCCTATGGAGCGGGCAAGACGTTCTTCCTGTTCCTGATCCGGCAAATCGCACTCCAGCGTAAGCTGGTGGTCTGCCAGGCGGACTTGTCACCGGACCGACGCATCCATGCGACGGGTGGACAAGCTCGCACGCTCTACGCAGAGCTCGCCAAGAGTCTGGGGACGCGTGCAGCACCTGACGGCGGCGCATTGCGCAGTGTGCTTGAAAGCTTTGTCCAAAAGGTCAATGAGCGTGCGCAGGTCCGTGGAATCCCGATAGAGAGTGCCATCCGCGAAGGGCTCGGCGACCTCCGCGAAATGGTGGGCGGTTATGACTTCGCTGCCGTCGTCGCGGCCTATGCCCGCGGCTACGAAGAGGGTGACAGCAACCTGCAAGACGCGGCTCTGCGTTGGCTGCGCGGCGAGTATACGACGAAGACCGAGGCCAAGGCCGATCTCGGCGTGCGGACCATTATCGACGATGCGATGGTCTATGACGCGCTGCGCCTACTCGCCCGCTTCGTCCGGATGGCCGGCTTCGCGGGCCTGCTGGTTTGCCTGGATGAGCTGGTAAACTTGTACAAGCTGCAAAGCTCCCAGGCGCGCAAGCAAAACTACGAACAGATCCTCCGAATTCTCAACGACGTGTTGCAGGGGACAACCGAAGGGCTTGGGTTCATCCTGGGCGGAACGCCGGACTTCCTGCTGGATACGCGGCGCGGCCTCTATTCTTACGAGGCGCTGCAGTCCCGCCTGACGGAAAACAGCTTCGCCACCGGGGGGCTCGCCGACTATACCGGCCCGGTCATCAACCTACCGAACCTGACGCCGGAAGAGCTCTTCCATCTGCTGGAGCGGCTGCGGGATGTGTTCGCGGCGGGCAAGGCCGAGGACTGGTTGGTGCCAGACGAAGCCCTGCACGCATTCATGGAGCATTGCGCCAGCCGGATCGGGGAAGCCTACTTCCGAACGCCCCGTAACACCGTAAAGGCCTTCGTGGACCTGCTGGCCGTTCTCCAACAAAATCCGGATGCGGATTGGCGCCCCCTGCTCGGTACCGTCGACGTCGCCGAAGACCGTGGCGAACTGCTGGAGCAGGAGATCATCGCGGTCGAAGGCGATCCGGACGACGAACTTGCTAGCCTCCGCCTTTGAACGACTGGCCCTGCCGGTCCGGCGCTGGATTTGGCAGCAGAAATGGGCGTCGCTGCGCGATGTCCAGGAAAAGGCCATCCCCATCGTTCTGGACGGGGGCGATGTCGTCATCTCCGCGCGCACCGCTGCCGGCAAGACCGAGGCCGCATTTCTGCCGCTGCTTTCGCGGCTGGTCGAGAGCGAACAAACGGCCGACGGATTTGCCGTTCTATATGTTAGCCCGCTCAAGGCGCTGATCAACGACCAGCACAGGCGGCTGGAGAGTCTTTGCGAGGCCTGCGACGTCCTCCTGCACAAATGGCATGGCGACGTCAATGAGAGCGCGAAAGCGCGAGCGCGAAGGCGACCTTCGGGGATAGTTCTGATCACGCCCGAGTCGCTTGAGGCTCTATTAGTTCGGCGCGGCGGCGAGGTGCCCCGCCTGTTCGGTCGGCTTGATACGGTTGTTATCGATGAATTGCACGCCTTCATCGGCACCGAACGCGGCATGCAGTTGCAGTCGCTATTGACCCGCATCGAGGCCGCGACGGGACGCCAACGCATTGACCGTATCGGACTGTCGGCCACGTTGGGCGATATGCAACTGGCTGCGGAGGCTCTGCGGCCTGGCGATGGCCAAGAGGTCTCGATCGTTGAAGGTGCCGATGAGGGCAACGGCCTCAAGCTTCAGATACGGGGATACGAAGTTTCCGCGTCTGTAGCAGCCGTGAAACCTCCGGAGGATGACAAGGCGCCCGGAGAGTCCCCCGAGCCTTTTGAGGCGTCGGATGTCCCGGAAGCCCTTGCTAACGATCTATTCCGTATTCTTCGTGGCCGCAGCAATCTCCTGTTCGCCGGCTCGCGGGCAAAAGTCGAAACCTACACCGACCGGCTCAGTGCTATGTGCCGCCAGGAAAGGCTGCCGAATGAGTTTTTCGCTCACCATGGCAACCTTGCCAAAGCGGTCCGGGAGGAAGTCGAGATTCGCCTGAGGGACGATCCCCGACCGACGACCGCCGTAGCCACGATGACCCTTGAACTCGGCATCGACATTGGCGAAGTGGCCACGGTCGCCCAGATTGGGCCGGGTTTCTCCGTTGCCTCATTGCGCCAGCGGCTCGGCCGATCCGGCCGCCGGGCGGACAAACCCGCGATCCTGCGCATCTTCGCTGTCGAGACCGCGGCCGGACCTAGCAGCCATCCGATCGACCGTCTCCACCTCGATCTGGTGCAATCGATCGCAATGGTGGAATGCCTGCGTGAGAACTGGTGCGAGCCACCGACCGTCGCAGGCCTGCATCTTTCCACACTGATTCATCAGATTCTCGCACTGATCCTGCAGACTGGAGGCGTTCGTCCTCTCGTGGCGTGGGAACTGCTCTGCAACCGCGGCCCCTTCCGCAGCGTGGAGAAAATGGTCTTCGTGGACCTGCTGCGCTGCATGGCGTCCCCGGCAAACCAGCTTGTCGAGCAGTCGCCGCAAGGTATGCTGATGCTCGGTGCCAAGGGAGAGAAAATCGCCGAGTCCTATGAATTCTACGCGGTCTTCATGTCGGAGGTGGAGTACCGCATCGTCGATGAGACGCGGACGCTCGGCACCTATCCAATCGCCGCTCCGGTGGCCCCGAACGAGACGTTGATCTTTGCTGGACGCCGCTGGCGGATTGTCTCTGTCGATGACGAGGCACGGGTGATTACCGTGCAGCCGACGCGCGCGGGAAAGCCCCCTTATTTCGCCGGCGACGGCGGTGACATTCACGACCATATAGTCGCAAAAATGCGCGAGGTTCTCGCCGGGGACGAGGGCTACTTCTATCTCGACGAGACGGCCGCGCAGCTACTGGCTGCGGCCCGCGGCGCCTTCCGTGATCTGGGATTGCACGAGCGCAGCCTGCTTCCCAGCGGCGACAACGTTCTGATCTTCCCGTGGGTCGGCACGAAACAGCTCAAGACGCTGCTTCTAGCCTTATTGGCGCGCAAGATGAAAGGTTCAGCCGCATGGCACGCGATCGAGATATTGGAGGCGAGCGCGGATAGTGTTCTGCGCAAACTGGAGGACATAGCCGCCAATGAGGATCCCGACGCTATGCGATTGGCAGATCATTTGGCTATGCCGCAGCTTGCTAAATTCGATCACGTCCTGTCGTCAGAATTGATGAATCTTGTAACTATTCGCGAACGCTTGGATGTCCCGGTGCTCCCATCCATCGCGGCTAAAGTCTTAATCAGCTGACGCCGTTCTAGCTAAGCGCTTCAATTCTCGGTCGCCGACTAACTATGAACGGATGGTCGAGAACTCTTCCCGTCGGACGTCGGCGCCAACGGACGCCCCAACTGCATCTCACGAGCATGTCGGAGTTTTCACGTGGCCTGAAAACAATCCCTGCGTCTCGTTCGAAATGGGGAGCTGGCGGGCAATACGACATCTACTCAGACCGTGCTCAACGAGTTCTACCGTGTCGCGTTCCGCAAAAGAGTGTATCGTTCGATCGACGAGCTGCAGGGTGATCAAGACATTTGGGTGAGCGACTATGCCGGGCGACAATCAGCGTGAGAGTCCAGCGACAATCAGGATGAGAATCTCGGGGGTGCTGGCGCGACGGAGGGAGAGCGAAGCTCGACCGTAGTTGCGCCAGCACCCCCGGGCGTGCCGAAAAAA
>Ga0194120_10004404_pt1 | contig 21765 bp, 21 predicted proteins | sample TA2MahCa65mmetaG_FD_148642 | JGI IMG/M metagenome (GOLD analysis project Ga0194120, IMG submission 148642) | Freshwater microbial communities from Lake Tanganyika, Tanzania - TA2015019 Mahale Deep Cast 65m | ecosystem: Environmental > Aquatic > Freshwater > Lake | place: Tanzania: Lake... | reverse complement strand
CCGACCTGCCGCCGCTGTTCGGGCGGTTCTACGACAGCGCGCGCAAGTGCCCGTCCTGCGGCCAGATCCACCCGGGCAAGGGATGAAGCGCGACACCATCGACATGCATACGCATTTCTTCCCGCGCCCTCGCCTGCCTTGATCGGCATTCGGCGCGCTGGGGGAGTTCCCGCAAAAATGTTCTCGTTGACGGGCAAGGTGGCGCTGGTGACCGGCGCCTCGCGCGGGTTGGGGTGGGCGATGGCGCAGTCGCTCGCGACCTGCGGCGCACATGTGATCCTCAACGCGCGCGACGCAGCGGCGCTGGAGGGTCGTGTCAAAGAGCTGCACGGTCGCGGCCTGAAGGGCGAAGCCGCCGCCTTCGACGTCACCGACCATGCCGCCGGCGCGGCTTGCCTCCAGGGCGCGGTGAAACGCCACGGCCGGTTCGACATCCTCGTCGCGAACGCCGGAATCCAGCATCGCAAGCCAATCATGGAGTTCGAGGCAGCCGACTTCCAGCGCGTGATCGACACCAACCTCACGGCGGTATGGGCGCTCGCCAAGGAAGCGGCACGAGTGATGATTCCGCGCAAGGCCGGACGCATCATCATGACCGGCTCCATGAGCGCGATCCTCGCGCGGCCGACGATCTCGGCGTACATCGCGAGCAAGGGGGCGGTGCACGCGCTGACGCGCGAACTGGCGATCGAGCTTGCGCCCCACGGCATCACCGTCAACGCCATTGCGCCGGGCTACTTCGCCACCGAGATGAACACCGCGCTCATCGAGAACAGGGAGTTCAACGATTGGGTGTGCAAGCGCACGCCGGCCGGGCGGTGGGGCAGGCTAGAGGAGATCGGCCCAGCGGCCGTGTTCCTCGCCTCGGACGAAGCGGCGTATGTCAACGGGCACGTGCTCCACGTCGACGGGGCGTTCAGCGTGTCCATGTAGTCCAAGCGATCCTCATTCCTGACCGGATGAGGACCGCGCCGTCCCTGCCCTTTACTTGCCCCTCCCGGAAACGCGGCGGACCGCATCCTTGCGCTTCTCCAGCCCCGGCTGCAGGCGCGTGCCAAGGCCGGGCCCTTTGGGCGCCGTGATCTGGCCGTTTTTCACCGGTGGCAGCGCGGTGACCAGTTTGCCGTACCAGTCATAGTAGAAGGCGCGCACCATCTCCTGCACCAGCGTGTTCGGGCAATGCATGGACAGGTGCACCGAAGCGGTCAGCAGCACGGGGCCGGTGCAGTCGTGCGGCGCCACGGGCAGGTGGTAGGCCTCGGCCATGGCGGCGATCTTGCGCGCTTCCGACAGGCCGCCCGCCCAGCCGACGTCCAGCATGCAGACGGAGGCCGCCTGCTTCTCGAACAGCGGCCGGAACCCCCAGCGCGTCGCGAGCGTCTCGGACGCTGTCACCCAGACATCCGTGCGCCGCGCGTAGTCGGCGAGCGCATCCAGGTTGCTCATCTTGAGCGGGTCCTCGTACCAGTACGGGTCGAAGGGCTCCAGCGCCTTCGCGATCCTGATCGCCACCGGCAACTGCCACATCGAGTGGAACTCGACGTGGATGTCCATCCGGTCGCCGACCGCCTTGCGGATCTGCTCGAAGGGGCGCAGCGCCTTTTTCAGCTCCGCCGGGGAAATGTCCGTGCCGCGCGAGGCTTCGGCCGCCTCGTCGAACGGCCAGATTTTCATGCCGCGAATGCCCATCTCAAGCAACGATTCCGCCAATGCTCCGGCATCCGTGCGGAACCCGACCAAGTCCTCGTAAGGCCGCTTCGGTTCGCGTTTCGCCGGCAGGCCGAAATTGGCCGTGCCCTGCACCGGCTTCTTGCGCACGTACTCGTAGCCGGCGCAGGTGTTGTAGACGCGCACCTTGTCGCGCGTGGCGCCGCCGAGCAGCTGATAAATAGGCTGGCCGCTCGCCTGGCCAAAGAGGTCCCAGAGCGCGATGTCGATGGCGGAGGCCGCGCGCATCTCGACGCCGACGCTGTTGAAGCCGAGGTAGGTATCGAGAAAATGCCGGTTGTGCCCCTCGATGCGCAGCGGATCCTTGCCAAGCAGGTAGGGTGCGCAGGTCTCGTGGATGTGGGCCGCTACCGGCGCTACCGCGTAGAACGTCTCGCCCAGCCCTACGAGGCCGGCGTCCGTGTGCAACTGCACCCAGAGGACGTTGGGAAATTCGCCCAGCGACAGCGTTTCGACGGCGGTGATTTTCATGGCGACGCGGGCACTCTACAATGTGCGCCCAGACAAATCCACTTCCTGCATTGAGGAAAGGAGTCCGAGCATGAGCGGCACTCGATCCGCCATCCAGAACCGCAAGCGCCACCGCGAAGCTGTCGTCACGTCGATCAAGGGACCGGTGGCCTTCATGCATCCCGCCGACATTGGCCGCCTGGTCGTGAAATCCTCGCGTCGGCGCGGCGCGCGGCTACGGCCCAACTACGCCGCCGGTGAGGACGGGGTCGACGTCGTGAAGGTGCTGATGGCGACCGACCACCTGATCACCTTCGAGGCCTTCCGGCCCAAGGGCGCGATCGACACCACCCACCAGCATCCGGATCACCACTCGATGGTCTACCAGAAGCAGGGGCGCGTGCGCATGCGGATCGGTGGGAAAGCCTTCATCGTCGAGGCGGGGGACAGCTACTTCCACCCGATGGGCGTGGTGCACCAGCACGAGGCGCTGGAGGATTCCGTGCGCATCGAAACGAAGATCTATCCGGCCGGCGGCGCCATCGCGTCGTGGAACCGCCTGGTCAGCGCCTCCGACTGAACAACCAGGACCAGCGCCGCCAAGTGACCTGACCGATATTTAGTACCACTTATAGTGAGGCTGGATAGTGAGTTTATTGGATGAGGCTGGGTTGGTCCATTGCTATGTGATCCGTGGTTCGTGTCACTGCTGCCGGTGGTCGATAGTTCAATGATGAGTGCGGTCTGATCTGGTTGTAGGTACGTCGCCATCTCTCGGTCAGCACCTTGGCCTCCCTCAAGCTATAGAAGATCTCTCCATCCAAGAATTCATCTCTGAGCTTGCCGTTGAATGACTCGCAGTAACCGTTCTCCCATGGACTGCCTGGCCCGCGAGTTGGACGAGAGGTGGACAGAAAACTCTCGCGCCGCATCCCCTTCCGCGTGCCTGCGTCCTGCTGCAATCTTAGCGCCTAAGCGCGTTCCGTCCCCATACTGGCGCGCCCCACAAACGGCCACTTAGACCGAAAAGCAAGATACCCACTGCGGATCGGCGAACGGCGGGTCGACCCCGGATACCTGCGCTTCATGACGCCGAGGCTTGAGCCGGTCGTTCTCTTTCTCCAACTGCTTGAGGCGCCGGGCCTGATCAACCTTCAGCCCTGCGTATACCCGCCGCCAGCGGTAGTGGCTCCTGTCCGTCACACCAGCCTCGCGGCAGGCCACCAGCACCTTGACGCAGGAGATCGAGAAACTCGATTCACCCGGCTGCGCGAGGGGGTAAAATCCCTCCTTTTCAGCCAGTTGCGCCGCTTGCGGCAGGAGCCGGCACGCGTGACCCGGTCGCCATGACCCTGACATGACCCTCTACGCTCTCGGTGTGAACCACCAGACCGCGCCGCTCGATATCCGCGAGCGCGTGGTGTTCCACGTCGAGCGCCTGGGCGAGGCGCTGACCGAGGCCAAGCAGCGCCTCGCCGCCGAGGCCGCGATCCTGTCCACCTGCAACCGCACCGAGGTCTACCTCTCGGGCGAGCGCCCAGAGCAGGCGGCGGAGTGGCTGGCGCGCTACCACCGGGTCGAGCCCGCCGAACTGGGCCGCTACCTCTACACCCTGCCCAGCGAGCGCGCGGTGCGCCATGCCTTCCGCGTCGCCTCGGGCCTGGACTCGATGGTGCTGGGCGAGCCGCAGATCCTCGGCCAGATGAAGGACGCGGTGAGGAGTGCCGAGGCGGCGGGGACGCTGGGCACGGTGCTCAACAAGCTGTTCCAGCGCTCCTTCGCCGTGGCGAAGCAAGTGCGCTCCACCACTGAGGTCGGAGCCAACAGCGTCTCCATGGCCGCGGCGGTGGTGAAGCTGGCGGCGCGGATCTTCCCCTCGCTCAAGGATCAGAAGGTGCTGCTGGTGGGCGCCGGCGAGATGATCGAGCTCTGCGCCACCCACCTCGCGGCGCAGGGACCCGAGCGCATCACGGTGGCCAACCGCACGCTGGAGCGCGGCCAGGGGCTGGCGCACCGCTTCAACGCGCGCGCCATCGAGCTGCGCGAGCTCGCCGCGCAGCTGCGCGAATACGACGTCGTGGTTTCCTGCACCGCGAGCTCGCTGCCGATCCTCGGCAAGGGGCTGGTCGAGCGCGCGCTCAAGGCGCGCCGGCGCCGGCCGATATTGATGGTGGACCTGGCGGTGCCGCGCGACATCGAGCCCGAGGTCGCCGAGCTGGACGACGTGTTCCTCTACACCGTGGACGACCTTCAGGGCATCGTGCAGGCGAACCTGGATGCGCGGCGCTCGGCGGTGGACCAGGCCGAGGCGATCATCGAGACCCAGGTCGGCCAGTTCATGCACTGGATGCAGGGGCGCGAATCGGTACCGCTGATCCGCCAGCTGCGCGACCAGGCCGAAAGCGCGCGTCAGCACGAACTGGAGCGGGCGCTGCGCCTGCTGGCCAGGGGCGAGGACCCCAAGCAGGTGCTGGAGGCGCTGTCGCAGGGCCTCACCAACAAGCTGATGCATGCCCCGACCCAGGCGCTCAACGAGGCCACCGGCGAGGAGCGGCGGTCGGTGGCGGCATCGATCGCGCGCCTGTTCAGGCTCACGCCTTGAAACCCTCCCTGCGAGCGAAGCTCGAGGGCCTGGCCAACAGGCTCGAGGAGCTCAACCGCACCCTGTCGGCGGAGAACGCAGCCCGCGACATGGGCGAGTTCAGAAAGCTCTCGCGCGAGCATGCCGAGCTCAGCAACGTGCTCGAGCTCTATGGCCGCCACCGGCAGGCCGAGCGCGATGCTGCCGCTGCCCGCGACATGGCGGCGGACCCGGCCATGCAGGGATTCGCGCAGGAGGAGATCAAGGCCGCCGAGGCCGCGATGGCCAGGCTCGCCGCCCAACTGCAGGCGGCCATGCTGCCCAAGGACCCGAACGACGGCCGCAACCTGTTCATCGAGATCCGCGCCGGCGCGGGCGGCGACGAATCGGCCCTGTTCGCCGGCGACCTGTTGCGCATGTACACGCGCTATGCCGAGCGCCAGGGCTGGCAGGTCGAGCTGATCTCCGAGAGCCCCTCGGACCTGGGCGGCTACAAGGAAGTCGTCGCCCGCATCGCGGGCCAGGGCGCCTACGCCAGGCTCAAGTTCGAGTCCGGCGGCCACCGCGTGCAGCGCGTGCCGCAAACCGAGACCCAGGGCCGCATCCACACCTCGGCCTGCACGGTCGCGGTTCTGCCCGAGGCCGACGCCGTCGGCGAGGTGGTGCTCAACCCGGCCGAGCTGCGCATCGACACCTACCGTGCCTCGGGCGCGGGCGGCCAGCACGTCAACAAGACCGACTCGGCGATCCGCGTCACGCACCTGCCCAGCGGGATCGTGGTGGAATGCCAGGACTCGCGCTCGCAGCACAAGAACCGCGAGCGCGCGCTGTCGGTGCTTGCGGCGCGCATCAAGGACAAGCAGGAGAAGGAGGCCGCGGCCAGGACCGCGGCCAGGAGGAAGTCGCTGATCGGCTCGGGCGACCGCTCCGAGCGCATCCGCACCTACAACTTCCCGCAGGGCCGCCTCACCGACCACCGCATCAACCTGACCTTGTACAAGATCGAGCGCATCCTGGACGGGGAGTTGGACGACGTGGTCAATGCGCTTGCCGCCGAGCACCAGGCCGAGCAGCTCGAGCAGCTGTCGGAGGAAGCGGCCTGACCGTCGCGGACCTGCTGGCGGCCTCGGGGATTGATGCCCGCGAGGCCCGGCTGCTGCTCGCCGAGGCGGCGGGGTTCTCGCAGGCGGCCATTGCCGCGGCGCCGCAGGCCGAGGTAGCCTTCGAGGTCGAGGACGCTTTCCTTGCGTTCGCGCGCCGGCGCTGCGCCGGCGAGCCGGTGGCCTACATCCTCGGCCGCCGCGAGTTCTACGGCCTGGAGTTGAGCGTCAATCCCGCGGTCCTCATCCCGCGGCCGGAGACCGAACTGCTGGTGGACCTGGCGCTGGAGCGGCGGCCGGCCGCGGTGCTCGACCTTGGAACCGGCAGCGGCGCGGTCGCGCTCGCCATCAAGCGGCACCTGCCTGGCGCGCGGGTGGTGGCGGTCGAGGCAAGCGCAGCGGCGCTGGCGGTGGCGCGGCGCAACGCGGTGAAACTGAACCTCGAGGTGGAGTTCCGTCACGGGCGGTGGTTCGATCCGCTCCGCGGGGAGCGCTTCGAGCTCGTGGTCTCCAATCCACCCTACGTGGCCGAGGGCGACCCGCACCTGCCCGGGCTGAGGCACGAGCCCGAAGCCGCGCTGGTCGCGGGGCCTGAGGGCCTGGATGCGATCCGGGAAATCACCTCGGCAGCAGGGTCATTCCTCCGGCCCGGGGGCTGGCTGCTGCTGGAGCATGGTGCCGGGCAGGATGCGGCCGTGCGCTGCCTGCTAGGGCAGGCGGGGCTTGAATCCGTGCGCACCTGGCCCGATCTGGCCGGCATCGGCAGGGTGAGCGGAGGAACGCGCTAGAATCCCCCCCATGGACACCCAAGACAAGATCAGGCAGCAGGTCACCTCCAACCCGGTGGTGCTCTACATGAAGGGCACGCCCCAGTTCCCGCAGTGCGGCTTTTCCGCGCTCGCGGTGCAGGCGCTCAATGCCTGCGGCGTGCAGCAGTTCTTCAGCGTCAACGTGCTGGAGAACCCGGACATCCGCCAGGGCATCAAGGAATTCGCCAACTGGCCGACCATCCCGCAGCTCTACGTCAACGGCGAGTTCGTCGGCGGCTCGGACATCATGAAGGAGATGTACCAGTCGGGCGAGCTGCAGAAGCTGCTGGAAGGGTTAAAGCAGTAATGCAGTAGTTCCGTGGCGCAGCCTGGCGCCGGCCAGCCCGGCGCCGCCTGCATCGCCGCCACCGGCTGGCACAGCGCCGCTCCAGGCCCTTGGCCATCGCCCGGCGCACGATCGTGGCACGGGCAGGCCCCGGAGCCAGCGCTTTTGCCCGATCCTCTTCACCGGCTCGTGCTTGCCGATGCGCCGGTACTTCAGCTCCTCACCGGTGCGTTACCGGCGGCGAGACGGCGTCGCGCCGCGGCCACCGCCCTGCGCACCTGCGCCGGAGCGGTGCCGCCCGGGTGCGCGCGCGCCGCCACCGAGCCCTCGAGGGTCAGGGCGTGGGTCACCTCCCCACCGACGGCGCGGTGGAACCGCTTCAGGACCGTCAGCGGCAGCTCGGCCAGGCCACAGCCGCGCCGCTCGGCTTCGCGCACCGCGCGCGCCACCGCCTCGTGCGCGTCGCGGAACGCAACGCCCTTGCGCACCAGGTAATCGGCGAGGTCGGTGGCGGTGGCGTGGCCCTCCAGCGCCGCCGCGCGCATCGCCTTCGCCTGCGGCTGCAGTCCCTCGACCATGCCGGCGAAGGCCGCAAGGCAGTCCTTCAGCGTGTCGGCGGCGTCGAACAGCGGCTCCTTGTCCTCCTGGTTGTCCTTGTTGTAGGCGAGCGGCTGGGCCTTCATCAGCACCAGCAGCGCCTGCAGGTGGCCGAACACGCGCGCGCTCTTGCCGCGCACCAGTTCCGGCACGTCCGGGTTCTTCTTCTGCGGCATGATCGAGCTGCCGGTGCAGAAGCGGTCGGGGATGCGCACGAAGCCGAAGCGCGGGTTCATCCACAGGATCAGCTCCTCGGAGAACCGCGACAGGTGCATCATCGCCAGCGAGGCAAAGGCGGCGAACTCGACCGCGAAGTCGCGGTCGGACACCGCATCCAGGGAGTTGGCCGCCACCGCCTCGAAACCCAGTTCGCGCGCCACCCGCGCGCGGTCGATCGGAAAGCCGGTGCCTGCCAGCGCCGCTGCGCCCAGCGGCAGCACGTTGAGCCGCCGGCGGCAATCGGCCAGGCGGCCGCGGTCGCGATCCAGCATCTCGAACCAGGCCATCAGGTGGTGGCCGAAGGTCACCGGCTGCGCCACCTGCAGATGGGTGAAGCCCGGCATCACCAGCGCGGCATGCCGCGCGGCCTGCTCGAGCAGCCCCGCCTGCAGCGCGCCGAGGCGCGCGGCGATCTGGTCGATCTCCTCGCGCAGCCACAGGCGCACGCTGGTGGCGACCTGGTCGTTGCGCGAGCGCCCGGTGTGCAGCCGCTTGCCGGCCTCGCCGATGCGCGCGATCAGGCGGCGCTCGATGTTGCAATGGACGTCCTCGGCCTCCAGCGACCAGGCGAACTTCCCGGCCGCGATCTCGCGCCCGATGGCGCGCAGGCCCCGCTCGATGGCGGCGGCGTCGGCGCGCCGGATCACGCCGCAGGCGCCGAGCATGCGCGCGTGCGCGATCGAGCCGGCGATGTCGTGCTTCGCCAGCCGGCGATCGAACGCGACCGACGCGGTGAAGCGCTGCACGAACGCATCCACCGGCTCGCTGAAGCGACCCGACCAGGGTTGCCTGACCCGGGACCGACCCGACCGCTGCCCGGCAGCGCGCGCGGTTCTGTTCTTCGGAAAAGCCATGCGGGATAGAGGAATAGAATGCGCTTAAGCACCGCTTGCCGACAATGGCCAGTATAAGGCAAAACCCCCGGACCGACGCCCTCACGGACTTCTGCAACCCGGGCCTGATCGCGCGCGTCCTGATCGCCGTCAACGCGCTCGCCTTCGGCGTCATCCTCGCCGCCGAGCATGACTTGGCGCGGGCCGCGAAATTCTTCCTGCGCGCAATGGCGCTGCTCGACAATGCGCAGCCCGCGGGCGTGCGCGCGCCGCAGCAGGGCAGCGGCAGGGGCGGCAGCCGCACGGCGCCGGAGAACACCGGCGGGCGCCTGCACCTGATATTCGAGGCAGTGGCAGGCGCTGCGGCAGCGGGCGGCGGAGAACCGGCGTGATTGACCGGATCGTGATCGCCACCCGGCGCAGCCGCCTGGCGCTCTGGCAGGCCGAGCACGTCAAGGCGCGCCTGGAGGGTGCGCATCCCGGCCTGCGCGTGGAGTTGCTGGCGCTGAGCACCCGCGGCGATGAGCTGCCGGAGGTGTCGCTCGCCAAGCAGGGCGGCAAGGGCCTGTTCATCAAGGAGCTGGAGGCGGCGCTGGCGCAGGGGCGGGCCGACCTTGCCGTGCATTCGATGAAGGACCTGCCGGCCGAACTGCCGCCTGGGTTCGCGCTGGCCGCGATCTGCGACCGCGATGATCCGCGCGACGCATTCGTCTGCAGCCGGTTCGATTCCCTCGCCGCGCTTCCCGGCGGCGCGGTGGTGGGCACCTCCAGCCTGCGCCGCCAGGCCCAGATCGCGGCGCGCCATCCGGGACTCCAGATCCGGCCGCTGCGCGGCAACGTGGAAACCCGGCTGGCGAAACTGGACCGGGGCGACTATGCGGCCGTGGTGCTTGCCGCGGCGGGTCTGAAGCGCCTGGGGCTGGAGGCGCGGATCCGCGGCCGGCTCTCGCTCGAGGACAGCCTGCCGGCACCGGGCCAGGGGGCGCTCGGCATCGAGTGCCTTGCGCAGAGCGGCGAGGTGCGCGCGCTTGCAGCGGCGCTGGCCGACCCGGAGGCCAGCGCCTGCGTGCGTGCCGAGCGCGCGGTCAGCCGCGCGCTCGGGGGCAATTGCGCCATACCGCTTGCCGCGCACGCGCAACTCTCCGGGGGATCGCTGCGGCTGCGTGCGCTGGTGGCCTCCCCCGACGGAGGGCGCATCGCGCGTGCCCAATGCGAGGGCCCGGCCGCGGGCCCGGAGAGGCTGGGCGAGCAGGCCGCGCAGCTCCTGCGGCGGTGCGGCGCCACGGAAATCCTGGCCGCGCTGGGCGCATGAGCGGGCCGCTGGCGGGCCGCCGCATCCTGGTGACGCGGCCGCTGCACCAGTCCGAGGCGCTTGCGCGCCTGATCGGAGAGGCCGGTGGCGAGGCGATCGTGTTTCCCGCGATCGAGATCGCCGAGGCGCTCGATCCGGCCCCGGCCCGCGCTTTGCTCGGCCGCCTCGGCGAGTTCGACTTCGCGATCTTCGTCAGCGCCAACGCCGTCGAGCGCGGCCTGGCGCTGCTCGACCGGCCCTGGCCCGACGGGGTTCGCGCCGCAGCGGTCGGCGCCGGCACGCGGCGTCTGCTGCAGGACAGGGGGGTGCGAGGCGTACTTGCGCCCGAGGGGCTTGCCGACAGCGAGGCGCTGCTCGCCTTGCCGGCGCTCGCCGCGATCCGGGGCTGCCGCGTAGTCATCATCCGCGGCGAGGGCGGACGCGAGTTTCTGCGCGCGGCGCTGCAGGCGCGCGGCGCCGTGGTGGAGTACGCCGAGTGCTACCGCAGGGTCCGGCCACGGGCCGACCCCGCGCCGCTGCTGCTCGCCTGGGCGCGGGGCGACCTTGATGCGGTGACGGTCAACTCCGCCGAGGCGCTCGGCAACCTCGCGGCGCTGCTGGGGGAGGCCGGCGCGCGCCTGCTGCGGGCCACGCCGCTGTTCGTTCCGCACCCGCGCCTAGCCGAGGCGGCGGCGCGGCTCGGCGTGGCGCGCGCCGTGGTGGCCGGGCCCGGCGATGGCGAAATGCTCCAACGGCTGGTGGCATACTTCGCGCAGGGAAACTGAACCGAGATGAGCGAACCCGCCAACCCTCAGCCCACGCTTGCGGCCGCCGGCGCCGGGCCGGCAAGCGGCCGCCAGCGCCTGCGACTGATTGCGCTCGGCCTCGCGGTCCTGGCCGCCGTGGTGGCGGCGCTCTGGCTCGACACCCGCAGCCGGATCGGCTCGACCCAGGAGGAACTGGCTCGACGCCTGCGCGACATCGAAGCCGAGAGCCGCGAGGCGCGCGCCGTGGCGCGCCAGGCGCAGGAAGGGCTGCGCGAGGCGCAGGCGCGGCTGAGCGCGATGGAATCGCGCCTGGCCGAATCGCAGGCCCAGCACTCGGCGCTCGAGGCGCTGTACCAGGAGCTGGCACGCAACCGCGACGAATGGCAGCTGGCGGAGATCGAGCAGGTGCTTGCCATCGCGCAGCAGCAGTTGCTGCTCTCGGGCAACGTGCGTGCCGCTTTGCTCGCGCTGCAGCTGGCCGAGAGCCGGCTGTCGCGCTCGGACCGGCCGCAGTTCCTGGTCGTGCGCCGCGCCTTGGCGCGCGACATCGAGCGCCTGAAGGCTCTGCCCACGCTCGATCTTCCCGGCATGAGCCTGCGCCTGGACGGGCTGATCGCCTCGGTGGACGCCCTGCCGCTCGCCTACGAGGAGCGAACCGCAGAGCGCGGCCGAGGCGAAGCCGGCGCCGCCGCCAAGGCCGGCAAGCCGGCCGAGCCGCAAGGCATGGCCGAGCGCCTCGGATCGGAAATCTGGCGCGAATTGCGCCAGTTGGTGGTGGTGCGCCGGGTCGAGGGCCAGGAGCCGCCGCTGCTGCCGCCGGCGCAGGCCTACTTCCTGCGCGAGAACCTGAAGCTGCGGCTGCTCAATGCGCGCCTGTCGCTGCTGACGCGCAACGAGGCGGGATACCGCGAGGACCTGCGCGCGGCGCAGGGCTGGATCCAGCGTTATTTCGACGCCCGCTCGAAGGCGGCGCAGGGCGCGCTGGCGCAGCTGAAGCAGTTGTCGTCGGCAACCCTCAGCTTCGAGGCGCCGACGATCAGCGACAGCCTGGATGCGGTGCGCGGCTTCAAGACTGCGCGCCAGCGCAAGTGAGTTCCTGAGGCCGTGAGGGGCCTGTTCTGGCTGGTCGCGGTGTTCGCCGCCGCCGTGGCGCTGGCGGTGGTGGGCCGCCTCAGCGAGGCCGTGGTGGTGCTGGTGGTGCCGCCCTGGCGCGTCGAGGTTTCTCTGCTCCTGTCGGTTGCGGCGCTGGCCGCCGCGTTCACGGCCCTCTACCTGGCGCTGGGGCTGGTGCGCCACACGCTGGCGCTGCCGGCGCAGGTGCGTGCCTACCGCGGGCGCCGCCGCCGCGAGCAGGCGCAGCTCGCGCTTGCCGCCGCCCTGCAGGCCTACTACGAGGGCCGCTACGCGCGCGCCGAGAAGGAGGCCGTACTCGCTTGGGAAGCGGGCGCCGCCCCCGGACCTGCGGCGCTGATCGCGGCGCGCGCCGCCCACCAGCTGCGCCAGCGCGAGCGGCGCGACCTCTGGCTGGAGCGAGCCGGCAACGTGGGCGAGTCGATGCAGGCGGCCATGCTCCTGACCAGGGCCGAGCTGGCCCTGGACGAGGGCGATTTCACCGGCGCGCGCGACGCCCTGCGCAGCCTGCACGGCGCCGGCCCGCGCAACATCGCCGCCGCGCGCATGCTGCTGCGCGCCGAGCGCGGCGCGCAGAACTGGGCAGAGGTGCTGCGCCTCGCCTCCATGCTGGGCAAGCGCGCCGCCATCGACCCGGCGATCGCCGAGGAGTACCGTGTCCAGGCGCAGACCGAGCTGCTGGCTCGTGCCGCCGGGGACCGGGCGCCGCTGGCGGCGCGCTGGCGCAGCATCCCGGCCGCAGACCGGCTGCACCCGCGCGTGGCCGCGGCTGCGGCGGCGCACGCCACCGCGCTGGGCGAGGCCGCGCTGGCGCGCGAAATCATCGAGAACAGCCTGAACGCGGACTGGAGCGACGCGCTGGTGGCGCAGTTCGCCGAGTTGCCGCCGCTGGAGGCGCCGGAATTGGAGCGCGAGGCGCGGGCGCGCCTGGAGCGCGCCGAGCGCTGGCTGCCCGCGCACGCCGAGGACCCGCGGCTGCTGCTCGCGCTCGGGCGCCTGTGCAAGCAGGCCGGCCTCTGGGGCAAGTCGCGCGATTACCTCGAGGCCAGCCTGTCGTTCGAGAAATCGCGCGCGGTGCACCTTGCGCTCGCGCGCCTGGCCGACCGCGACGGCCGCCCTGGCGACGCGCAGAAGCATCATCGCCTGGGCGCCGAACTGCCCTGATCGGCGCAGGGCGCCGGGCCGCTAGGCCCAGTCCCGCGGCCTGAGAAAATCGGTGAATAGCGCGGCCTCGGGCGTGCCCGGGGCCGGGCTCCAGCCGTAGCGCCAGGCCACACGCGGCGGCATGGACATCAGGATGGACTCGGTGCGCCCGCCCGATTGCAGGCCGAACAGGGTGCCGCGGTCGAACACCAGGTTGAATTCCGCGTAGCGCCCGCGCCGCCAGGCCTGGAACTCGCGCTCGCGCTCGCCGTAGGGCATGCCGCGTCGCTTCTGGGCGATCGGCGTGTAGGCAGTCAGGAAATGCTCGCCCACCGACCGGACCAGGGCGAAGGCGCCGTCGAAATCAGGCTCGGCAAGGTCGTCGAAGAAAATGCCGCCGATGCCGCGCGGTTCGTTGCGGTGCTTCAGGAAGAAATACTCGTCGCACCACTTCTTGTAGCGGGGGTAGCGCTCGACTCCGTGCGGATCCAGGGCGCGCCGGCAGGTGGCGTGGAAATGGCGCGCGTCCTCCTCGAAGCCGTAATAGGGCGTGAGGTCCATGCCGCCGCCGAACCACCACAGCGGCTGCTCCCCCGCCTTGGTCGCGGTGAACAGGCGCACGTTCATGTGCACCGTCGGGCAATAGGGGTTTCGCGGATGCAGGACCAGGGACACGCCGGTGGCCTCGAAGCCGCGGCCGGCAAGCTGCGGGCGCGAGGCGCTCGCCGAGGGCGGCAGTAGCGCTCCCGAGACATGGGAGAAGGCGACGCCGGCGCGCTCGAACAGCGCACCGTCCTCCAGCACCCGGGTGGTCCCGCCGCCGCCCTCCGGGCGCTCCCAGGAATCGGACAGGAAACGGCCGCCCTCCAGGGTCTCCAGCGCGCGCACGATGCGCTGCTGCAGGCCGCAGAAGTAGTCGCGGACCGCCCTGAGGTCCATTGCACTCAGCCCTTCCTCAGCGCGCGATGACCGATGTCTTTCCGGTACTGCATGCCCTCAAAGCCGATCCGATCGACCGTTTCGTAGGCGCGCGCCCGCGCCATCTTGAGCGAATCGCCGAGCGCGGTGACGCACAGGACCCGGCCGCCGTTGCTGAGCACCGCCTTGCCTTGCAGCCGGGTGCCGGCATGGAACACGCGGCAGTCCTCGGTTGCCCGCGTCAGGCCCTCGATGGCGTCGCCCCGGCGCGGTTCGCCGGGGTAGCCGGCCGCCGCCAGCACCACCCCCAGCGCGGCGCGCCGGTCCCATTCGGCCCTGGCGCCGTCCAACCGGCCCTCGAGGGCCTGCTCCATGTGCTGCAGCAGGTCGGACTTCAGGCGCAGCAGGATCGGCTGGGTCTCCGGGTCGCCGAGGCGACAGTTGAATTCGAGCGTTCGCGGACTGCCGGCCTTGTCGATCATCAGACCGGCGTAGAGGAAGCCGACATAGGGCGTGCCGTCTTTCGCCATGCCGGCGATCGCAGGCTGGATGATCTCGCGCATGACGCGGGCGTGCAGCTGCGGGGTCACCACCGGCGCCGGCGAATAGGCGCCCATGCCGCCGGTGTTGGGGCCCAGATCGCCGTCCCGCAGCCGCTTGTGGTCCTGGCTGGTGGCCAGGGGCAGGGCGCGCGCGCCGTCGGCCATGACGATGAAGCTCGCCTCCTCGCCCTCGAGGAACTCCTCGATCACCAGCCGGTCGCCGGCCGCCCCCAGCCTGCCGCCCACCAGCAGGTCGTCGATGGCGGCGTTCGCCTCCGCGGTGGTGGCGGCCAACACCACGCCCTTGCCGGCGGCGAGGCCGTCGGCCTTGATCACGATCGGCGCGCCGTTGCGCGCCACGTAGGCCTTCGCCGCGGCGGGGTCGGTGAAGCTCTCGTAGCGCGCGGTCGGAATGCCGTGGCGCGCCATGAAGCGCTTGGCGAAATCCTTGGACGCCTCCAGCTGCGCCGCGGCGCGCAGCGGGCCGAAGATGCGCAGGCCCGCCGCCTGGAAGGCGTCCACCACGCCCGCGGCGAGCGGCGCCTCGGGGCCGACCACGGTGAGGTGGACCTGCTGCTGCTTCGCGAAGCCGATCAGGTCCGGGATGCCGGTGATGGCCACGTTCTCCAGCCCGCTCTCGGCGGCGGTGCCGCCGTTGCCGGGGGCGAGGAACACCTTCTGCACCTTCGGGCTCTGCGCCAGCTTCCAGCCAAGCGCGTGCTCGCGCCCGCCGGAGCCGATCACCAGGAGCTTCATCGCGGCCGCCCCGCCCTCAGTGCCGGAAGTGGCGCAGGCCGGTGAACACCATCGCCGCGCCGCGCTGGTCCGCGGCGGCGATCAGCTCCTCGTCGCGCACGCTGCCGCCGGGCTGGATCACCGCCCCGGCGCCGGCATCCAAGACCGCGTCGAGGCCGTCGCGGAACGGGAAAAACGCATCCGAGGCGACTGCCGAACCGGCCAGCGACAGTTTCGCGTTCGCCGCCTTGATCGAGGCGATGCGCGCGCTGTCGATGCGGCTCATCTGCCCGGCGCCGACGCCGAGCGTGGCGCCGCCGCGGCAGAACACGATCGCGTTCGACTTGACGAACTTCGCCACCTTCCAGGCGAACAGCAGGTCGTTCCACTGCGCCTCGCCGGGCTGCCTCTTGGTCACCACCTTCAGCGCCTTGCGTTCCAGCGTGGCGGCGTCGCTGGACTGCACCAGCAGGCCGCCGCCGACGCGCTTGTAGTCGTGGGGCTGTACCTCGTGCGCAAGCGGCACTTCCAGCACGCGCAGGTTCTGCTTGCCGGCAAGAGACTCGCGCGCCGCTGGCTCGACGCGCGGGGCGATGATGACCTCGGCGAACTGCCTGCCGATCTGCTCCGCGGCGGCGCGGTCCAGCGCCCGGTTCAAGGCGATGATGCCGCCGAAGGCCGAGCTCGGGTCGGTGGCGAAGGCCTTGCGGTAGGCGGCCAGCGGGCCGTCGGCGATCGCCACGCCGCAGGGGTTGGCGTGCTTGACGATGACGCAGGCGGGCTCGGCGAAGCTCTTGACGCATTCCCAGGCCGCGTCCGCATCCGCGATGTTGTTGTAGGACAGCTCCCTGCCCTGCAGGATGGAGAAGGCGGCGATGCCGCCGGGCACCGGATGCGCGTCGCGGTAGAACGCCGCCCCCTGGTGGGGGTTCTCCCCGTAGCGCATGTCCTGGCGCTTGAACAGCTGCAGGTTGAGCACCCCGGGAAAGGCGCGGCGCCGGTTGTCGCCCTCCAGCGAGCTCAGGTAGTTGGCGATGGCGCCGTCGTAGGCGGCGGTGTGCGCGTAGACCTTCTGCGCCAGCATGAAGCGCGTCGCCTCGGCGACGCCGCCGGTGGTGCGGATCTCCTCCAGCACGCGGCCGTAATCGGCCGGGTCCACCACCACTGCGACGCCGCCGTAGTTCTTGGCCGCCGCGCGCAGCATCGCCGGCCCGCCGATGTCGATGTTCTCGATCGCCTCCTCCAGCGGGCAGTCGGGGTCGGCGACCGTGGCCTGGAACGGATACAGGTTCACCACCAGCAGGTCGATGGGCGGGATGCCCGCCCGGTCGATCTGCGCCATGTGCTCGCGCGAGTCGCGCCGCGCCAGCAGGCCGCCGTGGATCTTCGGGTGCAGGGTCTTGACCCGGCCGTCGAGCATCTCCGGCAAGCCGGTATGGGCCGAGACCTCGGTCACCGGTATGCCTTCCTTCTCCAGCAGCCTCGCGGTGCCGCCGGTGGAGAGCAGGGCGACGCCCATGCCGGCGAGGGCGCGGGCGAACTCGACCACCGCCGCCTTGTCCGAGACGCTGAGCAGCGCCCTGCCGACCTTCACGCCTTGATCCGCAGCTGCTGGATTTTCTTGCGCAGGGTGTTGCGGTCGATGCCGAGCATCGCCGCGGCCTGCGACTGGTTGCCCGAGGCCTTGAGGAGCACGGTCTCGATCAGGGGCTTCTCGATGTTCTTCAGCACCATGTCGTAGATCGCCGTGGGCTTCTCGCCGTCCATGTCCTTGAAGTAGCGCTCCAGGGCGCGCTTCACGGCTTCGGCGAGCTCGGAACTGCGCCTCACGCCTGCAGCCTGTCGTAGAAGCGCGCCACCGCGTCGAGCTGCTGCGGGGCCGATTCGATGGCGCAGGCGCGGCGGCGGAACTCTTCGCCCCCGGGGAGCGGGCGCAGGTACCAGCCCAGGTGCTTGCGCGCCACGCGCAGGCCCAGGTCCTCGCCGTAGAGCTCGTACAGGCCGCGCAGGTGCTCTAACACCAGCGCGCGCTGCTCGGCGGGGGTCGGGCCGGGGAGCGCTTCGCCGGTGGCGAGGAAATGCGCGATCTCGCGGAAGATCCACGGCCGGCCGTGCGCGCCGCGGCCGATCATCAGCCCGTCGGCGCCGGTGCGCGCCAGCACCCGCTTCGCGTCGGCGCCGGTGGCGATGTCGCCGTTGGCGATCACCGGGATCCGCACCGCGGCCTTCACCCCGGCGATGGTGTCGTACTCCGCTTCGCCGCGGAAACCGCAGGCGCGGGTGCGGCCGTGCACCGCGAGCAGCCGGATCCCGGCGCCCTCGGCGATGCGCGCGATGCGCGCCGCGTTGCGGCGCTCCGGCGCCGGGCCGGTGCGGATCTTCAGGGTGACCGGGACCTTAACCGCGGCCACCACCGCCTCCAGGATGCGTGCCACCAGCGGCTCGTTCTCCAGCAGGGCCGAGCCGGCGGCGAGGTTGCACACTTTCTTCGCCGGGCAACCCATGTTGATGTCGATGATGTCGGCGCCCTCGTCGACGTTGAACCGGGCCGCCTCGGCCATCAGCGCCGGGTCGGCGCCGACGATCTGCACCGAAACGGGGCCGGCCGGGCCCTGCGTTTCACCTTCATGCTCCCGGCGCAGGCGCGACTTGCGGCTGTGGCGCAGCTCGGGACGCGAGGAAACCATCTCCGACACCGCCAGCCCGGCGCCGTAGCGGCGGCACAGGCTGCGGAACGGGCGGTCGGTCACCCCCGCCATCGGAGCGACGAACAATCCGTTGCTCAGGGTGTGCACGCCAAGCTGCATTGATTGCGGTGGTGTGGGATCTGTCGCGAGGGGAGCGAATTCTATCCCGTTTCGTTGCCGAAAAACATCGCTGTTGCGTTGCGCAAACACCGCGAAGGGAAAATCAGGGAACGGCGGCGGTGCCGAAGATCATGCGGCGCGCAAAAAAGCGGCGCGCAGGCGCGAACGCATCCAGCGCCGTCATGGCCGCGCCGCGTGCGGCGCCCAGCAGGGGCCCGCCGCCGGTGAAAGCCCCGGCCAGCAGGTCGGTGACGCGGATGGTGGCCATGGCGTCCGGTCTTCGCGCCGCGGCGTAGCGGGCCAGCAGGCGCGCATCACCGGGATCCTCGGCATCCCGCAACAGTCGCGCCAGGTCCCAGGCGTCGCGCAGCCCGAGGTTCAGGCCCTGGCCGGCGACCGGGTGCAGGCTCTGCGAGGTGTTGCCGACGTAGGCTTGCCTGAGGCCGATGCGGGAGGCGCGCACCCGCAGCGTGAGCGGGAAGCGACCGCGTTCCCCCGCCGCGACGAACGCGCCGGCGCGGGTGCCGAACGCGGCGCCCAGGGCGGCCAGAAAGCCCGCCTCGCCCATGGCGGCCAGTTCCGCGGCGCGTTGCGGCGCAGTCGCCCAGACCACGGCATGGCGAGCGCCCAGGGGCAGCAGCGCGAGCGGGCCTTCGGGGGTAAAGCGCTCGAATGCCGTAGTGGTGGCGGGGCGATCGGTGCCCACCAGCGCCACCAGCGCTTCCTGGTGGTAGTCCTTCTCAAGCGCATCGGGCGCATTGCCCTGCGCGCTTCCTTCCGCATGCACCCGCAGCGCCGCCGCCGGCGCCTCGGCCGCGACCGGAATCCCGCGCGCCTGCGCCAGGTGAAGCAGCCAAGCGGCCAGATCGCCGTAATCGAGCACGTATCCCAGCGCCGGCACGCCCGCATCGGCGGCCTCGAGGCGCGTGCGGCCGAAATGGCCCGCCTGCGATACATGGATGGCGCGGATCGGCGTCGGCTGCAGCGGCTCCCAGGCGCCGATGCGCGCCAGGATCAGCCGGCTGGCGTGCGACAGCGCGATCGGACGGAACCGGGCCGGGCGCATCGCCGCGGGCCCGGGTCTGGCGCACAGCAGGACCGGGCGGCCGCCGTGTTGCAGCGCGAGGGCGAGGGCGCAGCCGACCGGGCCGGCGCCGATGACCGCGACCTCAGCCTTGGTCACGCTTGATGGCCTCGATGTCCTGCACCGACTTGGGCGCTGCCGCCGTGAGCACCTCGCAGCCCTCGGCGCTCACCGCGACGTCGTCCTCGATGCGGATGCCGATGTTGCGGTAGCGCTCGGGGATATCCTGCGCAGCGCGGATGTAAAGCCCCGGCTCGACCGTGAGCACCATGCCCGGGAGGAGCGTGCGCCAGGCGCCGGCGCGCTTGTACTCGCCGGCATCGTGCACGTCCAGGCCGAGCCAGTGCCCGGTGCGGTGCATGTAGAAGCGCTTGTAGGTCTCCTGCTCCAGCACTTCGCCCAGGCTGCCCTGGAGCAGCTTGAGCTCCAGCAGGCCCTGCGCGAGCACGCGCACCGCGGCCTCATGGGGCTCGTTCCAGCGGCGACCGGCGCTCACCGCGGCGATGGCCGCCGCCTGGGCGGCGAGCACCAGCTGGTAGAGTTCCCGTTGCGGCGCGCTGAACGCGCGCCCGACGGGAAAGGTGCGCGTGATATCGGAGGCGTAGCCGTCCAGCTCGCAGCCGGCGTCGATCAGCAGCAGGTCGCCCTCGGCCAGCGGCGCGGCGTTGGCGACATAGTGCAGCACGCAGGCATTGGCGCCGCCGGCCACGATCGGCCAGTAGGCGGGGAACTGGGCGCCGTGGCGGCGGAACTCGTGCAGCAGCTCGGCCTCGAGCTGGTACTCGGTGCCCCCGGGACGGGCGAGGGCCATGGCGCGGCGGTGGGCGCCGGCGCTGATGGCCGCGGCGCGGCGCATCACCCCCAGTTCGTGCGCATCCTTCACCAGCCGCAACTCGTCCACCAGCGCGCGCACGTCGTGCACGCGCTCGGGCGCGGCGACGCCGGCGCGCGACTGCGCGCGCACCGCGTTCAGCCATTGCATGACGCGGCCGTCCCAGGCGGGGTCCGCGCCGAGCGGGGTGTGCAGGGCGGGCTGGTCGGCGAGCAGCTTCGGCATCGCTTCGTCCAGCGCGGCGATCGAATACGCCTGGTCGAAGCCGAAGCGCTCGCGGGCGTGCTGCGGGCCAAAGCGCACGCCGTCCCAGATCTCGCGCTCCTCGTTGCGCTCGCGGCAGAACAGCAGGCTCTTGGGCTGGGCGCCGGCCACCAGCACCAGCACCGCTTCGGGCTCGGGGAATCCGCTGAGGTAGTAGAAATGACTGTCGAAGCGATAGGGGAAATGGGTGTCGCGGTTGCGGATCCGCTCCGGCGAGGTCGGAATCACGGCGAGGCCTTCCCGCATGGCCGCGGCGAGCCGGGCGCGGCGGCCGCCGTAGATCGAAGCCTGGATGTCCTCGGGTTTCATGGCGCGGTGTTCCTTTTCCTGAGCTTCGCATCGAGTGCGGCGAGCCGCTGCGGGGTGCCGACATCGCACCAGTAGCCCGCGTGCAGTTCGCCCCGCGCGCGGCCTTCGGCAGCCGCCCGGTGCAGCAGCGGGCCCAGCGGCGCCTTGGTGCCTGCGGCCACGCCCGCCACGATCCGCGGCGAGAGCAGCGCAATGCCCGCGTAAGTGTAGCGCGGCGCGCCCTCTTGCCCGACGCTGCCCCGGAGCAGGGAGAAATCGCCGCGGGGATGGTGCTCCGGGTTGGGGACCAGCACCAGGTGCGCGTGCGCATCCCCGAGGCGCAGCGAGGCCAGCCTGGCAAGGTCGAAATCGCTGTAGACGTCGGAATTGATCAACACGAACGGCGCCTCGCCCAGCAGCGGCAGCGCCGTGGCGATGCCGCCGGCGGTCTCCAGCGGCGCCGGGGCCTCTCGGGACCAGGCGATGGCGAGTCCGAATTCCGCGCCGTTGCCGAAGCGCTCGACAATGCGCTCGCCCAGCCAGGAAACGTTGATCACCACCTCGCGCAATCCGGCGGCCGCCAGGCGCTCGAGGTGCCAGGCGAGCAGCGGCTTGCCGCCGGCTTCGAGCAGCGGCTTGGGCACGGCGTCGGTCAGCGGGCGCATGCGTTCGCCGCGACCCGCGGCCAGCAGCATCGCTTTCATGGCTGCAGCTGGTCCAGCAGCTTGGCCAGCGGCGCCAGCGCGCCGTAGCGCTGCGCCACGGCGCGCGCATAGCCGAGGAAACGCGGCGTGTCCTCCAGGTAGGCCGGCTTGCCGTCGCGGTAGGCGAGGCGGGCGAAGATGCCCAGAACCTTGAGGTGCCGCTGCAGCCCCATCCACTCAAAGCCGCGCCAGAACTCGGCGAAGTCCGCGGCCACCGGCAGCCCGGCGTTCCTGGCGCGCTCCCAGTAGCGCGCGGTCCAGTCGAGGACCTGCTCCTCGTCCCAGCTGACGAAGGCGTCGCGCAGCAGCGAGACCATGTCGTAGCTGACCGGCCCCTCCACCGCGTCCTGGAAGTCGAGCACGCCGGGATTGGGGGTCGCGACCATGAGGTTGCGCGGCATGTAGTCGCGATGGACATAGACGCGCCCCTGCGCCAGGGCCGAGCGCAGCAGTTCATCCTCGACCAGCGACATTGCCTGCCCCTGGGCGGGCGACAGCGGCTTGCCGAGATGCCGCGCCGCGTACCACGGCCTAAACAGCCCCATCTCCCGCCGCAGCAGAGCCTCGTCGTAAGGCGGCAGCACCCGAGGTCGCGTCGCCAGCTGCCAGCGCAGCAGGGCGTCGATGGCGTCCCGGAACAGCGCCGGCGCGCGCGC
>Ga0194120_10004403_pt1 | contig 21773 bp, 36 predicted proteins | sample TA2MahCa65mmetaG_FD_148642 | JGI IMG/M metagenome (GOLD analysis project Ga0194120, IMG submission 148642) | Freshwater microbial communities from Lake Tanganyika, Tanzania - TA2015019 Mahale Deep Cast 65m | ecosystem: Environmental > Aquatic > Freshwater > Lake | place: Tanzania: Lake... | reverse complement strand
CGCCGTCCGCATAGCTCACTCGGGCACCTGACCCCGAACGAGTTTGTCGCGCAACGTCAGGTTGAACAGACCGCCGAAGAGGTCTTCTGCTCTGGTTAAGAACTGTCTCAGAACGGGGCCAACGTCAATCTCCATTTGCGCCTGACCATCTTCCGACTGCTCAGGAGGGGTCAGAACGTGAAAGTCCAGATTGACCTCATTGATATCAAAGGGAATGTATTGCTCTGCCGCCAGCTTGACTTGCCCTTCGAGCTCTTCATCCGGTATGGGAGGCAACGAAATTTTCTTAACGATCACGGAATGCCCGGATATCGACATCGCGACGTTCTTGAGCTTAACATTGGATTCTTGCAGCAATTCCTTGATGGCCGTCACCACCCGTGCCGCATCCATTACAGTTCCATCTACAATCACCTCGGGTTCCAGCAATTTGATCCCGAATTTCTGGAGCACATACTTTCCCTTTTGCTCTCGCATCTGGACCAGCTTGATCGCACTGGAGCCGATGTCTAAACCCAGCAGTTGCCTGCTTGGCCCAAACCAGGCGCCGACGTCCACCGTCATCAATTGCTTGAGTGGCGCGGGCAAATCCATTGACTTCCTTAAACCCCGTGGTTGCGAGATTGAATGATCTGCTTGATCTCTTTGATATTTTGATCGGTATAGACGCGCCAGTTTCTCCAGTCACGTGGAGGATCAGAGATCAACCCTTCACGCTCCCACCGGAACAGGGTGGCTCGCGACACATCAAAGAGCTTACACACTTCGATGGTTTTGAAGCGTTTTTTCGAGTTTGCTTGCACAATCAACCCCCGTCACCGTTGGTCGCTCGCAAAGTTGCCTGGTAATTTGTATAGGGTAAGTATAGTCAATATATTTTCCTTGTCAAGCAAAGAGGCCACCATCTGCAGCGAGGACAAGTCCTCGCTATGGACAGTAAAGGCTCATGGGGGCAATTCAGGACTTGACGAGGTCTCTGTGGCGAAGGGTAGTAGTGCAGCCGGCCTTTGCCAAGCGATCACACAACCGTAAGGCGATAGCCACGGAACGGTGGCGACCACCCGTACACCCGATTCCTATGGTGAGATAACTACGCCGCTCCCGCTCGTAGCAAGGCAACAGGAACTGGAGCAGCGCCTCCAAGCGATCTAGCAGTGCCATGGCGTCAGGATCATCAAATACATGAGCTTGCACTCTCGCATCCTCTCCTGTGAGGTTTTTCAATGCCTCGACAAAATTTGGATTCTTGAGGAATCGCACATCAAACAAGAGATCTGCCTCAAAGGGAACTCCGAATTTGTAGCCGAAGCTCAACAGAGATACCGTCATCGGTCGCCCTTCACTAAGCCCAGCCGATTGCTTCGTCACGAGGTCTTTAAGCTCATGCACGGTGAGATCCGACGTGTCAATAATTCGATCGGCACGACCTCGCAGCTCTAAAAGTCGTTGGCGCTCAAGCTGCACACCTTCCAATACGGGAACATGGGGAAGCAGTGGATGTGGGCGGCGAGATTCCGAAAATCGTCGAACCAGAATCTCGTCTCTTGCTTCAAGAAACAGCAGTTCAATGGAGTGGCCCAGCGCCTTCAGGCGGTCCAGGTTTGCGATAAAGCCTCCGAAGAATCCGCGCTCCCGAATATCGATGCCGAGCGCCACCTTCTTCACTTCCCCACCCTGCTGGAGACAGAGTTCAGCAAATGCTGGCAGTAACGCCGACGGCAGATTGTCAACGCAAAAATATCCCATATCCTCAAAACACTTGAGCATGTAGGTCTTGCCGGAACCGGAAAGACCGCTCACAACGATTAGGTGAAGTCCTTCCATCAATACCCTAGAGAGTCGCAGGCGACGGATCGATCAGTTCGATCGTGCCACTGCCCAATCGATGAAGGACTTGAGTCCGTTCGGCGGCTTGATTTACGAACACGAGCAACGCTCCAGATTGGGAACCGAGTCGTTCGGTGGCCTCCTCAAGCGTAAGCCGATGGAGCGCAGTCCGCACCACCCGGACACCAAGAGACCGCAGCGAAGATGCTGCCGGACGAGGGGCTGGGGGCAAGAGCGTCGCATGAGAAACCTTTCGACTACGCCGCTTGTCCTTCTGCCGGCTGATCTGACGGCTGACCTTATCCAACACCTCGTCGATGGAAGCATACATTTCTTTGGTAGAGGCCTTGGCTTGCACGGCTACTCCGTTGAGCGCCAGGACTACTTCCGCCGTATGCCGGTATTTTTCGACTCCCAGAATAACTTGGACATCGCCGAGCTTAGCTCCAAATCGCGCCACCCGCTTCATCCGAATATCAATGTACTGACGCAACGCCGGCGTGACCTCCACATGCCGGCCCGTGATTAAAATCTGCATGCGCATCCTTTCGACCGCGCATCGGCGGCCATGTTAGAAAAATCGCTTCCGTTGGCTGGCCGAAGGAATATTGACCTCCGTTCGGTACTTCGCCACCGTACGCCTGGCAATCACAATATTATGGCTGAGCAGCCGTGCGACGATCTCCTGATCCTTCAGCGGACGACGCGGGTCCTCTTCGGCCACCATTGTGCGAATCATTTCTCGAACCGTGACCGAAGACAACATGTCTTCCTGTTCGTCCGATCGTTGCAAGCCTGTGTTGAAAAAATATTTCAACTCATACATTCCCTGCGGACAATAGAGATACTTATTGGCGGTAACCCGGCTGATCGTGGATTCGTGCATCCCGATGTCTTCGGCGACCTGCTTCAACACCAGTGGCTTGAGACCCTGCACGCCACGATCGAAAAATTGTTCCTGAAACTTCACGATACTGCTGACGACCTTGATGATGGTCTTGTTTCGCTGTTCGATGCTGCGAATGATCCACTGAGCGCCGCGCAGCTTGTCATCGAGATAGGCTTTGGTCGCATCGGAAGGATCCCGCTTGCTGGCCATGAGTTGCTTATAATAGGGGCTGATGCGGAGGCGAGGCAGTCCTTCGTCATTCAACACCGCCACCCATTCGCCCTCATCTTTCATCACAAAGACATCAGGCACGACCACATAGTTGTCGGAGGCGAAATACGGCCGACCCGGCTTGGGCTCAAGTCCCTCGATGACCCGGACGGCCTGGAGCACCTCCTCTGTCGTGACGTCGAGGGCCTTGGCGATACGCCCATAGTGCTTCTTTTCAAGATCCTGCATGTGGTTGGTGATGATCGCTTCAAGCAAACCCGGGGAGGCGCGGTGACTTCCCCTAAACGCGCGGCCCAGAAACCGCAATTGGATGAATAGGCACTCGCGCAAATCTCGCGCTGCCACACCGGGTGGATCAAAGGTCTGAATCTGGTCCAATACCGACTCGACGGCTTCAGGCGCTACACCTGCATCGACAGCCAGATCCGTCAGTGGGGTTCGCAAATACCCGTCTTCGTCCAGATTGCCGATAATGAGACGGCCAATGGCTTTATCGGTCTCTGCAAGACCGGACAAACCAAGTTGCCAAAGCAGATGGTCTTCAAGTGATGTCGGTTTTACCGCGGTCTGATCATAGGAGGGCAGATCGTCTTGGGATGAGGGCATTTCCGTATCCCCAGCCCGACGGTCACCGCCAAAGTAATCCTCCCATCCCAGTTCGTCACGGTTTCCCTCCCCCGGAACCTGCGTCTCCTCTGATTCACCTGCCTCTTGAGCCTCCTTAGGCTCCTTCTTGTCCTGATGAAGATCCTCCTCGGCCGCCGGTTCCCCTTCTTCCACATCGGCCTGGAGCTCCTCCAGGAGAGGATTTTCCATCAAGTGTTGGGTAAGAGTCTGCTGGAGCTCCAGGCGAGACAGTTGCAGCAGCTTGATCGCCTGCTGCAGCTGCGGCGTCATGATGAGCTTTTGGCTGAGACGAATATCGAGGCCGAGGCGTGGTTTCATATTCACTGGATCATCTTATGGATCGACACCCACTACAACTTGAACCGCTCGCCCAGGTAGATCGCCCTCGCTGTGGGACTGTTGACGATGGTGTCCGGAGTGCCGGCTTCCAAAATACTGCCCTCGTTAATAATGTAGGCACGGTCAGTGATGGACAGGGTCTCTTGGACATTATGGTCCGTGATCAGAACTCCGATCCGTTTTTCTTTGAGGCGCGTGATGATCTGCTGAATATCCCCCACCGCGATCGGATCGATGCCGGCAAAGGGCTCATCCAGGAGGAGAAATTGAGGGGCGATGACCAGGGCTCTCGTAATTTCCAAGCGGCGACGCTCTCCGCCTGACAGAGCATAGGCCTTGCTATGGCGCAATACGGTCAGATCAAGTTCCTTGAGAAGCGCTTCCGTGCGGAGAGTCCGTTCCCGGGGAGGCAGGTCAAGCATCTCCAAAATGGCCAGGATGTTCTCTTCCACCGTGAGCCTGCGGAAGACCGAAGATTCTTGAGGCAAATAGCCGATCCCCAGCCGGGCCCGCTTGAACATGGGCAAACCGGTAATGGTCTTGCCGTTGAGCCGAATCTCGCCCGCATCCGGAGGACACAAGCCCACTACCATATCGAAGATGGTCGTTTTGCCGGCCCCATTCGGACCCAACAACCCCACAACTTCTCCGGCTTTGATCTCTAGGCTGACCCCCTTGACCACCTGCCGGCCTTTGAAAGCTTTGGCCAACCCATGGGCTTCCAGCCGGGGAATTGTCCCAGTCAAACCGACAGCCGATTCGATCGCAGAGGCTGCACCGGCCTGCATCAACGCTCCCCTCCCGGCTCTGGCTCGATCAGGACGCGCGATTCCCCTTCCACAACACTGCGATCCTCCAACAGGTACATGGTAATGACCTTGCCCGTCACCTTGGTCCCCTTCTGCCAGGCAATTGGTTCGCCTGTCAGCACAATCTTCTCCCCATCCTCGTAGTACACCGCCTTTTGGCAGGTGGCTGTACCTCCTTCTTTTTCAATTTTTACGCGCCCAGTGGCTTCCACCATGCTGATCGACTTGGACCCGGCCGTTGGCAGAGCCCCCTCCGCAGCCTTGGATTTCTTCTCCCCGTCGGCTGGCTGAATAGAGTTCTGGCTGGCTGGCTTTTCTCCCTGACTTTCTTTAGGCTTAAACGATACCACCATCGCATCCGAATGCACCACCAGCGCACCTTTGATGAGCACGACGGTCCCCTCGAAATAGGCTTTATTTTCCTGATTGCGAACCGTCATCTTTTGGGCCGTGATCGTCGTCGCCCGGCCCTCAGGCGGTCCGGATTTGACGAGCTCAGTCCCTGCTGCAAACGCAACAGAGACCATAAGCCAGACGAAAACCGCGAGCTTACTGGACCAGCTCCACGAGGACATTCTCAAGAACCTGAAATTCTTCGACATCTAGGAATCCTTTAAAACCTCGCCCTCTGACCTTCAATCCATGGCCAGAGATGGTCACTGGGTCCTTCGTCGTAATAGTCCTCCGCTCATCCGTCCAAGTCAGATGATTACTCACGACGGTATAGCCACCCTCCAACTGCACAACAATCGGCTCCACCCGGTTGGCGAGTATAAAGTCTTTTGTCGCAAGGTTCACCGTTCCCTCCTCGCCAGTCAGTTTCATTTCCCATCCTTTGGCCCCGTAGAGGGTGACTTCGACGGCCTCTAGGACGGCACGTTTCTCCGCTTCGAAGACCCGAGCTCGCTGGGCATGCACTTCCCATTGAACAGCTCCCGATCGGGCTTGGGTGAAACGGAATTGATCGATGCCGGCGTCCGACTTTCCGAGCACGGCTTGGTTTGAAGTACTAAGCGACGGACTAGTCTCCACTTTGGTGCCCAAGAGATAAAGCAAGAAGGAGACCAGGATACCCGTCATAGCCAGGAGGCTACGTCGAATCCAACGCTCCCACATGCTGGTGTCCAAACCGTCGGTTTGAAATGCAATCATCGATCGGGCACGATTTTAGCAGAGGGCGGGAGGCAAGTAAACAAACGCCCTGCCGAGAGCCACAGTTATGGCTCCCGAGCAGGACGTAGCGCTACTGGCAAGGGCACAAGAAACGGTCAGGAAGCAGCCTCAGAAGAAGAAGTCTTCGCTCCCGCGTCGGAAGACCTCTTAGCAGGCGGCTTGCCCCCCTTCTCCGAGGCAGGCTTTTCGGACTGGCTTTGAGTTGCCTCGCGTTTAGTCACTAACTCAATGGCAACCATTTCTGCAGCATCTCCGACCCGACGCCGGGTCTTGATCAGACGCGTGTACCCACCCTGGCGTCCGGCGAACCGTCCGGCCACGTCGTCGAACAACTTGGACACAACGGCCTTGCTGCGAAGAAACCCGAGGGCGCGCCGTCGCGCCGGCAAGTCACCCTGCTTTCCAAGAGTGATCATCCGATCCGTGAAGCCGCGAATCTCCTTGGCCTTGGCCTCGGTCGTCTCGATACGCTCATGCTCGAGCAAGGATGTAACCAAACTCCGAAACAGCGCCCGACGATGATTGGTATTTCGACCTAGCTGTCTGCCTCGCTTTCTATGACGCACGGCTCCCTCTCTTTCAGCCTTCGTGCTTTGCGCTGGATTCCGCCGCCGAGACCGAGTCCAGCTTCATTCCCAGGCTCAGCCCCATCTCGGCCAGGATTTCCTTGATCTCGTTCAACGACTTCTTTCCGAAATTCTTGGTCTTGAGCATTTCCATTTCTGTCTTCTGCACCAGATCGGCGATCGTCTTGATGTTCGCGTTCTTGAGGCAGTTGGCAGCTCGGACGGACAGCTCAAGTTCATTCACGCTCCGGAAGAGATTCTTATTGATCTCTCTCCGCTCATCGTCCTTGCGCGTCTGCGGAGCGGCCTCACCCTGCTCTTCGGGATGGATGAAGATGGTCAGGTGATCCCGCAGAATGCCTGCGGCCGTCGACACCGCGTCCTGAGGCGTAATGCTGCCGTCGGTCCAGACTTCCAGCAACAGCTTGTCATAATCCGTTACCCGTCCCACCCGCGCATTTTCGACGTGGAAGTTGACCCGTTTCACGGGAGAATAGATCGAGTCCACCGCGACGACCCCGATGGGCAACCCCTCTTCCTTGTTGCGCTCCGCCGGCACATAGCCGCGCCCAGGACTGATCACCAACTCCATATCAAGCGTAGCTTCCTTGTCCAAAGTCGCAATGTGTAAATCCCTGTTCAGGACAGTCAGATCCGCATCATGGATAATATCCGACCCCTTGGCCTCGCCCGGCCCCTTCTTGCGCAGCCGCACGGTCTTCGGTTTATCCGTGTGCAGCTTAAACCGGAGGCCCTTCACGTTGAGAATGATGGCGGTCACATCCTCAGTTACACCGGGAATCGTCGAAAACTCGTGCAGGACCCCCTCGATCCGCACGGTCGTCACCGCCGCGCCGGTGAGAGAGGACAACAACACACGCCGGAGGGAGTTGCCGATGGTCGTCCCGAACCCCCGCTCAAACGGTTCAGCCGTGAACTTCCCGTAGAGCCCCGACAGTGTGTCTTTTTCGGCTTCGACCCGAATCGGGACTTGGAAGTCCTTCATTGCCTTGATCATAGTCCCCCCTTACCTCATCCACCTGACCAGCGGGCCTGGAGACCGCCATGCGCGGCCTGCGACCATGGCCAGGTCTTCGCTATCTGGAATATAATTCGACGACCAATTGTTCATTGACCGGCAACTGAATCTCCTCTTTCGTCGGAATCCCACGTACAGTGCCCTTAAACGTGGCCCGATCCAATTCCAGCCATGCGGGAATTCCGCGCCCTTCCACCGCATCCAGGGCGGCCACGACGGACACAATCTCGCGACTCTTCGGTCGAACCTCCACGATATCCCCGGCCTTGACCGTATAGGACGCCACGTCGGTTTTTCTTCCATTAACCAATAAATGCCCATGGTTGACCAACTGCCGCGCCTCCTTGCGAGAGGAAGCAAACCCCAGCCGATAGACCACATTGTCGAGACGGCACTCCAGCAGCTTCAGCAGATGATCGCCGGTGATGCCGGTGCGTCGTTCTGCGCGCCCGAACACGCCACGAAACTGACGCTCCAACAGGCCATAGATGCGACGCAGTTTTTGCTTTTCGCGCAACTGCGCCCTGTACTCGGAGACGCGCTGCCGCCCCTGCCCATGCTGGCCAGGCGGATAGCTCCGCCGCTCAATCGCGCACTTTTCGGTCATACACCTCGTGCCTTTGAGAAATAGCTTTTCGCCTTCTCGCCGACACAGCCGACAGACAGGGCCTCTGTACTTCGCCACTGCGGTTCTCCTTCCCTTCTGCGCCTACACGCGCCGCCGCTTGGGCGGCCGACAACCATTGTGCGGGATCGGCGTGACATCCCGGATCAGATTAATCCGAAGACCCGCCGCCTGCAGGGATCGGATCGCAGACTCCCGCCCAGAGCCTGGACCATTCACATACACATCCACCTGCCGCATCCCATGCTCCATCGCCTTCTTCGCCGCCGCTTCGCCGGCCTTCTGCGCCGCGAACGGGGTGCTCTTACGCGACCCCTTGAACTGCTGGCTCCCGGCGCTGGCCCACACCACCGAATTCCCGCTCATGTCGGTGATCGTGACGATCGTGTTATTGAAAGACGCCTGGATGTGGGCGACCCCGCTTTGGACCACCTTCCGCTCTTTTTTCTTGCCCTTCTTGACGCTCATGCTGGTGTCCTCTCAGTTCCCATCAGACTCCGCTACGCTCCGCTGGAGGCCCCCGATGGTTTGCGGGCTTTTCCCATTGATGCCCTTCGTCCCTTCCTGGTCCGCGCGTTGGTCTTCGTTCGTTGCCCTCGAACCGGGAGGCTTTTTCGATGCCGAAGGCCTCGGTAGGTCCCTGTGTCGACCAAGCGCTTGATATTCATCGAGACCTCCTTGCGAAGGTCTCCTTCAACCTTGTGATCCCGCTCGATAATTTCACGGAGCTTGACGATCTCGTCCTCGCTCAGGTCCTTCACGCGGGTTGCGCCTTCTACCCCAGCCTTCTTGACGATCAGCGCAGCGGTGGTGCGCCCGATCCCGAAGACATAGGTCAGCCCGATGTCTACCCGCTTCTCTCTCGGTAAATCTACTCCGGCGATCCGAGCCATAATGCCCCCTCAACGTGAGTCCGATTGAGCCTAACCTTGACGTTGTTTGTGTCGCGGATTCTCACAAAGCACCCGCACGACTCCCCGCCGGCGAATCACCTTGCACTTCGAACAAATGGGCTTGACGGACGATTTGACTTTCATAGGTATTCCCCGTAAATCACTTGAACCGGTACGTGATGCGCCCACGAGTCAGATCGTATGGAGACATCTCCACCGTCACCTTGTCGCCCGGCAAGATTCGAATAAAATGCATGCGCATCTTGCCAGAAATATGGGCGAGGATCACGTGATCATTATCCAACTTTACCCGGAACATGGCGTTCGGAAGCGTTTCCGCCACGGTCCCCTGTACTTCAATGACATCCTCTTTTGGCATGTGTCCTAGAGCTTCGTGAGAATCCGCGCCGGGCCCTCAGCCTGGATTGCAATGGTATGCTCAAAGTGGGCCGACAAGCTGCCGTCTTTCGTGACCGCCGTCCATTGGTCGTCCAGAACACGCACGCCGCTCTGGCCCATATTGACCATCGGTTCGATCGCCAATACCATCCCGACTTGCAGACGCGGCCCCTGCCCGGGCTTTCCATAGTTCGGGACTTGTGGCTCTTCATGCAACTGGCGTCCGATACCGTGGCCGACGAAATCGGTCACGACCGAAAAGCCGGCCGCCTCGGCATGTTGCTGGACGGCATGGGAAATATCGGACAGCCGATTTCCGACCCGCGCCTGTTCGATCCCCTTGTAGAGTGCCTCCTCCGTCACGCGCAACAACTCGGCCACTTTCGGGGAGATCGACCCGACCGGCACCGTCATGGCCGCATCCCCGTAGAACCCCTCCACGATGGCGCCCAGATCCAGCCCGATGATATCCCCCTCCATCAACATTCGCCGCGAGGAGGGAATGCCATGTACGACCTGATCGTTGACCGATGCGCAGAGCGTCTTCGGGTAGCTCCGATAGCCTTTGAAGGCCGGAATGCCGCCCCGTGAGCGGATATGCTCTTCTGCGATGCGATCCAAGTCTTCCGTGGTGATGCCCGGGCGAACCGCTTGTTTCAAGGCCTGCAACGTCTCGGCCACGACTTTCGACGCCCTGGCCATGATCGCAATCTCCTCAGGTGTCTTCAGGATGATCACGCCAGGCCTTGTGCCGCCAACACGTTCAGCAACCGCCCCTGTACCTCATCGATCGGTCCCTTACCGTCCAAATCCGAGAGGAGGCCCCGTTGGCGGTAGTAGGCGATCAAGGGCGCGGTCTGCTCCTCATAGACGGTCAATCTGGTCTCCACGGCCTCCCTGCGATCATCGCTGCGCTGGACCAGTGCGCTCTTGCATTGGTCGCACACCCCCTCGGTCTTGGGGGGCGCAAAATCGACATGGTAGACCGCCTGGCACTTCGGGCAACTGCGCCGCCCGCTCAGACGCCGCACCACATCAGTTCGCGGCACCACAACATTGAGCACCCGATCAAGCGGCCTTCCGGTTGTGCCAAGCATCGCGGCCAGTTCCTCAGCTTGCCCAACCGTTCGGGGAAAACCATCCAACAGGAACCCTCCGGCGCAACCAGGCTCCGCCAATTTCGACTTGACAATGCCCACCACAACCGAATCCGGAACGAGCTTGCCCTGCTCCATGCAGGCCTTGGCCTCGAGACCCAGCGGCGTCTGGTTCCGAACCGCCTCCCGAAGAATGTCCCCGGTCGAAATTTTCGGCAGATGAAACCGGGCTGCGATTCGTTCGGCCTGAGTCCCCTTGCCGACACCCGGCGCCCCGAGAAAAACGAGCCGCATCAGTACACCCTACCCACTGCGCCCACGCAGCTTGCCCTTGGCGAGGAACCCCTCGTAATTTCGCATCAACATATGCGATTCGATCTGCTGCGCCGTATCCAAACCGACGCCGATCACGATCAAGAGGGAAGTGCCGCCAAAGTAGAAGGGCACGTTCAATTTATAAATCAAAAACTCAGGCACGACGCAGACGGCGGCCAAGTAGATCGAGCCGGCCGTCGTAATCCTGGTCAACACGTTATAGATATAGTCCGAGGTCCGTTGGCCCGGCCTGATGCCTGGAATAAAGCCCCCGTACTTTTTCATGTTGTCAGCCATATCCACGGGGTTCAGCACCACCGCCGTATAGAAAAAACAAAAGAACACAATCAGACTCACGTAAAGGACCGTATACAACAACGAACCAGGCGACAACTGGGCGCCGATCGATTGCACCCAGGGCACCTGGATGAACCCGGCGATCGTTGCAGGAAACGCAATGATCGACGATGCAAAAATCGGCGGAATCACCCCGGCCGTATTGATCTTCAGCGGGATGTGAGTGCTCTGGCCTCCATACACCCGACGCCCGATAACCCGTTTGGCGTACTGCACCGGCACCTTACGCCGCCCGCTTTCAAGAAATACGATGGCGCCGATAACGCCCAGCATGACAAAGACCAAGACCACGAGCAGCAAGAAGCTCAACTGGCCGACCTGATAGAGGTCGAACGTCTGGGCCACGGCCGCCGGCAAGCGAGCCACAATGCCGGCAAAGATGATCAGCGAAATCCCGTTGCCGATTCCGCGTTCGGTGATCTGCTCCCCGAGCCACATCAAGAACGCCGTGCCGGCCGTCAGGGTGATGACCGTCATAAGACGGAACGACCAGCCTGGATTCAGCACGAAGGCGCCCTGATTCATCCCTTCCAGGCCTACCGCGATCCCAAATCCTTGGATCAACGCAATGCCGATCGTGCCATAGCGTGTATACTGGATGATCGTTTTTCGTCCGCGCTCTCCTTCCTTGGCCAGCTTGGACAGGTGGGGAATCACGACCGTCAACAGCTGGAGAATGATCGACGCGCTGATGTAGGGCATGATCCCCAGCGCAAAGATCGTCAGCCGTGACAAGGCCCCGCCCGAAAAAATATCCAAAAACCCGAGGAGCGACCCTCCCTTTTCGAGCAAAAACTTGGAGAGCTCTTCATTGTTGATGCCGGGGGTCGGGACATGGGCCCCCACCCGGTAGACTGCCAGCATCGTCAACGTAAACAGAATGCGGGTGCGCAACTCCGGAATTTTGAAGATATTCTGAAAGCTGGTGAGGAGTCGTTCAAACACCGCCGATGACCTCAGCCCTCCCGCCGGCAGCCTCAATCTTCGCCACGGCCGACTGACTGAACTTGTGGGCCTGGATCACCACGGCCCGCCCCAACTCACCCTGGCCCAGGATTTTCACCGGCCGTCGCGTGCGCTTGATCAGCCCGGCATCCACCAAGGCCTGCGGGGTGATGGGATCCACCGAACCGACAACCGCCAGGGACTTCAGATTGACGATCGTATACTCGATCCGAAATGGGTTCTGAAACCCGTGCTTGGGTATACGGCGAATCAACGGCATCTGTCCGCCTTCAAAACCAGGACGCTTGCCTCCCCCGGATCGAGCCTTCAACCCCTTATGTCCCTTGGTCGCCGTCTTGCCATGGCCGGAACCAGGCCCGCGTCCGATACGTTTCCGTTTTTTCTTGGCTCCAGGCGTGGGAGCCAGTTCATGCAACTTCATAATGGCTTGACTTCCAACAAATAGGACACTTTGTGGATCAATCCCCGCACTTGCGGGCTATCGGTTCGCTGCACAGTTTGCCTGATCCGGCGCAGTCCCAAGCCTCGCAACACCAACCGGTGCGTGTAGGGAGTTCCGATCGGGCTTCGTTTGAGCATGATCGCTAATCGCCGGCCTGCCTGAGAAGAACGCTTTGTACTTTTTGTGCTCATGTCGACTACCCTATCTTCTGCAATCCACTCCGCCGGACGCGGACCACTTCCCCGGGATCGCGAAGTTGACACAGTCCATCCAGGGTGGCGCGGACCGTATTAAACGGATTGCCCCGTCCCAGCGTCTTGGCGATGATGTTGTGGGCTCCAGCTAATTCCACGACGGCCCGGACCGCACCGCCCGCGATCACGCCGGTTCCGGCTCCGGCCGGCTTGAGCATCACGTGTTCGCCGCCGAACAGACCGTGCACCTCGTGCGGTATCGTCCCATCCTTCAGCGGCACATGAACTAAGTGCTTCTTGGCCTGTTGCACCGCTTTGGCAATGGCGACCGGAACTTCCGCGGCCTTGCCCTTGCCGATGCCCACCCATCCCTGGCCATCGCCGACGGCCACCAAGGCGCAGAAATTGAACCGCTTACCGCCCTTGACGACCTTGGCCACGCGGTTGATGAAGACAACTTTGTCCTTCAGATTTAGCTCTTCTGGGTTGACACGCACGCCATCACGCTCCTCTCGTCTCAAGACAATCAGAATTCAGAATTGCAAGCCGCCCTCGCGAGATGCATCGGCCAGCGCCTTAATCCGACCGTGATAGAGTCGCCCGCCGCGATCGAATACCACCGTCGCAACTTTCACGGTCTTGGCTCGATCCGCCAGCAATTTCCCGACGGCTTTGGCGGCCTCGATCGTGCTGGTGGATTTCAATGCTTTCCGTAATGCGGCATCCAAGGTGGAGGCCGCAGCCAACGTGTGGCCCTTGGTGTCATCAATGATCTGGGCATAAATATGCCCTTTACTCCGGTAAACGTTCAGCCGAGGGCGGGCGGTCGTTCCAAAAATCCGCTGCCGTACGCGACGCTGCCGGCGTTGTAATTTTTCTTTGGTTTCGGTGGTTTTCATGGGGGCTCGCTTATTTCCCGGTCTTTCCTTCTTTCTTGCGGAGCACTTCGCCCGCGTACCTAATGCCTTTTTGCTTGTAGACGTCTGGAGGCTTGATCGCGCGCAGATCAGCGGCGGCCTGCCCCACCTTCCGTTTGTCGATTCCCTTAACGGTGACGATGGTCTGCTTGTCGACCTTGGCTTCGATGCCCTTCGGAACGGTGTAGACGACCGGGTTGACATAGCCGACGCTCACGCTAAGCGTCTGCCCTTGCAGTTGGGCTTTGTAGCCCACGCCGGTAATCTCCATCGTGCGCTCGTAGCCCTTAGTCACTCCAACGATCATGTTGCTGATTTCGGCCCGTGTCAGGCCGTGCAATGCCCGCAGCTTCGGATCATTGCCTGCCCGGCTGGCCTGCACCTGACCGTCCGCCACCGCAATATCGACCCCCGGCTCGAGCGTCCACTCCAGACGGCCCAGCGGTCCTTTGACGGACACCAAGCGGTCCGCTACTTTTACCTCCACTCCGGAAGGAATGGGAACTGGTTTTCGGCCCAACCGCGACATGATGCCCCTCGACAGTTCGCTTGTCTTATATTCTGGCCGACCTGTTCAGTCGGTTTACCAGATGTAGCACAGGACTTCCCCGCCCAAGCTGGCCTTACGAGCCTCTTGATCGGTAAGCAGCCCTTTCGACGTGGAGAGAATGGATAACCCCATTCCACCCATGACCGATTTGACGTTACGCTTCCCGGCATAAACGCGCTTGCCCGGTTTGCTGATCCGCGACATCCCGGTGATGACCGGTTTTCCTTCTCCCACGTAGCGTAACTGCACTCGAAAGGCCGGATGCCCATCTGTGGTCACAGACTCATAGCCCGCGATGAATCCTTCCGACTGCATCACCCGCAGAAGTTCTTTCTTCAGCTTGGAGGCTGGCACCGTGACCGTTTCGTGACCGCGCCGCGCCCCATTTTGAATGCGGACCAGCAGGTCCGCGATCGGATCCGTCATCATTGTGTCGCTCCCACGCCTCGTAAACGCACGTTCCGCCTTCGGCTCGGAAACCGAGGGTCATGACCGCCCGGCAGGGCGGCTACCAACTGGACTTCGTCACTCCGGGAATCTCGCCCCGCAGACTCAAAAATCGGAAGCAAATTCTGCACATCTTAAACCGCCGCAGAAATCCGCCTCCTCGTCCGCAAAGGGGGCACCGGTTGTAATCTCTCACCTTGAATTTCGATTTGGCGGCCGCTTTGTTCCGCAGGGCTTTACGTGACACGCATCCTCTCCTTCGGCAGACCACACGCCTTATAGCTAATCAGACTCTAAACGGCATCCCGAGATGGCGCAGCAGGGCCTTCCCTTCATCATTCGTCCTAGCCGTCGTCACAATGGTGATATCCATTCCGTGGATGGAGGCCACGCTGTCATACTTGATCTCCGGGAAAATCAGCTGCTCCTTAAGCCCCAGCGTGTAATTGCCACGCCCATCAAAAGCCTTGGGCGACACACCGCGGAAATCTCGAATCCGCGGCAGGGCCACGCTGACAAGCCGGTCCAAAAACTCGTACATCCGGTCGTTACGCAAGGTAACCTTCGTCCCGATCGGCATGCCTTGCCTGAGCTTGAAGCCTGCTATCGCTTTCTTTGCTTTGGTTACGACCGGCCGCTGTCCGGAGATGACCTCCAGTTCGGTGCTCGCGCTCTCCAACAATTTCACATTCTGAATGGCTTCGCCCATACCGACGTTCAACACGATCCGTTCCAGCTTGGGCACTTGCATCGGGTTCTTATATCCGAATTCTTTCATCAGAGCCGGGACGACTTGCTCCCGATACGTATCCTTCAACCTAGGAGGCAACTTAGGACCGGACGACTTTGCAGCCGGAGCCTTCTTTTCTACCGTTGACTCTTTGGCCGCGGGTGGCGCCTCTTTTTTCGGCGGCTTCACAATCGGCTTTTTTCCGGCGCCCTTGTCGCTGGCGCCCTTCTCGCTCTTTGCCATGATCCTTTTTCCTACGCCTTATTCGATGACCGCCTGGTCCTTTCGGGAAATCCGAACCTTGCTTCCATCGGCCAAGGTCTTGATCCCGAGACGCACCGGCTTTTGAAGAGTCGTGCTGTAAAACATCACATTGGAGATGGCGATGGGGGATTCCCGTTCAAGAATCCCCCCCTGCCTGGTCTTCTGATTAGGCTTCGTGTGACGCTTTACGATATTGAGTTTCTCCACCGTCACTCGCGCACGCTCGCGATCAATGGTGAGAACTTTCCCCGTCTTGCCACGTTCACGTCCGGCGATCACCACCACGGTATCGCCCTTCTTGATCTTCGTCTTGATCGGTCCCTGATTCGGCATGATTCTCTGTTCCCGTCCTTAGAGCACTTCCGGAGCCAACGAGATGATCTTCATAAACTTCTTCCAGCGCAGCTCCCTCGCAACTGGACCAAAGATACGGGTGCCGATAGGCTCCCCTTGAGCATTGATCAGCACGCAGGCGTTGCGGTCGAATTTGATGTAGGAGCCGTCCTCACGCCGCACACCCTTGGTCGTGCGAACGATCACCGCCTTGCTCACGTCCCCCTTCTTGACCGTGGCTTGCGGGATGGCTTCCTTCACCGCCACGACCACGATGTCTCCGAGGGATCCGTAGCGCCGCTTCGAGCCGCCCAAAACATGAAAACACATGACCTGCTTGGCCCCGGAGTTGTCGGCCACATCCATGTAACTGTAATTCTGAATCATGACGGTTCCTTACCGGCGTTCCAGCCCGAGACTACTCCGGCTGCCCCCGCTCCACGATTTCGATCACACGCCAATGCTTGTCTTTGCTGATCGGCCGCGTTTCGACGAGACGAACCCGATCCCCCACCTTGCAGCTATTCTGCTCATCGTGAGCCTTCAATTTGGTGACGCGGCGCAGCACTTTGCGATAGATCGGATGGGACACGAATCGATCCACGGCCACCACGACCGTCTTATTCATCTTGTTGCTGACGACGCTGCCGACCCACTCCCGCCGCTTTTCGGACTTCCCCTGCATGGTCATGATCCCTCGCGCGCGCCACCGGACCCGCCGGCTGCAGTTTTCTGGTGTAGGATGGTCTTCACCCGCGCCAAGTCACGGCGGGTCTGGCGAATCTTCATGGGATTCTCAACCCGTCCGGTTGCGAGCTGAAAGCGCAAATTGAAGACTTCCTGCTTGAGCTGCTTTTCCTTCTCAGCCAACTCGGCCGGCTCCATCCCTCTCAGATCTTTCGCATCCATCACGACGACCCCATTCCTTAGGAACAAGCTTTAAAATGCCCCACGAGCCACGAACTTAGTGGCGATCGGCAGCTTATAGGCGGCCAGTTTCAGAGCCTCTTCCGCCACCTCTTTGGTGACCCCATCCATTTCGTAGAGGATCCGTCCCGGCTTAACCACGGCTACCCAATACTCCGGGTTGCCCTTTCCTTTACCCATCCGAGTTTCAGCCGGTTTTTTAGTGATGGGCTTGTCCGGGAAAATTCTGGTCCAAACCTGCCCGCCACGTTTCACGTGTCGCGTAATGGCAATCCGGGCCGCCTCGATTTGGCGACTCGTAATCCGCCCTGGCTCCAAGGCCTTAAGCCCGAACTCGCCCAATGTCACCTGGCCGCCGCGGTATGCCTTCCCCCGCATTCGCCCCTTTTGCATCTTCCTAAACTTGACTTTCTTCGGTGCAAGCACGGATCTGCCCCCTTAAGACTGCTGCTTATCGTTCCTGCCGGCGATCGAAACCAACCTCGGCCTTCTCCGGCTGCACCGGAGGAGTTTCTCCTCGATAGATCCAGGTCTTGACCCCGATCTGGCCCATGGTCGTATGCGCTTCCGAAAATCCAAAATCTATGTAGGCCCGCAACGTATGCAGCGGCACACGCCCCTCCCGGTACCACTCGGTCCTGGCGATTTCCGCCCCACCCAAGCGTCCGGCACAGGTCACCCGAATGCCCTGAGCGCCCAGTCGCAGCGCAGCCGCAACGCTGCGCTTCATGGCCCGCCGAAACGCGACCCGCTTTTCCAATTGGACGGCGATGTTCTCGCTGACCAATTGAGCATCGAGCTCAGGCTTCTTGATTTCCTTCACGGTGATATACACCTGGGTCCCATACTGCTTTTCCAGCATCGCCTTCAACTTGTCGACTTCCGCTCCCTTGCGCCCGATGATGATCCCCGGCCTGGCGGTATGGATAATCACCCGAGTCTGATCCCCGGACCGTTCGATCTCCACTTTTGCCACTCCGGCATGGTAGAGCTTCGCCTTAACTACCTTGCGAATCTCAATATCCTGGTGCAGGAGCTTGGCAAAGTCCTTATCCGCGTACCACCGCGAACTCCAGGTCCTGGTATACCCTAAGCGATACCCCACCGGGTGCGTCTTGTGTCCCATAACCTCTCGTTGACCCCTTTTCTCGTCTGCGGCTCGCTTACGATTTCGCCGTGACTTCTGGCGCGGATACGATCAGCGTAATATGGCTCGTCCGCTTATGGATAGAATTAGCCCGTCCCATGGACCGGGCCCGGAACCGCTTGTAGGTCGGCCCACAATCCACGTAGGCACGCGAAACCCACAAGGACTCGCTGTCTCCCAATTCCTTTTGTTCCGCATTCGCCACCGCCGAGCGAAGGATTTTCTCCACGACCTTTGCCGCAGCCCGCGGGGTATATTTCAACAGGCTCAGCGCCTGCGGCACCCGTTGCCCGCGGATCATGTCCACCACCACCCGGGCCTTCCTCGGGGCGACACGCACGAACCTTAGAATCGCTTTTGCCTCAGCCATGGCTGCACTCCCGTCCTACTTCAGCGCGACCGCTTTTTCTGTTCTTGCCGCTCCGTGCCCCTTAAAGAAGCGCGTCGGCGCAAACTCACCCAGCTTGTGCCCGACCATATTTTCGGTGACAAAAACCGGGATGAATTTCTTGCCGTTGTGCACCGCGAACGTATGACCGATCATGTCGGGCACGACGGTCGAGCGGCGAGACCACGTCTTAATGATCTTTCGGTCCTTGGTCTCATTCTGTCTTTCCACCTTTTCGAGCAGGTGGGCATCCACAAAAGGCCCTTTACTGACTGATCTGGGCATCGACGTCTCCTCGGATCTCGCCTACCGCACGCCCCGCTTCCGCCGGGTAATGATGAACTTATCCGTGCGCTTGTTTTGCCTGGTCTTGTACCCTTTGGTCGGAAGTCCCCACGGCGATACAGGATGGGGATTGCCCTGGCCCGACTTACCCTCGCCGCCCCCGTGCGGGTGATCGACCGGGTTCATGACAACACCGCGAACATGCGGGCGCTTCGACCGCCAGCGGGACCGTCCCGCCTTACCCACTGTTTCATTTTCATGGTCCAGGTTGCCCACCTGTCCCACCGTGGCCATGCATGTGGCCAGGATGCGCCGCATTTCTCCGGACTTGAGGCGAACCTGGGCATAGAGCCCGTCCCGTCCCATCACCTGCGCAAACCCGCCGGCGCTGCGGATCAACTGCCCGCCCTTGCCTGGCTTCAACTCGATATTGTGGATCGTCGTTCCCAGCGGCATGCTCCCCAATGGCAGAGCATTGCCCGGCTTCACTTCAGCGGCCGGACCGGATTGCACGAGGTCCTTCAGTGCGAGGCCATGGGGCGCCAAGATATAGCGCTTTTCCCCGTCCGCATAATGCAGGAGCGCAATGCGAGCGGAGCGGTTGGGGTCGTATTCGATCGCCGCAACTTTGGCTGGAATACCAACCTTGTCCCGCTTGAAATCAATTGTCCGATAAAGCCGCTTATGCCCACCCCCACGAAACCGGATCGTCATCCGGCCATCGTTGTTCCGACCTCCGGAGCGGATGTGGAACTTGGTAAGGCCTTTCTCAGACTTCTTCTTGCTCAGATCCTCTCCGGTGACGGCCGTCATTCCGCGGCGCCCCGGCGAGGTCGGTCGATATTGCTTCAGTCCCATACGTTCCCCAGCTACCAGCTATTGGCAACCAACCATTCCGTCAGCTACGCGCTCTCGTACAATTCCAGCTTCTCGCCCGCCTTCAGGGTTACGATCGCCTTCTTCCAGTCCGGCCGCTTCCCGGAAAACCGCCCTAGACGTTTGGTCTTGCCCATAATGTTCAGAATGTTCACCTTCGCCACCTTCACATTCAACGCCGCTTCCACCGCCCGCTTGACGTCAATGCGGTTTGCGTCCCGCCGGACCAAGAACCCCACCTTATTGGCGCTTTCCCGCAGCGCCGTGATCTTTTCCGTCAGCAAGGGTTGGACGAGAACATCGTGCGCGCTTCGTTTCATGACCAGGCCTCCTGAATGCGCGCCACTTCACGCTCTGGAATCAAAATCATATCGTACCGGAGCACATCGTAGACATTGAGCTGCTCCGGCTTGACCAGCTTGACTCCGGGCAGGTTCCGTGCGGCACGCTCTAAGTCCAGACGTCCCTCACCGACCACGATCAGCGTCTTGGCGGAAAGCCCCAGGTGCGTCAGCGTCTTCGCCAAGAGTTTGGTCTTCGGTTTTTCGATGGTTAGATCGGACACGACCAGTATCTCCCCCGAAGCCAGCTTGGCCGAGAGTGCGCTCCGGAGCGCCCCGTGATACTTCTTTTTGGGCATCGCATAGTCATAACGACGGGGCTTCGGACCGAAGACGCTCCCGCCGTGCCGCCATACAGGCGAACGGATGGAGCCGGCCCGAGCACGGCCCGTATGTTTTTGCTTCCACGGCTTTTTCCCCGACCCACTGACTTCACCGCGCCGGAGAGTGGAGGCCGTCCCTTGCCTGGCCGATGCTTGCTGCATCACCACCGCCTCGTGTACCAAAGGCCCATCAATGGCGGCTCCGAATAGGCCTGCATGGAGCTCCACCTTCCCGACTTTTTTCCTCTGGCTATCCACTACGTCTACGGTCGGCATCGTCTAGCCCTTCTTCGATTTTCTGACGGCCAGGAGCCCGCCGGTTGCGCCAGGCACGGCGCCGCTGACGAACAACAAATTCTCATCCGGCCGCGCTTCAACCACCCGTAAGCGCTGAATGGTAACTCGCCCGCTTCCCATGTGCCCCGGCAGGGTCTTGCCCTTCCACACTCTGGATGGATAGGAACTACTCCCGATGGACCCAGGCGCACGGTGAAACATGGACCCATGCGTTTCCGGTCCGCCGCGATAATTGTGGCGCTTCATCACGCCTTGAAATCCCTTACCCTTCGAAATCCCTTCCACATCAACCCACTCGCCCTTCTGGAACAGGTCCGCCTTGAGCACGTGGCCGACCTGAGCGTCCCCGAGCTTCTTGAATTCCCGCAAATGGCGCGAGGCCGGGATCTGCTGCTTCTTGAGATGCCCCAATTCGGCTTTCGTGAGTTTCCGCTCCGGCACTTCCTCGAACGTCAATTGGACGGCCTCATACCCCTGCTGTTCGCGCGTCCGCACTGCCGAGACTCGGCAGGGCCCAGCCTCGATCACCGTGACCGGAATCAACCGCCCTTCCGCGTCATAGATCTGAGTCATCCCCAGCTTTTTCCCAAGCAACCCGTTTGTCATAGTACACTCGCCATCAGCTGTAAGCTTTCACCAATCAGCTTCGAAGGCCTTCTTAGGTCCAGGTCAATAGCTGATTGCTGAGAGCCGATCGCTCAGAGTTTAATTTCCACGTCCACGCCGGCCGCCAGATTCAACTTCATCAGTGCATCCATCGTTTCCGGGGTCGGCTCCATGATGTCCATTAACCGCTTATGCGTTCTGATTTCAAATTGCTCGCGCGATTTCTTGTCGACATGGGTGGAACGCTGCACCGTAAACTTTTCGATGCGCGTGGGCAACGGAATGGGGCCGGCCACCTTGGCCCCGCTGCGTTTGACGGTCTCCACGATCTCGGCTACCGACTGGTCCAAGACCCGATAGTCGAATCCCTTTAATCTGATCCTAATGCGCTGATCCACCTTCACCACGTTTATCTCCTCGCGGCCCTACGCCAGGATTTCGGTGACGACGCCGGAGCCGACGGTCTTGCCGCCCTCGCGCACCGCAAACCGCAACCCCTGGTCCATGGCGATCGGCGAAATCAGCTCCGCCGTCACCGATACGTTATCCCCCGG
>Ga0194120_10004400_pt1 | contig 21785 bp, 24 predicted proteins | sample TA2MahCa65mmetaG_FD_148642 | JGI IMG/M metagenome (GOLD analysis project Ga0194120, IMG submission 148642) | Freshwater microbial communities from Lake Tanganyika, Tanzania - TA2015019 Mahale Deep Cast 65m | ecosystem: Environmental > Aquatic > Freshwater > Lake | place: Tanzania: Lake... | reverse complement strand
AAAATTAAAATGTATTATGATTCAATATATTCGCGTCTTATAGATTTTAAATTTTTTGACAGATATATTAAATGAGTTTTTATTTTTGAATAAATAAAAGTAGTTTACAAAATTTTTTTATTGCGTTTAAATGATATTTTTTATTTTATATTGTTATATATACGATATAAAATATTTATAAAATATTTATAAAATATTTATAAAATATTTATAAAATATAATTATTTTTTACTTCATTACATATTAGTTACCTTGTGCCCGAACGGGTCTCTTATTAACAAATTCCAAATCAAAATTATCGATTGCTCTTCGATTTAGAGATTGTATGGCTTTTTTGAGGTTTTTTTCAGAAAGTTTTTCAAATTCTTTTATATTTCGTGAAACTTGATATACTTCGCTTTCCATGTGCGGATTTTTTTCAAGAAATTCTAAAACACGACTCTTCATATATTTACAATCATAACAATCTTCAGTTGGCATAAATTCTTTTGTTATTGGACTCTTATGATTATTTTTTAACCATGCTTGAATGGCTGTCTTTTCATAAATATGTCCATCTGATGCAATAACAGGTTCATTAAATATTTGACGAGTTATTGGACAATATAGATCTTTGGGATCAATACGACATTCTTGCAATATTGGTTCCACCATTTTTGATATAATATAATACTTATATTCAAAATATGAAAAAAATCAACTTTCCTATTCGAATACTCGGTTTAATAAATCAAATATTTTTTGATCAGATTTTGATCCTAATATATTACTTATTTGTATTTTGCTTATATCGGGCTTTCTCAATTCACATAACCACTCTGCTATCTCAATATATCCATTGGAACACGCTATATTAAGAAGATGATAAAACTTGATTTGAGATTTATCAGTAATGACATCATATAAATATTTTGATAATACTAAATGTCCATGAGTTATACTTATTCCTAATTTATGTATACATGTTGATTGATCCAGTAATCCTATTTCGAATAACCATTTAATGATATCCAATTTGCCATATTCACATGAAATATATGACACATATCTTACATACTTGTCATAATTCAAAACTCTTCGTATTTTTCTGTCATCCTTTTTGGTGTGCAACCATTGCAACATTTCCAAATTTAGACAATCATTAAAAATATTAAACTCGTGCCATACACGAGTTTGAAGAATATAATTCATATCATATAATACTTTTATTGTTTGTAATTTGTTTGTTTTAAAACATTGTATAAATATTGTATTATATGTATCAATTGACACATGATAACATGTATTCCACCATGTTATTAACTCAGTAAATTGGTCATAACATAGTTTCGAAAATATAGAATTGTTCTTAACATCATCATTAAATTTTGTAAGCGAATTCAACCATTGTGCTACTTCCAAATGATTATAAAGACATGCTTTTATCATGTGTTTATATGAAATTTTGATATTTCCTAAACCATATAATATTTTTAACTCGTATAGATTTTCATCCTGACAATGTTTCAAAAATAATATGTTTTGTTTCAATACGATTTTTTTATCGGGAACTTCATTTTCACTTTTATCTAACAAACCATCAGAAATATCTTTATCGTGAGTATTTCCCATATTTGTATCGATGTGATAAAATATAATTTATTTAGAGATTTTATGATTCAATTTTTCTTTGTTTAACAAAGCCACAATCTGGAACTTCATCAATATACTTATTAACATAATCAACAATAATATTATGTAATGGTATAGCTAAATTTTTCCCCATTCTGGTAGCAATATATCCTTCAGGAACCAATCTCAATAATTTTTCAAAACAATGTATAACAACATCTTTTGGAACAAAACCACCTCTCATTCTAGTGAAAGTTTCACATCGAAATATTCCTGTTTCTCCAAGAGCTTCTATTCTATCGCCATCTCTCACAGAAGCTAAAATAGGATCAACTCGATCAAAATTTTTCTGTTTACTATAACTGACTTCGTCAATATATCCATCGATGATAGCATATTCTGGTAATTCTAAGTGAATGTATTTACTCAAAGTTTCTCTCTTAATCGATTCTGTGTTAAAATTTAATTTCGCTATTGGCGAAATTATTTCAACGCTTGTTTTAGAGGCTTCGCCTCTAAAACAATCGTACTTATGATCACAAACATCATGCAATAATGCTAAATATAATACGAATTTATTGTTCAAAATTCTTGTTGAATTATATGCCACTTTTAATGCATGATGATAATCATGAGATTCGTCAAATATTTTTGTATTTTCAATAACAAAATCCAAAACTTTTTTATCTAGATCATCTAATAATAGAACTCCTTCATTATCTATTTGATCTCGCGTTGGATTCCACAAATCATTAACAACCAATATTTTTCCTTCAACATATGAGATAACGCCTTCTAAATATTTTCTAATATTATTGGGTTTTTCAATGACATTAGTGTAAATAATATTATTTTTAACATCAAAGTTCATAAATCCTGTTGGGACTATAAATAATCCTGCTCCAACATACTTATTAACAGAAGCACATTGTGATAGTGAAATTAAACAATCTATTTCAGAAAAATCTTTGGCATAATTTATTGGATGTGTGAAAAAATTAGTCTCATCTAATATGGTTCGAATACCTGTTTTAGTTTCTATTATTCGATCAAGACATGTTGTTCCTCGATATTGATGAACATGAATTAGTATATTTTTGTAATCTGCTTTAATGGCATTGATTACATTTACTAATTCTGATATGTAAGTATCGATATTGAACTCTTCAATGGCTTCTTCAATCATTTGATATTTATTTTTTTTAACTTTTTCCATAACGTCATTAAAAGTTATATATTGCAATGGAGCATCAACAGCAATAATCAGATTATACCATGCACATTTTTCTGGCAAATAATCACAAGGACGGCATCCTTCGATATTTAGTCCAACAACATCGATAGAGTTCAAATTTTTGAATGACAAGAATCCTGACATGATTATTTATAAATTTCAATATATTGAGATAAACTAAAATTTATAATTTCAAATTTTGAATAATTGAGATGTTCCATTTCCTTCAATTATAATGCCAGTATTGGAAGCAATTTTTCCATCAATGGTAAATACAAACATCGGAGTACCAGTTGGAGTCATTGCACATACATTCAATTGAGGTTCTTTGCCAAATAGTTCCATGATTTGTTTTCGAATAGATGCCATCACTTCTTCATTAGTTAATCGCTTAATACACAATTTTTTGATATCTTTTACTGATGTTTGTGATTCAGCAATTTCTTTGTCAGAAAATACTTTAAATTATTATTATATTTATTAATCCAATCATAAATTGAACTTTTTGATATATCAAACATTGATGATAATTGAGTTACAGAATATTTATTTTTACAATATAGTTGTATTATGCTTAATTTTAGATCGATCGAATAATTATTAGTTGAACTGATTATCATTTTTATAATATTATAAATGAGAAATTTTAATATTATACACATGAAAAGAAATGCAATGTGATGCAATGTGATAAAAATGTCCAAATGAAACTTGGAACGAGTATATATGATAATAATAAATAAAAAAATCAAATTTTTTTCAATTTTTCACATAAAAAACACATTTTTGGGAATATTTTCCATTTCATCGCCTGTCTCAAACTCAGTTATACTATATTCTTTGCATGCTTCAGAATTGATTTTGACTACTTTTATTTCATCACCTTTTCTAAATATTCTAAAATGATAAAACTCTATTCTTTCTGGATTGACAACATTTCTAAAAATTAATGAGAATGCATTGACTATTTTTGGTGTTATGAAATTAGAAACAGATGTTGAATCACCTATATATTTAGTATTTGTTTGATATCTAAATTTATCATCTATTTTTTCAACAATATACCGATACATGTGATTAGTTATACTAGCCAATGCTATATGTGCTTCTGATACTATTTTGGGTTCGATATATGTTTGTAAAAAGTCTGATAATTGTTTATACGTTCCAATAACACATTCAACATCATCTTTTGATTCTAATTTTTCAACTATTTTATCATCAAGAGAAGCTAAATATGAACATTTTGAACTTCTTAATGCACCATTTTTGATGTTCACAAAATAATCTCTAATACTACCTTCAAATTCGTGTTTGACTTCAGTTTTAGTTCCGATGATAATATCAAAATTCATTAAGAAATTGTATAAAAATTTGGATAACCATATACCATCTCCTTTTTTTTCAGTTGGAACATTATTTATAACAGCTTGATATAATATATTAGATTCTTGTTTAATTATTTTATATAGAAAACTATGTTTTCCTCCACTTTCATAAAATCCGATATAATGATCATGTTCCAATAATGGTTCTATTTTATATTCAAATAGATCCACAAGATTGTTATACATTTCTCTCATGAGAAATACTATATCATGTGAATGTGAAAATATCATTGTTTTTCTGTCATTCAATAGATGTATCTCATAGTCCGATGCTTTTGGATTAATAAATTTGGCTAACCATAATTTATCACCAACATAACCATTATAATGAGATTTGAACAATATAATGTCCATATTACTAGAATCAATATCATATGAATATGTTTTGTCATCTATAATAAATCGTATTTCATAACAATAATTTACTGAATCTAGAAAATCTTCTAAAGAATCAAAACTGTCATCTCTTTTTGATAATTCATGTTTAACAATATATTCTATATGATCATCTAATTCTTTTTTTAATGATTCCTGAATCAATTCTTGAGTGAATTTCGCATGTTCTGCGTGTTCTTTGAAAAAATCTTTATTTTTTTGTTTCAATGGTTGAAGATAATTTTTTGCCCATTTGTGTTCTTGATTTGGTTCGTTTTGAGTATCAATGTTATCATATGTAAGAAGAATATCATCTAATAAACTCGCAATAACTTCTTTATGTCCTAGTCTTCTGTCTGGAATATTATACCAATCAGTAAATTGGGGAAACGGAAGTGCTGATAACGAATCATCAAATCTAACAACAACCAAAAAAACATTTGAATGTATTAATTCGTCATCTGACATTTTATTAAAATTTGCATTTATCTTTGTAATATGAGATCTGTTTTGGATAAATTTACCAATATCAGAAATAGGAACGAATTTAGCAACACTTTTTTCACCATTAACTTGTTGTGTTATAAACTTTTCTAGAGAATCATATTCGTAAAGAAAAAATCCTTTTTTGTTATTATATGCTTTAATATTTGATATTTGTAGAAATGTTTCACATGTATCATGTATTTTTGAAAGTAATATGTCCATATATACACTACAATCATAATCATAATCGAATTCAAATTCGGCATTGGCTAAACATTTTTGTATAATCTCTTCATTGGTTAATCCATCTACCTGTTCAAGTATCTGATCTATATGCTCATCATCTAAAGTTGAACTATTTGAGTTACTTTCTGAATCATCATCTTCAGAATCACTTTCTAAAATATCGTCCATTTGATTAATAATTCTGATATCATCTTGATCACATCTTTTTAATAATTCTTCTTTGCTAACTATTTTATTGGTTGTTAAAAACTTGGAAATATCACATTTACACATTGGACATGATGGACGAACTATTTTTTTAATACAATACAGATGAAACTCATGTTTACATGGTTTGACAACTATTAAATCATCCGATTCTTCTAAACATATTGAACACTCTTTTGACATATTATGAATATTCTTAATAATTGAATATTATTGAGAATATTGATAATTCAACTTTTTTGAAACTTTGTTTCAAAAAAAGTTAAAAAATAAAAATCAAGAAAGCCAAATCCGTTCCAAATCATTGTAATATTCGATCCATGCAATATTGATATCAATTGTTTGTCTATCTGTATACATTTCAATATATGCATCTCTATAGTGTTTATCGATAATTTCTGTGTTTATTCGTTTACAATCAGAATAATATTTTGTGTTTATCCTCATCAATTTGTCTTGAAATGTGTCGTGAGCAATTTTAAGTCTTGTTTTATATTCTGGCTTTTTTAATTTTTGTCTCATTTCGCGGTTATCTAATGAGTTAAGCCTATCATATGCCACTTTTTTTTCTTTATAAATCAGATTCATCAAGACAAGGTATATGTTTTGATACTGTTATTGGACTATATGACATGAATATCAGTTGTTATATATCAATGTATATTTATGGCATATATCATTTTCAAATTTTTTTAATTCAAATAAAAAATATACACAAAACTTTATTTGTGTATAACAATATTCTTGAAATATTTAGGTTCTAATACGCCATCAATACCTTTCGTCAATATAACTTTATTTTTTGACATATAGAATTTGATCCCATCATTCATAGCTTTTTCCATATCAATATAAATCATAACTTGACTACTTGATCTCATGCCACTAATAACTTTATCATTAGGTTCAGAAATTGCACAATGAATATGCATTCTTGACATGGGTTTTAATCCTTGGATTTTAATGCCTATATATTGGATTAAAATTTATGATTCAAATAAATTTTAGTTTTGTTTGAGAAATAAATAGACAAAAATAGAAATTAGCTTATTTAATTATTAGGCTTTTGCCCGAACACCTCCTCTAATAATTCTCGAGAAGCTCCTTCAAAAAAATTCTCAATAACATTAGTTAGTTTATTCTTTTCTGCTTTGCCTTTTGGAAATCCTGTATTGCCTGATTTAGTTTTAACAATAACACATTTATGAGGATCTGTTGTTAAATCGAATATTACAATCCCATAACAAGGAGATTTGTAGTCTAATAACTTTTCCCAACTCATATTTGGATTATAATACTTAAATATGATCTAAATATAAAATAAAAATCAATTTTTGTAAATATAGATTTTACTTTGAAATAGACAAAATATTATATTTTTCAATTTTTTAGAACTTCAAATAATTTTCCACTTGGCAAATTATATAATCTTTTTCCATTGTGTATAAACATATTATTTGTTCGATCATAATTGTAATCTTTTGAAAAAGTTTTTCCAAATCTGGCAATAAATTCGATAGCTTTCAAGATATATTCTACATCAGAATCTGGCATTAACCAAGAGAATGTAATTCTACACCAACCAGATATTTTTTGATGCTGTTCTAAATCATCACCCAATAATCCACAACATGAAATTCCTCCTCTAGATTGTATACCAAATAAATCATTCAATAGAACTATAACTAAATTATAGTGTAAATTTTTGATAACAAAACTAACAATAGGAACTTTATTTTCAATGTTTAGAAATAATAGAATAAAGTTTTTATATTTATTTGCAAGTTCAGTTAATCTAGAATTAACAATTTTATTGATTACTTCTTCTCGTTCGATCATATATTTATAATTTTGTTCAAATATATCTAAGATATATTTGATTCTCAAAATTCCAACGATATTTGGAGTTCCACCAGTTTCTCTTTTTTCGATATCATGTTCATATGTGATTTTATTATGTTCTATTTTTCTAACACATCCACCACCTGGGTTATATGGAGAAGCTTTCTCAAACAATATATTTTTAGCAATTAAAAGACCTGGTGTTGATGTTCCACCTAAAAATTTATGCATGGATATAAAAACTGCATCGATATTTTGACAATCAAATATTTTATGAGGAGCCAAACATGCACAATCAACCAATAAGAAAACATGAGATTCTGGTTTTTTAACTCTACTAATAATATTTTGAATTTCTTGAAGATTTGTTATTTTTCCTGAGACATTTGAACATCCTGTTATTGAAACAATATTTAGATCATCACATGATACAGTTTTTTGTAATTCATTTTCTAATGAATTAAATTCACGAATAACAATCACTTTAATATTATTATGTATTTTGGCAATTTCTATCCATGGGAGATGATTTGAATAGTGTTCATATATTGAGATGTAAACATAAACATGTTTATATTTTTTATAGTCAATAGAATTAACGAGATGATTTATTGCACCAGTAGCACCATTGCCTGTAAATAAAATTATATGTTTATCAGTCAAATTGTATAATTTATGGATTCTATCTCTCACTTCTTCTACTAATTGACTCATTTTCATTCCACAATATGCATTAGAATGAGTGTTTGAATAATATGGCAATATATTTTGTTGAATCTGTTCATCTATTAATTTACAAGGTCTGCCAGAAGCTGTATCATCTGCAAATATAATTTTTAGATTATTTACATATGGAGTTTTTATATTTGGCGAATCATATAATAACTTATTCATAATATATATCGTTAAAATAATTTCAACGCTTATTTTTATAAAAAGTTGAAATTTCGAACATTATAGAAATCCCATATATTTTTCATATATTAATACGATTGTTTTAGAGGCGAAGCCTTTAAAACAAGTATTGAAATAACTTCGCCGAAGGCAAAGTTTTAACGACTTCTGCGATGTCAAGTGCATCATCTACAGAATCTTGGTGGGCGAAAGTATTTATCGACGATCCAACAAAGTTGGGCTACTTGTGCCCGCGCCTCGAAGATCACACTCTTTGCGGAGTTCAGAGCTGGCTATGCAAGGTGCCATGCGGGCTTGCTGATCACATGACACACGAGTTCAAAGAGAAACTCGCCACTTTCGTTGAAAACTACAAGAACGGCGTTGGTTTGTCCGACGAAGAAAAGAGCAAGCGTGCTGAAAAGTACACGCAATATTACTTCGACAAAGTCAAGATCCGAATTGCTTTTAGAGAACAAAACATTGGAAGAGATTGAAGCGATGAGCGTGTCCGAAGCCTCCAAAGAAGTGCGTGAAACGATTGGCATCTTGGAGTGCTTTTTGGAGATGAGCAAATTTGCCTTCTTTTTGTGAGGCAACAAGTGTTATTTTGATAAAATAAGCATTAAAGACACATATTGATTGTAACCATGATAAATCCTAAACTAGCGATTGCTAAAAATATAATTCCAACAATCATTAAAGTTTCAATATTTGATCCATCCGAGTTGTATAACATTGTGCAAACTTTTTTTTTATTGACATATACTGATATTGGTGAATTCATAGGATATACTTTCTCAATTGTTGTGGAAGTATTAGAAGATAAGAAATTGTCTGATTGAAAAGAACATAAAAGTTTTTCTGATCCAATGTTGTCTACAACCGCTACTTGAAAAAAATAACATGTTAATGGCGAATCGCAAAAACAAAAAACTTGATATTTCTTGATAAAAACCGAAGGTTTTTATCAAGAAATATCAAGTTTTTGGTTGCCGCATATCCTGCAATATATCCATCATAATAATTATAATTCGTGCAACTATCTCTAATATTATGATTACCACCATTGATATAACACATTGGACCAATCATTAATCCTAAAAAAGTTAAAATGCTACAAAAAAATTGGTAAATATTATTATCGCCTTGAAGGAACCACTGGAGGAGGAACATAGGATATGGTAGATATAGGAGTTGTAAATTGATAGATAAAAGAAATAGCTATATTATTGTAATTTCAAATTTTTGTTCTCATTCTTTTACGAGATAGCTTTTCAGGGTTTTTCATATCACGTTTTTGATTACATACTTTGCAATATGCTTGTATACCATATGTCCAATTTGATAATCGTCTTGGATAATATTCATGTTTAAGTTTGAATGTTTGACATTTAGGACATACTTTTCCTTTTAGTTTTCTTGGAGGTTTTGGTTGTATTTGTTCTTGTTTTTCTCTCTCTATGATTTCAACACTGTTAAAATTAACTTCATCTTTCGACAAAGTTGATTCAACGCTTGTTTTTGAAGCTTCGCTTCTAAACCAATCGTCATCTAACTCAAATAATCCAATATCAAAAATTGGATATGGATCTTTATCTCCTTCCATATTGTGTAAATAATATTATATTGTATAATTCAATATAATATCATTTTCAATTTTTTCAAAAAGGAGCATTAACCAACTTATATATTCTGTATAATAACTCATCGAGGTAAAGTTTCTGTTGAGTATTATAATATATTTTTGTTCCAATATGTATAAGATATTCAATACTAGCTATGAGATTATACATGTCTTGACGAAATTCTTCTGGGATTGGATTTCTTTGTAAAATTTTTTCAAATAATTCGATATTAGTTTCAATTTGTCTCGTGTATAAATCTATACGATTATATTTAATAACAAATGGGACATAATATCTTCTCATGTCATGTTCTAATACACCTAATAATTCTGTTATGTCAATACAATTCAGTTCCATTGGAAGAACTAATGACATACCTGTGTAGATAATATAATGAATATAAGTGAATTATAAAATTTTCAACTTTTTTAGAAACTTTGTTTCTAAAAAAGTTATTATGGAATTAATATTATTTTTAAAGAAATCTTCTTAGAATAGTAGGAAACAATGATATTTCGTCTGTTTCCAAAAAACCTTGTTCGCTATTATACATATTTCCATTCATATTCATATTTATGCTAAATTTACTTATTTTCAAAAATATTTTATGCCTGTAAAACAATATTTTGAAAAGATTTTCAGTTAATTGAACAATTTGAACAAAATTTTGATCATTCATCAAACAAAATATATTTAGACATATTCTATCTTTGAATATTGATTCTTCTACTCTATAAGAATATTCATAATTATCTTTAACTAATGTCAAATATTTTCTAATTGCATGTAAATCTATTATACATTCATCTTTACAAATTCTCAACCACAAAAATCTCTCTAATCTATAGTTCAATTTGGATCTAAGTTCGTTAAGACGAATTATCACAGCATAATTATAAAACATGGATGATAATGAAAACTTGAATAATTCATATAACTCGGGAATCTTATACAATTCCTCTAATTCGGATTCCATGTTGAAAAGATAATATCTCATAAAACACCTAAATATATAACATTTTCAATTTTTGAATAAATAAACTTTGTTCAAAAATAAAATTAAAACTTTCTAGAAAACTAGTCAACAACCGATACTTCAGGTAAAACAGTCCTAGTTTTTTTCTTCTGCTTCTTGTAAATAAAATCGCTCTCCATGATAGATCGCTTGGATCGCGGTGAAGATCTCGGTGATGAATCACCTGAAGAACCACTCTCAGATAAAGCTTTCGACGAAGTAATTGCCTTTTGTCGGAACTGTTTCTTGACAGTGATATACCATGGTTCTTTCTCGATGACGAGACGATATCGAGATTTATTATCTGACACCTGAGTTCCGAGTTCGTTGACTCTCTTGAGAATCAATTTCGTGTCAAAATCTATCGGTAAACTCAGAAACCAATTGATAATGTCTACTCGTCGGTTCAGAATAGCAAACACCATTACTGCTTCGTCAAGGGCGTGGATATCCGCCCCAAGTCCGTTAAAACTAACTTCGTCTTTAAACGAAGTTATTTCAACGCTTGTTTTAGAGGCTTTGCTTCTAAAACAACCGTATAAAAGTTTCACACATTCAAGTGATCCACTTAGACTTGCACGCCGAATGGCAAAAGAGTCCTCGTAGGTAACATCGGCTCCAATAGCTATCAGAAATATAACATTGTCCGATACACCCGCTTCACTCGCCCACACCAAACCCATGTTGATGGTTTCCATTTTTAGTTGATGTTTGAATGTATCATACAACCATCGAATGAGAAATGATAGCGGGTTTCTGCATGCTACCTTGAAGAGAATGTCAAGATGCTTGATCAAGAAGTCTTTGTCAAGCTCGTTAAGAACAGCTTCACAAAGATAGCGTTCGCCGAACAGTTTCTTGATTCTGGCAAGTTCGGTTTCTTCTTGATCGAATTGTGTAGGTTGTGCTGACTCTCTGGATTCTTTGGATTCTTTGGTTTCTTTGGTTTCTGGGGGTTTGGCACGCTTGTCCTGTTGTTCCAAAATCAGAGGAACAACACGTCCTCCCTGTTCTACTGGCTTGACAGGCTTTGCTTGTCTAGCCAGTCCAGTTGGAACATGGCTCCAATCATCGATGTCCCCTTCTTCCATGTTCAAGAGAGAACTATTGATAAATTTATATATAAATTTGGATTCGTAGAATATCCATTTTTTCAAATTTTCAACTTTTTTCAAAATATATTTTGAAAAACAAGTTGTTATGAAAATGATTTCGTTTCAAATTTTTCTATAAACAAATTGGAGTATTGCAAAGATAACATTGATGAATTTGTTTTAGACAATCATAACAAATTGTATGTGATTTATGACACTTAAGTGATAATAAATGAGTTTCCTCAAAACAGATAACACATTCTTCTTTTTTTGTAGTATCTACTTGTGTAGAATATTCTTCGTATTTTTTATAATATTGTGTTAAAGTTTCATCCAACATGTTAACGAATTTTTTAGCGAAATTGAAATCAAATTGATGATATAAAATTCTTCTAATATATTCTTCAATTGGTAAATCTATTTGTGTGTGATGTTTGTCGATTATTTTTTTCATCTTCTTGATCTCATTATTGACATGATAATAATATAATAATTCTAAAAATTCATCAAAAATATTATTTTCAAATGCTATTAAACAATATTTTTCCATTTCAAAATAATTATTTAATATTCGATATCGTTGAGCCAACAAATTAGAAGCCTTGATACATCCAGAATTGAATGCCATGAGTAAATATCTTTCTCCTTCATTATAATTTCCAGCCATATTAATATAATATAATGCCAGAGCTATCATTGCTTCATGATTACCTTTTTTGACTGCTAATGAATAATAATGTTTAATATGTAGACAACTACCTGTTATTTGTGAATGATATAATCCTAATTGATACATTGATAAAGTGTGATTATTTTCAACTCCCTTCACTAAATATTTTTCTGCTTCAATATAATTTTCTTCTATGTCATAATAATACATTCCAATCGTATAAGTTGCTTCAACAATACCTCTCTCAAATGCCATTAATAAATATTTTTTTGCTTTAACAAAATCACATTCAATATCAATATAATATTTTCCTAATTCATACATTGCATAATGATGTCCTCTTTTGACAGCAATTATAAGATAATTTTTCTTATGTTCGTAATTGTCAGAATAGAGTATAGAATATTCATATAGTGCATGAAAATTTCCTTTATTGATTGCCATTTTAAAATATTTTTCAGCTTCCTCAATATTGTCTTGAAGTTTGTAAAAATTTCCTAGTTCGCGTAATGAATTGGAACATCCTTTCTCAATACCATTTTTAAAACATCTCATCATATTATCATAATCTTTTCTATCTCGGTAAATTGAACCCAATATTGCATATGCATGATATTGTTCATGTGTAATAGCCAAATTCAAATATCTTTCTGCTTCTTCAATATTGTTGGTGTGATAATAATGATATATTCCCATATTTAGTATTCCTTTTGGATCATTTCTTTCAACTGCCATTGTTAAATATTTAAGGGTAACAATTAAATTATTGTGTATATTGTCATAATATGATGCTAAAATTATCATAGCATATGTATTATTATTATTTTCTATTTCTAGAAGACATTCTTCAATAAAAATATCTTGATGACTCAAAATATTCAAGATATGCAATTTTTCAACAAATACTAAATCTTGATATTCTCTGTTTTTCAAAAAATTTATTATTTTCAATTTGAAATCTTCTGATTCAGAAGTCATCCTTAAAAACAATATCTAATGAATACTAAGAATATTGACAATTTCAATTTTTCCAGGTATCAACTCTAGTTTCATTTTTCCTAGTTACAAATAATAATCCCGCTAATTTGACATAATTCAATTGTTTTTGTTCAATATACTGAATGAGAGAATTACTAACAGGAATCAAAATTATTCCCCCAAAACTTAAACATTTTAATGAATTTTCAAAATCATCTTGACATGAATTAATAAAAATTATATCAAACTTTTCAGAAATATTTAAAAAAAAATCATCAATAGATCCATTAATAAAATTGTATTTATTATTAGTTTTCATTCTGTTATCATTATTATCTAATCCAGTGCAATTTTTTACAACATCACTAATTTTATCAATCAAATCTCCAGTTCCAATACACAATTCTAAATATTTAGTGCAATTAGTTAATCTGACTATATCTAATATTAAGTTCATAGGATCATTAACGATATATGTGTCATTATTTTTTTGAGTTACAATTAATAATCCTGCTACTGTAATAGGCAAATTAATATAATTCAATTCTTTGTGTTTCTGTTCAATATAATCTATAATTTTGTATGAATCATAACAAAACCATCTGTTAGAATATTTTGGTGTCATAGGATCAACATCGTGAATCAATATTATACCATCATTATTTATACATTTTAATGCGTTTTCAAAATCTCTTCTACACGCTTTGATATTATGATCAGCGTCAATAAATATAATATCGAATCTGTCTTTGTTAGAATCAAAGAACTCATTGGTTGATTTATTAAGGAAAGTATATTTAACATCTTTAATGGTTCTATTATCAGCTATATCAACGCCATAACAGTTTGGAACAACTTGACTGATTTTATGAATTAGTTCTCCTTTATCTATACCTAATTCAAGATATCTATTACAATCTAGTAATTTTACAAGATCAAATATAACATCGTGATGTCCTGTAAAATTGATTGGTGGAAACATATACTGAGACATATATTATAAAAATTGATTTTAATTATATATTTTAAAACTAAATTAAGATTAGTTTTACAATAATGGATTCTGTATATGGATTCATTTCTGGCATAACAGGAATTTTATTGAGTCATCCAATTGATACAATTAAAACACGAATCCAATCAAACATAAGTTTGAGTGGAATTAAGTTGTATAGTGGACTTGCTTCTCCTCTATTATTATATCCAGTTGAGAAATCTATTGTATTTGGAACAACTCAATTATGCAAAGAACGTGGATTAGGTTCTTTTTTTAGTGGAGCAATTTCTGGATTAGCTTGCGTATTTGTAGTGACTCCAATGGAATATTACAAAATTCACAGACAAAATAATATGTTAGATATCAGTTTCAAAAAGATATATTCTGGAACAAATATGACATGTGTTAGAGAAAGTTTAGGATACGGAATATATTTTAGCTTCTATGATTATGTCACTCCAAAATATAATCAAGAACGAAATTTATTTAAGACTTTTTTAATTGGTGGATTAACAGGTTCTCTGTCGTGGTTAGCAATTTATCCTGCTGATAGAGTCAAAACTTTGGTTCAATCAAATTCTATTAATGCAATGACTGCTATGAGAACTATTTATAATGAAAATAATAATAAGACTTTTAGAAACTTTTTTAAAGGCATGGCTTGGGCACAGGCGAGAGCCTTTGTTCTTCATGCGGGCGTGTTTTTGGGATATGAAACAAGCAAGAAACTTTTTGTTTATTAAGATATAGTCTTGAATATTGTCTTAAATATTGTCCTAAATATTGTCCTAAATATTGTCCAAAAATTATATCCATTATTCTGTGCCATATGACAAATAACTATCGTCCATGATGTTTAACGATAAATCGTTAAACTTCATTTGAATTTTTTGATTCTGGCGAATCAAAAAATTAGACGATTTATTCAACAGTCCAAATAATAGTTCAATATTTTTGATAATATTTCATCTTGGATAAACATATTTGCTTATTATTTAGAACCATTAAATATTTGTTAATCATATTGAATAGAATAATTGTCATATTTCTTGGCAATATTTTGGATATATTATTTAGTTATTCAAACGAATTAATTTGAATAATCAAAACTTTTTTAGAAAGCGAGAGCTTTCTAATTAAGTTATGAAGAATTAATTTCGTTTGAAATTAGTATTTTTAATGCGTTAGCATTAAAAGCCAATTCTGCAAGAAGTCAGAATAATGGCGAGAAATATAAGAACAGGAAATTTGATATTATAAAAAAAATATTAAAAAATTATATAATGATTATATATCATCTTCTTCAACATATACTTCTGTCTCTGCCATCATGCTAGTATCAACTTCAGAAACAACTTCAGGAGCTTGAGTTTGAGATTCATCAGTTCTTGCAAAGAATAGATCGTGTAAATCGAGAGAATAGAAATAGTCATGATTGACAACATTATATTCACTATTTCTACGAATATTATTTACAGATTTTCTTAGGTTCTTCAAAGTGGACAAATCTTTATCACTCATATTCTCTCTCTTATTGAATATCTTATTATACATCAATAATAGTTTTGCCATAATATTATCATCGGGTGTCATTCCGAAGACATTTTCCATTCTCTCATAGTTTTCGGGTAATTCTCCATCAGTGATAGCATTAGTATGGAAGTCTGTATTCATGATAGCTTTATTTGTTTTAACCTTATCATTTTGACGATCAGTATCAATAACCTTAAAGAATGCCAATACATTGGTTCCTCCAGTTGACTCAACTCGGTAATGATATTTGAGTTTAACATAAATGTCATCTTTGGGAATTAGTTTTTGTAGTAATGATACATCATCTAAAAAGAGTATATAACTTATTAACATATCAAATGCTTTATTTGCATTTCCAATTAATTTTGTTATGTCTTGATATGTCATTTCGAACACATTAAGCATACATACATATAGATTTGGATGAACAATATTTAGATTCATTAATTCGGTGCAAACAGAAACAGTATTCATAGTGTCCTTCCATAAGTTCTTCATTTGCAATAGTTTTTTGACATTATCATTTGTTGTTTTACATTTCCAACTTTCTGTTTTATTGAAGTTAAAAACAACAAATGAGAAGACAGCTATTTCATTGGGCGTTGTCATAAGTCCAACATATGTATTTAGTTCGTCTTGATTAAATTGTCTGATAATATATTTTCTGACCAAGTCATCAAAATGAAAAGCCCCTTTTTCAAACAATAGTTTTATGACATCGAATGATACCTTGGTTATGTCCAAATGATAATATGATTTAGTATCAATAATAGTTGTCATATGCAAGTATTTTTGAATGTCAGTCATAAGATAGAACTCATCCAAATTATTAACTCCTTTATTTTGGTTATGAATATTATCAGAAATATTTATACAGTCAAACTTGGCAATTAATGTTTTATCAACATCAGTGCAACTTCGTCCAACCGAATTACAATAATTAGTAAATAATTTATCATTGTCCATCATGTAAATCAATTCTCTATATGTTTCATAACTGTGTCCCTTCATTAGAGACATTGCTAATTTAGTTCGTCCAAATAGAATAGCTAAATGAACTGGATTTACTTTATACATATTGGTAGACTTTTGAATATATTTGTTTTCTACTATTCGAACAACATCATTTTCATTATTAACATACATAACTGCCAAACACTTGGCGTCAAAATTTGACATATCAAGAATTTCTTTATTCTCAAATTCTGCAATATCTTCATACATATTGTATTTCAATCTGATAAATTCTTTTGATCTGTTCAATGGATCGCTAAATATTGCTTTTTCTGGTATAGATTTATCTACTTCTTTTTCACCTACATTACTGTCGTAAGTATCGTCATCGGTGCAATCATCTTCATAATCTTCTCCAAGTTCTTCAGCTTTAGTTTCTTCAGATTTACCATTGATCCAATCTTCTCCTGTGATAGGATGGAACGAACCTGTAAATTGTTCTGTTACATTAAATTGCATCAATTCGATATTTCTGATATTATATTCTCTGAATTTCATAGTATCGTCTTCAATATTAGCATTATATTTGGTGATACTATTTTCTGTATTACGAATATCTTTAACATCAGGATTTTCTTTAGCATAACAAGAATGTCCCTTTGTATATGAAGAATTTTTCCTGAATCTCAAAGTATTACTGAAAATAATATTTCTGAGTTGTCCATTATTAATAAGTTCTTGTTCAAGTAATCGTGTGAAACCATAATTATTCGAAGTCATGAAAAACATTTTGTTATACAAATTTTGATATTCAAAATCAGTAATGACATCAAAACCTCTAAAACTATATTTGATCAATCGATTTTCATAACTTGGACTTCTTCTTGTAAGACTTGCCAAATTAACTCGATATTTCAATGCATATAAACCTCGTTGAGTGACCAACAAATCTTTACTATTGTATGCAACACAACAACAATCAACATCGAAACCTGCCAAAACATGAGATAATGTGTTGTATAATCTTAGAATAACTTGAATTTGTAACAATTTTTTAGTGTCAAAAACATAGATGTTAATAACATTACTGTTCATGTAAATTCGTGTTTCATATTTCATATCATGGGCTTTCATTTTAATCGAATTAATAACATGATCAATCTTGTTTTTAGCACTTTCTAGATCTAATCCATATACGAAGAGATCAACATCACTCAATTTATCTTTATTTTTGGTAATAATATTTACTAAAGCTCCACCCGCTACTACAATGTTATTCCAATTAATATAAGTCAGTAGATCAAAAGTTTTTTTACTGAACTCCATATTAAATTCATCACTTGTAATTGTGTCCTTGGTTTTAGAACCTGTCAAAACTAATTTGCCATCAAAACTAGTTTTTACATATTGTAATTCAGAAATAGGAACTACCATAATAGGTAATTCTCCTACTTTGCTTTCATCGAGACGAAGAGCATCTTCGTTATTGCTATTCTTAAGGATTTCAGCGAACATGGTTTATGTATGATTTTTAATTGATTATATATGGGTTGTAGTTGAAAAATCAACTTTTTTTAATAAAAAAGAATTGGAATAAATATAAATAAAATTTATATTTGTCACAAATAAAGTTTGTTATATAACACACATATACATTTTTGACAAACTACAACTTCACACGCCATCTACTCGATGTAGATGCCCATTTCCTCCACCGCCTTGCCAGTAGCCTCGAGGGTAGCACCAAGTGTCTCGAGTGCGTCACGGCAACAATAAACTTGATATTTCTTGATAAAAAGCGAAGCTTTTTATCAAGAAATATCAAGTTTTTGTTGACATTGCAACGAGTAGTCCAATACTTATTTTGATAAAAAGCGAAGCTTTTTATCAAGAAATATCAAGTTTTAGGCTACTAGTTGCAACGCTCTTCCTCCACCTTGCGGGCAACAACGCCCTCGAGTTCGGACACGATTTCCTGTTCATAGTCGGCGTCTTCGATGTTGTTGCAAACATGCTCGATGTCGGCGTCGAACTCGAGTGAATCAAGCACGATCTTGGCGGCACGCAAAGTGGCGAGTTGTGCCTCAAGTGCCGTAACATAGTCCTTGCACGTCGCTAGGATTTTGCGGCAGTCGGTGTAACCGTCACAGACGTAGTGTGCATGCTTGCACACTGTTGCACGATCCGTCGCTTCGCCAATCACCGCCTTGATTTGGTCCTTGGTGATCGTCAGCAGCGCTGTACAGGTCAGGATCACAACACGTGATCCTTTAAAACTAACTTCGTCCTTAGACGATTTGTCTCCAAAACAACCGTCCGCCACACTGACGGCGGTGATCGTGCAGGGCTCGTATGCATTCGAGAACATGTTGTAGACGCGAACATCGTAGTTGCCCACCTGTTTCAGCCGCTGGCTCACGGGAATCCGCGGGTCGTGGAAACGCCAATCACGGCTCCAAATGGGAACATAGGCACCAGTTTCGGGGTCATATCCCAACCAAGCTCCCGCCTCGAAGCGGATCAAAGGGGCAAGCTTGGGCTCGTCTTCGTCCTCGGGAATTGCCTCATCTTCGTCCTCTACGCGATGGGCGCCCACTGGGGCAGGTGTTGCTTTGGCGATAATATCATTGATTGTTTCGCAAACGGCAACAATAAACTTGATATTTCTTGATAAAAAGCGAAGCTTTTTATCAAGAAATATCAAGTTTTTGTTGACATTGCAACGAGTAGTCCAATACTTATTTTGATAAAAAGCGAAGCTTTTTATCAAGAAATATCAAGTTTTAGGCTACTAGTTGCAACGCCATGTGGACATACTTTTTCACGAGAATCTTTGATTATGGCATTATCTCAGAATTCTCAATGTCCGTATTGTCATTCCAATCTATCAACATATAATGCTTTAACGGCTCCTATTAATGTGAGTATATCATATCTTGTTGAACAAGCAAGGGCTTCAGGAGTCGCACTACCTCCTAAACCTACAATTGCGTGGAAATCAAAATTAAATATTTTAACACAAAATTCATCTCGAGTGGCCAAATTAACAATTTACAATATTGATAAAAAGGTTAAATTTAGAACATTATTGATTCCAGTGGTTGATGTTTCAGGAAGTATGTCAGGAAATCCAAATACACAATGCAAATATTCGATGTGTCGATTAGTTGATTCGACATTTGATAATCCAACTTTATTAACACATATTATAACTTATAGCGATCGAGCTAAATCATTATATGTGGATACCAATCAAGATCGCGAACATTTAAAACATCTTATCAATTCTAATAATGATTCTGGTGGAACCAATTTTCCTTCGGCATTTAGTGAAGTTGTAAAAATATGCGAAAAATATAAAGATGATGACTTAGTTTCAACGTTATCAATTGTTTTCTTGACAGATGGACAAGATGGTTCTGGATTAACACGAGAACAATTAGTATCAAATCTAAATAGTGATATCAGATCAATATGGAAAAAAGATTTTACTGTTCATGTAATTGGATTTACTAATAATTATGATGTAAAATTTCTTGAAGGACTTCAAAAAATAGGTACTTCAGAGGGAGCGTATAAACATGCCGATCCCAACGAAGATTATGATACATTATCACGAACAATAAATAGTATTCTCGATGTTATTAGTAAAACAATCAGTATTCCTATTAAATTAATCGATTCTCCATTAAAGGTTTTAAATGGATCCAATGGAGTTTATTGGATTGAGATTCTACCTCATGATAATATTGATGACATAGAATTTACATTTACATTAGATTCAATAGAAACATTTAAAACAAAACCAGAAATAGAGAATATCAATGAACAACAAATATGGAACAAATGGTATTCAATGACTATTGATGAACTAACTTCAAGAATTATGTTGTTGTCGTCTAGAGAATCTGGACTTGATAAAGAACTAATGAGTGAGATTATTGAACAACAATTACGATCAATTCAGATGAATCTTGAAGATACAGATCCGACTTCTTCAAGAATAAATTCATTATTTGAGACATTAAAGCAAATAGAGTTAGGGGAAACAATTGACATCAAGAAACTAAAGAGTTTACAATATGAGGGAACTTATGCTACCTTACTGAACATGAATGTTGTAATGAACTACAATTAAAGTGTCCATTATGTGAATCATTATATAATAATCAATATCGCCTTGGTGAACACTTTATAGAATGTCATTCAACAGTGGATGAACAATTACAATTGGATAATGTAATTAATCACAGTGCATTTCCTAGCTTTCAAATCTTAAATCATATGAATGTCATATCAATTCCAAATAAGGTGAAGGATTTTTATGATAAGGAATGTTGTATTTGTTGTAATTGTTATTCGATGTTCACATATATTGATGATTTAGATAATAATGATTTAGTTCAACAATATAATGTTCCATTGATTATGTCGTGTTGTAATTCGGATATATGTCAATCATGTTTGAAAAAACATTTATTACAACGAGCTATTATATCGTTAGGTAAAATTGTTATATATTGTGATAAATTGTCATAATTATGTTGATTTTATGTGACAATTTTACTAGAAATATAACAATTTTGCCTAATGTCTCCTAGTTTTTCGTTAAAAATTGTTATAAATCCTTCGG
>Ga0194120_10004394_pt1 | contig 21818 bp, 16 predicted proteins | sample TA2MahCa65mmetaG_FD_148642 | JGI IMG/M metagenome (GOLD analysis project Ga0194120, IMG submission 148642) | Freshwater microbial communities from Lake Tanganyika, Tanzania - TA2015019 Mahale Deep Cast 65m | ecosystem: Environmental > Aquatic > Freshwater > Lake | place: Tanzania: Lake... | reverse complement strand
GCCCGCGCACCCGTCTCTGGCGATGGGAGTTGCAAAAGCTCGCGAACGATACGGGACTGACGATCGAACTCTGCCACTATCCACCAGGCACCAGCAAGTGGAACAAAATCGAGCATCGGCTGTTTTGCCATATTACCCGCAATTGGCAAGGCGTTCCCCTTGAGACCATGGAGATTGTAGTCAGTCTGATCGGATCGACACGCACGAGGGAAGGCCTCGAAGTTCATGCCTGGCTCGACGAAAGACAATACGCCAAAGCGAAGGCCATTACGGACGAACAATTATCCCAGATGAATATTCGCCGAGATGCATTTCACGGTGAGTGGAATTATCGCATACTGCCAACTGTGTGATATCATAATTCGGTAACTTATTGTTGAGCGCCGCCTTACCATGCCCGGCGGCTGGAAGATGAGCCAGATGCAGGCGGAACAGCCCGCCACGACCTATGCCGAGTTCAAGCACGAGATTCTCAACGAGATCGCCCGCTGCCTGAACATGCCGTACAAGAAAAGCGGCGCAAAATCCGGCGCAGTCAGTGCACGCAACGGGCGGAATTGAGCGGCAAGGCGAAAACGCCGCGCATCAAAAAAGCCTTGTTTTTCCGAGTCTTGCGGGCGGTTGCGATTGGGTGCAATCGCCAAGTATGGGCCGTGAGGGACTCGAACCCCCGACATCCGCCTTGTAAGGGCGGCGCTCTAGCCGACTGAGCTAACGGCCCGCGTCGGTTCGCGGCGACGCGTGGATCCGATTGTACAGGCAACCGGGCCGGGGCATAGGGCCATTTTTCCTAGGGGAAACCGGACTCGCCCCGTCGAACACGAACCCGGGTCACGCCGCTCGCCCGACGCCCGAATCGGAACGCGATCTGACGCTTCGCCCCCCGTGCATCGCTCAATCATCACGCGGGACGGGCGGACGAATTCATTTCGCGGCGCCGATCCGATCGGCGGCCTCGGCCGCCGCCTTGCGCGTATCCTCGTCGGCGGCCGAATCGTTCGCGATCTGTCTCAGCAAGGCGACATGTTCGGACGCGGCCGACCCCATCCCTCCCAGCGCCATGGCAGCGAATTGGCGTGTTTCGGCATTCTCGGAACGAAGCCGCGCGGCGACCTCGCCGATCCGCCCGCATTGCGGCGCGATGAACGCGAGTTCCTCGGCCGCCGACCAGGGCGCGTTGAGCGATTCGAGTTCCTCGAACAGGACCTTTTCCGCGGCGCCCCGTTCGCTCGGCGCGATGCGCCAGAGCGCGCCGGCGAGCCGTGCGCGGGCCGTCATGCGGGTCCCCGCGAGATGTTCCTGAATCTTGGGCACCGCCGACGCGGCCGCCTCACCCATCTTCCCGAGCGCGATGACCGCGTCCTCACGCACCGGTTCGAGCTTGTCGTCGAGCGCCGCGATGAGCGCGGCGACGGCATCGGGTCCGGCGGCCGGACCGATGCCTCCGAGCGCCGCGGCGGCATGCCTGCGCACGGAAACAACGCCATCGTTGAGCCGATCGATGAGCTTGGGTACGGCGGGCGCGCCGACCTCCCCCAATTCACCGATCGCGCGGCACGCCCAGTATTGATGATGGAAGTTCCGGCTGTCGAGCATGCGGGCGATATCGTCGAGTGCTTCGCCGCCCGCCTTCCCCATGCCGGCGACCGCGAACATCGCCGGGATCGTGAGATCGCCGTCCTTAGTGATTTCCTCGCGCAGTCGGGTGAGCCCTTTCGCCGCGTCCGGACCGATGTCGTGCAGCGCGCCGCACGCGGCCGTGAAGACGCGGGGGCGGGAAGCGTCGAGTTTCGCGACGAGCGGATCGACGGCGGCCGACCCCATCCGCCCAACGGCCCGCGACGCGAGGATCCAAACGTCGTCGGCTCCCGCCGATTCGGTATCCTCGAAATGATCGATCAAGGCCGGGACCGCGCGGTGCGCCGCCGGACCGATCGCGCCGAGCGCATTGGCGGCCGCGCCCCGCAGCATGGCGTCCTTTGAGCCGAGCGCCGTCGTCAACGCGTCGATCGCCCGTTCCGATCCGGCGCCCGGTTTCGCGAGGGCCCGAGCCGCCTCGATCGCCTCGGCGCCGCCCTTGCCCAGGGCATCGATCCACTCGGCGATCCGCGTCGGATCAACGGGTGGTTCGACTCCCGCGCCGCGCGCGGAGGCCTCCGCCGCGCCGCGAGCCTCGAACAGAGCGGCCGCAACATGCGGAATCGCGCGCCGACGCATCGAACCGCCGAACGCGGCGGCGGCGAAAACCGCGACGATCGAACCGACGACCAGCGTGCTTCGCATGGTACCTCGCCTAGGCCGCGCCCTCGCGATCCCGATTCGGGCTCGACGAACGGGCGCGATCCAATTGCTTCAAGAAGGCGCGGAGAAGGGGCGCGTTGTCGTGCCATGTACGCGCCGTGACGATATGGCCGTCCTCGACGGCCGGTTGATCGACATACACGGCACCGCCCTGACGCGCATCGGCCGCGCACTTGGCGACGGTGGTGACCGTTCGGCCGCGGATCAGGTCGGCGGCGGTCAGGATCTCGATGCCGTGGCAAACGCAGGCGATCGGCAGTCCCCGTGCGTCGATCCCGCGCACGATGCGCAAGAGATCCTCGTCGTAACGCAGGTACTCGGGCGCGCGGCCTCCGGAAACGAACGCGCCGACGAACATCTCGGCCCGCAAGTCGCGGAACGCGGCCGTCGCGCGGATGAAATACCCGGGCCGTTCCTGGGTGATATCCCAGGGGATTCCTCCGTCGGGCGGAATCTCGTGGAGCACCGTGTGGTAGAGCCTCGCGTCCGGCCCCGCCACGACGACCTCGTATCCCGCCTCGACCAATCGGAAGAACGGATAGAACGTATCGAGCGCTTCCGTCGCGTCGCCAAGCGGCATAAAGATGCGCCCGTTCATGATCGGCGTCCGCCAGAAAATCGCCGCGCTCGGCGGAATCCGCCGAGCGCGGCGTGAGTCGGTTCCCCGTGCCGCCCGCTAGATCGTGTAGCCTTCGCGGAACTCGGGTTTGATGATGTGCGCGACTTCGGGCGCGTTCTTGGCCGTCGTCGTCGCCGCGTCCCACTCGATCTTCTTACCGACGCCCGGCGCCGCGGCCGCCCAGACGGCGAGATTGCCGAGCAGCACGGTTTCCGTGAGTCCACCCGAGTATTCGGGGAAATTCGACATGGCCGGCTCGCCGCCCTTGATCGCGTCGACCCATTCCTTGAAATGGCCCGGCGAGACCTTGACTTCGACCTTCGGATCCTTGATGTTCCGTTGGAGCACGAACTCCTTGCCGTCGAACCAGACGCCCGTATGCGCGGCGTCGCCGCCGTAGTCCTCGGGCGAAAGGAGCGATCCTTTCTCGCCGATCACGAGGCAACCGCGTTCCATGACGGCGGCGTATTCGCGCGCGTCGCGGATCACGGCGTCGCCCTTCTCGTCCTTGAACGCCTCGCGCGGCGGCAGCAGCTTCGGATCGGGTTTCTTACCGCCGTCGTACCACATCATCTTCACGGGCGCGCGGCCTTTGAGTTCGGGGTATTCGAACGTGATGACCGACCACGCGGGATAGGTCTCGCCGTTGTGTCCCGACGTTTCCGCGACGATCGACACCGGATCCTTCAGCATGAGGGCCATGTACGCCATGTTCAGCGTATGGCAGGCCATATCGCCGAGCGCGCCGGTTCCGAAATCCCACCAGCCGCGCCATTTGAACGGATGGTACGCGGGATGGTAGGGGCGGAACTTCGCCGGGCCGATGAACTCGTCCCAGTGGACTTCCTTCGGGCATTCCTGCGCGTCGGTGGGCTTCGAAAGGCCCTGCGGCCAAACCGGGCGGTTCGTCCAGACGTGCACCTCCTTGACCCGTCCGATCACGCCCGCCTTGATCAGTGCCGCGCTAGTGCGCAGGTTCGTCTCCGCTGTGCCCTGGTTGCCCATCTGCGTGGCGACCTTCTTCTCGCGGGCGACTTCGGCGAGCCGGCGCGCCTCGAAGATGGAATGCGTCAGCGGCTTTTGCGTGAAACACGCCTTGCCCATCCGCATGGCCATGAGTGAGGCGGCCGCGTGCGTATGGTCGGGCGTACTGACGGTGACCGCATCGATCGACGATCCCATTTCCTCGAGCATTTTCCGGAAGTCGTGGTACTTCTTGGCCTGCGGCCATTTCGCGGCGGCCCGATCGAGATTGCGATCGTCGATGTCGCAGATCGCGACCATGTTGCCCGAAGCGCCCGCGTCCGCGGAGTCGCTCGACCCTTTCCCGCCGACGCCGACGCTCGCGAAATCGACCGTCTCGATCGCGGAGCGGCTCGGTCGCGGAGCGACGCCTCCGGCGGCCCAGTATCCGGCGCCCGCCGCGGCCGTGGTCTTCAAGAAACTGCGACGATTTGTGTGCATCGCCATGCGAATCTCCCAACTAGTAGAGGTCATGAGTATGGAGGGCATGAACCCACCGCGCGCCGCCGCGTGCGGCGCACGGGACATGGGAATCCTCGGATCCCGCTCCTATCGGCCTCAAACGTATCCGACTCGGCCGCCAATTGCAATTGCGAGGCGTCGTTCACGGCGCGTCGCCCATGCCGGTCGGCCTTCATGCCTGGCCATCGTCGCCCGGCGGTTCGGCGAGCCATTCGAGAATCTCGCGGCGGCCGGGGAGCGACGGCTGGGCGCCGTCGCGGGTCACCGAGAGAGTGCCGGCGGCGACCGCGAAGCGCGCGGCATCGGCGAGCGACCTATGTTCGGCGAGCGCGGCGGCGAACGCTCCGTTCCACGCGTCACCCGCCGCCGTCGTGTCGACCGGCGTGACGCGTTTCGCGGGAAACCGCCCCGTTTCCGTGCCGAACAGACCGGCCCCCCGAGCGCCTTCCGTCAACAGGACGCTCGCGCCCGTCCGTTCGGCCAGTTCGGCGGCCGCCCGCCGCGGGTCGTCGATTCCCACGAGCTGTGAGGCTTCCGTCTCGTTCGGAGTCAGGAAGTCGACGCGGGGCGGTCCCGATCGCGCGGCCCAAAACGGGTCCGCCGGCGCCGGGTTCACGATCGTCAGCAGGCCGAATCGTCGAGCCCGTTCGACGGCGCGCGCGACCGTGTCGCGGGGCACTTCGAGCGACGCGAGCAGCACGCGGCTCGCACGGAACAAATCGTCCGGCAACGCGTCGATGTGGGACGGGCGCAGTTCGCCGTTCGCGCCGGGCGCCACGCTGATCGCGTTCTCCCCGTCTTCCGCGACCATGATCAACGCCACGCCCGTCGCGGCCGACGGCACGACCGCGATATGGTCGCCGTTGAGACCGAGTGACAGAAATCGGTCACGCATCGAACGCCCCAGGGCGTCGTCCCCGACCGCCGCGACGAACGCCACGGGCGATTCGGACGCGCGCAGCGCGGCGACCGCCTGATTCGCGCCCTTCCCGCCGGGAACCTGGAGGAACCGGCCGCCTCCGATCGTTTCGCCCGGTCTCGGAATCCGGGCCCCCTTGATCACAAAATCGACGTTGACCGAACCGACCACGATGATCATCGCCCTGCTCCCCAACGCGCGGCCCTCATGTCGGCCCGCAGTGCGCCGCCGGCCTACTCCGGGAAACACCGAACGGGAAACCAGCCGTCGGAACGCGCCTCGATCAACGCGACGAGCCGCCCGTCGGAGTCGAACGCGGCGACGTCGCCCATCGAAGGCAAGACGCCGCATTCGCCGGGCGGCGCATAACCGCCAGGCGGATCGACCACGGCCGGGACCGAACCGATATCGAGACGCTGCCCGGCGCGCAGCCGCCGCGCCTGCTCGTTCGACACGGACGCGCGACGGAGTTCGGCGACCGCCATTCCGATCGGCAGGAGGTGCTCGGCCACGCATGCCGCGTCCCATCGAGGCGGGTCGACCGCCCCGTCGATCGCGAACAGGCCGATCGACTCGCGCGTCAATGCGGCCATGATCGCGGAAACGCCGAGGTCCTTGGCGATGTCGCGACCCAGCGAACGCACATAGGTTCCCGATCCGCATTCGACGTCCACCGTCCAATCGGGATAGGCGTAATCGACGAGCGTCATTGCGTGGATCCGCACGGCGCGGGGCCGCAGGGCGACCTGTTCGCCGCGGCGAGCCAGGTCGTACGCTCGCCGGCCCCGCACTTTCACGGCCGAATAGTCGGGAGGCACCTGCTCGATCGCGCCGTGATATCGAGCCAGGACGGCCGTCAGTTCGTCCCGCGACGGCTGTCGGCGCTCGTCACGTTCCAAACGCCCTTCAACGTCGTCCGTGTCGCTCCGCCACCCGAACCGGAACGTCGCCCGGTACCGCTTGCGCATCCGCTGAATGCACTCGACGAGGCGCGTGGCCGGTCCCACGCACACGACCAGAACGCCGGTCGCCAGCGGATCAAGAGTGCCCGCATGTCCGACCTTGTTGGGTCGGACGCACGCTTGAATCGCGTTGACCACGTCGCGCGACGTCGGGCCTCGCCGTTTCCGAACATTCAGGATACCCGACAGCGCAAGGACTTCGGCCATGATCGGTGCGTTCCGCCGCGATGTTCTTGGTTCTTGGTTCTTGGTTCTTGGTTCTTGTTGATCTTTGCCGTGCTCGGTGTGCGCGGTTCGCGCGGTTCCCGATCGATATCGCGATCGGGCGCCCGCATCAACGCCTGTCCACACGGCGTGAGTGCCACTATACATAATGGCGGCGGTTCGCGTCGTCGACGGGCGTTCGAGGGATCGGCGGCTCCGAGCGCCGGGCGCTCGAGTTCCGATTCCGCAACGAGAGGACATGGGAATGACCGAGGATTCGCTTTCCGACGCTCCGATCGGATCATCGGCCGCCAAGCGGTCCAAGAGCCGGGCCGCGTTCGCCCGCGCGCTCGAACTGATGCCGGGCGGCGTGAACAGCCCGGCTCGGGCGTTTGGCGGCGTCGGGGGCGAGCCGATCTTCATCGATCGCGCGGACGGAGCCTATCTGTTCGACATCGACGGGAACCGCTACATCGACTACATCGGATCGTGGGGCCCCATGATCCTCGGCCATCGGCATCCCCGCGTCGAGGAGGCGGTGCGTTCCGCGTTGTCGCGGGGAACGAGCTACGGCGCGCCGACCGAAGCGGAAAACCGACTCGCCGAACGGATCATCGAGGCCGTGCCGTCGATGGAAATGGTGCGGCTTGTGAATTCGGGCACCGAGGCGACGATGAGCGCGCTGCGGCTGGCGCGCGGGATCACGGGACGGGAGATGATCGTCAAGTTCGCGGGCAACTACCACGGCCATGTCGACAGCCTGCTCGTCGCCGCCGGCAGTTCGGCCGCAACGCTTGCGGTACCCAATTCGCCGGGCGTCCCGTCGGGCGTCGTCAGGGACACGCTCATCGTGGACTACAACCGGCTCGACGCGCTCGCGGCCGTCTTCGACGAGCACGGGCCTCGGATCGCCGCGGTCATTCTCGAACCGGTCGTCGGCAACATGGGATGCGTTCCGCCCCAGGCCGGTTTCCTGGAGGATGTTCGACGCGTCACGCGCGACCACGGGGCGTTGCTGATTTTCGACGAGGTCATGACCGGTTTCCGCGTCGCGCGAGGCGGCGCCCAATCGCTGTTCGGAATCGAACCCGACATCACGACGCTCGGCAAGATCGTCGGAGGCGGCTTTCCGATCGGCGCGTACGGCGGACGCGCCGATCGAATGCGCCACGTGCTTCCGGCCGGGAAGGTGTTTCAGGCGGGGACGTTGAGCGGCAATCCGATCGCGACCGCCGCGGGCATCGCCACGCTCGAAGGCCTCCGCGACGACCCACCCTATGAACGACTCGAACGCGCGTCGGCCCGACTGGCGGAAGGCCTCGTGGCGGCGGCGCGGGACGCCGCACTGCCCGCGTGCGTGAATCGCGTCGGAAGCATGCTCACCCTGTTCTTCCAGCAAGGTCCGGTCACCGATTGGCCGTCCTCCGAGCGCAGCGATACACGGCGCTACGCGGAGTTCTTCTGGGGCATGATCGACGAAGGCGTTTATTTGCCGTGCAGTCAGTTCGAGGCCCTTTTCGTGTCCGATCGGCATTCCTCCGAGGATATCGATCGAACGCTGGACGCCGCGCGGCGCGTTTGCGCGCGCATCGGATAACCACACGGACGACCATGCGGACGCTCGCCATCGAAACGACGACTCGACCCGGCTCGATCGCCCTGCTCGACGGGACGTCGTGCGTGGTCGAGGAGAAACTCGATCCCGCCGTGCCGATGGCCGCGTCGCTCTTTACCACCACGCGGCGGCTCCTCGACGCATGGAATCTCACTCCCGCCCGCGTGGATCTCGTCTGCGCGGCGATCGGGCCCGGTTCGTTCACGGGAACACGCGTCGGCGTCATGTTCGCCAAGACCTGGGCCTATGCGAGGCGCGTTCCCGTTTGCGGGATCGAAACAAGCGACGTGCTCGCCGAGCAGGCTCGCGAGGCGATCGATGCGGGAACAACAGGGTGGGACGACTTCCTCGAGATTTGGACCGCCATCGACGCGCAGCGAGGCGAGTGGTTCGTGCGTTCGCATGCCGTCGATGTCGAATCGCGACGAAACCGATCGACGCTCCGTCCGAGCTCCGCATCCCGCATCGCGCGGCCGGACGAATGGCTCGATGCGCTCGACCGGCCCTGTTGGCTGACCGGTCCGGGGTTGTTACTTCCGGCGACCGACGATCGGAATCCCGCGACGGGTCGTCCCGGAATCCGAATCACCGATCGGTCCGTTTGGGAACCGCGTGCCGCGACGGTCGGTCGCATCGGCGTTCGGCGCCGGGAGGGAGGCGTGACCGACGATCCGTGGACGCTGGCGCCCCGGTACGTCCGCAAGAGCGCCGCCGAGGAGAAATGGGATGCGAAATGCGCGGCCGATCGTTCCGGCCCGGAGCAGGCGGACGTTCCTGCGTTGGCTCCCGGCAAACCCGACCCGGGCTGCCCTTCCCCCCCCTCGACCGCCGACCCGATCCGGTTGCGGAACGTGGGCCGTCGCAGTTAGATTAAGTGGTTTGTTCCGACCCTCCTCGGGCGAACTGAGGCATCCGCCGACGATCGACCGATCCGTCCTAAAGGGTGGGCGGGGCCGCGTCGAGTTTTTCTTGTGGACGTTCGAGCCGATTTGGACGGCAACCGATCGGAATCGTGACCGGTCGACGCATTGGCGGGCGAGGGAACTTGGGCGTGAAACGAGCGTTGATCAGCGACATCCACGCCAACATCGAGGCGCTCCTCGCCGTGCGCGAGGACATCCGCGAGCAGGGCGTCGAACGGATCGACTGTCTGGGCGACATCATCGGCTACGGACCCGACCCGGTCGAATGCCTCGATATCGTTATCGCCGATTGCCGCGTCACGATCCTGGGAAACCACGATCAAGCCGCCCTATTCGATCCCGAAGGGTTCAACCCGATGGCCATGCAGGCGGCCTACTGGTCGCGGGAGCAACTGGAACGGGCGCGCGGAACGCCCGAAGTTGTGAACCGTCGGTGGGATTTCTTGGGTGAGCTTCCTCGTTCGTTTGAGGAGAAGAACCTGCGGTTCGTGCACGGTTCGCCGCGCGAGCCGACCAATGAATACGTTTTCCCCGAGGATGTCTACAACGCGCGGAAGATGGAGGCCCTCTTCGCAAAGGTCGAGCAATACTGTTTCCAAGGCCACACGCACCTGCCCGGCGTCTTCTTGGAGAGTGGGGTCTTCCTTTCTCCCGACGAGTTCCAATACGAATACGAACTGACCTCGGAAAAGGCGATGATCAACGTCGGCAGCGTGGGCCAACCGCGCGACAATGATCCGAGAGCGTGCTACGTGATCCTGGATGATCTGACTCGGCGGCTCGAATTCCGGCGGATCGATTACGATTTCAACGTGACCGCCGACAAGATCTACAAGATTCCCAGCCTATCCGATACGCTGGGGGACCGATTGAAGACCGGTCGTTGAGGACGCCTCGCGTGAAACGCGCCATATTGAGCGACATCCACGGCAACCTGGAGGCACTCCAGGCCGTCCTGGCGGATATCCGGTCCAACGATGTCGACGAAGTCGTTTGCTTGGGCGATATCGTCGGATACGGCCCGAACCCGGCGGAGTGCATCGACATCGCCTCGTCGTTCCGGTTCACCGTGCTCGGCAATCACGATCAAGGTGCCCTGTTCGATCCCGAGGGATTCAGCAGCGGAGCGGAGCGGGCCATTTTCTGGACGCGGAAGCAGCTCGAGTCGGGCGACCCCGACGTCGAGTCGACTCGGCGGCGTCTCCGGTTCCTGTGCGAATTGCCCAGGTCGTTTCGTGACAACGGGACCCTGTTTGTCCACGGATCGGCCCGCAATCCGCTCAACGAATACGTGTTTCCCGAGGACATCTACAACGCGCGGAAGATCGAGAAGATCTTCGGCCTGATCGCGTCCTGCTGTTTCCAAGGTCACACGCACGTCCCGGGAGTCTTCACGCAGGATGGGCGGTTCTTTTCCCCCACGGAACTTGGGCATCAGTTCGTCCTGGGGAACCAGAAGGCGATGGTCAACGTGGGGAGCGTCGGCCAGCCGCGCGACGGAGATTATCGGTCCAGCTATGTGATCCTCGATGGACCGCGCGTCCACTTCCGCCGAGTCGACTATCCGGTGGAAGTCACCGTTCGCAAGATCCACGCGATCTCCGAACTCGACAATTTTCTGGGAGACCGATTGCGCGAGGGGCGTTGACGCGCTCCGACCGCGAACAGGCGTCTTGGTTCTCCGGCATTCGACGCATCGCCGACCACGCGGTGTGCATCTTAGAAACGGACAGCGACAGTGGATAAGCGGTTTATTGCATTCGTCGTCCTCTCGACCGGCATGATGCTGGCCTATATCACGCTCAACGAATTCCTCGCGCCGAATCGGCCGGACATTGCCGACGGGCCGGCTGACGGGGACAAACCGAGGGTGGCGGACGCGGACAAGGCCAAGGGCGAAGGGCCATCCAAATCCAAGGACGCGGGCAAGGCCGACGGCCAACCCGCGGCTGTCGGAAAGGAGGGGACGGAGACGGCGGGAGGCCCCGACGCAAGACCCGCCGAGGCGGCGGACGGCGGAGACCGGAAGGACGGAGCCGATGCGGTACCCGACGTCGCGCGGAAATGGGTCACGCTCGGACATTTTGGATCCAATCAGCCCTATCGTTTGATGGCCATTCTCACCAATCGAGGCGCCGCGATCGAAAAGCTCGAACTTGTCGAACGCGCTCCCAATGGTCGATTCCGTTTCCTCGATCTCGACGACTCGACCGGCTATCCCGGATACCTCGCGCTCGTCGACGAAGGGCCGGCGGGCTGCCGTATCCATGTGGTGCCTCCCGGTTCTCCGGCCGCCCTCGCGCGGTGCGTTAAGGAGGGGATTGAGCCGGGCCTTCGCGCCGGCGATCTGCTCGCGCGCATCGATTCGGCCAACGTCCTTTCGCGCGGCGAGGTCGTCGAGGCGCTGCGCGATTCGAAGCCGGGCGAGACGATTCAGGTCGACGTGCATCGCGAGAACGTCGGAACGCTGTCTTTCGAAATCGAACTCGCCGAAAAGCCCCTCGCACTGATCGCGCCCGAGACGCCCATGTCGATCGGACCGGGCCCCAATCCGCCGTCATTCCGCGTGAGCCTTCGGGCACCGGTCGCCCTCGCGGGAACGCTGCGCGAACTCGCCGAAGACCCGGGGCTCGCCACCATGGATTGGGAAGTGGTCGCGAGCGACCCGTCGTCGGTCGAATTCCGAGTCGAGATCCAGTCGAAGGACGGCAAGCCGTCCCTGGAAGTGCGCAAGCGGTTCCGATTGGCTCAAGCGGCGGGCGAACCCGATTCCGATGATCCGGCCGAGCTCGCCTACCACCTCGAAATGGATTTGGAGATCCGCAATACGAGCGAAACGCGGCAGGCGGTCGCCGTGCGGTGGGACGGACCGAACGGACTGCCGAGCGAGGGATGGTGGTACGCGAACAAGGTGCATCCGAGTTTCTTCGGAAGCGCGGGGGCGCGCGACCTGGTGTGGAACGCCGTCGGACAGGGGTTCGGGATTCGCGGAGCGCGCGAGCTTTACCAGCAGGCGCGCGGGGAAACGCCCGACAAGCCCGTATTCACGGCGAGCGGACCGGAAGACGCGACCGAACTGCGGTACGCGGGAATCGACGCCCAGTATTTCTGCGTCGCCATGTTGGCGAGCGGTTTGCGCGACGGCAAGACGCTCCCGGTGGCCGAACTCATCCCAGGCGCGGCGGGCGACGTCGCTTCGCTCGACAAGGCCCGCGTCAAACTCACCAATGCGACCTTCTCCCTCGGATCCTTGCCTCGCCGTTTGGAGCCCGGTGAAAGCTGGAGCGAAACGGCCGTCGTCTTCGCGGGACCGAGGGAAACGCATGTGCTCGACGCGTACGGGATCGGCGACATCCTGTACTACGGCTGGTTCCCGTGGGTCGCGAAACCCCTTTCGTTCGTGCTCCGCGCGTTCCATTTCCTGGTCGGCAACTACGGTCTGGCGATCATCATGCTGACGGTCGTGGTCCGGGCGGCCATGTTTCCGCTGAGCCGCAAGGCGGCCCGCAACGCGGCCATGATGCAGGAACTCGCTCCCGAACTGCGGAAGATCGCCGAGAAGCACAAGAACGACATGGAAAAGCGGATGGCCGCGCAAAAGGAGTTGTACGCCCGCCACAACTTCAATCCGTTCGGCGGCTGCCTCTTGATGTTCATCCAGCTTCCGATCTTCATCGGGCTCTATCGGTGCCTGTCGGTCGACATCCACTTGCGCCAAGCGCCTTTGGTTCCGGGCGTCGCATGGGCGTCGAATCTCGCGGGCCCCGACCAATTGTGGCGGTGGCCGCTCCCCGGATTCCTCGCGGGGGAGACGGGGTTCCTCGGACCCTATCTGAACATCCTGCCGATCATCACGATCGTCCTGTTCCTCGTCCAACAAAAGCTCTTCACGCCGCCCGCGACCGACGAACAGACTCGGATGCAGCAGCAGATGATGAAGTTCATGATGGTGTTCATCGGCGTGATGTTTTTCAAGGTGCCGAGCGGACTGTGCATCTACTTCATCGCGTCGAGTATCTGGGGGATCGCCGAGCGGTTGCTGTTGCCCAAGAAGACGTCGCCGTCGTCCGCGTCCGGCGCATCGCACCATTCGCCTCCGCGGCGCTCCGGATCCGGCGATGGACCGATGCCCGCGAAACAGGTCCGCAAACAGCGACGGCGCTGGTAGGCCCGGTGAAGACCGCCATGTCCGACGTCGATACGATCGTTGCGATCGCCACGCCGCCGGGTGCCGCGGCGCGGGGTATCGTGCGGATCAGCGGCCCGCGCGCGATCGACCTGCTGCAATCGGTTTTCACGCCGCATGTCGACGACCGTCAGGCGACCGAGTGCCCCGCGATGGGCGGAGTGAGCGCGATTTCGGACGGCGGTCGCTTGCGGACGGGCGGTTCGCCGCGCGTCGTGTCGGGCGTTCTGCGGCTCGCCGATCCGTTTCACCTCGTCGAGTGCCGTTTGTATCTGTGGCCCGGTCGCCGCGGTTATACGCGTGAGCCGAGCGGCGAACTGCACCTGCCCGGCTCGTCGCCCGTCCTCGCCGCGGCGGTCGCCGCGCTGTGCCGAGCCGGCGCGAGGATCGCCGAACCGGGCGAATTCACCCTGCGTGCGTTCCTCGCGGGCCGGATCGACCTGACGCAAGCCGAGGCGGTCGTGGGCGTCATTGACGCGCGGAGTCGCCGGGAATTGCGCACGGCCCTCCGGCAGTTGGCGGGTGGGCTCGCCGCGCCGCTGAACGAACTGAGGGATTCGCTGCTCGACCTGCTCGCCGGCCTGGAAGCGGAGCTCGATTTCGCCGACGAGGAAATCGATCGCATGTCGTCGGCCGAGCGCCGCGAACGGATCGGCGCCGTCGCGAATGCGCTCGAACGCCTGTCCAAGCGGATCGGCCGCCGCCTCGCGCGGAACGAACATCCCCGCGTCGCGCTGACCGGCGCGCCGAACGCCGGAAAAAGCAGCCTCTTCAACGCGCTCGCCGGGGACGACGCGGCGATCGTCGCCGATCGATCGGGGACGACCAGGGACTACCTGAGCCGCACGATCGATCTGGACGGGCTCGTCGTCGAGCTGATCGATACGGCGGGAATCGACGCGCATCGCGTCGAGGACGTCGAATCGGCGGACGCGCGGGAAGCCGCGCGGGAACAGGTGGAGTCGGCGGACGTCCAGGTCCACTGCGTTGACGGCGCGGCGATCCTCGGTTCATGCGGCGTCGCGCGCTTGCGCGAGCGCGTCGAGGGCCGCTTGATCGTTCGAACCAAGGCCGACCTCGCACAGGCATGGTCCGATCAGGAACTGGGACAACCGACGATCGCGGTGAGCGTTGTCACGGGGACGGGACTCGATCGACTCCGCGCCGCCGCGCGCGCGTTGACCTGCGCCGAGGCGGATTCGGAGGACGTCGTGATGTCGACGAGCCATCGCTGCGTGGAGTCGATCGACGAGGCGCTCGACGCCTTGCGCGCGGCGGTGAGCGCGGGCGACGCGGCGGAATGGGTGGCCGCCGAGCTCCGCGGCGCCGCCGACGCGATCGGCCGCGTCGCCGGATCCGTCCACACCGACGACATCCTCGACCGCATCTTCAGCCGGTTCTGCATCGGAAAATAGCCCGCGCGCGACCCACCCGCGGCGAGGAACCGCGTTGACGGCGATCATGGAGCGAGACGCCGCAATTGGTCGTCGATGTCGTCGCCCGAATAAAACCACAAACGGCCATGGACGCGCACCGTCCCGCCGGGGGGACAGTCGGCGAACTGGGGGTCCGAATGCAGGCAGGGACAGGGCGGATTGCCCCACGCGCGCTGATGGGGAGTCCAGGCCGTGATGATCCACCGCCTGCCGTCGTCGGACCGGACGGCCGCGAAGGGCGGCCGGAAAATCTTGTTGGTGTTGGTCTGCGCGTCGAACCCCACGGCCGCCTTGAGCATGACGCACGTTTGCACCCGCAAACCGGTCAGTCGTTCGGACGTTCCATTCGTCAAGGCCAGCTCCATGCGGGCCCCGTCGCCGGTCAAGGCGGCCTCGCTTTCGAGCACGATGCCGTTGGGAAGTTCGCGCCGCCATCGCAGCGCGCCGTCGTCGCCTCGCGTCCACTCCAAACGCGGAAGGCGCGTTCCGCGTTCGCTCCACACGGTCGGTACGTGGGTGTGGGCCAAGTAGATCAGGCCCAGATTCGAGAAGACGGCCTCCGGCGTATCGACGACCACGTAACCTCCATCGGTCCACGGCGGAAAAACGCTCACCTTCGTCTCGCGCTGCGGATCGAGGGCTCCGTCGAGGAAACCGGTGCGGGGATGCCGTCCGCCCGGATAGGGCAGTAAGGCCCGCTTACCGCGCATCGACTCCGCGATCGCCCGTTCGTCGATCGCCAGTCGTTCGAGTTCCGCGTCGATCCGTTCATCGGACAAGCCGGTCGCCAACCCCATTTCACGGCGCGTGTAGCGATGCCCGGCCATGATGGTGAGCCAATTCCGCAGATCGTCATCGGAATCCGGAGGTCGCCCCTCCGCCCGCCGTCGTTCACGGTCGTCAACCGGCTCGGCGGCCCGATAGGTCGCCAAAGCCCTTTCGTATTCGGCGACCGCGTCGGGTCCCACCACCGATCGGCTTCGTTCCGCCTCGGCCGTCATGCGTTCGATCAGGTACTCGCGCTCCTCGGCGCGCGGCCGGAGCGGACGGCCCTCGATCCTCACGTGCCACGGCGCGGAATGGGCGAATCGGAATCGGCCCTCGGGCCGGTCCTCCCAGGCTCGGACGGCGAACCAACCCGATTCGCGCATGGACACTCGATCGACGTATCGCGATCGGTACGCGCCCGCCTCGGTGCGCTCGTTTTGGGGCGCGTATGTGCGGCTCGGGATTCCGTTGACGACGAGTTCGACAAACGCGAGCGGCTGCTCGGAGACGACCTCGATTTCGATCGACGGATCCCCGGCCGACCCGCCGACATCCAGTTCGCTCCCCGGCGGTCGACCTTCGGCCGCGGCGAAGAGCATCGGCCCCGTCGTGACGAATCCGGCGCCCGCTCGCAGCGCCTTGATCCACGCCTCGTAGGAGAATCCCTCGGCGAGCGGCAGGTAGACTCGGCTGAATCCGGCGGGGACCGGATGCACGCCGTTGGCCGTGCCGGCCGTCGGCGCCAACCGAATGCCGTGATTCAACAAGGTGTAGTACATGCCGAGCGTATAGTGCGTCCATTCCCGCTCGCCGCCCGACGCGCCGCCGAACGGCGGTCGCAGGTACGGAGGCGCCGGAACGTTCCAATCGCGGAACGCGAATTCGGTCCGCCACTGGTGGTTGTTGGCCAGCTCGTACAGCGAACCGGGGGCGATGGCCGGAAGCGTCATGGCGAACGGCCAGTCGAGCTTGTCGAAGTCGAACAGCGCGCCTTCCGCGGCGCCCCGTTCGACGACCGTTCTCCATGGGGGGACCCCGATGTCGAGTACCGAGCGATGGTTGAGCACGAACAGGGCTCCCAGGGTGTGCCGTTGCGATCCGACCGAGAAGATCTCGTACTCCGTGTTGCGCGGCCAGATCACGTGCGTGGGATCCACATCGATCCGAACCTCGGGGATGTCACCTGACTGGTTCTTGTCACCTTGCGCCGGAGCGCCGCCCGCCCGCGTCACCCAATAGGTCAGAGGCATGGCCACATTGAGATCCTCGGCCAATACGATCGTGCGCAGTTCGTCGATCGTCCGGTGCAGGTGCGTTTCGCCCGAGTACCAGCCTCGGCCCGCCATGTCGATCCATGGCCGCATTTCGACGGCCACATCCAGCGGTTCGCCGCCGACGACGAGATTCAGCGTTTCGGGGAAGAACTCCTTGCCCCGTTCGACGGTCAGCACGTAGTTGCCCGGCATGACCTCGCAGACCGCGTCGTGCGCCGATAGGCAGGTGTGGTACTCGACCGAGCCGGCGTTGATCCAGTTCTGTTTCTCGTACCGCACGGCCGACCCCCCGGTGTCGGCCGTGCGAAAGAAGTGCCAGGAACCATCCTCGCGCCGCAAGTGGACGCGCGCGGCGAGCGGCCGTTGGGTCGCGCGATCGACGATCCTCAGGCGAACCGGCGTTTGGGCCATTGCGGTCGTCGCGTACGCCGACTCGATCGCGCAACAGGCGGCGAAGGACGCGAGTACGAAGCCGGTACGGAGCGCGAAGGGAATGCGGCGAGTCACGGCGAGGCTCCTTGTTGCGGCTCGGGAATCTCCGGGACCCTGCGTCGGATCCCGGGACGCGGCGAGCTCGCCTATGGGTACGTTCCAAGCTTGAGGCCGGTCTCGACGAAGAACCGGTAGGTTTCGTAGTCGACTTCCGCGGGGCAGCTATGATCGACCTGGAGGATGTACCCGCCGCCTTCCATCACGGCGGGAATTTTTGCTTCGAGTTCCCGCCGCACCTTGTCGAGGTCGTTCGAAAGCAGCGTAAGCACGTCCATTCCGCCGACGAACGTCAGTTGATCGCCATACTTCCTCTTGATCTTCAGGAGATCCATGCCGGCCTTCACTTCGATCGGTTGGAGGATGTTGACACCGGCCTCGATCAGGAGCGGGATGAGCGGTTCGTTCTGTCCATCCGTGTGAAGCAGGACGGGAAGCCCCTTGCCTCGCGCGAAGTCCATCACGCGCTTATGGGCCGGCATGATCAACTCGCGATACATGCCCACCGACATGAACGGACGATGCTTAAAGCCCAAATCGTCCCACACCCACAGCGCGTCGGGCAGGCCCTCTTGGCCGAATAACATTTCGAGCATTTCCACGACGATGGTCGCGTAGACACCACACATGTCAACGATCCAGTCCGGATCCGTCGCCATGCCCACCAAGATCGTTTCGTGTCCGCAAAGCGCGTTCATCGCGTCGAACGCGCCCAAAACGGTCGAGCAGAGGAACGTCCGCTTCTTGGCGTTCTCAGCCAGGCGCTCGCGGTATTTCTCGAACGCGATTCGCCGCTCGTAATGGGCCGGATCGACCAAGAGCGGCCGGATGCGCTCTTCCCAGTCCCTTCGGTTCTTGACGAGAAAGTCGACGTGTTCCGGCGTGCCGCCGCGTTCCTTGCCCCAGCGGAGCACCGCGCCGTTCCCGTTGCGGATGAGCTTCGTGCTTGCGTCTTCCTCGACCGTCCGCTCGCCGAAGTCGATGTCGGCCACCAGATTCAACAACCCCCACGCGCTCGGCGTGACTTCACCGCCCGTGCGGCGCAGATCTAGGCCGAAATGGTCCGAGGCGTCGTCCGGCGAAGCGATATGTCCCTCAGCCGTCCAGCGCTCGCGGGCTTCCCGCCAGAAGACCTCGAACAGGCCGATGCGGTCCACCGGCTCGTGCCGGACGATGCGGTGGATGCGTTCCTTGCTGGTGAGCATGTCTCGCTGAGTCCAAGCTAATCGAATCCGAGTCAATTGAATCCGGGAAGGATCCGGCCTTGCGGCGGGTGCGGGCCGGGGTCGTATCGGCCCGCGCGTTGGTCAACGGCCCAAGCCGTTCGTTCCAGCGATCTTGGCGGTACGATGGAGGGCAGTATACTGGCCGCGGCCCCAATTGGGAAAAGCGGGAGCGGCGAGGCGTAGTCGGGAACGGACCGGAACGGCAGCGCGATCGATGAGCGTCACGTCGGAGACAGGAATCGGATTGGCGCTCGGGCCGACGGGCCGATTGCGCGTGGTTGCGGAGAGCGATGCCCGTTCACCGGCCGTCTCCGATGCGCTGGTCGCCCGATTGCGGGCGGCGTTCGACGAGTCGAACGGGTCGGGATTTGTGGCCTTGGCGTCGCTCGATTGGCCGCCGCTCTTGCCGACCACGTTGGCGTACTGGCGTGGTTGGGTCCGCCGGTTTTTCCGCGAACTGTGCCATGCGGAGGGTGAACCGGGCGAGGAATGGCGCCGCCTTCCGCCGCTTTGCGACGAGGAACTCGACGCGTTCGTCGAATCCGCGCCGCCGATGGTCGGCCTTGAATTCGTCACGCGGGACCTGTTGGACGCCATGTGGCGGGCCATGCGGGACCACGTGGCCGATCAGGCCGCCGCGGACGGGAACGACCCGTCGGCGTGGTTGCGCAAGGTCAATCCGCTCGCGCATCTTGTCGGTAGAGTGACGTTCCACCTCGCGGAGAACAAGCGCGACCCGCGGCGGCCGTTCGCGTTCCTGGCGACGTTCGCGCATCGGTTGTCCCCCCAATCCAAGCCTCAACACCGGCCGTTGGCCGACGCGTTGAGACAAGCGGTCACCGACAACGACGTCGAGAAACTGAACCGATTGCTCGAACCGGTCCGCCGGGCGGCGGAGCAATCACCGCTGGTCGCCGACCTGTTGACATCGAAACGCCTTTTCGCGCCCCAAGCGTGGACGGCGCCGGAAGCGTATCGATTCCTCAAGGACTCCGTGGCCATCGAGTCGGCGGGTATCGTCGTCCGCATTCCCAATTGGTGGGCGGTCCGACCTCCGGCGCGTCCGCAAGTGCGGGTCCGTGTCGGCGCGAGGAGGCCGTCCGCCGCCGGGCTCGACAGCCTGCTCGACTTCAACGTGGATGTCGTGCTGGATGGGGAACCGCTCTCATCGGCGGAATGGGACCAATTGATGGCGGAGTCATCGGGTCTGATACTGCTGCGCGGCAAATGGGTGGAGGTGGACCGGGAAAAACTGAGGGAGGCGCTCGACCACTGGCACCGATTGGGCGAGGAGCATCCCGATGGTCTCGACATGATCGAGGGGATGCGTCTGCTGGCGGGAGCCAGGATCGACGCCGACGAGGAACGCGACGCGCCGTTCGCCGATTGGTCGACGCTCGTCGCCGGCGATTGGCTGCGCGACACGCTCGCGAGGATGCGGTCGCCCGATCAAGCGGCGGACTGCGAGCCGGGGCGCGATTTGCGGGCCGAGTTGCGGCCGTATCAAGCCGACGGGGTCCGTTGGCTGTGGTTCATGACGGAACTGGGATTGGGAGCCTGTCTCGCCGACGATATGGGCCTGGGGAAGACGATCCAAATCCTCGACCTCCTGTTGCAACGCAAACGGTCCGCCGGTGACGCGAGGCGGCCGAGCCTCTTGATCGTGCCCGCGTCCCTCCTGGGAAACTGGATGCGCGAGGCGGCCCGGTTCACTCCGACGCTGCGCCTGTTCGTCGCCCATCGCGCGGAGACGGACGCCGGCGAACTCGCGCGCCGAACGGCCGATCCGGCGGCCGGACTCGCGGATTGCGACCTGGTCGTAACCAGTTACAGCATGGTCCGGCGGCAAGCCTGGCTTGAACGGATGCACTGGTCGTTGATCATTCTGGACGAAGGACAGTTCATCAAGAACGCCGGGTCGGCCCAGACGAAGGCCGTGAAGAAGCTGATAGGCGACCGGCGGATCGTGATGACCGGTACGCCGATCGAGAACCATGTCGGCGAGCTCTGGTCGCTCTTCGATTTCGCATCGCCTGGACTGCTCGGCACCGCGTCCGCGTTCAAACGGTACATATCCCGGTTGAACAAGGATCAGGAGAGTCGCGCGTATGCGGGCCTCCGGCGACTCGTCCGTCCCTATATCCTGCGGCGAAGGAAGACCGATCCCGCCATCGCCCGCGACCTGCCCGACAAGATCGAAATGCGGACCGAATGCGGACTCACCGCGCCGCAGACCGCGCTGTACGCCCAGGTCGTGGCCGACCTGCGTGAGCGGCTTCGGGAAGTCGACGGAATCCAGCGACGGGGACTCGTCCTGTCGGCTCTGATGCGTTTCAAGCAGATTTGCAACCACCCCGCGCAGTACGCGAACGAATCGAACTATGAGCCGGCCCGGAGCGGCAAGTTCCTGCGGCTCGGCCAATTGTGCGAACCGATCATGGCCCGGCAGGAAAAAGTACTCGTCTTCACGCAGTTCCAGTCGCTCTGCGAACCGCTCGCCGCCTATCTCGCGACCGTCTTCGGCCAGCCCGGATTGGTCCTGCACGGCGCGACGCCCGTCAAGAAGCGGAGCGAGCTCGTCGCGGAGTTCCAGAACGGCGCGGCCCGGCCGTTTTTCGTGGTTTCGTTGAAGGCGGGAGGCAGCGGTCTGAATCTGACGGCCGCGTCCCACGTCGTGCATTTCGACCGGTGGTGGAACCCCGCCGTGGAGAACCAGGCCACCGATCGCGCGTTCCGAATAGGCCAGACTCGCAACGTGCTTGTGCACAAGTTCGTCTGCCGCGGCACGATCGAGGAACGCATCGACGCCATGATCTCCGACAAACGGATCGTCGCCGAACAGATTCTGGACGCCGAGGGCCCTTTCAAGCTCTCCGAAATGACCGACGATGAACTGCTGACGTTCGTGGCCCTGGACCTTGGCCGCGCGGCGTCGGACGACGCTTCGTAGGGTAGTCGAAAAGACTTCGAGTCTGACCTGGCTGCGAAGACGGTCGCGCGAATCGAGCAACGGAAGGTGACTCGCATCCAGAAGGCCACGCTGGAAACACGTGCGAAGCACCTTGCCGTTGAGACAAGCTCGGCGGCGGCGGGTAGGGACTCGCCGGATGATCGGCGCGCCCGCGCGGGAAGACGAACCCAAATCGGGCGCCGCGGAGGACGCGGACGATTCCGGCGGCAATGGTGATCGACCGCCGAGCGATTCGCCGTGCCCGGCCTGCAAGGTGGGGCGGATGGGCGGCGTGACGGACTATGAATAGTACACCTACGACGCGCTGGGCCGGGTCCTGAGCGCGACCGATGCCCAGGGGCGCGTGACGACGTACCAGTACAACGCGCGAGGGCGGACGACGCGGATCGAACTGAACGATCCCGACGGGAGCGGTCCGCAGCACGGGCCGACCCACCTGT
>Ga0194120_10004392_pt1 | contig 21829 bp, 21 predicted proteins | sample TA2MahCa65mmetaG_FD_148642 | JGI IMG/M metagenome (GOLD analysis project Ga0194120, IMG submission 148642) | Freshwater microbial communities from Lake Tanganyika, Tanzania - TA2015019 Mahale Deep Cast 65m | ecosystem: Environmental > Aquatic > Freshwater > Lake | place: Tanzania: Lake... | reverse complement strand
GAAAATCTCTTCCATTGATTGATTTTTTGTGCCTATACTAAATTGGTTTGTGCTTTGTGGCTGCGAAATTGTGCAATTTCAGCTGTAATCTTGTAATAATTTCTGATTCCGATCCCAATTTACAAATTTGTGGACGAAAGGTCCAATATATTTAAATTTTAAGCAGTGTATTATATCCCATGAGTGCCCGGGCTTGGAAGTGTTATAGGTGCAACCTAATTTTCCGGGACGAAATGTCTGCACAAATCCATCGTGATTTATCAGGTCACAAAACAACCTCTGCTGAGATTCTAGAAGTATAAGGTGCAGAGGGTGGGATTTGAACCCACGAACCCCTAAAGGAAGGGATATCTTATTTTTGATCTTGAGTCCCTCTCGGTTGGCCGGGCTTCGATACCTCTGCAAGTCCATTTTTCAAATCAGAGTATATAACTGCTCTAGCTGGCATTGTTTCGGTTTTTTGCAAAACCCGAAATTATTTTCAAAAACTTAATTATGGAATAATTTTGAATTCAATTCGTGGTAACAACAGATCAAGCAAAAAACATGCGAAACAAAATAGACATTGAAGGAACCGTAGAGAGAATGGAAGAACCACGATCAGTTAATCTGAAGGTGGGCGGAACAACCGAGGTGTGCAACGCATTTCTGGTTGACGAAGCAGGCGAAATCAAAATAGCACTTTGGGGCGAAGACATCAAAAAAGTAAAGAATGGCTCTAAAATCATGATCAAAAACGGCTATACAAACACCTTCAAAAATGAAGTATCCCTTGGCAAAGGAAAATACGGCGAGCTAATCGTCAAAGAATACTAGGTAAACCTAGAACTTTTCTTTCTATAATCAATTATTATAATTATTACTCCAATTATTATTGCAATAATTCCAACCATCATCAAAATTCCAGATACTGCCAGTGGCACTAGTGTCTTGACAAGAGGAGAATTTGGATCTGAGAATTTCTCAGATGTTTCCGGATTTTTTGTAAACATCATCATTGTATTGATTGGCCTAGCTCCTGTGTTTTTTACATGAAAACTGTAAATGTCTGCTTGTTCAATTTTCATTGTCTCAAATAATGCTGGCTGGTCTGACTCGAATGTTCCTATATCATCGCCGTAAATGTTCGATATTGAAATCGATACGGAATCACCAGCTTGGAAATCCATTATTTGTATTCCCCAGAATACGGAATCAACACCGCTACTTGCATCAAATGAGAATATTCCCGTTTCTCCAGGCTCGATTTGCACTCTATCAGAGACATCATCAAACATTCCCTCCATCATATCAGATAGGGCAAACTCGGAATCTGGAAAGCCAGTACTGGAAACAAGCGACATTGCGACTGCAAATGATATCACCACTAGGGATACTCCGCCAATTGAAACATAGATTCCGCGCTTTTGCATGACTGACTAGAAATTTTGTGTTATAATGAGCTTATCGTCTGGACTTCTTTGATTTTGCTTTTTTGGTCGCCTTTTTTGATGTCTTTCTTTTTGCGGCCTTTTTTCTGGCTGCTACTTTTCTTTTTGCTGCCGCTTTTTTGGCTGCTGCCTTTCTTTTTTTGGCCAATTGTTCTTCTAGCTTGGCAGTGACTTTGGCAAGTGCTTTGCTTGTACTCTCTACTTTTTTCTCAGAGGACTCTAGTCTTTTTTGGAATTTTTCAGAGTCAATCTTGCTTTCCTTTAGTTGTGTGACAAGTACAGGTTTAGATTTTGTCTCCTTGTGGATTTTCTGTGACGTTGTTGATTGTGATTTTTTGTAATCGACTATTTCTTTTTCTACCTTTTGAACTGCCTTTTCCCTGATTTGTAATTCGGATTCTAGTTCCCCGATTTTCTCAGTTGCAATATCCAGTCGATATTGGGCGTTTGATTTTGCCTCGTCTGTGTCGGCATTTGCCAGATCAATTTCTGCCTGGTCTTTTGCTTCGTTTTCCCTGACTAGTCTTTCTTGGGCTGATTTTTCCAGTCTTTCAAGACTTTCCTTTCTTGCCAAAATCTGGTTAAACTCCATGTTAATGTCGGTTAGCTGCTCTTTGTCATGCTCTAGGTGTCGCTCTAATCTGCGCAATCCAGATGATGAGCGCCTTCCAAGCGATTTTGCCTCTTTTAGCGCACGTTCGTTTTGCCTCTTCATCTTGGATGCTTCCATTTTTTGCTGCTTTAGCTTCTCAGCTAGTTTTGCTAATGTTGCCAACACCAAAAACTCCCAAAATGATACGCATAAGCTTTGACTATTTTCAGTATTTGACTTGTGAGTTAAGAAATTTAACACTGGTACGAGCTTTTTGGTAGCAATCACGAAGGCTTTTAGTTAAATTGATCCCATTACACCACCAAAACATGGAGTTTCACCCCTCTCAGATCCCAATAATCAAGACATACAACATTACGGACGAAAAGGGCGCATCCGAATCTGCACTAGAAATGGTCAATCTTGGATTTGAGGGCCAAAAGGGCGGATTCAAGGTTTTGATGCCAAAACAGGAAAAGCTTGCAAAAAGAATTGGCTTTACCATAACTACAGAGATCAACTACATGTTACGTAAAAAAAACCAAGAGAGAAACCTAAGATATTGGACCTATCACCACGACGAGAGAAACTATGCAATTGTACTGATCAGCGGCAATGTCTTTGATGAATTAAGTCTTTGATTTTTCAAAGAATTTGTACAGCTTTAGCTTGTTGCCTATAATGGCCGCCAGGGCAGTGCCAAATATTGTTCCTCCAATCACATCCATCGGGTAATGTTGCAACACATAGATGCGACTCAGTGATTCTAGTATAGGAAATATCCAGATTAGGTATCGACCTCTTGGGAATGTATTAGACAATGCATAGCCTGCCAAAAGAGCAACCACTGCTGCCCGAGTTGCATGCCCTGACGGAAAAGAGCCGTTTGTTCCAAGAACGAATGTGTCTTGGGCTATCTCATATGGTAGCTCGCTCCCCAGAAATTCCAGCTCTGGTCTTGGATTGTCAATGACATATCCCTTGAGATAGCCTGCGCCAATTGTACCTGCAACTAGGCTCAAAAGCATCACAAGCCCAATTCTTCGAGTTCTTCTAATTATCAATATCACTATGCTAAACAATACCAGCCAGCGAACATCACCAATTTCTGTTATGACCCACATTGCAAGGTCCAGGTTGTGGTTTCCGCCAATCGACTGGAAATACAAAACAGTAGAGCGGTCAAAGTCCTGCGTTGCTTTAGTCTGCACCAAAACAGACAGCACTATGAATACTGCCACTAAAACAAAGAACGGCCTAGATCGTAGGCCAAACAACCAGTTTTGCAATCACACAAAAGCCAGTGCTGTTGCTTTTAATTTTTCTGCAGAAATTGATCGGCTCAAAGATTTTAAGATGGCAAAAAAACACCACATGTGTGAAGATCCTAACGCTTGGAGACTTTGACCTAAAGGGTAAGACAGTTCTCCTTCGCGTTGACATGAATTGCCCGATAGATCCTGCAACCGGCGAAATTTCCGGAGTAAAAAGAATCGAAGAGGCAACCGAAACTATCAATGCATTATCAGAGGCCAAAGTAGTTGTGGTATCACACCAGGGCAGAGTCGGCAACAAAGACTATATTGGAATGGACCAGCATGCAAAAATTTTAGAAAAGATGCTTGGCAAAAAAGTCACATATGTGCAGGATGTAATTGGGACACTTGCCCAAAATGAAATCAAAAAGATGCAGAATGGCGATATTATTCTATTAGATAATTTGAGATTTTGTGCGGAGGAAAATTACGAGTTTACACCAGAGGACGCATCGCAGACAATAATGGTGCAAAGATTGGGAAAATTATTTGACCTTTGTGTTCTGGATTCATTTCCATCTGCGCACAGGGCACATCCTTCCTTGGTTGGATTCTCCCACGTCATACCTACATGTGCAGGCAAAATAGTAGAGCGAGAGGTAAGAAAGCTAGAAGAAATCCTCACTGTTGCCAAGGCACCGCATGTCATAGTGCTAGGTGGCTCCAAGGTAACTGACAGATTGGAAGCAATCAAGATGCTAATCAAGCGCGGGCGGGCAGATCAAATACTTTTGACCGGCCTAATAGGCAACGTTTTCATGCGTGCTCAGGCTCGAATCAAGTATCCATTAGGCATCAAAGGGGAAGAGGACGCAGTAGCCAAAGCCCATGCCCTGATGGGTGAATATCCAGACGTTTTCTTTACACCAGTAGACGTTGCAATAAACAATGATGGTAAGAGATCAGAAATGGATGTCAGACTGCTCAACAAGGGAGACCAGATTTACGATCTTGGGCCAAAGACAATAGAGCACTATTCCAGAATAATATCTAGTGCTGGTACAGTATTCATTTCAGGCCCACCCGGATTTTTTGAAAAAGAGGATTTCAGCTATGGAACAAAGGCAATGCTAGAGGCAGTTGCAAATTCCATGGCAACTACAATTGTAAGTGGCGGACACCTAACGTCTGCTCTAAAAAAATACGGCCTTGCGGAAAAAATCACCCACATTAGTACCGCAGGCGGCGCACTGGTGTTATACCTGACTGGAGAAAAGCTACCAATGATCCAGTCGTTGGAATCAGCAGCTACACGATACAGAACTAAATAGCTGCATTACATAGTGGACAGTTTTTTTCTTCGGATTTGTTTACTGGAATTTCTGCCTTGCATGCAGGACATGTCACCTTTTCTAGGGGATCGAACAGCTTGAACCATTGTGTGGTAAAGTTTTGCGCAATGTTTCTCATAATTCCCGCATCGCATAAGTTGGTGAAATATTGTTCCATGTCATCTATGGTTAGTGATTTTTCTATTTTGTTTGTATTTTGCAGCTCTGCAAATATTTGGTCGTTTGTGAATCTCTCATCAGAATTGAATTTTGCAAAAATAGCATTGCGAATTTCTAAAGATACGTCTGACATAATACCACTAGTATAGGCTAGAGGCTTCCTGCTTTAAGGCATCTGCATTTGCGTCTTTTGCTGCCAAATACGAATACAGACCGTATTTTAGGACCTTGAGTGATAGTAATGCGCACTTTATGCGCACGGCCTGTAGGTTTTCGAGGCCCAATTCCCCTAGGACGTCATTTTTCTGGATTTTTCTCACATCCTCGATGTTTTTGCCCTTGACAATTTCGGTCAAAACAGAGGTGCATGCAAGACATATTGCGCATCCGCGTCCGCTGAACTTGATATCAGATACTTTGTCATCATCCACATTCATGTAAATGTCGATGCTGTCCCCACAAAGAGGATTACTGTCGTGGTAATGTACAGTTGGATTTTCTATTTTGCCAAAATTGCTTGGATGCCTTGAATAATCCACGATCATTTCGTGGTAAATGTCTGCATTTCCACTCATAGCTTAAACAACCTTGCAGCCCTAGATAACGAGTTTATCAAAACATCGACTTCTTCTTTGGTATTGTAAATGTAAAAGCTTGCACGAGATGTTGCTGCAATGTCTAGCTTTTCCATTAGTACCTGAGCGCAGTGGTGGCCTGATCGTATTGCAACGCCGTCCTCATCAATTATTGTAGCTAGGTCATGTGGGTGAATATCTGCAAAATTAAACGATATTACTCCTCCCCGCTTTGACATGTCCGATGTTCCATATAGCTTGATTCCGTTTATTTGTGATAGCTTGTCCAGTGCATATTTTGTGATTTCTATTTCATGTGAACGGACATAGTCCATGCCAATATTGTTCAGATAGTCAATCGCTGCGGCAAATCCAATTACGTCCGCAATGTTCGGGGTGCCTGCCTCGAACTTGTATGGCAGATCATTCCAGGTTGTTTCGTATTTGTGGACCTCTCTAATCATGTCGCCTCCTCCGTGGAATGGCGCCATTTGCTCTAGCAGTTCTTTTTTTGCCCAAAGGACTCCAACACCTGTAGGGCCAAGCATTTTGTGCCCAGAAAATGCAAAGAAATCACATCCCAGTGCATCTATGTCTACTTTCATGTGAGGGACAGACTGGGCACCGTCAATTAAAACCCGAACTTCTGCCTTTTTGCATTTTGCAATTATAGTTGCAACATCAGTTATGGTTCCTAATACATTAGACATTTGGCTTACCGCCACTAGCTTGACTTTGCCTGTTGCCAGGTATTGGTCCAGCTGGTCTAGTATGAGCTCGCCATTGTCATCAATTGCGATGTATTCTAGCTTACCCTTTTTTTCTTGGGTTAGGAGCTGCCATGGTACAATATTAGAGTGGTGCTCGTATTCGGTGGTAACGATAATGTCGCCTTCCTTGATGTTTTGCCTGCCCCATGCATACGCAACCAGATTGATTGCCTCTGTTGTTCCCCTAACAAAGACGATTTCTTGTCTGTCTTTGATGTTGAGGAACTTTGCAATTTTATCTCGAGTCATCTCGTATGCTTCGGTTGCCTCTTCTGCCAAGGCATGCACTGCCCTGTGGATATTGGAGTTGTGATTAGTATAGAAATCAGTAATTGCATTGATTACTTGGATTGGCTTTTGTGTTGTTGCTGCATTGTCCAGGTATACAAGATTTTTTTCGTTTCTAACCTTTCTCTGCAAAATAGGAAAGTCTTTTCTAATTTGTTCAGTGGAAATTGTGGTTTGCATGGCTAAACCTCAACGTAGATCTCGTTGTGATCTATTTTAACATTGTAAATCTTCAAAGCAACTTCGGCTGGTAGGTTTTGTGGCTGGCCGTTCTCTAAATTAAAAACAGAAAGATGTAATGGGCAACGAACCCCATCACCTGACAAAAATCCAGTGGACAAGTCAGCCTCTGCATGCGTGCAAATTCTGTCTGTGGCATAGATTTTGCCGCCAAAATTTGTGATTAGTAGTTTTTTTTCTTCAATATCAACAGAGCACATGTCGGTATTTTTTAGCTGGTCTTGTGCACATGCCTTTACCCATTTTCCCAATTTGGTCACCTGTACTTGTAGTGGGTTTCTATTTGGTCTGCTTCCTTGTATCGCACTTCTTCTACTTCTACTATGGCTCTAAGGTTTTCATCTGATTTGAGTACCAAGTCGCGTCCTGCCCACTTTGATTCTATCAAATATGCAATCCATGCTCGCACTTGATACGACATTGTTCTAGACATTGGCTCTAGAAATCCTTCCACTATGATTCGCTCTGCCTCTGCTCTATCTAGACACCTGCAACCTAGATAGAAAATCTGCTCTTCATCTACCTGTGCAACGGATGCAGAGTGGGTTGCCTTGACATCGTTGGTGAGAATTTCTAGTCCCGGAATTGCGTCAGACTTTGCGTCTTTGTCTAGTAGAATGGATCGGCCTGACAGAAATGATCTTGATTGTGAAGCACCTTCCAAAATTTTGATCATTCCCTTGAATAATGATTTTGATTTGTTTCTGAGAACTGATCTTTGCACTACTTTTCCTTCAGTTGCCTGTTTTTTGTGAATCAGGTTTGCAGATATATCAAATGATTGTTCGTTGTCGCCAAAGACAATTTCTGCATCTTCTGCATATGCGCCGACTCCGTCAAGGTAATAGTTTGTCCTATATCTAGACAGCATAGAGCCAAACAGTCCAAGATACCAAGTTATCTTTGCGTCTTGCGATATTGTGCAGTTTCTAGTGGAAAAGTTGACTGCCGACTGGTCCATTGCCTGAAATGTAGTCATTGCAAGCTGCGAGTTTGGCTGGGCGTCAACTGTGAGTAATTCCAGATATGCCTGCTGGCTTGTGCCCTTTGGTGCGTATAATTCTTGTACGATACTTGCCTTGCTTGATTCTTCTGCCATTATGATATTCTTGGATATTGTGGATGTGCCGTCTGGTGATATGCAGGACACGATATGAATTGGTTTATCCAAGATCAGATTTTTTGGGATTTTGACAAAGATTCCAGAATTGAATGCTGCATTATTTAGTGCAGTGTACTTGTCTTCTTTTGGATCTGATGATTCCAGTGCCTTTTTGACTAGCTCTGGATTGTTTTGTATTGCGTCATAAATCGATGATATTACAACTCCTTTTGCCTTTAGATCCTCCGGGAGATTTATTCTGAAAATATTAGTGCCAGCTTGGATGATGTGGATTTCCTTTTCGAGTTCTGCCAGCCTTGGCTTTAGTGCATCAAAGATTGCGTTTTGTGATTCCGTGACTAGAGATACCTCGGATGGATTCATTCTTTTTGCGTCTGTGTACTTGTTGTATAGCGGTGAGACCTCTGGCGGTAGTGACTCGTAGATTGCAAATGAGTTTTTTCTAAACTGCTTTAGCCAGTCTGGTTCTTTTTTTGATGCAGAGATTTCATCTACATGAGTAGGGTTGATTGTGGATAAAGCGAGTTTTTGCATGGTACAACAAAAAGTGTGATAGGCTTTATCCTACCGAGTCGTCCATTTCCAGTTTTATGAGTCGGTTTAGTTCGACTGCATATTCCATTGGGAGCTCTTTGGTAAATGGCTCCATGAATCCGTTTACAATTAGTGTCAGTGCTTCTTCTTCTGAGAAACCTCTGGTCATTAGATAGAAGATTTGCTCATCGCCTATCTTGCCTACTGTTGCCTCATGAGTTACAGTTGCGTCTTCTTGGTTGATTTCCATGTATGGGTAGGTGTCTGTTTTTGAAGTGTCATCTAGTAGTAGTGCATCGCATCGTACTGAGGATTTTACATTTGTAGCTCCCTTTGCAACATGCAATAAGCCCCTGTAGGTGGTTCTGCCGTTTAGTCTGCTTACTGATTTTGATGTGATTCGTGATGTTGTCTCTGGTGCTAGGTGTACCATTTTTGCACCGGTGTCTTGGTGCTGGCCTTTTCCTGCAAATGCAATGGATAGTGTTTCACCATGTGCCTTTGGTTCCAGCAAGTATATTCCAGGATATTTCATTGTTATTTTGCTGCCAATGTTGCCGTCAATCCACTCTACTTTGGCTCCTTGGTACGCATATGCTCGTTTAGTTACAAGATTGTACACGTCCGAGCTCCAGTTCTGGATTGTTGTGTATCTTAATTTAGCATCCTTGTGTGCTACTAGCTCTACTACGGCAGAGTGTAATGATTCTGAAGAGTAAACTGGTGCTGTGCAACCTTCTATATAGTGAATTTCGGATCCTTCGTCTGCGATGATTAATGTTCTCTCGAATTGTCCAATGTTTTCTGCGTTAATTCTAAAGTATGCTTGTAGTGGCATGTCTACTTTGACTCCTGGTGGAATGTAGATGAATGATCCTCCACTCCATACTGCAGAGTTTAGTGCTGCAAACTTGTTGTCTTCTGGTGGAATTATTTTGCCGAAATATTTCTTGAAGATTTCTGGGTGTTCTTTTAGTGCAGTATCTGTGTCTAGGAATAGTACTCCTTGCTTTGCGAGATCTTCGCGTAAATTGTGATATACTACTTCGGATTCGTATTGTGCACCTACGCCTGCTAGGAATTTCTTTTCTGCCTCTGGAATTCCTAGTTTGTCAAATGTTCGCTTTACTTCTGGTGGGACATCATCCCAGTTTTTCTCTGTTTTTTCTGAAGCCTTTGCATAATAGTAGATATTTTGAAAATCGATCATGCCCAAGTCTGGACCCCAGTTTGGCATTGGCTTTTTCATGAACACTTCGTATGATCTCAATCTGAAATCGAGCATCCATTGTGGTTCGTTCTTTAATTTTGAAATTTCAACAATTACTTCTTTTGATAATCCTTTTTTTGATAAATGGACATACATCTCAGTGGATTCTTTGAAATCATATTTCGAATAATCCATGTTGAGATTTTCTTGCGCCACGAAAAACAGAACTTCGTTTTGTTATAAATAGATTCTACACTGATTACTAGTTGTGGGTCGGAGTAGGGAAAGCTAATGTAGCTCAAGCTAATGAAAAAATATTTTTCATTGCTTCAAAAGCTCCTGGAACTGTATGCACGTCTGCAACTTTTGGTTCGATATTGAATTTTTTTAATTCCTCTGCAGTGAACGGGCCGATTGCTACGATCTGTGTTTTCTCTAATTTGTTTTGCAGATCTTTATTTTCAAAATCAGACATTATCTCAAAGAATCCCCGTACTGAAGATGCGGACGTGAAAACAATTCCATCAATTTTGTTTTGTGAAAATAATTCCTTGAAGCTTGTCCATTGTGTATGATCTGAAAACGCCTGCACATCATACAGATGATTTTCCTTTACTATCAGTCCTATTTTCTCTAATAGATTTGCCAAAAATTCTGTAGATGCGCCACTTCGAGGAACAATTACCTTTTTTCCCTCTGCGTTTAGCTTGGTAAATTGCTCACCTACGCCAACAGAAGAGAACTTGTTTGGAACAAACGACACCCGAATTCCTTCGTCTTCTAGTGCCTGTTTCGTCTTTGGGCCTACTGCCATTACCATGGTATTAGCAATTGCCAGTTGCAGTTTTTGGTACTTGTCTGTGTTTTTTGCCACATCAAATAGCAGTTTGACTGCCTTTGAGCTCATAAAAACTGAATAGTCTGGCTGGAATTCCTTTACGTCCTGCAGAAAATCATCCACTATTTTGTCTCCCTTTGGCATCAGCTCTATTGTCGGTATAGGCAATGGTATTGCGTTGTCCCTTGATGCCAGTTCAATGAACTCCTGTGCATCATCCTTTGAGCGAGTAATGGCTATTGTTTTTCCTGAAATCATTTTCTCCACGCTATTGTTTTGTGTAGTTTGACTACGTTTCCTATTATTATAACTGACGGCGGCGTGAATTTATTGTCCTTAATTTTTTGCGCAATGTTGGATAGATTTCCAATTAGTGTTTTCTGGTCTTCGTTTGTTCCCTTGTATACCACTGCAACTGGCGTTGTTTTGGACATGCCTCCCGCAACTAATTGTTTTGATATTATTCCAATTCTGGACAAACCCATCATTATCACTATGGTCTCTACAGATTTTGCAAGTTTTGTCCAGTGTACTGGTGATTTTGTTTTTCCTGGGTCTTCGTGGCCGGTCACAAAGACTACGGATGAGGAATATTTTCTATGAGTTAATGGTATGCCAGAGTATATCGCAGAACCAATGCCAGATGTTATGCCGGGGATAATTTCGAATTTTATTTTGTATTTTTTTAGATATTCTGCCTCTTCTCCCCCTCGTCCAAAGATGAATGGGTCACCGCCCTTTAGTCGAACTACATCTTTGTTTGATTTTGCGAATTTTACCATTTGTAGATTAGTGTCGTCTTGGTGCTTGTAGTCATCGCCTACCTCTCTACCCACATATAGCTTGGTTGTTTTCTTTGGAATCATTGCTATTATTTTCTTGGATACTAGTCTATCATAGAGAACAACATCTGCAGATTTGATGAGCTCAGCCGCACGTAACGTGAGCAGTTTGTGGTCTCCAGGACCTGCCCCAACCAGATATACTGTTCCGCTCATTTGTTCCACTCGTCCAACTTTGCTCTCCAGTCTTTAGCAAGATCATTTACACCTTTTCGTTGCAATTCTTCTGCTGCCTCTTTTCCTATTTGATATGGGTTTGACTTGTTGCCAGACTTTGTTACAACTAGTGCTTGCTTGCCATCAATGGAATATGCAATTACTGTGAGGTCTAGTGTTTCTCCGTTTATTTGGGCAAATGCGCCAACTGGGAATCTACAACCCGAGTCTACAAATTCTGATAACGCCCGCTCGGATTCCACTGCTATTCTGGAATTATTGTCTTGGATTTTTTGCAGCATTGATATTGTTTGAGTGTCGTTTTTTCGACAAACAATTCCCAGTGCTCCCTGGCCTGGCGATGGTGGAAAGTCAACTATTGGCAATGCAGTGTGTTTAACATTTACTCCCAGCCTGTTGATTCCTGCCTGTGCAAGAACTATACCATCAAATGTCCCATCTTGGACTTTTTTAATTCGGGTTTCTACATTTCCGCGAATTGTCTTTACTTGGAGGTCAGGCCTCTTTCTTGAAACCTGGACTGCACGTCTCAGACTGCTAGTACCAATCAGCGAGCCTTCCTTGATTGTATTCAGTGTGTCGCCATTTTTTGAAATGAAAATATCATTGAACGGTTCTCTTGGTGGCACACATCCCAATATTAGATCGTCTGGTAAAATTGAAGGTACGTCCTTGAGGCTGTGCACTGCAAAGTCTACTTGTTTTTCTGCAACTGCCTTGTCGATTTCTTTTTCAAATATTCCCTTTTGGTTTATTGTAAATAGTGGTCGTGCATCTGTATCCCCCTTGGTCGTTATTTTTTTGATTTCATAGTCGGAATCTGGGTTTTTCTTTTTTAGCTCCGATACCACCCAGTTTGTCTGCGATATAGATAGTTGGCTTCCTCTTGTGCCAATCAGATATTTCATTGTCTGACCTGCCTTAGTGCGTAATCGTATGCATGTATTGTTTTTTCTAGGTCTGATTCTGAGTGTGCATATGATAAAAATCCCGTTTCAAATTGTGACGGTGCAACAAAGATTCCTTCTTTTAGCAAGCTGTGTAATAGCTTGTGGAATTTTTTTCCGTCCGCTCGTTTAGATGATGCATAGTCTGTGACTGGCTTGTCTGTAAAGAAGATCTGAAACATGGATTCTATTGCATTTACTTGGTGCTGTATTCCGTATTTTGTGGCGGATTCGTGGATGGATTTTGCCAGAGTCAGACATTGTTTTGCTATCTTGGGATAGATTTTGCTTTTTAGTGCAGACATTGTTCGTATTGACGCTATACCGGCCGCAACAGAAATTGGATTGCCTGCAAACGTGCTTGCCTCATATACTTTACCGCCAGGCGCTAGCTGGTCCATTATCTCTTTTTTTCCACCAACTGCGGAGATTACAAATCCATTTGATAGGGATTTGCCAAGTGTTGTGATATCAGGTGTAATTCCAAAGTATTCCTGTGCACCACCCAAGCCCATTCTAAATCCAGTTATGATTTCATCGAAGATCAGCGGAATGCCTGCTTGTTTTGTCATTTTCCTCATGTCTTGGAGAAAATTCTTTTCTGGCAAAATAAGGCCCATGTTGCCAAGGACTGGCTCTACTATCACACCAGCGACATCTTTGTTTTTTGAAATTACTTTTTCTAATTGTTCTGAATTGTTGTATTGGACTACGATGGTGTTTTTTGTAAAGTCATCCGGTATGCCATCAGATACTGAAATTCCTGCTAGTCCAGAGCCAGCTCGCACCAGCATTGATTCGTGTGCGCCATGGTAACAGCCTTCAAATTTGATAATCTTTTTTTTCTTGGTAAAGCCTCGAGCTAGTCTTATTGCAGTCATGGTGGCCTCAGAACCTGTGTTTACCAGTCGAATCTTTTGCATTGATGGATATGCTTTTTTGATTAAAATTGCAAGTACTAATTCAAGTGCGGTTGGTGCGCCATATAGTGTTCCAGTGTTTAGCTGTTTTTGTACTGCCGAAATCACTTGTGGGTGCCTGTGGCCCAAAAGCATTGCACCATAGCCTGTACAGTAATCTACATACTCGTTTCCATCTTCGTCCCAGATTAGGCTGCCCTGCGCTTTTTTTACAAAAAACGGATATGGTTCAAAATAGCGTACTGGGCTGCTGACACCAGACGGGATTATTTTTTTTGCAGAATCAAATAGTTTTTTTGATTTGGGCAACGAATTGAGGTGGATTTTTTGTTATTATTAATTCTAGACTTACTCACATTTAATCAGAATATCATCGTCATTTTCTGACACTATGCAAGAGTCTGAATCATCGCCGCCATCAATTATATCAACTCCAGTTAGTCCAATTAAGAAATCTTCTCCAGACTGACCCTTGATTATATCTGCACCGTCGCCTCCGTTGATGTAGTCGTTTCCTTCATTTCCATATACAATGTCATCTCCATCGCCGGCCAGAACACAGTCGTTTCCTTTCTCTGCCGTTATGATGTCGTCTCCTCCAAGGCTGATTATTAGGTCAGCTAGGTTTGTGCCAACTAGAATGTCGTCGTCTTCCTTGCCGATTATGACATTGTATGATGATTCTGGCTTGCCGCAGGCCTCCACAGTTACTGCCTGAGTTTTGCTAAGCGAGTTGCCGAACTTGTCCTCTACAGTCCAAGTTACTATTGTCTGACCCAGTGGGAATGTTTCTGGGGCATCGCTGGTAATGCTTGGTGCATCATCAGTAAGGTCAGTTGCTGTTGCAACACCCACTGATACTGGTGTCTTGAGGGATATTGCATCAGTTACTATACTATTAGGGATGGCCAGTGTTGGTGCAGTAGTATCCACTATTGTTACCTTTTGTGTTATGGTAGATGCGTTTCCTGCCTCATCGGTGGCAGTCCAAGTTACGATGGTGTCACCTAATACAAAGACAGACGGTGCATCGTTTTCAATGTGAACTTCGCTTACTGTATCTTGTGCAGATGGTAATGATAATGAAATTGTGTTTTGTGTTGCAGATGTTGCCTCTACCGTTAGGCTATCTGGTTGTGTTATTTTTGGTGCAGTGGTGTCTATTATGGTAATTTTCTGAGTAGAAGATGCCACGTTGCCTGATAGATCTGTTGCAGTCCATGTGACTAGAGTCTCACCTAATGAAAATACGGATGGTGCATCGTTTGTTACTGTAGATACTTCCACTAGATCAGATGCGTCTGCTTTGCCAAGAGATACCACATTTTCTCCAAATGATGTTGCCTCCACGGTAATGTCTGCTGGAGGAGTAATTGTTGGCAATGTTGTGTCTTGTATGGTGATTCTCTGGGTTGCAGTAGCAGAATTTCCTGCCTCATCGGTGGCAGTCCAGGTGACTGTAGTTTCACCTAGCGAGAATTGCAATGGAGCATCATTAGTCAATGAGGTAATATCCAAAATATCAAAGACTGTTGGTACTGCTAGGCTCACAGAGTTACCGTCCTTGCTTGTTGCCTCGGCTGTGATATCTGGAATTTTGACAAACTTGGGTGGTACAGTATCAACTATGGTAATTTTTTGAGATATAGATTCAGAGTTTCCTGTGTTGTCCTTGGCAGTCCAAGTGACTATGGTTTCACCTACTGGGAATAATTCAGGTGCATCGCTGGTTACGGATTCAATTCCGACATTATCCGATATGGATGGAGTCTCTAGTGTTACGGTGTTTTCCAGTTTCGATGTTGCCTCTTGGGTTAGATCAGATGGTGCAGAAATCGTCGGTTTGGTGGTATCTGTTATTGTGATTTTCTGAGTGGCAGTGTTTGTATTTCCAGCAGAATCGGTTGCGGTCCAGGTGACTATGGTCTCGCCCAATTCAAATGAATCTGGTGCATCGTTTTCAACTGACACTAGTGCAACTGCATCTTCTGCTTGTGCTTCTCCTAGTTCTACCACATTATTAGATGATGAGGTTGCCTCTTGGGTTAGATCAGACGGTGCTGTGATGACTGGCTTTGTAGTATCAGATACTGTGACTTTTTGAGTGGCAGTTGCAGAATTGCCTGATGAATCACTGACTGTCCATGTTACTATTGTTTCACCAAGTGGAAATGATTTTGGTGCATCGCTGGTAATTACGACATCACTTACTGTATCAGACGCGACTGGCTCGCCAAGCGATACTGAATTATCAGTAGAGGATGTTGCCTCAAAGGAAACATCTGATGGTGCTGTAATAATTGGTAGTGTTGTATCTTGCACAGTTATAGTCTGAGCTGCAGTAGCAGAATTGCCTGCCTCATCGGTGGCAGTCCAGGTAACTGTGGTTACTCCTATTTTGAAATAATCTGGTGCATCGCTGGTAACAGATGCTACTTCAACTAGATCATTTGTCTTGATGTTTCCAAAGTCGATTGCGTTCTTGTCCTCGCTTGTTGCCTCTACTGTGACATCAAATACACGGATTTCCGGCTTGGTAGTATCCACAATGCTTACTTTTTGCTCTGCAGTCGACACTAGTCCAGATGAATCTGTTGCAGTCCAGGTTACTATAGTATCGCCTACTGGGAATAATTCAGGTGCATCGCTGGTTACGGATTCAATTCCGACATTATCCGATATGGATGGAGTCTCTAGTGTTACGGTGTTTTCCAGTTTCGATGTTGCCTCTTGGGTTAGATCAGATGGTGCAGAAATCGTCGGTTTGGTGGTATCTGTTATTGTGATTTTCTGAGTGGCAGTTGCAGAATTGCCTGCCTCGTCTGTTGCAGTCCAGGTCACAATGGTTTCACCTAATGAGAAAGAACTTGGTGCATCGTTTGTAATTGTGACTTCACTTACTGCATCTGATGTAGTTGGTAATTGTAATGATACAGTATTATCAGAGGCAGATGTGGCCTCTTGAGAAATATCAGCTGGTGATACAATACTTGGTGCTGTGGTGTCCACAATGATGATTTTTTGATTTGCAGTGGAAGTGTTTCCTGATGAATCTGTGGCAGTCCAGGTTACTATTGTTTCACCAAGTGGGAATGATTTTGGTGCATCGCTGGTAACAGATTCGACCTTGATTGTATCGCTTACTTGGGCATCTCCAACGGATAATCCAGTTCCGTCTTTTCCTGTTGCTTCTTGGGATATATCAGCTGGAACAGAAATTACTGGTGCTGTAGTATCCACTACAGAGATTAGCTGGGTGGAAGTGTTTGTGTTGCCCGAAGTATCAGTTGCAGTCCAAGTTACAGTAGTGTCTCCCAGAGGAAATGACTCTGGTGCATCGCTGGTAACAGATGCTACTTCAACTAGATCAGATGTTTTTGGAGTTCCAAGTTCCACAATATTTCCAGTTACACCTGTTGCCTCAAAGACAATGTTTGATGGGGCAGAAATTCCAGGAATAGTGGTATCCACGATAGTGACATTTTGGGTCTTGGATACGGTGTTTCCATAATTATCAGTTGCAGTCCAGGTTACTATAGTGATTCCAAATTGATAATCAGAAGGCCCATTGTGACTAATTGATGAGACACCTGTTGCGTCTGTTGCCACAGGCTCGCCAAGTGACACGATATTTTCTGTCTTACCTGTTGCCTCTTGGGTTATGTCAGCTGGGATACTCAATTCTGGCGCAGAAGTATCTACTACGGTAATTGTCTGGGTTGTTGTGGAGTTGTTTCCAGAAATGTCTTTTGCCATCCATGTTATGGTGGTCTCACCTAGTGGGAGGAATGTTGGTGCATCGCTGGTTATGATAACATCTTGAACATCTGTTGCAATTGGCGGAGTCAAAGAAACCACATTTTGTTTTTCAGATGTTGCCTCTATCGTTAGGCCCGAAATCGGTGAAATTACTGGTTTAGTGGTGTCTATTATGGTAACTTTTTGTGTTGTAGAGCCGACGTTTCCAGACAAGTCCACTGCTGCCCACGTTACTGTGGTCTCACCTAGTGGGAATGACTGCGGTGCATCGTTTGTAATGGATGATATTTCAGAATTGTCAGTGATTGTTGGCTGGCCTAATTCGACAAAGTTCTGATCAAGGCTTGTTGCCTCGTATGTTATTGCAGATGGTGCCTTTACCTTTGGTGGTTTAGTATCAATTATTGTTACGGTTTGTGTTGCAGTTGCCTCATTTTTTGCAACATCGATTGCTGTCCAGATTACTATTGTCTCTCCAAGTGGAAATGTCTCTGGTGCATCATTTTCAATGGATAACACTCCAACCAGATCATTTACTGTTGGGTTGCCAAGGTTTGCAGTGTTTTGCACGCCATTTGCTTCTAACGTAATATCGGTTAATCCAGAAATTACTGGCGGTGTGGAATCGCCAACCGTTATTGTCTGAGTTGCAATGCCCATATTTCCGGCGTTGTCTATTGCTGTCCAAATTACTGTGGTTATTCCTAGTGGAAATTCTTCTGGCGCGTTGCTTGTAATGGATTTGATTCCAGATTCATCAGTTGCAATTGCCTGGCCTATCGATACGCGGGTCAAGCCCCCAATTGCCTCCACATAGAGGTCTTTTGGAGGTGTAATTATCGGCTTTTTGAGGTCGGTTCCTGCTGGTTTCGTGGTTGGTGTGCTTTTTGTTGTGGTTTTTGTTGTGGTAGTAGTGCTCTCTGTTGTATCTTTAGAGCCAAACTTTTGGATTCTGTGATTGCTAGAGTCTACTACAAATAAATCACCATCAGAGTCTGTTGTGACATCCTTTGGCATCTTAAATTGAGAGTTGCCTGTTCCTGTCTTGCCAAAGCTAGTAACTGTTTTTCCGTCTTTGTCCAATACTACGATTCTGTTGTTGCCAGAGTCTGCAATTATTAGGTTTGAACCCGAATCAATATCAATTCCGTCTGGAGAAAGAGCAAAGCCGCCAACTGAAGAACTATAGCTCGTTACAAATGCCCCATTGGAGTTGAATTTGAGAATTTTTTTGTTTCCAGCATCAGCGACGAAAACATTGCCATCAGAGTCCACATCTATTCCAAGAGGTGTTAGAAATCCACCGTCAGTGGTTCCGCTAAAGCCAATGATGGAGACAAATTTTCCAGTAGAGTCAAATTTTTGGACTCGTGAGTTGCCCGTATCCACTACAAAAACAAAATTGTCTTTAGATACCGCAATACCATTTGGAAGTTTTAGCTTGCCTGCCTCTGTCCCTGTTCCACCCCATGTAGAAACATAGTTTCCATTGGTGTCAAATTTTTTTACAACATTTAGTTCGTGGTCTGCCACATAGACATGGCCACCACCCACTGCAATTCCTGCAGGTGCGTGAAATTCAGATTTTCCTGTTCCCTTGGAGCCCCATGCATGTAGAAATTCCCCGTCATTATCAAATTTCTGGACTCGTGCATTTCCAAGGTCTGTGACATAGATATTGCCGGAATCATCTACTGCGGCATATTGAGGATAGGTAAATGCGCCAGTCTTGACTAGTCCCTGTGTTCCAAAGCTGGAAACATACGGATAGTTCACGGCTGCCAGCGCAGGCTGGGATAATACCATGGTAAAAACAAAAAACGCTACTAGCGTAGCTATTTTTAGCTGCATTTACGCATTGTTGGTTTTTTTGGCAAAAGATCTGCCAAGTTAGGAATAGTTGAAGTTTAGGTCAATTTTTGACAATTAGAAGGGCTTGTTGACTTCGCGCGTAAAGACATAGCTGGCAATAACTAGCATCGAGACCACAAATGCGGCAATTATGCCCAGGCTCATTACAGTAGATACTCCTTCTGTTACGCCCGTCATCATTTCCCGCACCAAGAGAACAGTATACGTAACAGGGTTTAGCCTGGCAATTGTTGCAAGCCAATCCGGGAGCAATTCCAATGGGAATAGAGCCGGGCTGAGCATGAAAAGCGGCATCCCAAGAAAATTGATTATTCCCCAGAATGTCTCCTGAGATTTTGCAGTGGCCGCCACAATAACAGAAATTCCGGAAAATCCTAAAGAAAATAAAATCACAAGTGCCATAATTGGAATGATTACCAAGAGATTTGAAAATGTGACACCAATCAGAATTGCAATTCCAATTATCAAGGCCGACTGCATCGCAGAGATCAGCGATATTGCAAGCATTTTTCCTAGTGCTATTGATGATCGTGACGCTGGAGACACCAGTGCCTTGTTCATGAATCCGTACCTTCTGTCCCATAATGTATTGACACCGCCAAAAATACTGGTAAATATTGCAGTCAGAATTATGACGCCAGGCGCCATAAATTCCAGATAGCTTCCATCAAAGCCGACTGATTGGATTAGTGGCTGGGTTCCGGCAAAGGTATGGCCTATAACAATTATCCAGATTGCCGGCTGGATTAGTCTTATTAGAACGCCGCTTCGAGATTTGCGGTATCTTTTCAGCTCGCGCCAAAATACGGTATAGGTATCGTATAACATCATGTCTTCATCCTCTGCATTTTGCGGTATTCCTTTCTTCTATCGTATGATTTCTGGGTGCTGTCGTCCCGCAGGTCATGGCCGGTAAAAGACAGGAATACATCATCAAGTGTTGGCTGTGTTATGGATACAGATTTTATCACAATTCCAAGGCTTGATGAAACAGAAAATATCACCGGGGCAACCTCAGTTCCCTTTGTAGAAAAAACGGTAATGGTATCATCAAGAATTGTGGCGTCGCGTACAAACTCGATTTGCTTTATTTTAGAGACAAGCTCGGCTTTGGATGGGTTTTCCTCTATTGTAAGAGAAATGATTCCTCCGCCTAGTGCGTTTTTGAGGCTAGAAGGTGCATCTATTGTTTGGATTTTACCATGATCTATTATTCCGACTCTCCCGCAGAGCTTGTCGGCTTCTTCCATGTAATGGGTGGTAAGAAAAATTGTCATCTTGTATTCATTGTGAATTTTTTTGATATATTCCCAGATTTTCTGCCTGGTTTGTATGTCAAGGCCTACTGTCGGCTCATCTAGGAACAGTACCTTGGGCCTGTGCAAGAGTCCGCCTGCAATTTCCAGTCTCTTTCTCATTCCGCCAGAATATGTTATTGCCGCATCGTTTGCCTTGTCGTCTAGCTCCACTAGATTTAGTAGATCGTCGATTCTGGAATTTATTTGGTCTTTTGGGATGTGGTTTAGTCTTGCCTGTAGCAAAAGATTTTCCCTGCCTGTCAGATATTCGTCTATTGTTATGTCTTGCTGGACATAGCCAATATTTGCTCGTACATTTTTTTGCTGGGTTGCAACATTGTACCCTGCGACAAATGCCTCACCACTCGATGGCTTGAGTAATGTAGTTAGAATCATCATCGTGGTGCTCTTGCCTGCGCCATTTGGCCCCAGAAATCCAAAGATCTCGCCTTCTTCTACGTCAATGGATATTCCATCAACTGCCACGGTTCCTGATTTGTAGATTTTTTTGAGATCCTTGGTTTGAATAGAATACACTAATACTGGCCCACAGATATTGCTATAAAATGCTAGGTTTTGCTACGATCGCAAAACCCTCACAAAAAAATTAAAAAGAACAAAATTTTTTTGTCAAATCATGAAAGGGCTGTGTCATGTGTGTAATTCCTCAAATGTCGAGGTAACACTACAAAACGGCATGCCAATTTGTGCTACCTGCAAATCTAAAACAAAATAAAAATTAGTGTAGGTTCTTGAACTGATCTTTTGTCAGCTTCAGGATTACTTTTTCGCCGACGCCCCAAATGTCTGCCTTTGTGACAATTCTTGTGTGAATCAATCCATCAGATACTTCGATGGAATGCAGCTCACTTGTCTGTGGGTCCTTTACCAGTCGCTTTATCTTGCCTAGCTTGTGACCATCGATGTCTGTTACCTGGACGTTGGTCCTGACTGGTGACCTTGAGAGTAAAAGTGTCTCTTCTGTGAAATGGTCAATGTATTCCGCTGACAAATAATAGTCCTTGTGGAATCCTTGATGTATTGTGACTCCAGATACTGCCAGTGTCTTGGAGTTGATGTGGATGTGCTTTACCTCACCGTACTTGATTCCCTCTCGGTCAACTACGCGCTTGCCTGTGAATGTGTCTGCGGTGCAGTTGTTTTGTGGTATTTCTTCTAGTGCTGCCATGTGGTACGGTTTTGAAAATCCTTTATCCAATCCAAAAATCACAATTTTCAATCAATCGGATTAAATTACTTGACTTTGGGCACGCCTCATGCAAAAAGGCGCATTCCGAGCCATATTGATAACAAAGGGTAGAAAGACAGGCAAGTCTCATTCCGTTCAGCTGCGCGCAGTATTATACAATGATATGGTGTATTTTTCCCGCAGAAACGAAAACTCTGACTGGCTAAAAAACGCCCTTGTCGACAAGGCAGTATCAGTAGAGTTTGACGGAAAAACATACCACGGAACGGCATCGCTGGTAACAGACGAATCCCTTGCCAAAAAAATCTCAGAACTGAAATATCCAGGAGAGGAGCGAGCGCAAGAAGTGCGCATAGTCTTGCAGGTAAAACTAGGCTGAATCAGACTTTTATATTTACAAAGCAAAATCAAGCCAGTGAAGTACGTTCTAGTTATCA
>Ga0194120_10004391_pt1 | contig 21835 bp, 23 predicted proteins | sample TA2MahCa65mmetaG_FD_148642 | JGI IMG/M metagenome (GOLD analysis project Ga0194120, IMG submission 148642) | Freshwater microbial communities from Lake Tanganyika, Tanzania - TA2015019 Mahale Deep Cast 65m | ecosystem: Environmental > Aquatic > Freshwater > Lake | place: Tanzania: Lake... | reverse complement strand
GGCCGCCAGCGCGTCCGACATGCGCCTGCCTTCCTCGGCCACCCGCCAGGCATAAATCGCGACGAACACCATGCCGACCGCCAACGCCAGCGACACGGCGAAGGTATAGAGCGGCGGCTGGGCCATGGCGCCGGGCGTGGCCCAGGGCAGGGGAAAGTGATCTATCGCCAGCGCCGCCACGCACAGCAGCGCGATCGCGGTCAGGGCCGCGGTCGAACGCAGGCTCAGCACCGAAGCGCCGATCGCCACCGGCGCCAGCATCAGCACGAGGAAGGGATTGTCGCTGCCCCCGGTGAGATAAAGCAGCGCCGCCAACTGCAATATGTCGAAGCCCAGCATCATTGCCGCGGCGCGGTCCGAAAGCCTGGTCGCGCTGCGGTACTGGGCGGCGAAATAGAGATTGCTGACCGCCAACGCCGCCACCGTCGCCAGGCACGCCACCACCGGCAGATCGTAGCCGAGCGCGAACCCCACCAGCACGATCGCCGAGGCCTGGCCCGCCACCGCGATCCAGCGCACCAGGATGATTGTGGTCAGCCGCACCCGGCCGCCGGCGCCGGCAGCGGGGGTCGGGCGTGGCACAGCCGCGCTCATCGCGGCGGGAGCGGCACGACCGCGCTCAGCCCTTGACCCCGAAGCGCTCGGGCGGCATCCGGAGCTCGGTCGCCCTTCCGCCCTTGACCAGATGCGCCTCCAGCACGTGGTCGACATCGGCCTGGGTCTTGACCGTGTACCAGACGCCTTCGGGATAGATCACCACCGAAACGCCGTGTTCGCAGCGCTCGAGACATCCGGCCGAATTGATGCGCATGGTCTTGAGGCCGAGATCCTTGGCGCGCGCCTTCATGTAGTCGCGCAGGCGCACCGAATCCTTGGTGGCGCAGGAGCCGCGCGGATGATCGGCCGCGCGCTGGTTGGTGCAGACGAAGACGTGGGCGTCGTAGAACTGGGGCGGATCGCCCGCCCGGCCGCGATCGGTCATGGGCGGTCCTTGCGCGGCTTGGCCGCTTCGGCGGCGGCGCGGCCCCAGATCTCCTTCATCGCCTCCCAGCCCGGCGCTGCACCCGGCATCCAGGCCTTCATCAGCGTCTCGGGATCGCTCGACCAGGCCTGCTTGAGGCGTTCTTCCATCGCCTCGACCAGGCGGGCCTGCATCGGCGCCACGTCGGGCAGGCCGAGGAAGCCGCGCGCCTCTTCGGGCGTGCAGTCGATGTCGATGCGGATCTTCATGCCGTGACCTCCATGGCGAGAGTAATGCCATCCGCGCCCTGCGGGAAGCGATTTGCCTCTTGGCACGCGGGAGACTGTAGGATGGTCGCGCCATGAACCGACTCGGCGGCGAGACCAGCCCCTATCTCTTGCAGCATCGCGACAATCCGGTCGAGTGGTGGCCATGGGGGCCCGAGGCGCTGGCGACCGCGCGCCGCGAGGGCAAGCCGATCCTGCTTTCGGTCGGCTATGCCGCCTGCCATTGGTGCCATGTCATGGCGCACGAATCCTTCGAAAGCCAAGACACCGCGGCGGCAATGAACGCGCTGTTCGTCAACATCAAGGTCGACCGCGAGGAGCGGCCCGACATCGACGCCATCTACATGAACGCGCTGCACCTGCTGGGCCAGCGCGGCGGCTGGCCGTTGACCATGTTCCTGACGCCCGAGGGTCGGCCGTTCTGGGGCGGGACCTATTTCCCCGATCGCGCGCGCTATGGCCAGCCGGCCTTCGTCGACGTGCTGCGGCGGGTGCGCGAGGTCTACGACCAGGACCCCGCCGCGGTGGCGCAGAACGCCGATGCCATCATGCGCGCGCTGGAGGAGGAATCGGCCGCCGGCCAGCGCGCCCGGCCGCTGCCCGGCATGGACCGGCACTTGGCGCAGGAGCTGTGCAAGGCGGTCGATCCGGTGCATGGCGGGCTGCAGGGCGCGCCCAAGTTTCCGCAAGCCGCGATCTTCAAGCTGATCTGGCGCGCCTGGAGAAAATACGGCGAGACCGCGGCGCGCGAGGCGGTGCTGGTGACGTTGAAGCGCATGGCCCAGGGCGGGATCTACGATCATCTCGGCGGCGGCTTCGCGCGCTATTCGACCGACGAGATCTGGCTGGCGCCGCATTTCGAGAAAATGCTCTACGACAACGCCCAGCTGATCGAGCTTTACGCCCAGGCCCATGCCGAGACCGCAGCGCCCCTGTTCCAGGCGCGGATCGCGGAGACCGTGGCCTGGCTCGAGCGCGAGATGATCGCCGCGGGCGGCGGCTTCGCCGCCACGCTCGATGCCGACAGCGAGGGCGAGGAAGGCAAGTTCTACGTCTGGGACGAGGCCGAGATCGACGCCGTGCTGGGCGCCGAGTCGCCGGTATTCAAGGCGGCCTACGACGTCACCAAGCGCGGCAATTGGGAACACCACACCATCCTCAACCGCACCAAGCGGCCCGAGCTGGGCGACGAGGCGCATGAGGCGCGGCTGGCGGCGGCGCGCGCCAAGCTGTTGGCGGCGCGGGCGGCGCGCATCCGGCCGGGGTGGGACGACAAGGTGCTGGCGGATTGGAACGGGCTGACGATCGCGGCGCTGGCGCGGGCGGCGTGCCAGTTCGAACGGCCACAATGGCTGGCGCTGGCGCGCCGGGCCTACGATTTCGTGGTCGCGCACATGACCGTCGGCGGACGGCTGTGCCATGCCGCGCGCGCCGGGCGGCTGCAGAAGGCGGCGATGCTGGACGACTATGCCGGCATGATCGGCGCGGCGCTGGCGCTTTGCGAGACCACGGGCGATCCCGCCTGCCTGGCCCAGGCCCAGGCCTGGTGCGGCGTGCTCGACCGCCATTATTGGGACACCGCGGGCGGCGGCTATTTCTTCACCGCCGACGATGCCGAAGCACTGATCGTCCGCCAGCGCCATGCCCGCGACAACGCCACGCCCTCGGGCAACGGCATGATGGCGGCCAATCTGGCGCGGCTGTGGCATTTGACCGGCGAGGCCGCCTGGCGCGATCGTGCCGAGGCCACCATCGGCGCCTTTGCCGGCGAGTTGCGCAAGAACGCCTTCGGCCTCTGCTCGCTGATCGAGGGGTTTTCGCTTTTGACCGAGGCGGTGCAGGTGGCGGTGATCGGCCGCCGCGGCGAGGAATCGACCGAGCGCCTGCTGCGCGCGGTGTGGCGCGCCCCCCAGCCGCTCTTGGTCCTCAGCGCGATCGAACCCGGCAGCGATCTTCCATCCACGCATCCGGCGCGCGGCAAGACCCAGATCGCCGCCCGGCCGACGGCCTATGTCTGCGTCGGCCAAGCCTGTTCGCTGCCGGTCACCGCGCCCGAGTCGCTGGCGAATCTGCTGACCAAGCCCGACCCGCTGGCGGCATAGCCGGCGAAATCGCCGCCCCGAAACCCGCGGGAATCCGTGAGTTAACGAGAATCTTTGCTGATTCTCATCGGCCCAGTTGACAAGTGTCGAACTCGACACCAATTATCATATTAGTTGAGAGTCGAGCCACCAGGAGGAGCCATGTATCTACAAAGATCGCGCCTTTTAGGACGCGAGCAACCAGGCTTGGGGCTACCGGGGAGGGTCAATGGGAGACGAAGGTTCGGAAATTGGGCTGAAGCGTAAGCGGCGGAAGCGTAAGCGCGATGGTCGCGCTTGGGGTTGGATTCCAAGTCGACGCCAATGGTTCGGCCTAGCCGGCACTATTGTCGCGGTCGCCGCGTATTCGATTGCGAAATTTCCTGACGTTGGGAGGTTTCTGGCGATCGAGTTCTCGCGCGGTGTTTTCGCGGCTGTTCTTTCGAAAGCGATCGACGGCAATTGGTGGGGCGCGGAGAGGCCGATCCTGCTGCCACTCCGGCATTGGGGCCATGACGGCTTCTGGCGCGACGGCCCGCCACCGGGAGCGGCGCTGAAGGTCGAGGTCTTTCCCGGGCGTTTCATGACCGAACGGCCCTCGGCAAGTTTCGAAAATTCTCAGATCCTCATCGAGGCCAAGACCGCGGGCGAGTTTGCGCCCGAGGCGACGGTCCGCGTGCGCGGCGATGGCTGGACCACGCCGCGCGATCAGCGCGTGGTGCTGGACCGCGCGCCGGGCCCGGTCTACCTGGTGCCGGCGGCCAAGCCGCGCGAGGGCCTGATGGCGGTGGCGGCCGAGATGCAGCGGCGCCTGGCGCCGGCGTTGGGCTGTCGCGATGCCAGCGGATTCCTCGGCCCCAAGGCCGCGCAGGAATGCGCCAGCGCCCGCCCGGCCGAAGAGCATGAGCGCATCCGCGGGCTGGGCGAGGACCTTCATCGTTACCGGCTCGAAGCCGATGCGCTGAAAAGCCTGAGCGCGCGCGAGCGCCGCGATCACGCCGATTTCCTGGCATCGGTGCCGTTGGCCTGCCATGCCGCCGATCAGTTCGAGATCCTGCACCGGCAGAACCCGCGATCCAGGCGCATCGGCGGGCCGATGCTGGATGAGGCGCTGTGGGCGACGCAGAACCGCTTCGCCTGCATTTCGGAATCGCGCCACGACGTCGCCGCGCAATGCCTGGCCTTCGTCGATTCGACCGCGGCCGAACTTTCGCAGCGCGCCACCAGCCGCGCGCTCAAGACCGATGTCGGCGATGCTAACTACGCCGAGACCTTCGGTCTCGCCATGACCTGCAGCCGCAAGGCGGCCAAGCATATCGGCCGACTTGAACGGATCGACGATCGCCAGACCTGTTCGATCCTGATCGGCGATGGCCGCCTCGCCACGCTGCAGGCGCTGCGACATGTCGGCCAGAACGGCTACGCCCGCCTGGCCGATCTGCCGCCGCCCGAGACCCATTGCGAAACCATGCTCGGCCGCATCCGCGCGCTGCTGGAGGGGGCCAAAGATCGATCGCGTTCATAATGGACTCGATGCAAATCGCATCCACGTCAAAAGAGACAGCATCATTGACTTAGGAGAAGTTCTACGTTTCTATTCTTCTATAAAGAGTGCGACGAAGAGGCGATTATTGAAGCAAGGCCTGGAGACTGTCGATGCCATTGGGCAAGCCGAAAACTTCTGACCCGTCTGTGCGAAGAAACGGGCCACGGCCTCCCGGCAGTCCGGAAGGTTGGCTGAGATGGTGGCGCGAGATTATGGCCGCAATCGGAGCGACGGCGTTCGCGGGATACCTATTGGCCAAGCTGATTTTTTATGTGATCGATCACCACAAAATCCCGTTGCAGAATGACGTCGCCGTCGCTCATCGCTTGAGTGCGCCCGTTAGGCATCTGGCGGCGGACGACACGGAAATCGCGGGCGCTCCCGCCGGAGTAGAGCTCAAAGCCGAGATCGTCGAACCGAAAAACGCCCAAGGCCTGCAGACTGAAATTGATGACAACGGCCTCCATGTCAAGTCGAACGGAAACCTGCCTCCGCGCGTTGTCGTGCGTGTCAGCGGATCCGGTTGGCAATCGTTGGCGGATCATGAGTTCACGCCCTCCGGCCGAATTGTCGAAGTGCTTCTCGTGCCAAATTCTCGGCGGCGCGATGTGCTCATGCGTCTGGCCGAGGAGGAGCAGAGGAAATTGGCGCCGACCCAAAAATGCGGGTTCGAGGAGACCTATCTCGGTCCCAAGCCTCATTGGGAGTGCTGGTCACAGCGCTATGTCGACCGGGCAGCCAGGGACAAGTTGCGCGAAGCCAGCAAGCACGTTCACGATTTGAGAATGGAGGCAGACGCGCAACGAACCTTGTCACAGGCCGAACGCCGCCAACATGGGGATTTTCTGGCCTGGTCGACGCATTCCTGCCTAGCAATGAATCAGTACAGATTGTTGCGCGATTCGGAGCCCGAAAGCGATGCCATTACCAACGCCGCCCTTTGGCACTGGCAGCATTTGTTCGTCTGCATCGTTCACGAACAAAATCACGATGTCGCCAATCGATGTTTCGAGTTTTCCGCAAGTGTCACTTCCGAACTGGTTCGGCACCGGACCAACAAACGCGATCGCAATGCTCCGGGCAATGCACAGTACGGCCAAGCCCTTGGTCTGGCGCTCGATTGTTTGCGTATCGCCAGTAGCGCACTCGCTCATACCAACCAGATCGATCACGACGGTATCTGCAGGCAAATGAGACTGGCCGGGCAATTCGTTCATTTGGAAGGTCTGCGTCGCGCGGCAATGAATGGCCACAGCCGACTCGAGAGGCTTGTTACCCCTGCTCGGAACTGCCCCGGCATGCTCGACGAGATCCGCAGGGTTGCCGAAGAATCGTCTCGCACTGTCAGATCACGCGCGCGGTCAAACGCCAAGCCCGCTCGCCCTCTCTAACCCGCCCACTTGGTCCCGGCGAGTTCGCGTTCGTCGGCGGCCACCAGCCGCGACCAGTGCGCGGCGCGGTCGGCGGCGAACAGATCCTCGACCAGGCGCCGCGTCAGCCGCTCGACCGCCGTGCCCAGGCCGGGAATGTCGCCGGCGATGGCGCCGTGGCTGGGCAGGCAGCCATGGTTGAAGCAATGGATGTCGGCCAGGAAGGGCGCTTCGCCCGCGCGCTTTTCCTGGAAGGCGAAGCCGGCATCGAGATAGGGAAAGCGCCCGAGCTCGTCGTCCGCGAGATCGGAAGGCGGCGCATAGCGATCGCGCCACAGCGCGATCTTGTCGGCTAACGCCGCCAGCTCGGGCCGCATCGCCAGATCGGCGGTAAAGCCGGTGCCGAGAATGACGAAATCGAATTCGTAGTCGCCGGCGGTAGTCTCGACCCGCACGCGATCGCCGCGACGCTCGACCCGGGTCCAGGAGCTGGCGAAGTGAAGCTGGAATCCCGAAAACCGATCCAGCCGCGCCATGGTCTCGCGCGGCGGCGGGACCTGCGCCGCCAGGGCGTGGTGGATGAAGCGCCAGCGCTCGGCATCGCCGAGGCGGTAATGGCCATTCAGCGGCCCGGGATAGCTCAGCGCCTTGAACTTGTTGACCTGGGCCAGGTGCGGGCTGCGGCAGAACTGATCGACCGCGGCCGCACCCGCTTCCAACGCCGCCGCGGCGTTGTCGAAGGCCGAGGCGCCCGCGCCCAATATGCCGACATGCTTGCCGGCGAGGCGCGCGAAATCGATGGCATCGGCGCTGTGCGCCAGCAGATCCGCGCCCAGATCGCGCGGCACCACCGCCGGCCAGCGCCGCCCGCCCGCGCCCTCGCGCCCAGTCGCCAGCACGACCTTGCGGGCGAAGACCGCGCCGCCGTCATGCTCGAGCCGGAACAGCCCGGACGATTGGGGCCGAATGCGCGCGATCCGCACCCGATTCCGCACCGGAAGATCCAGCATCCGGCGATACCACATCAGATAGTCCATCCAATCGCGGCGATCGATCTTGCCGAGTTCGTCCCAGGCCGTGGCGCCGCGCCTTGCCTCGAACCAGGCGCGAAAGGTCAGGCCGGCCAGTCCAAGATCGGGGCCGGTCAGATGCTTGGGCGAACGCAGCGTCTCCATCCGGGCGAACGTGACCCAGGGTCCCTCGCGCCCCGCCTCGGCCGCATCCAGGCAGGCGATGTGGCGCACGCCCTCGCGAATCAGCCCATGCGCCAAGCTCAGCCCGACCATGCCCGCGCCGACGATGGCCACGTCCAACGCCCGCGCGCCGTCGGGTCCCGCGCGCGGTTCGACCCAATCGCGGCCGGGATAGTTCAGCCGCGCCAGGTCGATGTGCAAGCGCGCATCAAGCGCGGCCGCTTCGGTTTGGTGCCTCATCGCCGCTGTTCTATCATGCCGCCATGAGCAAGACCGTCGAGTGCTTCTATTCGCTGTCGAGTCCCTGGGCCTATCTGGGCGGGCCGCGGCTGGAAGAGATCCTGGCCCGCCGCGGCGCGCAGCTGGTGCTGCGGCCGTTCGACTTCCTGGCGGTCGCGCCCAAGACCGGCGGCATCCCCCTGCGCACCAGGCCGCAGGCGCGCCAGGACTATCACGCCGTCGAACTCGATCGCTGGCGGCGCTTCCTCGGCCTCAAGCTCAATCTCAAGCCGCGCTTCTATCCGCCGGCCGACAACAAGCCGGCCGGGCACATGGTGATCGCGGCGCAGGCGCGCGGGCTTCCCGCACAAAAACTTTCGCACGCCTTGCTGCGCGCGCTCTGGGCCGAGGAGCGCGACATCGCCGATCCGCAGGTGCGCAAGGCAGTGGCCGAGGAGCAGGGCCTGCCCGGCGGCGAATTGCTGGCGGCCGAGAGCGCGGCCGAGACCCAAGACGAGTTTGCCGCCAACACTCGCGCCGCCATCGCCCGCGGCGTGTTCGGCGCACCCAGCTATGTCTACGACGACATCAAATACTGGGGCCAGGACCGGCTGGACTTCCTAGACCGGGCGCTTGGCGCGGTCGATACGAGGGCATGATTCGCGTTCCGCCTTGAGCGCAATCGTTCAAGCCGGAACGATCACGCCCTGACGGCGCGTTGACCGGTTACGGTCAACGCGGATTGGTATCAATCAGCCGCTACCGATTTGAGCGCGGGCGCGGCGTTGTCGACGATCACCGGGGTGTCGAAAAAGCGGATCTCGGGCTGCTGGCCGTAGCGCTGGGCGATGTAGTCGCGCCATTCCTTGGTGTAGACCGCCTCGGCCGCGGCGCGGCTTTCCCACAGATAGACCCCGCCGCCGGTGCGGCTGGCGGCGTCGAACAGGTAGTATTTGCGCACCAGGCCCTTGAGGCCGGTGTATTTCGGCGCCGAGCCTTCGAACAGCGCCTTGGCCTTTTCCGGCGTGACCTCGGCCGGCAGTTTGAAATTGACGATGGCGGTGATCATGGCACGTCCCTCCGGGGATCAAGTCGGCTTGTCGCCGAGGCGTTGGCGCAGGAACTGGATGTTGTGGCGGATCGAGGGCGAGTGGGGATGGACCTTGCCCGCGGCCTCGAAGAATCGCAGCGCCGCGCGCTGGTCCTCGCGCGCCAGGTTGATCAGCCCCAGCCCCGACAGCGCGCCGAAATGGCGCGGCTCCAGCGCCAGCACCCGGCCGCAATCGGCGATCGACTGTTCGAGCATGCCCATCAGGTAATAGAGCGTGGCGCGCTTGTTCCAACCTTCGGCGAAATCGGGCGCGCGTTCGATCACGCTGTTGAAGAGGGTCAGCGCCAGCGCGAAATTGCCGCCGCCCATGGCCTCGGTGCCCTGCGCCAGCAGCCGGTCGGTGGCGTCGTCGCCCGAGCGCATCCACAGCATCCAGATGCCGGATTCGACCGCATCGGACTCGCCCGCGGCGGCGGGATCGGCCAGGCGCGCGAACAGCCGATCCAGCGCGGCGCGGTCCTCGGGCGCGGAGGTGGCCGGCATCGCCAGGCTCAGCCCGAATACCACCGCCAACAACGCCCAAAACCCCCGGACCCATCGGGTCGGAGGCCGGCTCCGGCGCGATCCATCGGGCCTCCGCGCGGAGGCCGATGCGGCGTTACTGGTCGTATTGGGCCCGCTTGCGGGCCAGCTTGCGGGCGCGGCGGATGGCCTCGGCCTGCTCGCGGGCGCGGCGTTCCGAGGGCTTCTCGTAGGAACGGCGCATCTTCATTTCGCGGAACAACCCCTCGCGCTGCATCTTCTTTTTCAGCGCGCGGAGCGCTTGATCGACATTGTTGTCGCGGACGACGACTTGAACCAAGGCCGGCAGCCTCCTTCGGTCGCGCCGGGATCCCCCCGGCAGGGCGCGCGCTTCCTAGCACTTTGCCGGGGCCATGGGAAGCGCCGGCGGGCGGGATTTGACCGGGCGTGGCGCCGCCGCCATATAGGGGCATGGCCATCCTCAAGATCGCCCGCATGGGCCATCCGGTCTTGCGCCGCCGGGCCGAGCCGGTCGCGGACCCGACCGCGCCCGAAATCCGCCGCCTGATCGAGGACATGGTCGAGACCATGATCGACGCCCCGGGCGCGGGCTTGGCCGCGCCCCAGGTCCATGTCCCGCTGCGGCTGGTGATTTTCCGGGTTCCGGCCGAGCGCATCACCGGCGGCGCCGAAGACCGGCCGGTCGATCTGCAGGTCCTGATCAACCCGGAAATCGAGGCCCTGGGCGCCGAGACCACCGAGGGCTGGGAGGGTTGCCTGTCCGTTCCGGGCTTGCGCGGCAGCGTTCCCCGCCATGCAAGAATCCGCTATCGCGGCCTCGACCAGAACGGCGAGCCGATCGACCGCATCGCCGCCGGCTTTCACGCCCGGGTGGTGCAGCACGAATGCGACCATCTCGACGGCGTCTTGTATCCGCAGCGGATGAAGGATCTCGGCCAGCTGATGTTCGAAAGCGAACTCAGGCACTATCAGGTCATGGACGCCGAGGCCGAGGAGACATGACCCGACGCGACCGTACCACGCGGGATCCAACCGCGCGCGATCGGAAGTCGCGCCGGCACGTGCTGGCAGCCATGCTGCGCCATGTGCCGTTCGACGGCTGGAGCGCGGCTGCGTTGGACCGCGCGCTTTCCGATTGCGCCGTCAGCCCGGCCGAAGGACGGCGCATGTTCCCGGACGGCGCGCGCGAACTGCTGGCGGCCTTCCTGGCCGAGGGCGATCGGCGGATCACGGTGGCGCTGGCGGAACAGGACCTGGCGCCGCTCAAGGTGCGCGAGCGGGTGGCGCTGGCGGTGCGGCTGCGGATCGAGGCCCAGGCCGGCGAGCGCGAGGCGGTGCGGCGGGCGCTGGGCGCGCTCGCCTTGCCCTCGCATGCCGGGCTTGGGGCGCGGGCCTTGTGGGCGACGGTCGATGCGATCTGGCGCGGCATCGGCGATCGCTCGCACGATTTCAACTTCTATACCAAGCGCGCCATCCTGGCCGGGGTCTATGCCAGCACGCTGCTGGCCTGGATCGCCGATGGTTCCGAGGATGGCGGCGAGACCTGGGCCTTTCTCGACCGGCGCGTCGCCGATGCGCTCAGGATCGGCGGCCGGCTCGGGCGGCTGATCAAGGGCGGCGCGGCGTGAGGCGCGGCCGCGCCCGGGCCGTGGGCGTGATCGGACTGGGAATCAAGGGTGGCGCGATGGCGCGCAATCAGGTGCGCCGCGGCTTCGATGTCACGGGCTACGATCCCGATCCCAAGCGGCGCCGCGAGGCAGCCCGTGCCGGCATCGCCGGCACCGTGCCGGCGAAAAAAGTCCGCCCGGGCGCGGCTTGAGCCGAGCCGAGTTACCGGATCACAGCTTGATCTTGGTTTCGATCACGTCGTAATCGGCGCGCAGGCCGGCCTTGGTGGCGGTCATCAGCTTGGCGTCGACCAGCGCGCGGACATCGGCATGGACGTTGCTGTAGTCGCGCTTCAGCGCCTTTGCCAGGGCGCGCACGCTGGCCGGGCGGTGGCGGCGGACATGGCCGAGGATTTCCATCCGCTTGCCGGTCAGGACCCGCCACAGCGTCCGCCAGTTCTCGAAGGCGTAGTGGCGCTCGCGGAACTTCTCGCCGCGTTCGGCCCGGTGCCAAGCGTCGATGAAGCCCCGCGTCGCCTCGCCTTCCAGATCGCCGCCGACCGAAACGCCGACCTTGGTCGCAATTCTCTTCATCGCTTGCCTCGCATGGCCCGGACATCGGACCAGAAATCCGCCAGCAACCGTTCGACCGTCGTCAACCGATAAGCCAACTCGACGTCGAGCAGATGCCGATGATCGCCCTTGCCGCGCTCGTTGTCGTAAAGAACCAGCGCCTCGCCCGGAAGGCCGAAAAACAGCGAATACTTGTACCGATGCGAAGACGGCGGCACCGGCGCACTCACATGCCAAATCCTCAACTCCACGATGCTGCCGTCGTCGTAGTCGATGCGACGCTCGTAAAGCAAAACCGCGCGCATGCGGCTTCCTTATGGCCTATTTGGCCATATGGCGTCAATTGCCATCGAATGGGGAGTGGATCGACCCTCTCCGGCTCGCCCCGCCCTACTCGGCCGCGGCGGCGCCGCGGACATAACCCAGCGTGTCGGCCAAAGCGCGGTCGAAGCGATCGAACATCTCGTCGATCTCGGCTTCGGTGATGATCAGGGGCGGGCAGAACGCCACCCGATCCCCCATCAGCCCGCGCAGGATGACGCCGTGGCGTTCGGCCTGGGCGCCGCAATATTGCGACACGCCCAGCTTGGGATCGAAGGCGCGCTTGCTGCGCTTGTCGGCCACCAGCTCGACCGCGCCGATCAGGCCGACGCCCTTGGCCTCGCCCACCAGCGGATGGTCGCGCAGCGCCTCGATGCGGGCGAGGAAGCGCCGGGAGACCTTGCGCACGTGCTCGACGATCTTGCGCTGCTCGTAGAGCTCCAGCGTCCGCACCGCCACCGCCGCCGGCACCGGATGGCCGGAATAGGTGTAGCCATGGCCGAACACGCCGATCTTGGCCGAATTCTCGGTCACCGCATCGGCGATCGGCTTCGAGATCAGGCAGGCCGAGATCGGCAGGAACGCCGCCGACAGCGCCTTGGCGCAGGTCAGCAGGTCGGGCTTGATGCCGAAGGTCTCGCAGGCCCACATGTTGCCGGTGCGGCCGAAGCCGGTGATGACCTCGTCGGCGATGAACAGCACGTCGTATTTCCTCAGCACCGCCTGGATCGCCTGGAAATAGCCCTTGGGCGGGATGATCGCTCCGCCCGCGCCCATCACCGGCTCGGCGATGAAGGCCGCCACCGTGTCGGGGCCTTCCTTCTGGATGAAGGCGTCGAGCTGGGCGGCGAGGCGGGCCGAGAACTCCTCCTCGCTCTCGCCGTCCTTGGCGAAGCGATAGTGATGCGGGCAGTCGGTGTGGACGATGCCGGCGATCGGCAGGTCGAAATCGCGATGGTTGTTGGGCAGGCCGGTCAGCGAGGCGGTGGCGATGGTGACGCCGTGATAGGCCTTGATGCGGCTGACGATCTTCTTCTTCTTCGTCCGGCCGAGCGCGTTGTTGTAGTACCACACCAGCTTGATCTGGGTGTCGTTGGCCTCGGAGCCGGAATTGCAGAAGAACACCTTGTCGGCGGCGAAGGGGGCGATGGCCTTGAGCTTCTCGGCCAGCGCGATGGTCGGCGGCGCCGATTTGTGGTTGAACTGGTGATAGAACGGCAACTCGGCCATCTGCTTGCGCGCGGCCTCGACCAGCTCGGGTTCGTCGAAGCCGAGCGAGGCGCACCACAAGCCCGCCAGGCCCTCGATGTAGTCCTTGCCCTGATGGTCCCATACCCGCACGCCCTTGCCGCGCACCATCACCACCGGGCCCTGGTCGCGGTGCTTCTTCATGTTGGTGTAGGGATGAATCAGCGCCTCGATGTCGCGCTGGGCGATGGTGTTGGAGATCGCGGTCATGGCAGGGCCTTTCGGCTGGGACGGCTCGGGCGCCTTCTATAGCAAGTCGCCCCGGCTTGGACGACTTTTTAGCGCGCGAATCGCGGCTTGAGCTCGGGCGCGCCCTGGCTGTAGTCGCCGAAGGGGCCGTCGCGCCCGGCCACCGCCGCGCCGACGCCCTTCTCCTCCGCCAAGCGGACGAACGCGTCGGCTTCGGGGGTGTTGCGCATGATCGCGTCCAGCACCGGACCCATCATCGCGGTGTGCTCGATACCGGCGCGGTCGTAGACCTGGTTGACGACGAACTTCATCGCCGCCAGTTGGCTGGCGGGAATCCGCACCAGATCGTCAAGATAGGCCCAGACCTTTTCTTCCAGCCGCTCGAGCGGATGGGCCTCGTTGATCAGCCCGATTGCGGCTGCTTCCTTGCCCGAGACCGAGCGGCCGGTGAGGGCGTAATGCTTGGCCCGCGCCAGTCCCAGCCGATAGACCCAGGCCCCGGTCAGATGGCAACCCCACACCCGCGCATAGGGCGTGCCGAAGCGCGCATCCTCGGCGGCGATGACGATGTCGCCCAGCAGCGCGTATTCCGAGCCGCCGCCCAGGCACCAGCCCTGGACCTTGACCACCACCGGCTTGGGGCTGCGCCAGATCGCCATGAAATGCTGGGTCGGCGCGGTCCAGGGGCTGAAGCAATTGGCCATGTCGGCGCCGATGTCGTAGCGGCCCTCGGCGGTCGGAATGCCGAAACCGTCGAAATGCGCAAGCCCGCCCGAGAAATCGAAGCCGGCGCAGAACGAATCGCCCGCGCCTTGGAGCAGAATGACGCGCACCTTGGGGTCGCGATTGGCGGCTTCGATCGCGCCCGATATCAGATCGGGCATGGGCGGGACGATGGCGTTGAAGCGCCCGGGCCGGTTGAGGGTGACGACGGCGACGGCGCCGCGGGTCTCGGTCAGGACAAAGCTCTGGCTCATGGCGGACTCCTCTTGTGGGACCGCCATGCTCAGCTGCTTTGCCTGGGCAGACAAGCCGTTTGGCCTACTTGACGTGGCGACAATCGCGTAAACACTTAGGGCATGATCGACCCGTCTTGAACCACATGGTTCTAGACAGGCCGTGAGTCATGCCCGCGTATCCCGCTGTGGACCGCGATTCACGGTTCAAAGGGAATCGCGGCCGTGATTCCCTATGAACCGATCGCGGTTTAGGCTGGAAAAGGAGAGCCATGGTTCAGCAGTCCCAGAATCGATCCGCGAGCGGTATCGCGACCGAGGCTCCGACCCCGGTGCTGGTGATCGGCGTCGACGCGGTCGGCCGTCAGACCATCGAGGCGCTGTTCGCGCAGATCGGCGGCGCGGGCTTCGTGCTGGACAGGGTCGACGACCTGTTGGGCGCGGTCGATGCGCTGTCGACCGGCCGGCACGAGGTCGCGCTGATGGGGGAAATGCCGGGCGAGGGGCTGCTGGAGACGGCGCGCGAACTGGTGCCCTTGGCCAAGCGCGCGCCGGTGATCCTGCTGCTGGACGAGGATCGGCCCGAGACCGAGACCGAGGCCGAGGCCGAGGCCGAGGCCTTCAAGATCGGCGTCGCCGACGTGCTGACCCTGAACCTGCTCAGCCCCAACGGCCTCCGCCGCGCGGTGTTCCACGCCATCAACCGCAAGCGCACCCAGGACCGCCATCGCGAGGAGAAGGACTCGCTGATCCGCACCCTGCTCGAAGCCCAGGACACCAAGGATCGCATCGAACAGCAGGCGGCCGAGTACGTCGCCCTGACCGAGGACCTGGCCGCGGCCAAATCGACGCTCGAACGGCTCAATCAGGAAAAGAACAAGTTCTTTTCGATCATCGCCCACGACCTGCGCAGCCCGTTCACCGCGCTGTTGGGTCTGACCCAGTTTATGGCGATGTCGTCGGGCAAGCTCGATCCGGCCAAGATGGGGCAATACGCCAAGAGCGTGAACGATTCCGCCAAGCGCGTGTTCGCGCTGCTGCAGAACCTGTTGGAATGGGCGCGGATGCAGATGGACCGGGCCGAGCCGCGGCCGGTCGACTTCATGTTGGGCGAGTTGGTGATGCCGACGCTGGAAGTGCTGGGCCCGGTAGCGGCCGAGAAGGGCCTGACTTTGAGTTCGCGCGTGCCGGCCGATTTCGCGCTGCGCGCCGATCGCGACATGATCCAGACCGTGATCCGCAATCTGGTCAGCAACGCCATCAAGTTCACGCCCGCAGGCGGTACGATCGGGGTCGAGGCCGCGATCGCCGACGGCCGCGCGCGCATCGCCGTGGTCGACAGCGGCGTCGGCATGACCGAGGAACAGCGCGCCAAGCTGTTCCGCATGGACCAGCATCTGTCCACGCTCGGCACCGGCGGCGAGAAGGGCACCGGCCTCGGGCTCCTGATGTGCCACGACATGGTTGCGCGCAATGGCGGCACCATCGGCGTCGAGAGCGAACCCGGCAAGGGTTCGCGCTTCCATTTCGATCTGCCGCTGCCGGAAGAGGCCGGCTAGACCGCGATCGGTTCATGGGGAATCGCGGCCGCGATTCCCCATGAACCGTGAATCGCGGTCCAGAGCGGGATGCGAGGGCATGACCCGCGATCGGTCTTGAACCCCATGCTTCAAGACAGATCGATCGTGCCCTAAACCTCGTCCAGCCGCGCCAGCAGCGACGGATTGTCCCAGCGCGGCTGGCGTTCCTCGACCAGCACGGTGTGATCGTCCCGGCCCGATTCCGGCCCGCGCCGCGTGCGCAGCGCGATCTGGGTCCATTTCGCCACCAATTCGTTGGACAGGTCCTCGAGCATGGCGGTGGCAAGGTCCTCGGCGCCGGTCCAGGGCTGGGCCGCGACCGCCGCCAGGTAGGCCGCGAAACCGGCCGATTCCAGCACCAACCGATCGGGCACGAAGCGCAGCTTGACCCGCAGCGGCGCGGCCGACCCGGGCAGGCTCAGCATCCCTTCGAGTCCGATCAGGTATTCGTTGGCGGAATGCGGATTGGGGCGGGTGCGGATCGCGGCGCGGCGCGCCTGGGTGGCGGCGAAACGCGCGGCGAAGCGCTGGGCGGGATCGGCGGCTTGCGCGCTCACGTTCAGATCACCACCGAGCCGCCGCGGCCGCCGACCGGCTTCTTCAGCTCGGCCGCCGGATCGAAGAACTCGCGCGTGGTCTGAAACAGGATGCCGCCGGCCATGCCGGTGATGGCCAGCGATTCGCCGAACAGCGCCATGATGTCGTCGCGCATGCCCATCGGCAGGGCGTCGTGGGTGCGCACCATCATGTCGAATTTCTGCTCCTGCAACAGCCCATCGAGCTGCATCGGCCCCAATTGGCTGAGCGAGAGGTCGACCAGGACGCGGGTCGAGACCTGCTCGCTGTCCTCGCGTCTGCCGTCGTCCTTGTCCGATTTCTTCTTCTTGTTCTGGCGGGTGAAGACCCGCACCGCCGACAGCGCCTCGCCGTCGAGGAAGGGCAGCAGCAGGATCCGCCAGTCCTGGGGATTGGCCTGGCTCATCAGCTTGTTGAGTTCGCGGAAGTCGTCGTCGAGCCGCTTGAGCAGATCGCCGCGTCCGGCTTTTTCCAGCGCCTGGGCGGCGGCACGGCCCAGCCAGGCGCGCCCGTCGCCCGCCCGCACCGCGCCGGCGAAGGCCAGGATGTTGGCGGCCAGGTTGGCGTTGGCCTGGGGCAGGCGATCGGCGATCAGCTGACGGGCCAGCCCGGGATCGGCCCGCTGCAGCACGCCGAGAGCCTCCCTGAGCGAGCCGAAGCCTTCGGAATAGGTCTGGTAGGCGAACAGCCGCGGATCGAGCAGCCGATCGATCTGCATGCCCTGCGCCACCGACCGTCCGGGCGCGGTGCCGCCCAGCACGTTGAAGGTCAGCGAGGTGCCGGGCGGCAGCACGCCGGCATTGTCGATCCGGATCATGCCCATGGGCGAACTCAGCACCATCTGCCCGCCCATGCCGGTCAGCACCTTGGCGGTGACCGGCCCGCCCTGCGGGTTCAGCAGCGGCGAGCCGGATTGGGGCTGCAGCATGCGCCCGGCGACCTGGTTGAGCTGCTGGCTGAGATCGCCCGGCGGTTGGATCGCGATCAGTTGCAGCGTCAGCCGCGTGCCGGCGCCCAGCCCGGACTGGGCTTGATAGGCCGCGGCCTGCTGGGATTGGACCGTGCCCGAGGTCTGGGTGGCGGCCGCGGCCGCGGCGTTGGGATCGCTCAGCACCAGCGCCTGGAGATTGACGCCCGCGCGCAGGGCCGGCAGCGCCGTGGCCGGGGCGTTGGTGCCGCCGGTGGCCTGGAACAGGGTCTGGGCGTTGAGCCCGGTCAGCACCGCGCTGGCGCTTTGCGGGGTCGGCAGCGGCTTGCCGTCGATCGAGGTCAGTTGGGCGCTGAGCCGCGAGCCGAGATCGAGGATCTTGAGCGTGACCTGGGAATCGACCGGCGGCGGCGGCTCGGTCACCAGCGCCAGCGTGCCGGCTTGGGTTTGCAGGATGACGCGGCCGCCGGTGCCGGTGCCGATCACGGTGCCGCTGATCTCCTCGCCGACACCGGCGCCGGTCAGGCTGGGCGGCAGGGTGACGGCGGAATCGGCGGTGCGGGGCGACTGGTTCTGGACTTGGGTCTGGGCGGCCGTGGCGGCGGCGGGCGCGCCGGTGGTGCCGGGCGCGGCGGCGGGCTGGACCTGCTGAACGGCCGCCGAGGACTGGACGACGCGGCCGATATCGCTCACGGCGCCTTGGCCAGCGACCCGGCCAGCGTGGCGACGTCGCTGGCCGCGTTCGAACCCGGGTGGCGGGTCAGGATCGGCATCTGGTGGCGGATCGAATCCTTGACCCGGTCGTCGCGGCGGACGATGCCGGCCAAGGGCGGCGTGATCTTGAGGAAGTTGGTGCAGGCGCGCAGCAGCGTCTTGTAAGTCTTCTCGCCCTCGGAGGGATTGGCGGCCTGGTTGATGACGACCCGGATGTCGGCGCCGGGAGTGGTCCCGTTCATCACCTTGATCAGGGCATAGGCGTCGGTCAGCGAGGTCGGCTCGTCGGTCGCCACCACCAGCAGCGTGCCGGCGGCGCCGGCGATGGTGCGCACCGCGCTTTCGATCCCGGCGCCGAGATCGGCCACCACCAGGTCGTAGCCGCGGGCGATCTGCAGCATCTGGTCGCGCAATTCGGCCAGGCGCTGGGGCGACAGGGTCGCCAGCGCGCCCGAGCCGGACTTGCCGGCAAGGATGTCGAAGCCGCCCTCTTCGAACTGCGTGATGGCCTCGCGCAAGCCCGATTGGCCGGCCATCACCGTGCCGAGATCCTTGGCCGGGGTCAGACCGAGCTGGATGTCGACATTGGCCAGGCCGAGATCGCCGTCGAACAGCAGCACGCGCTGGCCGCGCTGGGCCAGCGCATGGCTGAGCGTGACCGACAGCCAAGTCTTGCCGACGCCGCCCTTGCCCGAGGCCACGGCCAGCAGGTTGCGCGCCTGGGCGCGCGCGGCGGTCTGGGCGATCGAGGTGACGACGCTCATGAGGCGGCCTTTCGCGCTGCCGCCGCCGGGGCATCGCCGGCGACGCGCAGCAACAGACGGGAGATGGCGATCGGATTGACCGGCTGCAAGCCGTTGGCGACGAAAGGCGTGTCGGCCACGGCGCCCAACGGCGCGCCGGCGGCCTCCATCGCCGCCAGCACCGCCCCCAATCGGCGGGCAAGGTCGAGCCGGGTGAAAATCAGGTTGCGCGGCTTGAGCCTTGCGTAGGCGGCGGCGTGATCCGCCGCCTCGGCCGGATCGCCGCCGGCCGACAGCACCAGCATCGGTTCGGCCCGCACCGCGGCGGCGCGCCGGCGCAGCTCCTCGATCTCGGCCGGATCGTAGGGGTTGGCGCCCTGGGTATCGATCAGCGTCACTGTGCCCGGCTTGGCCTCGGCGACGAGGCGGGTCAGGGCATCGACGTCGGGGGCGGCGCGCGGCTCGTGGCGCAGGATGCGGACGAAGGCGGCGAACTGCTCGATGCCGCCGGCGCGCGCGGTGTCGCAGGAGATGGCGTTGAGCGCGCGTCCCGCCAGCACCGCCTGGGCCGCGATCTTGGCGGCGGTGACGGTCTTGCCGGCGCCGGGCGGGCCGTAAAGCAGGATCGGCCGCTCGGGCACCGCGGGCAGCGGCACGAACTTGAAGGCCATGTCGAGCGCGCCGGCCAGCGCCATCGCCGGATCGCGGGTCTGCAGGCCCTGCGCGGTCTTGTGCAGGCGCTTGGCCAGCGCCGCCGGCACGCCGTGGAAGGCAAGCGCCCGGGCGACGGCGTCGGCGGCGGCTTCGGGCGGCGGCGCCGGCTGGGCGCGCTCGCCCTTGACCTCGGCCAGCGCTTCCTCGATCGCCGCCTCGATCAGCGCCTCCTCGATGGCGGCGGTGATCTGCACGCCCTGGCCGCGCTTGAGCTGGGTGGTCGAGACGATGATGGCGTCCGGTCCCAACGCCTTTTTCACCTGGGCCATGGCCTCGGCCATGCTGGGCGCGGTGAAGGTCTTGAGCCGCATTGCCCGCCGCCCGCGCTAGATCTGGCCCAAGGTGCGGATCTTGGCCCGCGGGTGGATCTCGTTCTGCGACAGCACCACGGTCGTGGGCCGGAAGCGCTCGACGATCGAGCGCACATAGGGCCGCACCGCCGGGCTGGTCAGCAGGACCGGCACCTCGCCTTCCTGCGCCAGCCGCTCGAAGGTCTGACGGACGCGGCCGATGAAGTCCTGCAGCCGCGAGGGCGCCATCGCCAGCTGCCGCTCGTCGCCCTGGCCGACCAGGGCCTCGGCGAAGGCCTGCTCCCAGTCCGGCGACAGCGCCACGATCGGGATGTAGCCGCGCGGCCCGGTGTGCATGTTCGAGATCAGCCGCGACAGCCGTGCCCGCACATGCTCGGTGATCTGCATGATGTTCTTGGTGTAGCCGACCGCCTCGGCGATGCCTTCCAGCACCGAGGCCAGATCGCGGATCGAGACCCGCTCGGCCAGCAGGTTCTGCAGCACGCGCTGGATGCCCGACAGCGTGATCTGGCTGGGCACCATGTCGGCCACCAGCTTCTGCTGGGCCTTGGGCAGCTCGTCCAGCAGCTTCTGGGTCTCGGCGTAGGACAGCAGGTCCGACATGTGCTCCTTGACCGTCTCGGTCAAGTGGGTGGTGATGACCGTGGCCGGATCGACCACGGTATAGCCGCGGAAGCTGGCTTCCTCGCGATAGGTCTCCTCGACCCACATCGCCGGCAGACCGAAAGTCGGCTCGACCGTCTCCTCGCCCGGCAGCGTGATCGGCTCGCCGCGCGGGTCCAGCACCAGCCAGCGTCCCGGCCGCACGTCGCCGCGGCCGACCTCGGCCTCCTTGATGCGGACGACGTAGGTATTGGCCGGCAGCTGCATGTTGTCGAGGATGCGCACCGAGGGCATGACGAAGCCCTGCTCGGACGCCAATTGCCGGCGCAGCGCCTTGATCTGGTCGGTCAGGCGATAGCTGCGGGTGTCGTTGATCAGCGGCAACAGGCCATAACCCAGTTCGATGCGGACATCGTCCATCGCCAACGCGGTCGAGATCGGCTCTTCGACCGCGGGCGCGGTCGGCGCCGCCCCGGGCGCGCCCGGCGTCGGCATCGCCATGGCCTCGACTTCCCTGGCCTTCTCGCGCCGGTACACGTTCCAGGCCAGGCCGCCGGTCGCCGCCGCCATCAGAAAGAACGGGATCAGCGGAATGCCCGGCAGCATCGCCATCGCCACCATCAGGAACGAGCTCAGGCCCAGCGCCTGCGGGTAGTTCGAGAGCTGGCGGAACATCGCCTTGTCGGCCGAACCCTCGACGCCGGCCTTGGTCACCAACAAGCCGGCGGCGATCGACACCACCAGCGCCGGGATCTGGGTCACCAGGCCGTCGCCCACGGTCAGCAAAGTGTAGGTGTTGGCGGCCTGGGCGAAGGTCAGGCCCTTCTGGGCGATGCCGATGATCATGCCGCCGATGATGTTGATGAAGGTGATCAAGAGACCGGCGACGGCGTCGCCGCGCACGAACTTGGAGGCGCCGTCCATGGCGCCGAAGAAGGTGTTCTGGTCCTCGAGTTCCTTGCGGCGGGAGCGCGCCGTCGCCTCGTCGATCAGCCCGGCCGAAAGATCGGCGTCGATCGCCATCTGCTTGCCGGGCATGGCGTCCAGGGTAGGGTGAAGCGCGCCGCGACCTCGGCGATGCGGCCCGAGCCCTTGGTGATGACCACGAAATTGACGATCACCAGGATGGCGAACACGATCACGCCGATGATGAAGTTGCCGCCCATGACGAACTTGCCGAAGGCCTCGATGACGTGGCCGGCGGCGGCGGAGCCGGTATGGCCCTCGGCCAAGATCAGCCGGGTCGAGGCCAAATTGAGCGACAGCCGCAGCATGGTGGCGATCAGAAGGATGGTCGGGAAGGACGACATCTGCAGCGGCTTGTCGATGAACAGCGAGGTCATCAGGATCATGACCGAGAAGGCGAGCGACAGCGCCAGCGACATGTCCAACAGCCAGGTCGGCATCGGCAGGATGAGAATGACGATGATGCCGACGATGCCGAGGGCGAGCGCCACGTCGCCGAAACGCGACAGGCCCATGAGTTGGCCCAGCATCGCCTGGGCCTGGGCGCGAACGTCG
>Ga0194120_10004390_pt1 | contig 21836 bp, 22 predicted proteins | sample TA2MahCa65mmetaG_FD_148642 | JGI IMG/M metagenome (GOLD analysis project Ga0194120, IMG submission 148642) | Freshwater microbial communities from Lake Tanganyika, Tanzania - TA2015019 Mahale Deep Cast 65m | ecosystem: Environmental > Aquatic > Freshwater > Lake | place: Tanzania: Lake... | reverse complement strand
CGCCCGCTGCTCCTTGCGCACGAAGCAGTCGTCGAACCTCCGCAGCAACCCCTCCAACTCCGGCACCAGAGATACCAGCGAAGCGGCTTCCATGCCGACGCTCCTTCAACCCCACCCGCCCCAAGACTCCATCGTCCGCATGGCTCCAACTTCTTGAGCAAATCTGGCGTTGTGGTGCTGAGGCGTGACCGGCCTCCGGCCGGTGTTGGTGGTGGGGGCCCAGTGCACACCGGCCTGAGGGCGGTGCCGCTGGCGGTCAGGCGAGCCAACGCCCGCCGTCGACGCGCACGACCTCGCCGGTGACGTAGGCGGCCTCCAAGGCGAGCCAGCGGACGGCGTTGGCGGCGTCGGCGGGGGTGCCGGCGCGGGCCAGCGGGACGCGGGACAGGCAGGCCCGGCGGGAGGCCTCGTCGGACTCGTGCCCGGACTCGGGCCACGCGACCACGCCCGGCGCCACCGCGTTCACGCGGACCGCGGGGGCCAGGTCGCGGGCCAGCGAGCGGACCATCTCGACGAGGGCGGCCTTGCTCATGGCGTAGGCGGCGAAGTCGCGCCGGGGCCGACCCAGCGCGTGCACGTCGGCCAAGGCGACGATCGAGCCGCCCGCGGGCAGCGGCGAGCGGGCCAGGAGCGGCGCCAGCCGACGCGAGAGCAGGAGCGGGGCGAGGGCGTTGACGCGGAAGTGGTCGAGGGCCTGCTCGGCGGTGAGCGTCGCCGGCGGCGAGGGGGAGTAGGCCGAGGCGTTGTGAACCAGGACGTCCAGGCGCTGGAGGTCGGCGGCAAGCTCCTCCGCGCGGCGTTCGACCCGCGCCGTGTCCGCCAGGTCCAGGCGTTCGAGGCGGATGTCGGCGCCGCCCGCCCTCAAACCCCCGGCCAGGGCTTCCGCCTCGGCGCCGCTCTCCCTGTAGGTGATGACCAGGTCGCACCCGGCGCGGGCCAGTTCGCGGGCGATGGCGGCTCCGACGCGGCGGGCGCCGGCGGTGACCATCGCGACGGGCCGCGCGCTCACCGGGGCCCCCCGTCGGGCTCGCGCAGGCCCTCGTCGTCGGTGGGGGGGACTTCGAGCCGGCGACCGGACTCGGCCCAGGCGTCGGTGTAGCGGGTGCGGTGCCCGCGCCCGGCCTGGTCGCGGAGGCGCCTCCCGCGGCGCAGGACGGCGAGCAGCCAGACGCACAGGACCGCCACCACGCCCATCGACACCAGCAGGAGCGCCAGCCCGAGGCTTTGGCCGGCGGCCTTCCTGGGCGTGGGGGGCGGGGCGGATTGCACGGCGACGGCGAAGTGCACGGGGGACTGTATCGGAGCGCTGCGAGGACGGGAATCGGGGCGGGCGGGCCTATACTCGACGCCCCCGGGCGGGGCGGGCACGACCCATGCACTTCGACTCCCACCAGACCGTGATTGACGACCTCGAGGCGCGGATCACAACCATCCGCGACTCTCTTTAACTACGCGGGCAAGCGGGAGCAGCTCAAGGCGCTCGAAGGGCGGCTGTCGGCCGAGGGCTTCTGGGACAACCAGGCCCAGGCGCGCAAGGTGGTGGGCGAGGTCAAGACGCTCAAGGCGCAGATCGAACCGCTCGCGGCCCTGATGGCCGAGTTCGAGGACGCCAAGGTGGCGTACGAGATGGCCCGCGAGGCGGGGGACAAGGACCTGCTCGCCGAGGCCGACGGGAGCCTCTTCCACCTGCGCGGCAGGATGGAGAAGGTGGAGCTGCAGTCGCTGCTCTCCGGGCGGCACGACCATCGCAACTGCTTCCTGACGATCGCGTCGGGCGTGGGGGGCACGGAGGCCAACGACTGGACGGAGATGCTCTTCCGCATGTACCTGTTCTATTGCGAGAAGATGGGGTGGGAGCTGGAGGAGATCGACAGGAGCTTCGGCGCCGAGGCGGGGCTGGATTACGTGGTGCTGCACGTCAAGGGGCCGTACGCCTTCGGGTACCTGTCGTGCGAGCGGGGGACGCACCGGCTGGCGCGGGTCTCGCCGTTCAACGCGCAGGCCAAGAGGCAGACGAGCTTCGCGACGGTGGAGGTGACGCCCGAGATCGAGGAGACGGAGGTCGAGATCCCCGAGAAGGACATCGAGGTGATCGCGTTCGTGCGGGCGTCCGGGCCCGGCGGGCAGAACGTGAACAAGGTGGCCAGCGCCATCCGCGTGGTGCACAAGCCCACGGGCTTCCAGGTGGTCGCGAGCACCTACCGCGACCAGGGGCAGAACAAGCGCCAGGCGCTCTCGATCCTCCAGGCCCGGCTCCAGCAGATGGAGGACGAGCGCCGCGAGGCCGAGATCAACGCCGCGACGGGCGGGGCCGTGGAACGCGGCTGGGGCACCCAGATCCGCTCCTACGTCTTCTACGACAACCGCGTCAAGGACCACCGCACCGGGCACGAGCGCAGCGACTACGAAACGGTGCTCCGCGGCGACATCCAGGGCTTCATCGACGCCGAGTTGAAGCGTCGGCGCTCGGAGCGGGAGAGGGTCAAGTCCTGACGCGGGTGGGGGTGGGGCGTGGTGAAACTCAAGCCCGAGTGGGGGAACCTGGTCATGGGGCTGGCGATCGTCGCGGCCCTGTGGTTCCTGATGGGGCTGCACGTCTACCTGGCGATCGCGCTCACGGTCGTGACGGCGGCGTCGGCGCTGGTGGGGGGCGTGGCGGGGAGCGTGATCTGGGGCATCGGGCTCATCGGGATCGCCGGACTGGCCTGGCTGCACTTTGGCGCCCAGCGCCTGGCGATCGTGCTCGCCATCATCGGCGTGATCTACCTGGCCCTGTCGGCGGCAAGGAAGCAGGGCTGAGCGACGGTCGACCAGGGGTCTTTCGCTCTGTTGAACCCCCCCAACCCCACGTCGATTCTGAGCGAATCTGCGAGCGAGGGCCCGGGTCGTCAGGCTCCGGCGGCCCGGGTGGGACAGGCGCCCCGCCGGTCCTCGGCCGCCGTGCCGCGACTCTTCGGCTCCGCGATCAGTCGTGCGCCTCCGCCGGGCACGGCTGTGCCCCCGGCGGCACAGTCGTGGACCGGCATTCACGATACGAATGTCAACTATTCTCGAGCGGTCGTCTCCGCGGCCCGGCGGCATGACCGATCGCGGGAACCACGTGTTGCCGATGCGGTCGCTCGAGGGTACCTTGGGGCATGGACTTCTCCAAGGCGCTGATCGCGATCGACGGCAGCCCGCACAGCGAGCACGCGCTCGAGGTGGGGCTGGCGTTGGCGCGCAAGCTCGGCGCGGAGGTGGGGCTGGTGACCGTGGTCGACCCGGCCCCCGCCGTGACGCTCGAGGCCGGGGCCCCCAGCGTCGACATCCTGACCATGCTGCGCCAGGAGGCGGTGCAGTGCCTGGAGAAGGCCAGGGCCGCCGCGGCGGGCCTGAGGGTCTCGACGCACCAGCGCGAGGGCGCTCCCGCGCCGGAGATCCTGCACGCCGCCACGCAGTGGGGGGCCTCGATCATCGTGGTCGGGAGCCACGGCCGGACCGGGCTCAGCCGACTGTTCATGGGCTCGACGGCGGAGAACGTCGCGCGTCACGCCGACGTGCCCGTGCTCGTGACCCGCCTGGCGGGCGCCAAGGGCTGAGAGGCCTTCGGCCCCGCGCCGGTCAGCGGCTGGACCCCCAGGATCCAGCCCTCGGCGGCGGCATCCGGGTCGTCGGGGGCGGAGAGCAGCGTCGCCTGGTCGTCGGCGTCGAGCACTTCGTCGCGGGCCGCGGCGACCTGTCGGGCGTCCTTGATCTCGAAGGGCTGGCGGGCGTGCTCGCCCAGGCTGGGCCAGATCTCCGCGAACACCACCGCGTCGGCGGGGATGGAGCCCGTCTCGAAGGGCCAGAGGAGCGCCCGGGCCGCGAGGCGACGGTCCGCCAGCATCCGGTGCACGCACGCGAGCCCCAGGAGCGTCTGCGACCCCACGCTGCCCACGCCCGCGAGCTTGAACGCCGACTGCGGCGGCAGGCCCCACGATCGCAGCAGGCGCTCGACGGCGCGGTACTCGCCCAGGCGACACGATCGCGGCTTGGTGGGCGTCAGGTCGGCGAGCACGCGCCCGCGCGGGTGCCCCCAGAAGGGGGCCTGCCCGGGGCCGTGCGCGCGCTCGAGGCGCCGGTTGAGTTCGGCCGCGGCTTCGAAGCGCGTGTTCGCGCCGTCGGGCCCGTCCTCGATCAGCTCGGCGAGCAGTCGGCAGAGCCGGCGCCCGACGGGGAGGCCTGCCTCGCGCGGATACCCGAAGGGGAAGTCCATGCCCACGAGCACGCGACCCGGGCACGACGCGGCCAGGTCGACGATCCGTTCCTGCGCCTCCAGGCGGGTGCGGAGATACTCCGGTTGGCATCGCTGGGCGCGATCTCCGCACGCCAGCCAGCAGCGATCGGGCGACGGGCGGGTCGGGCCCACGGCCGAGGACGCGGACCAGTCCACCATGACGACGCGGTCGAACATCGCCGGGACGGTACGGCGGGGCGCGGGCCTCAGCCCTCGCGGACGCCGGTGAAGACGGGCACGGCGGGCCCGGTCATGAGCACCCGTCCCGATCGCGGGTCCCACTCGACCTCGAGCGGGCCGCCCGGGAGTTCGACCGTGGCTCGGCGCTCGAGCCTGTGCGTCAGCACGCCGGCGACGAGCGTCGCGCAGGCGCCGGTGCCGCAGGCCCGCGTGAGGCCCGCGCCCCGCTCCCACGTGCGGAGGCGGGCCCGATCGGACGAGAGGACCTGCGCGACCTGGACGTTGACCCGGCGAGGGAAGCGGGGGTGATGCTCGACCATCGGGCCCACGCGGGCCAGGTCGACCGCGTCGGCGTCGTCGACGAAGAACACGACGTGCGGGTTTCCCATCGAGACGCAGGTCATGCGGGCCCCCGGCGCGATCGCTCCGACCGGCTCGGCGTCGATCACGCGGGGCGTTTCGGCCAGGACCGGGATGGCGTCGGCGTCGAGCGCGGGCGGGCCCATGTCCACGGTCGCCAGGAACGGGCCGGAGGTCGAGCAGCGCACGTCGGTCGGGCCGCGGGGGGTGTGCAGGCGGACACGCGTGGGGTCGGCCCCGTGGTGCTCGACGAGGTGGCGAGCCACGCACCGCAGCCCGTTGCCGCACACCCCGCCGTCGGACCCGTCGGCGTTGATGACGGCGACGCGCGCGTCGGCGTCCGGCGTGGCCGCCACGACGAGCAGCCCGTCGGCGCCCACGCCCGCGTGCCGATCGCACCAGGACGGGGCCAGCCCGGGCCAGTCGAGGTCCAGGAGCGCGGGGGTCCGGATCGCGTCGAGGAGGACCAGGTCGTTCCCCAGCCCGTGGTACTTGGAGAAGGGGACGGGGTTCACGCCCCCTCCACGAGGTCGCAGTACGAGCGGGCGACGGGCTCGCCCAGCGCGGGGGCGAAGGCCTCGCGGAGGCGGGCGAGCGCGGCCCGGCAGGCCCGCTCGTCGTGCCCGCCCCCCACCTGGGCCTCGAACTCCAGGAACGTGCCCAGCCCCTCGACCTCGTCGAGGTGGATCCGCACGTTCTCGATCAGGAACAACTCGCGCGCCTTGCGGACGATGGCCCGGACCGGGATCTCGCTCCGCCCGAAGCGCTCGAGGAACTCGCCCTCGGCGAAGACCGCGAAGTCGCTGGGACGGGCCGCGGCGGAGTCGGGACGCTCGTAGCGGATGTACTCGACCGCCTCGCCCGGGCACTCGCGCTTCTTGAGCCGCCCGGCGGGCACGCTGTAGTACGTGTCGGTCTGCTCGAAGCGACCCACGCGGACCGCTCCGAGCGCGGCGCAGATGCCCCGCGCCAGCGGCAGGTCCCTCAACTCGGCCTTGAACTCGATGTTGCGCATGGGGGTCAGGGGGGCGCCGCGCCCATTCTCTTGAGCTCCTTGAGCAGCCGGGGCTCGTCCCAAGCCTCGATCCCCAGCTCGCGGGCCTTGTCGAGTTTGGACCCGGGCGAGGCGCCAACCACCAGCAGCGTCGTCTTGCCCGAGACGGAGTCGGTCACCTTGGCGCCGAGGAGCTCGAGCACGCCCTTGAGGTCGTCGCGCTCGAAGTGTTCGAGCGTGCCGGTGATGACGACCGTCCGCCCGGCCATCGGCCCTTCGCCGCCCCGCGCCGAGGGGGGCCGGTAGTCGTGGCTCGACAGGTCGACGCCCAGGGCCGCCAGGTCGCGGAAGGTCTTGCGGGCCTGGGGTGAGTGGAGGTAGGCGTAGACCGCGGGGGCGGTGTCGAGCCCGAGCCCGGTCTCCTCGCGCGCGCCGGTCTTCTCGGGCAGACCCCAAGCGCGGGCCTCGGCGTCGTTGAGCGTCTTGGGGCGCAGCCGCGGCTCCGGGGCGGCGAGCAGGTCGTCCAGGTCCTTGAACTGGCGGGCCAGGGCCCTGGCGGTGGCGTCGCCCACGTGCCGGATGCCCATGCCCGCCAGCACCCGCGCCAGCCCGCGCGACTTGGCCCGCTCGATCCCCTCGAGCAGGTTGTCCACCTTCTTCTCGCCCATGCGCTCCAGCGCGAGCAGCCGGTCGCGGTGCTCGCGCAGGCGGAAGACGTCGGCGAAGGCGTCGAGCGGGATCGCCCCGGCCGCCCGGATCTGGTCCACCGTCTTCTCGCCCAGGCCCTCGATGTCCATCTGCTTGCGTCCGGCGAACCAGATCAGCTTCTCGCGGACCTGGGCCGGGCACTCCGGGTTCACGCAGCGGCGGGCGGTCTCGAGCGCCGGATCGCCCGCGGCCTCGGGGGGCTCGACCTCGACGGGGCCGGAGCACACGGGGCAGCGGTCCGGGGGCTCGATGGGCCGCGCGCCGCGGGAGCGTTCGGACAGGAGGACCCCCACGACCTGCGGGATGACCTCGCCCGCCTTCTCGACGTACACCGTGTCGCCCACGCGGATGTCGGTGCGCTCGCCGGAGCCGTCGAGGCCGCGGCCCGTGTCGGCCACGGCGTCGCGCACGCGCCCGTAGTTGTGCAGCGTCGCGTGCCGCACGGTGGTGCCGGCCAGGACCACCGGCTCCATGGCCGCCCGGGGCGTGATCTTGCCGGTCTTGCCCACCTGGTGATCGACGCGGAGCAGCCGCGTCACCGAGCGCTGGGCGGCGTACTTGTACGCCACGATCCAGCGCGGGCTCTTGGCCGTCACCCCCAGGCGACGCTGCTGATCGAAGCGGTCGAGGCGCACCACCACGCCGTCGACCGCGTAGTCGAGCGAGGCCCGCGCGCCCTCGAAGTCGGCGATGAACGCGAGGGTTTCGTCGATGGACCCGAACCGGGCCGCGTGCGGGCTGACCGGCACGCCCAGGGCCCGGAGCTTCTCCAGGTAGTCCCAGTGAGACTCGGCGAAGCCGTCGCTCACCTCGCCCCGCCCCCAGGCGCTGAACGCCAGGCGACGCGGGGCGATGAGGGCCGGGTCGAGCTGCTTGAGCGTGCCCGCCGCGGCGTTGCGGGGGTTCATGAACAGGTCCTCGCCCTCGCGCTCGCGCCGGGCGTTGACGCGGGCGAACTCCTTGAGCGGGAAGTACACCTCGCCGCGGACTTCGAGGACGCGGGGCGGCCCGGGCGTGCGCCGGGCGCCGCCCGGTTCGAGCACGAGCGGGATGGCGCGGATGGCGCGGGCGGCGTGGGTGACGTCGTCGCCCCTGGCGCCGTCGCCCCGGGTGACGGCCCGGGCCAGCCGCCCCTGCTCGTACCGCAGCGTGAGCGCCACACCGTCGATCTTGGGGTCGCAGACGAAGGCCACCTCGCCCCGCTCGAACAGCCCGTCGCCGCCCAGCCCGCGCGAGCACCGCTCGGCCCAGTCGCGGAGGCCCTGGGCGTCGTAGGTGTTGTCGATGGAGAGCATGGGGACGGCGTGGGCGACCGTCCTGAACCCCTCGATGGGCTCGCCGCCGACGCGCTGCGTCGGGCTGTCGGGATCGGCCAGCTCGGGGTGGGCGGCCTCGAGCTCGCCCAACTCCTGGAGCAGGCGGTCGTACTCGGCGTCCGACATGATGGGCTCGGTGTCGACGTAGTAGGCCCGGTTGGCCCTGTGCAGCAGGGCGCGGAGGCGGGCGGCGCGATCGGCGGGCGACGGGGGCATGCTCGTGCCGGATGGTACTTCGGGACGGACCGCGGCGGGCCGGGCCTGTACCATGACCGCATGACCGCCCGCCCCATCGACGGCAACGCGCTGGCGCAGCAGATCCGCACGCAGATCGCCCGGCGCGCCGAGGCGGTGCGGGGACGGGGCGGGTGCGTGCGCCTCGACGCCGTGCTCGTCGACTCGGGCGACAGCGCCGCCCGCGTCTACGCCGACAACCAGGCCCGCACGTGCGGGAAACTGGGCATCGAGTACCGCCTGCACCCGCTGCACGCGCGGGCCACCTTCGACGACATCGCCGGGCGCGTGCTGCTGCTCAACACCCAGGACGAGGCCACGGCGGTCATGGTCCACCTGCCCCTCCCCGAGGGCGTCGACCCCTACCGCGTCCAGAGCCTCATCGCGCCGGAGAAGGACGTCGAGGGCGTCAACCCCGCCAACATCGGCAACATCGTCTATGGGCGGTCCAGCCTCGCCCCCTGCACCGCCCTGGCCACGCTCAAGATGATCGAGAGCACCGGGATCGGGCTGCGCGGCAAGCGGGCCGTCGTCGTCGGCGCCGGCGACGTCGTCGGCAAGCCCATCGCCGTCCTCCTCATGCGCCACGAGGCCACCGTCGTCTCCTGCAACAAGTTCACGGGGGAGCAGCCGGGAGGGCTCGGGGCCCTGACCCGGACGGCGGACGTGCTCGTGGCGGCGGCGGGCGTGCCCGGGCTGGTCACTGCGGGCATGGTCAAGCCCGGGGCCGTCGTCGTAGACGTCGGCGTCAACCGCGTCAAGGGGCCCGACGGCAAGACCCGCACCGTGGGCGACGTGGCCTTCGCGGAGGTCAACGAGGTTGCCGGGTGGCTCAGCCCGGTCCCCGGCGGCGTCGGTCCCATGACCGTCGCCACGCTGCTCCTCAACGTCGTCGAGGCGGCCGAGCGGGCGGGCATGCGGGTCGGATGACGCGATGTTCGGTGGCGGTACGGTAGCCTGCGGGGATCCCTTGATCACTCCGCGGGGGCAGGGGTGCCGACGGTTCGTCGTTGACTCGGGTGTCCGAGTTCGATTGAATCCCCGGTAGGCGGTGCGGCGTTGCCCGCGCCACGCAAATGGCGGCCGGCGCCAGGAAGGCCCAGATGAATCAGTCGGTCCTCACCCTCGGTCTGTTCCAGAACATCGGACCGTGGGAGGTCATCATCATCGCGGTGGTGGCGTTGCTGCTCTTCGGGCGGCGCCTGCCCGAGGTCGGGCGGAGCCTGGGCAAGGGTATCGTGGAGTTCAAGAAGGGCCTGAAGGACGTGCAGGAGACGGTCGAGCGCGAGGGAGACAAGCCGTCGGGCAACACCTATTCGTACCGCCCGCCCCTGGGCACCGAGTCCCGGACGCAGGCCCCCGTCGAGACCCCGGCCCAGCCCTCGCAGCCCTCGCAGTCCTGACGGCGGACGAACGCGAGCCCGCGCCGCGGGCGGACCGATAGAGCACGCGTGTGCGGGATCTTCGGCATTGTGACGCTGCGATCGGGCGGATTGAGCGAGCCCGACGAGATGGCGTGCCGGCTCCGCGACCTCATGGCCCATCGCGGGCCGGACGGTGCGGGGCTGTGGCGCGACGGCTCGGCCCTGCTGGCGCACCGACGACTGGCCGTGCTCGACCCCAGCGACGCGGGCGCCCAGCCCATGTCGAGCGCCGACGGGCGCTGGGTGGTGGTCTACAGCGGTGAGTTGTACAACGACGCCTCCCTGCGCCGCGAGTTGGCACGCCGGGGCGCCTTGTTCCGCACCTCCTGCGACACCGAGACGCTGGTCGAGGCCCTGTCGGCGTGGGGCGAATCGGCGGTCGACCGCCTCCGCGGCATGTACGCCTTCGGGGCCTACGACCGCGCCGAGCACCGCCTCCTCCTCGCGCGCGACCCGCTGGGCATCAAGCCCCTCTACTGGTGGCGTGGCAGCAGCGCCGGCGCTCCCGTCGTCATCTTCGCCAGCGAGGTCCGCCCGATCGTCGAGCACCCCGCCGTCGAGCGCCGCCCCGACCTCGCCGTCGTCGGGTCCTACCTCACGACCATCCGCACGACGCTGGGCGAGCGCACGCTCTTCGAGGGCGTGCGCACGCTCACGCCCGGGCAGCGCCTGGTGGTGGACCTCTCCGGGGATCGGCTCGCGGTGCGCGCCTCGGACTGGTGGGCGGGCCGCGCGGCGTGGGCGGCGCCGCCTGACGCGGCCGAGGCCGTCGCCCGCGCCGTCGAGGACTCGGTCTCGATCCACCTGCGCTCGGACGTGCCGCTGTGCGCCCTCCTCTCGGGGGGGCTGGACAGCACGATCATCGCCCGCGAGGCGATGGGCCGGGCCGGGTCGCTGCGGACCTTCTGCGCGGGGACGCCTGGCGGCGTAGGCGAGGACCTGGTGCACGCCGAGGTCGCCGCCATGGCCCTGGGCACCCGGCACGCCAGCGTCGTGGTCGACCGCGAGTCGTTCCACGCGGGATGGGGCGGGCTGGTCGAGCGCTACGGGCTGCCGCTGAGCACGCCCAACGAGGTCGCGATCCACGCGGTGGCGGGGGCGATCCGCGAGGCCGGGTGCGTCGTGACCCTCTCGGGCGAAGGGGCCGACGAGCTGTTCGCCGGCTACGAGGGGCCCGTGCGGGCGGCGATCGAGTTCGAGGCCCGCGAGAAGGGCGAAGAGCGCGGGTGGGCGGAGCGGGCGGCCCGGTTCCAGGTCGAATCCAACGCCTGGGTCCCGCCGGCCCTCAAGGAGCGGGTGCTGAACCCCGTCGCCGCCGCCGCCGCCGAGGGCGATTCGCTCCTCTTCGAGCACTACCGAGCGGAGTTCGAGGCGTTGTCGGGCGGGCGGGAGAACCGCGTGCAGGCGCACCTGGCGTTCCATCGGCGCGTCAACCTGGCCGGCCTGCTCCTGCGGCTGGACCAGGCGACCATGGCGGCCAGCGTCGAGGGGCGCACGCCGCTGGCGGACCAGGACCTCTGCCTGCTCGCCGAGTCGTTGCCGCTGGGCGAGAAGTTCCGCGCCGCGGGCGAGGGGTTTGAGACCAAGTCGGCGTTGCGGCGGGCATTCGCGTCGCGGCTGTCGCCCGCCGTTGTCACTCGGCCCAAGGCGAGTTTCCCGCTCCCGTTCCAGGGCTGGCTGGGCGATGCCGCGGGCGCCATCGCCCAGTCCGGCTGGGCCCGCGACCTGTTCACCCCCGGGCTGCTGGGCGCCATCCAATCCGACGCGGGGCGCGTCTGGCAACTGGCATGGCCCGTGCTGAACCTGGCGCGCTGGGGTCGGCGGTGGTGGGGGTGAGCGTGGGCACGCCGTCCTCGCCCGCGTTGACTGGTCTGGGCCGGATCGGGCCGGGCACCTCGCCCGTTGGAGCATGGACCCATGAGAGCACGGACCCTCGTCATCGTCGTCGTCGCCGCCGCCCTGATGTCGGTGGCCGTCACCCTGGTCCTGAAGGCGCTGGGCGTCGACAACCCGGGCGTCGTCGGCGGGGCGGTGGGGGGCGCGGTCGGGGCCTCGATCGGGTACATGGCGGTGTCTCGCTCGGGCAGGAAGCCCTGAGCCCAACCCCGCGGTGGAGGCGATGATCAAGTACGTCCTGCTCTTCGTCGGCTCGGGTCTGGGCGGCGTGCTGCGGTTCTGGCTCGGCGGCGCCGCGCAGGCGTGGTGGGGGCGGTCGTTCCCGGTCGGCACGCTCGCCGTCAACCTCAGCGGGTGCCTGGCGATCGGGGCCCTCTCGGCGGTGCTGAGCCGCCCCGGCCCGTTCCGCGACGAGTACCGGATCTTCCTGCTGGCGGGCGTGCTCGGGGGGTACACCACCTTCTCGGCCTTCGGGCGCGAGACGCTGGCGCTCGTGCAATCCGGGCACTGGGGGCGGGCCGGGCTGTACATCGTCCTGAGCAACGCCGGGGCGCTGGGCGCCGCGTGGCTGGGCTCGCTGGCGGCCGGTCGGGCCACGCCCGCGCCGTAGACACTACATGCCTGCCCAGGTCGGGACCAGCGCCACGGTGCAGCGCCCGTTGCCCATGCGGTCGGCGATGGGGAAGGCGAAGGTGCCCGGGAACCCCACGCGCACGCCCCGCGACAGGGCCCGCGAGATCGCCAGTTCGACATCGTGCCGAGCCGTGCGCTCGTCGGCGGTGAAGAGCACGAGGAGCAGGCCGGCGGGCCCGATGGCGGAGTCGGCGGCGAGCTTGCGCAGGTCGCCCGCGAGCGCGCCCGTCAGCTCCGAGGCGTAGGCCCCGTTGGGCCCCGGCACGCCCAGCACGCACGCGAACTGCCCCACGGCCTTGACCTCGAGCCACAGGCACGCCGCCGGCTCGACCAGCGCCGCCGGTCGCGGCGCGGGAGCAAAGAGCGTGCCCCGGGCGTCCTCCCGCAGGCGATCCTCGTGGGCGGGGTCGCAGGGGCGCTGCCCGGGCTCGGGCGTGAGCACCAGGTCGCAGCGGGGCCGCTCGCTGCGGAAGGCTCGACGCCTCGGCTCGGTCGGGTACGCCACCTCCCGGTGCACGCCGAACCCCTCGCGCTCGAACGCCGACGCCAGCAACGGGTGCAGTTCGAGCTCGTCGCGGGCGTCGAGGCCCTCGACGCCCTGTTCGGCGTCCAGGGCCCGCGCCCGCGCCTCCAGCCCCTCGCCCGCGACCCTCGCCAGGTGGTGCAGGTTCCACATCGTCACGAGGCCACCGCTTCGACGTGGGCGCCCAGCTCCGCCGCGACCTTGACGATCATCTCGTGGGCGGAGCCCATGGCGGCGGCGCGGCTCCGCTTCACCGCCCGAGGGAACGCCAGCAGCGCCAGCAGCGCCAGCGGCAGGTACCACCAGTAGACGTGCTCGCTCACCCAGCCCCACGACGCCGGCAGAAGCTGGTCCACAAAGTGCACGCCCGGCCAGACGGAGACGACGAGCAGGGCGGCGAAGATCGCGGGCATCCTGGGCAGCATCCGCACGCGGAACGTGAGGCGCGTGCCGCCCGGGCTGGGCGTGCCGGAGGCGATCAGCTCGTGGTCGAAGGGCGACGCGAACGCGGCGCAGCGGAACAGCGGGCCCGTGCCGCCCCGCGCAAACCCCGCCAGGCGCCCGCGCTTCGACGCCGTCTCGAGCCGATCGACGATCGCGCCCGGGGGCAGCGCCGCCACCAGGGTCGGGAGCGGGGCGTGGTCGTCGTGCGGTCGGCGCGGCATCGCTCAGACTCTACTCGCCCGGCACGCGCGACGCCGTCGGCGTGAAGCGGTGGAACAGGACCGTCCGGTCGCGGGGGCGGTCGATGCCGACGCGGCGGGCCATGGCGAGGGCCCGCAACCGCGCGCGGCGCCCGCCGACTACCCTTCAGGCGTGACCAGCGCGGAGCGATTCCCGACCCAGGACCTGGAGGCGCGTGACGGGCCCGTCACGCTCAAGACGGTCCGGCGCTGGGCCCAGCAGGGGCGTCCGTTCGCGTGCCTGACCTGCTACGACGCGACCACGGCCCGCTGGCTGGAGCGGGCCGGCATCCCGATCCTGCTCGTGGGCGACACCGCCGCCGAGATCGTGCTCGGGTACGAGCGCACGATCGACATGCCGCTGGAGGTGCTGCTGGCGCTGACCGCGGCGGTCAAGCGGGGCGCGCCCCGCACGCTGGTCATGGGCGACATGCCCTTCCTCTCGTACCAGGTGGACGACGCGGAGGCGATCCGCAACGCCGGCCGATTCATGACCGAGGGCAAGGCCGACATCGTGAAGATCGAGGCCGACGCGAGTTTCGCGCCGTTGGTCGAGAAGATGTCGCGGGCGGGCATCGCGGTCTGCGGGCACGTGGGCAGCCGGCCGCAGCGTGCGGCCCTGACGGGCGGGTACGGCGGGGCGGGGCGGACCGAGGCGGAGGCCGCCCAGATCGTCGCCGACGCCGTCGCCCTCGAGCGGGCCGGCTGCGTCTTGCTCCTGGCCGAGGCCGTTCCCGAGAGCGTGACGGCCCTGATCCTGGAATCGACCGCGGCCCCGCTTATCGGGATCGGGGCGGGCCCGGCCTGCCACGGGCAGGTGCTGGTGCTCCACGACCTGGTCGGGTTCACGGACCGTCCCCCCCTCTTTGCGGACAAGGTGGCCGATCTGGGCCCGGCGCTGCAACAGGCGGCGGCCTCGTGGGCGCAGATGGTGCTGGAGAGGCGGGTCGGGGGGCGCCGATACTCGCGGGACGTCCCGTCCCGGGCCGCGACCCCCGCCGCCCCGCCCGCGGAGCCCGCCGGGAACTGAGCCATGCGTCGATTCGTCAGCTTCGGTCCCGCGCTGCTCACGATCCTGACCGCGGTCGGGATCCTGCTGCTGGTCCCCGCGAGCATCCGCCGCGTCTACTCCGCCCAGCTCGGCTCGCAGGTGCTGCTGGCGCGCCAGTCGCTCGATTCCGACGACGTGCTGGAGCGCCTGAACCACGCCGTGCGCCAGATCCGCGCCGCCGTCACCCCCTCCGTGGTCCACATCGAGGTCGGCTCCTTCCACGAAGGCCCGATCGGCATGGGACGCTCGTCGGCCTCGGGCTGGATCTACGACGCGCACGGGCACGTCGTGACCAACGCCCACGTGATCCGCGGCGTGGACCCGGACTCGGGGCGCGTCGGGCTCCAGCTCTTCGACGGGCGCGTGGCGAGGGCCCGCGTGGTCGGCGTCGACGCCCCCACCGACATCGCCGTGCTCCGCTTCGAGGGCGTGGACGGCATCGTGCCGGCGCGACGGGCCTCGGGCACCGTCATCGAGCCGGGGGAGCGCGTCTACGCCTTCGGATCCCCCTTCGGGTTCAAGTTCTCCATGTCCGAGGGCATCGTGTCGGGCGTGGGGAGGTCGGCCCGCTCGCCGGGAGGGCTGGGCTTCTCCAACTTCGTCCAGACCGACGCCGCCGTCAACCCGGGCAACTCGGGCGGGCCCCTCGTCGACATCCGCGGGCGCGTCGTGGGCATGAACGTCGCCATCGCCAACGCCCGCGACGCCGACGGCACCGCCAACGAGGGTCAGTCCGCCGGCATCTCCTTCGCCATCCCCCTGGGCACCATTGAGTCGGTCGTCGAGCAGCTCATCGGAACGGGCGACGTCAGGCGCGGGTTCCTGGGCGTCGTCTTCGACTGGCGCACGGCGGGCTCCGTCGTGCTCGACGAGGCCGGCGTCGTGGTCGGGCCCGGCGTGCGCCTCAGCGAGGTGCAGGAGGGCGGCCCCGCCGCGATCAGCGGGCTGGCCGCCGGCGACGCCATCCTGACCATCGCCGGGCAGGCCGTCACCAGCGCCGACGTGCTCCGCTCGCTCGTCTCCACGCGCCGCCCGGGCGAGCCCATCGCCGTCCGCTACTACCGCGCCGGGACCGTCGCCGAAACCTCCGTCGTGCTGGGCGAGATGCCCAGCTCCGCCATGCTCACCGCCGGCGAACGGGCCCGCGTCGAGATGATCGCGGGGCTGCGGGTCGAAGACTCGGAGGGCGGCCCGCGCGTGTCGCGCATCGACGACAACAGCCCCGCCGCCAAGGCGGGCCTCCAGGTCGGCAACGTCGTCGCCTCCGTCGCCGGGGCCCGCGTCGCCGACGCGGGCGACGTCTACATGCGCCTGCTCAGCGGCGGCCTGCTCGACGGCGAACGCGTGCTGATCGTCGTCCGCCCCGAGGGCGAGGGGCGAGGCCGACGCGTGCGCCTCCAGCTCTCACCCGCCGACCGGTGACCTACCTCGCCGGGGGCTCGAGCCGAACCGTCACTCTCGTGCCCGCCGGCGGAGTGCGCCCGGGGTCGGCGATCCACTGCGGCGCCTGCACCGACGCCTCCGGGCTGAACAGACGCGTCCATGCCACCACCTCGTCGCCAAACGTCGCCAGCCCCACGATCGTCCCCTCCACGTCCGCGACGTACACCTCGCGCCGCCCGACGTGCCGGAAGAGCGACCCGGCGAACACCCAGGGCTCCACGGGCGACTCCCACAGCGCGCGCCCGGAGTCCACGTCGCGGATCCACGCCGACGGCTCCTCCACGTGTGCCCGCCCCGTCGCGTCAACCCAGCGCAGCGTCAGGCGCACGCCGTCGCCCGTCGGCGGCGTGGATTCCAGCGTCGCCCCCGACCACCGCCACTGACCGGGGAGGCCCGGCGCCAGACCGGCGAGCAGCAGGGCCGCGTGCACGTGCGAGGGCTTCGCCCCGGTGACGACCAGGGCCTCGTGCTCGCGCGAGCCGCGCCCGCACGCCACGACTTCGAGGAACACGCGCGACCCCGCCGCGTCGATCGGCACCTCGCCGTCGAACTCCACCCTCCGCCCCTGCGCGTCGACGCGCACGCCGGGGAACACCTCCTTGAAGGCGGGCCCCGGCCCGGCGCAGGCGCCGAGCAGGGCCGAGGCCAGGAGCGGGACGGTGCGGAGCCATCGCCAACCCCTCCCCGGCCCTCTCCTGGAATGGAGCGGAGCGGATCGTCCGCGGAGTGGGTGGGGGAGGAGCATCGGCATCAGGAATCCGGGAGCGAAGAGGCCAGGCGCCGGAACGCCTCGCCCCGCGCCTCGTAGTTGGTGAACTGGTCCCAGGAGGCGCACCCGGGGCTGAGGAGGATCACGTCGCCGGGCCCGCTCCGCGCCCACGCCGCCGCCACCGCCGCCTCGAGCGTCCCGCAGCGATGGGCCGCGGGCCCACCGCGGTCCGCGATCCACGGCCCGGTCGCGCCGATGGCGTAGAGCCCGCGCAGGCGCCCCGCCAGGGCCGCGATGGGCGACAGGTCCGACTTCCTGTCGTACCCGCCCGCGATGAGGTGCACGCGCCCCGCGCCCGGGCCGGGCGGATCGTCGAAGGCCCGCACCGCCAGCACCGTGGCCTCGGGCGTCGTGCTCTTGCTGTCGTTGTAGAAGAGCCGGCCACGCCGCGCGCCCACCGCCTCCAGGCGATGCGGCAGCCCGGCGAACGTCCGCAGGACCTCCTCGATCGCGTGGGACGGGCGTCCCGCCTGTCCGCTTCCCCGGGCCCCATCGCGTGCCAGCGCGATCCGGCACGCCGCCGCCGCGACCGCCGCGTTCTGCGCGTTGTGTCCGCCCGGCACCGCCAGCCCGCCGACGCCCTCTCCCACGCCCACGCGCTCCACGCCCTCCCGCGTGGGCCAGTCCGCGACGCCCGGCCCGAGCACCGCGGCGTCGCCGGGACGCTGCCCGTCGAGCAGCGCCTGCTTGCTGGCGCGGTAGTGCCCGAGCGTGCCGTGCCAATCGAGGTGGTTGGCGCTCAGGTTGGTGACCACCGCGATGCCCGGCGACCACGGCCCGAGCCAGTGCAGCATGAACGACGAGAGTTCGAGCACCACCCAGCGGCGCGGGCCCGGCGCGTCGTCGAGGGCTTCGAGCAGCGAGCCGCCGATGTTCCCGCCCAAGAGGCTGCCCGCGGGCGCCAGGGCCGACAGAACGTGGTGGATCATCGCGGAGGTGGTGCTCTTGCCCGCGGTCCCCGTGACGCCGATGGCGCGCCTCCGGTCGGGCAGCCGCTCGACCGCGAGCCCGATCTCGGTGGTGATGGGCACGCCCGCGGCCCGCGCCGCCCGCAGGAAGCGGTCCTCCCAGGGCTTGGGCACCGCCGGGTTGGCGACCACCAGCCCGCACGTCGTGAAGTCGCTCACGTTGTGCTCGCCCAGGCGCAGCGTCACGCGCCCCCGCTCGACCAGGTCGCCGATCCGGGCCAGGGGCTCGCCCAGCGACTCCCGGTCCGCCAGGTCCGTCACGAGCACGTCGGCCCCACGGGCCGCGAGCCAGCGCACCACCCCCACGCCCCCGCCGAAGCGGCCCAGCCCCATCACCGTCACCTTCAACCCGTCGAAGCGGTCCATGCGTGATCCTTGCGGGGTCAGAAGAGCCACACCGGGTCGACGTCGACGGCGGTGTGCCGGTCGCTGGTGAGCAGCCCGCGCCGCCGCAGCTCGCCCATGGCCCGCTGGAGGTCCGCCGCCCGGGCCGCGCACATCTCGACGCCGAACCGCCAATGGTCGTGCAGGCGCTCGAAGACGCACGGCATCGGGCCGTCCACGCGGAAGGTCGGCGCTCGGAACGGTTCGAGCGCGTCGGCGAGGCGGCGGGCCCGGGCCAGGGCCTTCTCCGCCTCGCGATCCCGGCACACGATCCGGGACAGGCGCCACGCCGGGGGCAGGTTCGCCGCGATCCGCAGCCCCAGCTCCCGCTCGGCAAAGCCGCGGTAGTCGTGCGCCGCCGCCCGCACGATCGACGGATCGCGCGGGCTGAGCGTCTGCACGATCACCTCGCCCGGCGCCGCCCCGCGCCCCGCACGCCCCGCGACCTGGCTGATCAACTGGAACGTCCGCTCGCCCGAGCGGAAGTCGGGCATCGAGAGCCCCAGGTCGGCGTTGATGACGCCCACCAGCCGCACGCCCGGGAAATCCAGCCCCTTGGCGACCATCTGCGTCCCGAGCAGCACGCGGACCTCGCCCCGCCCGAAGCGCTCCAGCGCCCGGTGGTAGTCGTCGGCCCGCTCCATGGCATCGCTGTCGAGGCGCAGCAATGTCGATCCCGGGCGCACGCCGTGCGACGCTCCGAACCGCTCCTCCAGCTCCTCCTCGACGCGCTGCGTCCCCATCCCGTCGGCGCGCACCGGGCCGGCGCACGCCGGGCACGCCCTGGGGAACACCTGCTCGGCGCGGCAGTGGTGGCACTTGACCAGCCCGCCCCGCGGCACGCGCGGCTCCTTGTGGAACACCATCGCCGCGTCGCAGCTCGGGCACACCAGCACCCACCCGCAGCGACCGTCCGTGCAGTGGACGAACCGGGCGTGCCCGCGCCGGTTGAGCAGCAGGATCGCCTGCCCCCCGCCCTCCAGGCACCGGCGCAGCGAGCGGTCGAGCGTGGGCCCGATGGCGCCGTCCCGCGGCACGGCCCGCTGCTCCACAGGCGTCGCCGCGTCGTGCGAGAGGTCCACGATCCGCACGCGCGGCAGCGTCCCGCCCCCCACGCGGTCGGTCAGCTCCCACAGCGCGAATCGCCCCGCCCCCGCGTTGCTCCAGCTCTCCAGGCTGGGGGTCGCCGAACCCAGCACGACCGGGCACCCGGCGATCTGGGCCCGCTTGATCGCGACGTCGCGGGCGTGGTAGCGGGGGAGCTGGTCCTGCTTGTAGCTCGCGTCGTGCTCCTCGTCGACGATGAGCAGCCCCAGCCGGGGCGTCGGGGCGAACACCGCCGACCGGGCCCCCACGACGACCCGGGCCTCGCGCAACGCCGTCCGCGTCCACTCCCGGTGCCGCTGCGCCCCGGTCAGACCCGAGTGCAGCACCGCGACCCCCGCGTGCGCGAGGCGTGCGGAGAACCGGGCCACGGCCTGGGGCGTGAGCGCGATCTCGGGCACGAGCACCACGGCGCTCGCCGGCTCGCCGGGCAAGGCCAGCAGGCGCTCGATCGCGCCCATGTAGACCTCCGTCTTGCCCGAGCCCGTCACGCCCCGCAGGAGGTGGACGGCGAACGACCCGAGCGTCTCCGACACGCCCTCGACCACCCGTCGCTGCGCCGGCGTAGGCACGATGCCCGACACCGACGGCTCGCTCGCCACCCCCAGGATCGCCCGGCGCGCCTCGACCTTCTCAGTGCGCACGGGCACGAGGAGCCCGAGCCGCGTCAAGGCGTTGACCTGGCGCCGCGTGGCGTGCCCGAGCCGGTCCGCCAGGTCGCGGGGGCGGGCCGGGAACGCCGACGCCGGCAGCGCCGCCACGCCCTCCCACGCCGATCGCGTCGCGGGCGCCAGTGTGTCAGGGGCCGCGTCGGCGCGGTCGAGGCGCGTCTCCTGGCGCGTGCCCACGCCGCGCTTCACCGCCGCGGGCAGGATCGAGCCGAACACCATTCCCAGCGGACAGACGTAGTAGGCCGCGATCCATCGGGCCAGGCCGACCAGGTCGGGCGTCAGGTGCGAGCGGGCGTGCCCCAGCACGCTCTTGATCCGCGACACGTCGAACCCCTGGGCCAGGTCGGCGCCGCCAACCTCGACCACGATCCCCCCCGTCGGCGTGTCGCCCCGCCCCAGGGGCACCCGCACGCGGTCACCCGGGCGGATCGCCTCGTCGTTGGTCCAGTACGTCAGCCCAGCGTCGTCGCGCCCCCGCTCGATGCCGCGCTCGACGACCACGCGGAGGAAGCGTCCTCCGTGGCGCTCCGGAGGTCCGGGGGGTTGGAACAGCGTCGCGTCGGGCACGGCGCGTAGACTCTACCCCGATGTCGAGCGCACCCCCCGACGCGACCCGGCCCCCCGGCCGACTGGTGTTGGCCGACGGCACGATCTTCATCGGCCGAGCCTTCGGCGCCGTCGGGAGGGGCTTGGCCGTCCAGGCCGAGGTCGTCTTCAACACCGCCCTCACCGGCTACCAGGAGTCCCTCACCGACCCCTCCTACACCGGGCAGATCCTCGTCCAGACCGCCACCCAGGTCGGCAACACCGGCACCAATCCCGAGGACGTCGAGAGCCGGAAGGTCCAGGTCGCCGGGTTCGTCGTGCGCGAACTGGCCCCCCGCCCGTCCAACTTCAGGGCCGACGAGGGCCTCCCGTCCTACCTCGCCCGCCACGGCGTGCTCGGGCTCGAAGGCGTCGATACCCGCGCCATCACCAAGCGCCTCCGCACCGCCGGCTCCGTCAGCGGCGTCCTGACCGACCGCGCCGACCTCTCCGACGACCAGCTCCGCCAGATGGCCCGCTCCGCCCCCTCCATGGCGGGCCAGAACCTCGTGCCGCTCGTCGGGTGCAGCAGCCGGCAGTCCTGGAGCGAGACGCTCGGCGACTGGTCCCCCCGCCGCGACGGCGCCGATGCGACCTTCCGCCCGCGCGTCCTGGCCCTCGACTGCGGAGCCAAGCGCAACATCCTGCGCCACCTCACCGACCGCGGGTGCGACGTCGTCGTCATGCCGCACTCCACCGACGCCGCCCGCATCCGCCAGATGTACGACGCCGGCGAGATCGACGGGCTCTTCATCTCCAACGGCCCGGGCGACCCCGCCGCCGTCGGCCGCACGATCCAGACCCTCCGTGAGACGGTCGTCTCGGATCCCGCCATCCCGACCTTCGGCATCTGCCTGGGGCATCAACTCCTGGCCCTGGCGGTTGGGGCCAAGACCTTCAAGTTGAAGTTCGGGCACCGGGGCACGAACCAGCCGGTCTTCAACCGTGAATCGGGCCGAGTCGAGATCACGAGCCAGAACCACGGATTCGCGGTCGATCCCAAGTCCCTGGAAGCCGTGGGGGGCCAGGCCACCCATGTCCACCTCAACGACGGCACGCTCGCCGGATTCAGGCTGCCCGACCGGCCCGTGTTCTCGGTGCAGTACCACCCCGAGGCATCCCCGGGCCCGCACGACTCGGCCTATCTGTTCGACGAGTTCGTGCGCTCAATGGCCGCGCACCGACGGTCGGTGGGTCAGCGCGCCACGGCGGAGCGGGTCTGACGGGCCGCCGTTGTTCGTGAGGTGTCAGGCTACACACGGACCGCCAGATCCGGATCGGCGGAAGGGCCTCCGCCGCCGCTTATCGGACACCTGTTTTTTGCTGGACGCCCACGAAAAACGCTTGCATTGAGGGGTTGGGTCAGGTAGGGTATACGCGGAGGAAGAAACCGCGCGACCGTCGGCGGCGGATGTTCGACGATCGACAGGGGGCTGTCCACCCGGTGCGCGAGGCGGTAAGGGAGGTACCTGGTTCGTTCGGCTCGATCTTGCCCCGGTGGTATCCAGCGGCGGGCCGGATTGGCCGATCCAGACACTCTCGTGGAGCAAGCAAACGACCCGGGCTGACCATGGACGGCGGCTCGGGGCTCGCGCGTGCGAGCACGGGGGTCGGTGATACCCGACCTCCAGGGTCAAGAGGACCCAGGTTCGCGT
>Ga0194120_10004389_pt1 | contig 21841 bp, 22 predicted proteins | sample TA2MahCa65mmetaG_FD_148642 | JGI IMG/M metagenome (GOLD analysis project Ga0194120, IMG submission 148642) | Freshwater microbial communities from Lake Tanganyika, Tanzania - TA2015019 Mahale Deep Cast 65m | ecosystem: Environmental > Aquatic > Freshwater > Lake | place: Tanzania: Lake... | reverse complement strand
GGGCGCACCTGTTGGTCTGCCTGCATCGGGCCGACGTGCCGTCGGACAATAACGCCTGCGAGCGTGCCTTGCGGCCATCGGTCATCCACCGCAAGGTGATGGGCAGCTTTCGTTCGGACTGGGGCGCACAAGCCTATGCCGCCTTGGCCACGGTGTTGAATACCGCCAAACGAGCGGGCGAAAACGTCTTTCAGAAGTTGATCAACCTGATGGGTGCGCCAGTCTTGCATTTCCTTCAACCGTCAATCGCGTGAGCAGTTACGAAGAATTTTTCCTGCCAGTTTACACCCCCAGATATGGGGGCTACCACGCCAATTCCCAATGAGCCTGTATAATTCGCCAAAATCTGCGGAAGAGCATTTACGGAGGAAAACTTGGAACGCACACTCGTCATCGTCAAACCCGACGGCGTCCAGCGCGGACTCGTCGGCGAAATCATTGGCCGCATCGAGCGGCGCGGCCTGCGGCTGATCGGCATGAAGTTCATGCAAGTCTCGCCCGAACTGGCCGCCCGGCATTATGCGATTCACAAAGGCAAACCTTTTTACGATGGGCTGATTTCATACATCACTTCATCGCCAGTGGTGGTCATGGCTTGGGAAGGCCCGAAGGCGGTAGAGGCCGTGCGGCAACTGATGGGCGCGACGAACCCCACCGCCGCCGCGCCGGGCACCATTCGCGCCGACTTCGCCGTGGAGATTGGCCGCAATCTCACCCACGGCTCCGACAGCCCCGACAACGGCCTTGCCGAAGTTGCTCTGTGGTTCCAAAGCAACGAACTCGCTTCGTGGCAGCGCGACGGCGAGTGCTGGGTGTTCGAGAAAAATTAACGGCGGCCCCACAGCCAGAATCAAAACGAGAGAGCGCACCGGCTCTCTCGTTTTTTGATTCTGTGATTCGCAATCTTCTACTGCACTCGCAACAAAATCTTGGCTTCCTTCCACAGCCCTTCGAGGTTGTAGTGTTTGCGCTGGGCAGGCGAGAAGAGATGCACCACCACCCCGCCCAGATCGATCAATATCCAGCCGCTCTGCGCCTGCTCGTCGGCGCGGCGCATGACGTGCCGCCGTTTGAGGAGGCCGGAGGAAGCATCGCTCACCGCTTCGGCCAGCGCCTTCAACTGCCGCTCGCTGGCGCCATTGGCAATGATGAAGTAGTCGGCGAAGATGGATTGGCGCGAGATATCCATCAGCACGATGCTCTCGCCTTTTTTGTCTTCGATGATTTCCACCAATACATGAGCCAGTTGTAACGAGTCCAGAGTCTATCCTCCTGTGGCGGCGGGTTATGCCGGTTGGAGTTGGCGAGCGAGAAACGATCCGACGATGGCGCTGGTGCGCTCGGGCAGGTCGTCGGTGGGCAAGTGGCCGGTGGGCAGCACCACCAGCTGCGCGCCGGGAATGCGCCGCGCGGCCAGCTTGCCTTCGGCGTTGGGCGCGGTGAGGTCTCGGCTCCCCACCAGAACCAACGTGGGGGTTTTCACTCTCGGCAACATCGGTGTGAGATCGCAATGCCCAATGGCGCGCACGGTCGCCATCGCCGAGTCGGGCGTTGTCTTTTCCCAATCCTCGCGAATCCGTTTGAATTGAGTGTGGCGGTCGTGGCCCAGCCACGGCCCCACCCAATCGGAAGTGGTGAGCGGCCAAAACCAGCGGCCGAGTTTGAGCATGGGCAAACCCACGCGCGACTTGCCCAGCATCCGCAGATCGAGATAGGTGCGCCCGGTGACGACGGGGTTGACGGCAACCAATTGGCTCAAAGCCTCGCCGTCTTCGGCGGCGAGGGCGAGGGCGATCATGCCGCCCATCGAGTGGCCGATCACCCCCGGGCGATGAAGGCCGAGCGAGTCGGCAAACTTCTTCGTCAGTTCCACAAAGCGAGGGATGGAATACCACGCATCGTCGGGCTTGTCGGAATCGCCGAAGCCGGGAAGATCGAGGGCAAGGCAATGATAACGATCGGCCAGATCGTTCATGAGGCATTGCCACATGCGGCTCGAACTGGCCCAGCCGTGCACCATGAGCACATCGGGGCCGTTTCCCAGTTCGCGGTATTTCACTTGCCAGCCGTCGAGAGCAATTGTTTGGAGGGGAGAATACATGCGGACGGTGTAAACGATCAACCCGAGCCCAGCACTTCGTCGATCGTCTGTACCAGTTCCTCGCGGCTCGCCGTCTTCACCAAATAGCGCGTGGCTCCGGCGAGCGTGGCGGCGTGAACCTTTTCATCGGCGCCCGAGGCGGAAAAGACAACCATGGGAATGTGCATGGTGCGCGGCTCGCGGCGGATGTATCGGCACAGTTCCAGTCCGTCGAGGTGCGGCATCATGATGTCGAGCAGAACCAAATCGGGAAGTTCTTTATCCAACACAGCCATGCCCTGCGCCGTGCCGTGCGCGCGAGTGACGACGAAACCTTCGTACTCCAACATCACCTGCACCACTTTGGTGATTTCGGGGTCGTCGTCCACAACCAGAATGTGTCTCTTGCGAGTCTCAGCCATTGCCATTCCCGGCAGTCATGCCTGCGCGTATTATACACGCCGCTCAGTTTCGCGGCGATAGTCATCCGGCGTATCAATATCGCGCAGCACCGAATCATCACCGGCTTCGGCGTACACAATGCGTTCGGAGTGCACGCCGAGCATATCGCGGGGCGAGCCTACCGGCACAGCGGCGAGAATTTCGGGCCAGATGGAGACGGCAAAAAGGATCGGATGGCCCCGCCGATCCTCAAACTTGGGCGCGACGATTTCTCCACCTGCATCCCGCCACCGCGCAATCACCGCCTGCGCCACTTCGGCTTTGATCTGGGGCTGATCGCTCAGGGCCACCAACACCGCTTCCGGCGGCGGGCCGCCCAAAAACTCCACCGATTGAATCGCCGACAACCCCACTTGCAAAGAGCGCAGCATACTGCCATCGGCGTATTGCGGATTGAGGACGATCTTCGCCCCCGATCCTTTCAACGACTCTTCAACCTTTTCATGCTCGTGGCCGACGACGACCACCACCGACTCGGACTCCACTCCGCCCGCCAGCAACACATCCACGACGTGACGCGCCATCGGCTTGTCGCCCCACAACATCAACTGCTTCGGCTGGCCCATGCGCGCCGACATGCCTGCCGCCAGCACAACCGCGCCCACTCGCTTCACAGACAATGCGCGCTCAGCCGTTCGCTTTCTTCAACGCGCCCAACACACGCGCCGGCGTCAGCGGAAACTGATGGAACTCGACTCCGATGGCATCCTTCACCGCCGCAATCAACGCCGGAGCATAAGGCAGATACGGCATCTCGGCCATGCCCCGCGCGCCCCACGGCCCGATGGGATCCGGGAATTCCATGATCACCGATTTCACTTTGTCCGGCACGTCGAGCACCGTTGGAATCAAATAGTTCGAGAAATACGGAGTCTGCGCATAACCGTTTTGGTGCACAAAATTTTCCAGCACCACGTAACCGTGCGCCTGCGCCACCGCCCCTTCAATCTGCCCTTCGATCTGTCGCGGGTTGACGGCGTGCCCCACATCGTCCACGCAAACTGCGTTGATCACGTGCACATGCCCGGTGTGGGTGTCCACTTCAACTTCAACAACTTCCCCGACGTAGCCGTAGGAAAAATTCGGGTTGCTGTGTCCGGTCTCCGGATCGAGGGCAGTGGTCTTCGGCGGGCGGTATTGATATGTTGCCAGCGCCGGCCGCTCTTCTTCTTTCCATTTTTTCAGCGCCGCCTCCGCCGCGCCGCGAATCGAATTGCCGGCCATGAAGGTCATGCGCGAGGCCGAGGCGCTCCCCGAATTGCCCGACGTGGCCGTGTCCGACGCGATCACCTGCACCCGGTCGAGAGTCACCCCCACCGCATCGGCCACCATTTGCGCGAAAGCGGTGTGCGCCCCCTGCCCGCAATCGGCTCCGGCGTGATACAGAGTCACATGCTCGATCTCGCCCTTGCCTTCGAGTCTCACCGTTGCCGTGCATTGCTCGGGAGCGCCGAACGAGAAGCCGACATTCTTGAATGCAATCGCCAGCCCAATGCCCCGCTTGCGATTCGCAGTGGGCGCCGCCGGTTTCGGTGGGCGCTTCCACTCGCCATCAACTTTTTTCCAGCCGCCCTCCTCAGCGCACCGCTCCAGCACTTGCGGCATCGAAACGCCGCTCGGCATCGGAGTGCCCGCCGAAATGATCGAGCCATCGCGCACCACATTGCGCGCTCGAATCTCCACCGCATCCATGCTCAGCGCTTCGGCCAATTTGTTCATCTGCCCTTCGGCGGCAAACGCGCCCTGCGGCCCGCCGAACCCGCGAAACGCGCCCGACGGAATGTTATTGGTGTACACCGTACACGAATCCACTTTCACGTTCGGAATCTCGTATGGCCCGGTGCACATGAGGGTGGCATTGCCCAACACTTTTGTGGAGGTGTATGCATACGCGCCCGCGTCGGAAATCACTTCGCACTCAGCGGCCAGCACTTTGCCATTGTTGTCCGCGCCCCATTTGGCGCGAATGAAATACGGATGCCGTTTGTGATGGCCGATGATCGACTCTTCGCGGCTCCACACAATCTTCACCGGGCGGCGCAGTTTCCACGCGGCCAACGCCAGCACAATCTGCACCGACATATCCTCGCGCCCGCCGAACGCCCCGCCGATAGCCGGATAGATCACTCGAATCTGATCCAGCGGCAGCTTCAGCGCGTGCGCGATCTGTTCTTGATCTTCGTGCGCCCACTGCCCGGCCACTTGCACCGCCACCCGCCCTTCATCGTCAATGTATGCCAGCCCGGCTTCGGGCTGCAGAAAGGCGTGCTCTTGATGCGGAGTCTGATAGTAGCCCTCGACCACCACCGCCGACTTTGCGAATCCCTCTTCCACGTCTCCATGCCGAATCCGATAACGAGTGATCACATTCGTCCCCTTCTCCGGGAACAACAGCGGCGCGCCCTCTTTCATTGCCTCGCGCGGATCGGTGACCACCGGCAAATCTTCCCATTCGATCTCGATCAGATCGCGCGCGTGGGCGGCCGCCTTTTCGGAGTCGGCCACCACCATCGCCACCTGATCGCCGATGAAGCGGGCCACGTCGCCTCCCACTTTGGCCGATCCGGGTCCGACGAAGACCGGCTGATCGGGCATGATCAACCCATATTCGTTGTTGGGAACGTCTCTCGCCGTGAACACCGCCGCCACACCGGCATGCGCTTCGGCTTTGGCGATGTCGAGTCGTTTGACGCGGGCATGAGGCCGTCCGGCAAACAGAATCTTCGCCTGCAACATGCCGGGCATTGTCAGATCGCCCGGATACAATGTTTGGCCTGTCACTTTGCCCAACGCGTCAAGCCGGGAAATGGATTGTCGAATTGAAGTTGCCATGCGTATGCCTATGAGAAGGGGAAGTTAGCGGCACCTGCGAATTTTGCGTTTCTGTTGAACGGCGGTCGAAGTGCGCACGTCGAGAGGACTGCGGGTATCGCCGCGCACAAAACCCCACGCTATTGTGATGAGGCCGTAGAAGAACACAGAAGCCACTATCGCTATCAGCCCCGGCAGCGCCAACGTGCCCACCGTGATTCTCCTCGGTCGCTCCGTGCCGAACAGCCACGGCAACTGATCGGTGCGGGCGAGAAGCCACGGCAGTGCATCGCGCATTTGGTTGTTCAATTGGCGGAACGCGCTCGGCAGCACCGCCAGTTGTCTGGGCAGGGCCGAGTCGTCGAAGTCGGGGCCGGTGAGGTAGTCGAGCGCCATCCACGATCCCACATACGATATGGTAAAGATGAACACGATCAGGAGGCAGCCTATTCCGCGCCACACCGGGTTCAACTCGTTCTTCTTCTCTTCTCGTTTGTAAACAGTGGAGCGTGACATGATCGATTACCTCCGTGTGCGGCTGGCTTTCTCGAAGGCGGCCAGAATTTTGTAGTAGCCCGTGCATCGGCAGAGGTTGCCGGTGATGGCCTGCTCGGCGTCCCACTTGGTGGGATGCGGGCGCTCTTCGAGCAGTTTGGCTCCGGCCATGAGCAGGCCCGGCGTGCAGTAGCCGCACTGCACTGCCGCCTCGTCGATAAAAGCTTGCTGAATGGGATGAAGCGTGCCGTTGCTCGCCAGCCCTTCCACCGTCACAATCTCCGCGCCGTGAGCGCGCGGCGCGGGAACCAAACAGCTCATCACCGCCGCGCCGTCGAGGAACACGGTGCAGGCGCCGCATTCGCCTTCGGCGCAGCCCTCCTTCGTGCCGGTGAGTCCCACGTCCTCGCGCAATAGCCGCAACAGAGTCTTGTCGTTGGCTTCGAGCACGGTGTATTCTTTCCCGTTGACGCGAGTCATAATCGGTTCGTTGCCAGAGTCGGTGTGCGACACGGGCTTGCCCAACAATGCGCCCGGCGCGCCCCGCCGCTCGCCCCACAACATCACCGGCTCGTCGGGCATCCGGCCGCGTTCTCGCCCGGCGGCAATGCTTCGCAGAGCGCGGGCAACCGCCTCGCTCACCATCTCGCGGCGATACCACGCCGGGCCGCGCACATCATCAATGGGTTTGGCCGCTGTCTGCGCCAATTTCGCCGCCTCTGCAATCGTTTCCGCGCTGAGAGTTCTGCCGACGAGAAAGGCTTCCGCTTCGGCGGCGCGCACGATGGTGGGCGCAACGGAGCCGAGAGCGATGTGGGCTTCGGTGATCGGCTGTTCGTCAATCGCCGCGCCGCGCCCGGAATCGAGCCCCACGATCACCGCCGCATTGACCACCGAAATGGCTTGCGCGCGGCGCAGGGCAAGTTTGATGAACATCCCTTTCTGTGTTGGCGCCATCGCCGGGAAAGAAATATCGATCAGCATTTCGCCGGGCCGCATCACCGTTTTTCGCGCGTCGGCGTAAAAATCTTCCAGCGGCACGGTGCGGCTGCCGCTCTTCGAGCGCAGAGTCACCGAGGCCTCGAGCGCCATGAGCGGCGAGATGGTGTCGTTGGCCGGAGAGGCGGTGATGAGATTCCCGGCGACGGTGGCCCGGTTGCGAATCTGGGGGGCGCCGACTTCCCAACACGCTTCGGCCAACGGCAGGGCCCGTTCCACGATCAGTTTGGAGGCCACGCAAGCATTGTGAGTCACCAACGGCCCGAGGTGAATGACTCCGTTTTCATCGAGCGCAATCCGATCCAACCCCGGCACGCGAGTGATGTCCACCATCGAGTCGACGCCCCGCCGCACCTTCCGCTCCATTTCGAGAATCAGATCGGTGCCGCCAGCGATGATCCGCGCCCGTTCGCCCTGCGCCTCAAGAATGTCCAACGCTTCGTCAATCGAAGTTACGCTGTAATAGTTTTGCCACATGGAAATGCCATTCGCTCCAATTACAAGGCTCCGTCCAATAAATCGGAATGGCCGTTGAGCCATTCGCGATAGGCCGAGGCCGATTGTTCGAGTGACCGCAGAGGCGCGACAGTGATTCCAGGCGATCCGATTTCATTGCTTCTCGGCTTCCCGCGAGACTCCGCTCCACTTCATCGACTCGCCTGTGCCGTCGCGCTGAAGCATGACGATCTCGGCCATAATGCTGAGGGCGATCTCTTCCGGCGTTTCGGCGTTCAACTCCAATCCCATGGGCGCATGAACGTGCGCCAATTTTTCGGCGGGCACGCCGCTCTCTTGCATCTTCTGCGCCGCCGTGGCCCAGCGCCGCCGCGAGCCAATGACGCCGAGATATGCGTGCGGAACGTCGAGCAAGTGCGGCACCCCTTCAACGTCGAACGGCACACCGCGCGTGGGCATCACGATGTACGTTTGCGAATGGAATTTGAATCGGCTCGGAAGATCGCGGATGGGCACGGGCAGATATTCATCCGCGCCCGGCGCCCACTGCGGGTTGCAGAACTCGGCGCGGTCGTCGCACAGCGCCACCCGAAAGCCGAGCCACTTGCCCAAATGCACCAGCGCTTTGCCCACGTGCCCACCGCCGATTACAACCAGCGCAGGGTGCGGTTTGATCGGCTCCACAAAAATCTCCATCTCGCCGCCGCACACGCCGGGGTCGCCCTCTTGCGGGTTGACCAGCGAGTACGACACGAGTATCGGGGCGCCACTAGCGAGCGCGGCGACCGCCTCTCGAATCACCCGGCTCTCCATTTGGCCGCCGCCGATGGTGCCTTCCGCCCGGCCATCGGCATGCACGATCATTTTGCTTCCGGCATGGCGCGGCACACTGCCTCGCTCGCGCACCACGGTGCACAGAGCGGCGCTCTCGCCATTCCTCTCCAACTCTGCCAGCCTCTCAAATATCGAACCCATAGCCAGCGAGGATTATATCTCCAAAGGAAGAGTCATTTGACGATCAGTTGGGACACAAAGGCGCGGTCGGCCTCGCGCTGATCCACTTGCAAAACCGGCAAGCGTTCGCCTGTCTGCCATTGATAGACTCCCACCGCGAGATCGTACACACCGGGCGAAAGATCGGGCGGCAGACTCAGGGTGAGCGAATACTCCACCACTTCGCCCGCGTGCCATCCATCCGTCGGATACCAGCCGCCGCACGGCTCGCCGTCCACTCCGGCGATCATCGGCTGGCCTTCGCCGATCAAATGCACAAACGTTGTGTAGCGTTTCGGTTGCGCCAACGCCAGCCAACGCAGAGCTACAGGCACTTGCGCGCCGGGCGCGAAAGTTTGATCGGGCGCGCGCGCTGAGATCAGCGAAAGTATACTGCCGAATCTCGCCGCCTCAATCGCAATTGCCGATGCGCTTTGCGTCCCCGCGGGCACGTTGATCACCGCGCCGTATTGATAGACTTCCGGTACTTGTACTTGTTTAGCGTTCAACGGGTTCAGGGCCGCCAGCAAGTGCTAAAGGGCAGGAAAAGAGCGTCCAACCAGCAATTGACAAGCGGCGATAAATGAACTACCTTGAACCAGATGACCAAAGTGGTCGGCATTCGGGCGGACGGCACCCGCGAAGTCTTGGCCTTCACCGTTGGGGAGCGTGAAAACCAAGCCGCCTGGGCCGACCTGTTCGCCAATCTGAAACGGCGTGGCCTGAAAGTGATTGACCTGACCATCACCGATGGCGGCCCGGCGATGCTCAATGCCCTGGCTCAGCACTTCCCGACCACCCCGCGCCAACGTTGTGTCAAACACAAAATCGAGAACGTCTTGGGCTATATCCCCGAGGCCCAGCAGGCGACCGTCGAGCCCGAACTCAAGGCCATCTTCTATCAGGACAACCGGGCCGCCGCCGACCGCGAAGCTGCTGCTTTCCGCCTCAAGGTGGGGTCAAGTGTTTTGATGCTTTCATCAAGACTTTGAACCGTCTCTGGGAACAAATTACCAATTACTGAGCCTATCATTCCCTGGCCGCCGAGCAAAGGCCGGGTGAGCCGCCTCTGTGCGCTGGCGCACCTCGCCGGGTTCGACTGGGTGCACAACGAGGAAGATCACTGCCACGCTTCGGTGAAGGCGCAAAGCCTGTGTGAGTTGTATGATGGGCGCGCGCCCTGAACGATCCCGTCAACGGATCGAACGGATGCATCGGATTGATGGAAACGCCCCATCCGCTCAATCGGCTCAATCCGTTGACGGCAAAAGGAAACGAACTTTGCCAAACTCGATGATTGATCAAATTCACAGCCTGCCCGCGCTCATCCGCGAGATCGTCGATCCGTTCGATGAGGCGATACGCGGCGCACTGCCGCGCGAGTTCTGCGTTTCGCTTCAACGGCTGTTCGTCACCGGCTGCGGCGATTCGCATCACGCCGCGCTGGCCACCGAGTGGGCCTTCGAATCGTTGGCGGGCGTGCCCACCGAGCCGATGGCCGCGCTTCAGTTTGCGCGGTATGCGGCGGCTTACGTTCCGCGCGGGAGCGCGGTCGTCGGCGTCTCGGTGTCGGGCGGGGTCTCGCGCACGGCGGAGGCGCTCACACTGGCGAATCAAATTGGGGCGCACACCATCGCCCTCACCGCCAATCCCGGCGGCCTCGTGGGCCTCGCCGCCAAACAAACGATCCTCGTTCAGTCGCCGCCCTTCCCCGAACCGCCCGGAATGATCACGCCCGGCGTGCGCTCGTACACTGCGAACCAGATTGCCTTGATCCTCATAGCGGCTCATCTCGGCGAAATGCGCGGTGTGATCACGAGCGACGATGCCGACGCGGTGCGCCGCGAACTGCGCGCGCTGGCCGCCGCCGCCGAACGCACCATCGAGGCTAGCGACTCGGCGGCGCAAACGCTGGCCCGCGAGTGGGCCGATGCCAGTGAGTTCGTGTTCACTGGCGGCGGCCCCAATTTTGCCGCCGCGCTTTTCTCGGCGGCGAAGGTGCTGGAAGCATCGGGCGACTCGGCGTTGGGGCAAGACACGGAGGAGTGGGCGCACTTGCAATACTTTGCCAAAGTGGCTTCGACTCCGACATTCATCATCAGCGCCGGGGGGCGCGATCTTTCGCGGGCGACCGAAGTGGCGGTGGCGGCGCGCACGATCGGGCGGCGTGTCGTGGCTGTGACGCCGCCATCGGCAACCGGACTCATCGCTGCCGCGAGTCGGTCACTGTCCTTTGCCGACAGCGCGCGCGAAATGTTCACTCCGGTGATCTCGGCAATGCCCTGCGAACTGTTTGCCGCGCATCGCGCGGAGGCCATCGGCGAGCCGTTCTTCCGCAACTTCGGCGGGGGGCGCAGCATCGAGGGCGGCGGAGGCATCAGCCGAATCCGCACCAGCGAATTGTGGGAGACGATACGATAATGCATCCTCTTTTCTTCTCTCGGAAACTCACCGTCATCGCCGCACTGCACTTGCCGCCGTTTCGGGCGTCGGCCAACCCGGCGGCGCAATCGATCAACGCCATCACCGACTACGCCCTGCGCAACACCGAGCGCGCGTTGAAAGCCGGAGTGCCCGCGCTGTATGTGCAAGACCTCGGCGATTACCCGGTCGCGCCGAGAGTGGAGCCGCACACCGTCGCCGGAGTGACGGCGGTGGGCGCGGCTCTGCGGCGCGAGTTCCCCGATTTGATAATGGGAGTATGCCTCATGAGTCACGGCGCGCGCGAGCCGCTGGCGATTGCCCAAGCCATCGGCGCGCAGTTCGTTCGGTTGAAAGTTTACGTGGGGGCGATGGTGAAAGCCGAGGGTGTGTTGCAGGGTTGCGCCTACGAGGCGGTGCAGTACCGGGCGCGCATCGGCGCGGAGGGCATCGCCATTTTGGCCGATGTGTACGACCGCACGGGCGAGCCGTTGGGGCGATTGCCGTTGGCCGAAGAGGCGAGGCAGGCGGCCACGTTTGGCCGCGCCGATGGGTTGGTGCTCACCGGGCGCAGCCTCGACGAATCGGCGCTGATGCTGGCCGAAGTTCGGGCGGAGAAACTCGGCGTGCCGCTGTTGTTGGGCGGCGGCGCGACGGCGGAGAATTTGGATCGCGTGCGCGATCTGGTGGACGGGGTGATCGTCAGCACGGCGTTCAAATCGGCCGGCGGGTGGTCGCGCGAGTCGTTGTCGGCGGATTGGGACCCGAGTCGGATCGAAGAGTTTATGAGGGCAGTGGGCTGAGGCGCTGGCCGTCGCGGACGATGAGGCGATTGATGAGCACGTTCTCCAGCCAACTGCGGCGCTGTATTTCGTCGTCGAGGCGGTCGGCAACGAAGGCCACACGCTCATGGGCGCGGCGTAAGCATTCATCCCCTTCGGCGGCGCGGCCATTGGCGCGCAAAGCCAGCGCGTGCGCGTAGAGCAGCTGCTCGGGCGTTCGGCTCATGATATGCGGGCAGACGTCGAGCAAGCGAACGGCGTTGGCCGAGTGGCGGATTGCTTCCTCGTTTTGCTTTAACCCCAAACAGATCAGCGCGGCGACTCCGGAGGCGAGCGCTTGACTGGCCTCTACAGATTCGCCGCGATAGTTTTCGATGGCAGCGATGGCTTTCGTGATCTTTGCCAACCCTTCCTCAAGTATGGCGGTATTAGCGGAGTCGCCGTTGAGCGCGCCGCCTTCGAGCGCGGCAATGAGCGCTTCGGTGATGGCGAAGTCTGCTTTCTCTTTTCGCGGGCCGAGCGGGCCGAGCCGCGCTTGCGCTTGGGCGATGCTCTGCCGCGCTTCGCCAAACGCTCCCATGTGAGCCTGCGCGAAGGCGATGAAGGATAGTACGCGGCGGTGTGATGAATGGCTTTGATGATAGCTTCGTGCGAGTCGATAGCTTCGCCGATCTCCAGCGCTTGCAGAGTGTAATCGCGAGCCTCTTCCCATTGGCCGAGCTGGCAAGCCCACACACTGAGATTGCTCAGGGCATTACATTCTTGGGCGCGATCGCCCAGCGCGCGATGCAGGACGAGAGCCTGTTGGGTGCAGTCGATACTGCCCTGCATGTCGCCGCTGTAGCCCAGGATGATGCCCAGCCGCCTGAGGCCGATGGCCTCTTGCCGCGGGTCGCCGATGGCGCGGCTCAAGACAATAGACTCCTCGACCACTTGCCGCGCTTCGGCGATGTCGCCGTTGTGCGAGAGCGCCAGCGAGAGGATGTGCAGGCAGGTGGCCGTTTCGGCGATGAGGTTGGCGGCGCGGAACCGGGCGACCGCCTCCTCGATCACGGCGCGGCATCGAGTGTAATCTCCCCGCAGCAAATTGAGCCAGCCCAGCCGCCGCAGGGCGCGCGCCTCGCGCGCGGCGTCGCCCAACGCGCGAGCAATGCTCAAGGCTTTCTCCAGCGGCTCGAACGCCCGGAAGTGATCGGTTTCGAGGCGCAGATCGGCTAACGCAATGAGCGCCTCGAATCGGCGGGCATTGTCGTTGAGCCGCTCGGCGATCATCAGCATCTCGTGCGCATCGGCGCGTTCGGTGTCGCGGTCGGCGGCCACTTCGTGCACCGCCGCGCGCGCGGCCAACACGTCGAAGCGCGCAGGATCGTCGGCGGGCAATAGGGCCAACGCTTCGCTGTAAAAGCGGATGGCGTCGGCGTTGGCGTATAGCCTTCGGGCGCGGTCGCCGGCCTGCACGTAATAGTTGCGAGCGCTGGCCTCGTCTCCGGCTTCGGCGAAGTGATAGGCCAAACTTTCGAAATCGTCGGGCCGGATCGATTCGAGCGCGGCGGCGGCGCGGCGATGCAAGCGATGCCGCCGCAGTCCGCTCACACTCTCGCGCAGTGCGGCGGGGATGATGGCATGAGCAAACACGAACCGCTCCGACCCGGCCCGTCTCCGGTCGCGCACTTCGTCAATCAACTGCGCCCGCGAGGCAATCTCCACCGACTCGATGAGCGACTCCTCATTGAGTTCGCTCGCCCGTTGAAGCAGGGCAAACTCAAACTCGCGGCCGAACACGGCGGCGAGGCGAAGCACCTCTTGAGTCTGAACCGGCAATTTGCTCACGCGGGCTTGAATGGCGATGCGCACGCTTTGCGGAACCCGAACCTGATCCATGCTGGGGCGCCGCCACCGCCCGTCGGCGAAGGTCAACTGGCCTTCCTCGATCAACGCTTTGCAAACCTCTTCGATGAAAAACGGATTGCCCTCGGTTTCGCGGTAAATGCCGTCGAGGAAGTCGGGCAGAATATCCTCCTCGAACATGACGCGGAGCAGGGCTTCGGTTTGTTCCCGGCTCAGGCGGGCGAGTTTGATTCGGGTGGCGAGTCGGCCGCGGTTGATCTCGGCCAGCGCGTCGTTGAGCGGGTGCGCCTCGCTCAATTCGATCTCACGATAGGTGAGCGCGACGAGCAGACGCAGTTTCGAGGCGCGGGCGCGGCGGACGAGGTGCCGGGCCAGCACGAGCGTGCCGCTGTCGGCCCAGTGCGCGTCGTCGAAGACGAACAGCGCCGGCGCGCGCGCCGAGAGCGCGGCGCACCATTCCACAACGCTTTCCATGATGCGCTGTTGTTCGGCCTGCGGATCGAGCGGGGGATTCGGCGGCGCATTGGGAAAGCGGGCGCGCAGGGCTGGAGCGAGGGTGATCAGATCGGCGAGCACGAGCGGCGGGAGTTGCGCCGCCATGGCGGTGGAGGCCTCGCCTGCTCGTTCGTTGCTGGGCCGCGCCAGCGCCGTTTGCAAAATTTGGGCGAAGGGCGCGTACGGCGGGCCGCCTTCGGCGTTGCACTCGCCGGTGAAGGCAAACGCGCCCGACACTTCGGCCAGCGCCACGAGCTCACGAACGAGCCGCGTTTTGCCGATGCCCAGCTCGCCGCTCACCAACAGCGCTTGCGATTCTCCACTGGCGGCTCTTTTCCAAACGGAGGCGGCTTCCCCCAGTTCGTGTTCGCGGCCCACCATTCGGCCTCGCACGATTCGATCCAACAACGATAATTCGGCGCGGGGCGCCGTCATTTGACTCTGGGCGGCTCCGGATGCGGCGTTGGCGGCGATGTGTTCGATCTCGCTTTTCACTTCGGAGGCGGAGGCGGGGCGGTCGTCGGGGCGTTTGGCGAGAAGGCGGACGATGAGGGCATCGAGGGCGGGCGGGATGGAGGGGCTGTGGGCGCGGGGCGGCACCACCGGCGCGTGCAAATGTTGAGAGACGACGGCGATGGGATCGTCGCCGTCGAACGGCAGTTTGTGAGTTGTCAGTTCGTAGAGTAGAACGCCAAGCGCATATAGATCGGCGCGGCCATCGTAGGGCTGGCCCAGCGCGAGTTCAGGCGCAAGATAAAAGACTGTGCCGGTGATCGATCCATCGGTGGTGAGGCGCGAGGCGATTGAACGGGCGAGGCCGAAGTCGGTGAGCTTCACCGCGCCGTCGGCGGCGAGGAGAATGTTTTCGAGTTTGAGATCGCGGTGGACGATGCCGTGCGCGTGGGCGTGATCGAGCGCGGCGCAAATCTGCCGAACGATGGCCAGGGTTTCGTCGATTGTTTTTGGCGGGCGGTCGAAGAGGGTTTGGCCTTCGACCATTTCCATGACGATGAAGGGCGCATCTTCTTCCGACATGCCCACGTCGTAGATGCCGACGATGTTGGGGTGGTTGAGGCGCGCGGCGGCGCGGGCTTCGCGCAGGAGTCGCTCGCGGCTTTCGGCCCCCAGCGATGCGGCGCCGAGCATTTTGATAGCAACGATCCGGTCGAGCAGATTGTCGTGCGCGCGATACACTGCGCCCATGCCTCCCTGCCCGATATGGTTGAGAAGATTATATGCCCTTTTGCCCCCTTCGCGGCGGACGTTATTTCTGGGCCAGCAAAAACGCCGTCAGCGCGTCCACTTGTTCGGGCGCGAGATCGATGGCGTAGTTGGGGTACATCGTGCCGGTTTCGTAGCCGGGCACTTTGAAGGCCGAGGGGGTGAGGATGGAGGCGCGGATGTAATCGCGCGCCGATTGGCCGCTGACGCGAGTGGGGGCCGTCACCGCGATGCGCTGAAGGGAGGGGCCGACGAGCACCACATCGTCGAGCGAGTGGCAGAGGGTGCAGGCCGGGGCGCGTTCGGTTCCGGTGGAGAAGATGCGTTCGCCGAGTTGAATCTGCTCGTTGAGTTTTTGGCTGTTGCTCACCGAGCGGATGAGGTTGGCGCCGACGGTGAGCGCCCACACGCCCTGATCATCCCAACGCAAAACGTAGCCGGTGAAGTCGGCCAGCAGGGTGAGAACGAGCAGGGCGACGCCGAGCAAATAATTGAAGCGCCGCTTTTTGTAGCCGCCGCTGAAGATCACGCGGGCAAGGTGCAGGCTGACGGTGATGACCATGCCCTGCGCGGCCCAGTAGTGCATGTTCCGCAGAAGCCAGCCGTAGGGCGCAACATAGGCAATGAGTTTGACGCTCTCGTAGGCCGCGGCGAGCGTGGGCGAATACAAAAACATTTCGAGCAGGCCGGTGACGAGCAAAACGAGAAACAACGCGACGCTGATGCCGCCCATGCCCCACGTGTAGCGGAGGCTGCCCTCGCGCTGAGGGATGTGCGGCGGGTGAAGATGGGCGAAGAAAGAGGGGCGGTGGCGCATGGGAAGGAGGAAGGATGAAGGACGAAGGATGAGGGATGAAGGAGGAAGGATGAAGGACGAAGGAGGAAGGATGAGGGATGAGGGATGAAGGACGAATGACCGCTTCGCGTGACGAACGGCGACTGCTAATCGCTAATTGCCATCCGCTATCCGCCATTCGCTAACCGCCAACCGCTGTCAACATTTTGGGTGCGATCAACGACGAGCTGCCCGGCAGAATCCCAGTGGAGGGCGAAGTAGGGCAGGGGTTTGGTGGCCGGGCCGGTGATCACTGCGCCGTCGGCGGTGAAGCGGCTACCGTGACACCGGCAGGCAAAGCCGCCCTCCGACTGCGGACTCCTTCGGACGAGACAGCCGAGATGCGTGCAAACATTGTCGAGAGCGAAATAGCCTTTGTCGTCCTTCATCAAAAAGATGCGGGCGCGTTCGATGGCGGCGGGCAGTGGCGGAAGAGTCTGCGGCGTGCCGAGCGGGATGATCGTCGGGTCGGCGGCGGGCGGGCAATAACTGATGAAATCGAGAATCTGTTTGAGGCCGATGACGGCGGGCACAGCCCACGCCCAACCGAGCAGTTGCAGAAAGGCGCGGCGAGTGATCTCGCGCAGATTAGTTGTTGACGGCATGGCATTCACGGCAGAACGAGGCTTCCTGTTGTTGAAGGTTTTGTTTGCAGGCGGAGCCTTGCACGGGCGGCACGAGATAAGTCTGCCCGGTGATGCGCGAAGTGAGCACGAGGCGATTATCCTGCCAGCGCACCGCGCCGAGCGCCTCGCCATCGGGCGACTGCGCAACCGCGTCGCCTTCGCGCAGGGTGTAGTTGTCGTTGAGCAGATCGCGGCGGAAGGCGGGGTCGTTGGGATCGGTGAGGGTGACGAGCGGCGGCGGCGAGTCGAGTGTGCCGTGACAGGTGCGGCATTCGACGACGGGCGATGAATCGAGATTGCTGTAGAGATGCCCGTCGCCCATAGACTCGGCGGCGTTGTGGCAATCGATGCAGTCGAGTTCGCGCTCGCACAACACGGCGGATGGATCGGCGTGCGGCGACTCGGTGGCGGAGTCCCGCGGGGTGAAGGTGAGGGACTCGATGGAATATGTCCCACGCGCATGGCACGTTCTGCACTGGGCGGAGGGCATGATCACGGTGAGCGTATGCTTTGCGGGATGCCCGGATTCATCTTTTGGAATCGCGGGGTCGCCGCCACTGTATCGCCCGTCGTCGGCGTAGCGCGTATGGCATGCCGCGCAGCCTGTGCCGCGCGTGTCGCTCTGCGCGCCGAGATGACACGAGAGGCAATCTTGGGCAAAGGTTTTGATTGCGGGTTGCGTGAATGAATTGGGATCGAAAGCGAGGAGCGATTCGTAGTGTGGCGATTGCGCGGCGGTGAGGCCGAAGAGGCCGGGCACGCTCTGCGATTGAAGGACGCTGGTGATCGCTCCGGCGTAAGTGGTGTGCAGGCTGAGTTGCGCGCGAGCGATGTGATTGCGATTGGTTTGCAGATCGCCGCCATGACAATCGGACGTGCCGCATGTTTGACTGACGACACTGAGATCGGAGGGGTTGCCGTTGGGGCCGAGCAGTGCCCGATGGGCTTCCGCCTCGTCGAGCGAGAGCGGGTCGCCGCCGTGACACGACACGCAACCGAACACGTCGGTGGGGTGCGATTTGCTGATCTCTTCGATGCCGTAGTGGCAGGTGAGGCACAGTTCCGGTTTGTTGCTGATGGAGGGAATGAGCGTACGGATTTCGCCGCTCGGCTGATACGCTTTCCACGGCGGGTTGGCCTGCCGCCACGAGGCGAGGCCGAGAGCCACGGCGAGCGTGAGACTGCCGAGAAGGAGAGGGAAGTGATGGCGAAGAGTCACCGATTTGATTCACCACAGAGAACACGGTGCCCACAGAGATTCTGATTGGTTTCTCAGTGTGTTCTGTGATCTCAGTGGCAAGACCTTTCAACGGAGCGCGGCGCGGAGGGTGAGGCCGATGATCAGAACGGCGATGGCGGCGAAGATGATCTGCGAGACGCGCCCCTGTTTGTTGAACCACACGGCGATGCCGTCGTCTTTGCGGTCGATGAAAGGCAGGGCAGTGATGAGCGCGGTGACGATGGCCGGCACGAGCACTCCGGCGATGGCCGGGGGCCACACACGCAGAAGTTCCTGCACCCACAAAAAGATCCACGGCGCTTCGATCTCTTCGGCGGCCAGGCCCCGTTCGGGCGGGTTGCCGAGCGGCGCATTCACGAACGTGGACAGCACGACGAGCGTGGCGAGGGTGACGAAGAAGGCAATGGTCTCGGTGCGCACGAGCTGCTCACGATCGATGCGCGGGCCTTCGGGCTGATGATCGACTCGCGGGGGGTGCGAGATGCCGCCATCGCGCCGCACGCGGAAGCCGTGCCAAGCCATAATGAAAATCATCGGCACGATGAGGCCGACGGTATGCCACACGTAGAATCGCAGAAGCGTGGCCTCGCCGATGACCACGCCGCCGATGATCATGCGGTACACGGCTTCGCCGAGATCGACGGTTTCGCCCGGCGCGGCGGCGCAGGCGGCGAGGAGGATGGCGAAGAGAGCAATGCGTTTCATAAAACTTCAAATTTCAAACATCAAACTTCAAACTCCAAAGGGTTGGGCATTGGGAGTTTGAGTCTTGGAGTTTGATGTTTGTGGTTTGGCGCGTTAGCCATCCGTCGGCGCCAACCGATACAGCCCGTTGATGTCGAAGAAGTAGATGTAGCCATCGGGGCCGGTTTCGATGTCGGTGGCGCAGCGGGCGCGGCCCAACTCGTAGCGCAAGTCGCCGTTGAGCACACGGGTATGCCCCTCATCCAGTCCGATGCGAACCATGCGCCCAAGATTATACGCGCACATGAAGATGTTATTCTTCCAATCGGGGAAGGCTTCGCCAGTGTAAAACATGATGCCGGTCGGCGAGATCGGCGGAGTCCACGAGACGAGCGGGCGGGCAAACGGATAGTCGCTGCCCACGATCTGATCTTCGCACAGGCCGTCTTCGCGCCAGCCGTAATGTTTTCCGGCTTCCACAAGATTCAACTCGTCGTCGCAATCCGGGCCGTTCTCGGTGGCGAACAGCTTTCCGTTGATGGGGCTGAAAGTGAAGTCGAACGAGTTTCGGAACCCCCGCGCAAAAATGGTGCTGTTGGGATCGGGGTTATCGGGCGGGATGCCGACGGGGACGGTGGGGATGACGCGATGAATCTTTCCCTGCGGGGACTCCGGCTCGTTGGCAACGTAGATGTTGTTCGTGGTGCCGATGGTGATGTAGAGCATCCCGTCGGGCCCGAAGTGAAGGTTGCCGCCATTGAGGATCGTCGAATCGACAAACTCGATGGAGGCCTCGAAGGCCACTTGCGGATCGGAACCGACTCCGTTCTCTTCCTTGAATCGGATGATGCGATTGTAAGGCTTGTCGCGGGTCTTGTCGGGATCAGACCACGTGTGAAAGATCCATATGTAGTGATTGTTGGCGAAGTCGGGGTCGAGGGCGAGGCCGAGCATGCCGCGCTCGCCGGCGGCATCGGTGGGCAGGACGAGCACGGGCTGAGGCTGAAGTTTGCCGTTGGAGTCGGCCACGCGCACCGCGCCGTACTTCTCGGTGAAAAAGAGTCGGCCATCGGGGGCGAAGGCCATGGACACCGGGAAGTTGAGGTTTTCGATGAATGGCTGGACTTCGTAGTGAACGCTGATGGGTTCGAGTTGGGGCAGGGGGCCGAGGTAATCGGTGATGCCTACGTTGATATCGCCGACGGGGGTAGGGGTGGCGGCGGGCCCACCGCAAGCGGCGACAATGAGGCTCAGCAATGCGAAAGAGAAGACATGTTTGATCATTGATGGGGCAAATTTGATACACAGATTCACACACATGGGCACAGATCAAAGAATCAGTATTCATCTGCGCCCATCTGTGTACCAAAAGTTTCGTTTCCGATTACGGGACCCAATTCGACAGCACGGTGGCTGTTTGATCGGGCATGGCCGGATCGTTGGTGGGCAGATGCAAACGGAAGTTGTGCGGGCCGCCCATGTCGCCGTGCATCATGAACTTCATGGAAACGGTGGTCGTTTCGCCGGGGTCGAGAACCATCGAACCGATGGTCGGTTCAGGCGGTCAACACCCCTCCACGAGTTCAATGTACGGCGTTTCGGTGAATCGCAGCTGCCGGTTGCCCACGTTGGAAATGTTGAAGGCGACCTCGACGGTTTGCCCCAACGGCACGTCCCCGAGATCGACTTTCTCTTTGTCAATCTTGATGCTCGGCACGCCGTTCACTTCCACCGGAACTTTCGGCCCGCTGTTGCCGCCTGCGGCTTGCCACACGGCAAAGGCCACGATGCCCACCAACAGCACGCCGCCAGCGATCAATAGGATCGGCAATTGGTTTGTAGCGTGCTGTTGGCGCAGTTCATCTCGCTTCGATTTCTTTTGGCTCATTGCGCCTCCTGATATTGAAAAACAAACGTCCACAGATAATCTGCCACCGCCCACGATTGCGGCTCGGTGAAGATCGGCCCCCAATACGGCATGCCGGTGCCCATGCCGCCGCGAATGATTTTACCCTGCAACAGCGCCGGGCTTGCGCCGAGCATGGATTGCAAGTCCGTGAAGTCGGCGGGGCGTTGGGTGTGCTGGCCGAACTGCATCGCCGCGTCGTGCTGATTGTTCGCCAGCGCATTCGCGGCTACGCCATCGCCCGCGCCGCCCTCGCCGTGGCACGCCGCGCAATTGGCGGCGTACAATCGTTGCCCTTCGGCCAGCGCCTCGCTCGTTGTGTTCGACCGCCACACGAAAGCAACCACATCCCACGCGTCGCCGTCGCTCAATCCGTTTGCGCGGAGCGAGTCGCGCAGATCAACAGGGCTGTGCGCGCGATAGTAATCCATGGAAAGATATTCTTCCGGGAGATCGATTCCGAGCGCGCGGCCTCGCTCTGCCGACGGCCTCTGACTCGGCGCGTCGCCGATTTTGTGATCCGCGTCAACATTGATCCCGAGGGCAACGTACAACGGCTGGGGCTCCATCACCGGCTCCGATGTTGGGCCGCTCACTTCAATCGTCCCTCTCATTCGCCAATGGCCCAATCCACACCATCGCGTGCAATAGAAAGTATATTTGCCCGGTCGCTCAAAGGTGAGAGTCGTCTCCACCATTGTTCCCGGCGGGACATCGAGCGCGGGCGCGTCGCTCTGCCCGATGGCGAAACCGTGCATCACATCATCGGAAGTGAGGTGCAGGGTGAGCGGTTGCCCAACGTCCGCAGTGAGATCGGCGGGAGTCCATCCGCCCGCTTCGGCCAGCCGGGCGCGCAGTTCGATGGCCGGGTTCGCCCATCGGGCCAACACCAACGCCATCGGAATCCCGATCATGATTCCGATGACGAGCATTCGCGCCGCGTGTTCAGCCGTCAGCCCACGAGCAGCCATAGCATTCCAACGGCCACCGCCGCGCAGAAAGCGATCACCGGCAATGATGCCCGCGTGCTGTATTTCAAATCGCCCGCGATCTGCCGTGCGGTGGCGCTGGCCCACAACAGCCCGCCGACGAGCGCGATCACTTGCAGTGTCGGCGCCGCTTGAGCGAGATGGGGCGTCCATTCCATCGCCGCTGTCCCGAACAGATTCCATCCCCATCCCAATGGATCAGAGATCGCCGGCCACAGATACGAAATGTTGGCGAGCACGAACGAGAGGCTGAAGGCCACCCACGCGGTGAGGCCGAGCGGGATGAGCGCGTATGAAAAAGAGACGAAGGCTTTGCGAGTTCCCCCCTCACCCTTGCCCCTCTCCCCCTGTGCAACGGGGGGAGAGGGATTCGATTCTCCCCTCTCCCGCTTGCGGAGGAGGGGCCGGGGGTGGGGGCGAATCTTTTTTGATAACGCAACCGCGATCCAAAACAGTCCCGGCAACAAGCCGAAGATGAAAATGAGAAACGCCGCCGCG
>Ga0194120_10004387_pt1 | contig 21845 bp, 23 predicted proteins | sample TA2MahCa65mmetaG_FD_148642 | JGI IMG/M metagenome (GOLD analysis project Ga0194120, IMG submission 148642) | Freshwater microbial communities from Lake Tanganyika, Tanzania - TA2015019 Mahale Deep Cast 65m | ecosystem: Environmental > Aquatic > Freshwater > Lake | place: Tanzania: Lake... | reverse complement strand
TGGACGGATCCGAAGGCCATCGAAGAAGGCGAGCAGATTTACAAGGGCGATATCAACCCGAACGTCAATTGCGGCAGCTGCCACGGCAAGGACGGCACACCGGTCAAGAAAGGCGCGCGGGATATGCGCGATCCGAAAAATATCTGCCGTTGGTCCGACGCGTACTGGTTCTGGCGCATCGCGGAGGGTATCCCGAAGACGAAAATGAAAGGTTTCAAGAACGCCTTGACGGAAGAGCAGATCTGGCATGTCATGGCGTTTGAGAACATGTTCTCGAACGGGGGCAAGCCGCACGACCACTCGTGTTACAAACCGTAAGCAGGCAGCGATTGTAGCCTGACGCAAGAGGGGGGAGACCGCAGCAGCCTGCGGTCTCCCCCCTTCTGTCTCTTGGAGACACTCCCAACCTCACATTATCGATCAAGCGGGATTCGGCGCGACGAAGACCAACACCCTCAAACGCCGATCGGTGTGGTTCTTGACTCCATGCTCCTCGCCTGCGGGGGCCATCGTGCCTTGCCCAACTCCAAGCACGTGTTTCTCGGCACCCACGTGAAATGTCCCTGTCCCCTCGAGAACAAAATACACTTTATCCTGATCTCCGTGGATATGCCCCTTCTGCTCCTGTCCTGCCTCTAAACAGTAGACGTCGCAGAAAAATCGCTCGGTTTGAAAGAGATTATTTTTCTTCATCTTTTCTGGGCTATATTGCTGATAATCCGCCAGACTGATTACTTTCATCTGATCATCCCTCTTGCCTCTTGCCTCTCGCCTCTCGCCTCTTACCCCACACGCAACCGGTCCCTCTGAATCACTATCCCCTTAAGGCAGCCGAGACACCGCCTTCTGATAGGAACGCTTGAGGTCCTCGATCGCGAAATTCACATCTGCCCTCATGGCAGCCCACTTCGAGTCTGTTACCTCCCTCAATTCCTCCAACTCATGCTTGATCGCAGCTTTTTCCGTTCCAGCTCACCAATGGACTTCTGAAGCTCCACCCTGGTTGCTGCTGAGACCTCCTGCCCCTTTTCCCGCAACATCCCGATCTGCTTCTGAACAACTGCCAGCTCTTCTTGGGCCTTCCGCTGGAACGCTTCTTTTTGCTCAACGGTATATTGCTTTGTCGCCTCCAGCGTTTCTTTCGCTTCCTTGGCGATCGTCTCCGTACCGGCGAAAGAGACACGTGCCACCCCCATCACCAGAGCTATCCCCATGATGGCCACCCAGACATCACGTCTTACACAAGAGGACTGCCCCCTCATACTCCCCTCCTATCCCCCCTCAGGCTGGTTTATGAGCGAAGTATAGTTGTCTGACGGTTCAAAGTCATCAGTACCTCGTACATACCCCCTAAACTTTTGGCCGCTACAAACCGAGAAGGAGAGGCAATGACGACTATCCGAACACAACCGGCGAGGAATCTCCCCGATGCCGCCTGATACCCAAGCAGCCATGACTCCGATTGAACAGCTGGAGCGCGCGCTCGTTCAAAAACTTGAACAAGGCGACCTCGAACTACCGTTGCTCCCCCAAGTCGCGAGCCAAGTAATGGCGCTGACGTCGGATCCCGCAGCGGATGCGGCCAAGTTGTCGTCTCTGATCCATCAGGACCAGGCCCTTGCGGCACACGTGCTGCGCATCGCCAATTCACCCGCCTACATGCCCCGCAGCCCCGTCGTCTCCCTTCAACATGCCGTCGCCATGCTGGGCATCAATCTGTTATCGGAAATCGCCTTTACTGCGTCGTTGAAAGCAGGCGCCTTCCAGGTACCCGGCCACGAAGATGAGGTCAGACAACTCTGGCGTCACTCGCTGGCCAGCGGAGCCTTCGCCAAAGAAGTCGCCCGCACACGCCGGGTGAACGTCGAAAGCGCCTTTCTCTGCGGACTCTTGCATGGAATCGGAAAACCCGTTGTCTTGCGAACAACCACAACGATTGCTCGCGAGCTAAAGATCGATTGGGTCAAAGCACTGGGCACGATACTGAATAACAAATCTCACCTTATGACATTGGTTGAAGGCTACCATACCCGCGTGGGTACTCTGATCGCCGAAAAATGGAGCCTGCCCAAACAAGTGATGGAAGCGATCCAATATTACGGCGACTACGACCACGCCACCACGTTTCGCCAGGAATGCATGCTTACATGCGTCGCCGATCGGCTGGCGACTCATCTGTTGACACCCGACGACATGCCGGACGACACCGTACGCGATCATCCGGTATTCGGGGAATTAAACCTCTACCCCAACGACATCGACCAGCTCATCGCCTGCAGAGACAAGGTGCTGGCGGTCGTGAATGCGATGAATCTATGAGCGCACCGGCCAATTTCGACATTATCGTCATCGGAGCCGGACCCGCCGGGCAGAAGGCGGCCATCCAGGGCGCCAAAGTCGGCAAACGCGTGGCCCTCATCGAACGGGAACGCGGCATTGGAGGCAGTTGCGTCTATCGCGGGACGATTCCCAGCAAAACGTTGAGGGAAAGCGCGCTCCATCTCGACCGCCTCAAGCGCGCCAGCGCCGCCTTCGACTTCAGCCTGAAACCGGATACGCAAATCGCCACCCTGCTCAGCCGGCTCGAATCCGTCGTCTCGGCACACGACACGTTCATGAGCCGGCAACTCCGGCGCAACGGGATCTCCCTCTTTCACGGCCGTGCGCGCTTTATCGACGCGTGCACCGTCGAAATGCAAACAGTCGATGGTGCCAGCCAGCGATTCACCGCGGGTGCCATCATTCTCGCCACTGGATCTCGTCCCAGAACTCCGGACGACATTCCCGTTGATCACGAGCATATTTTGGACAGCGACTCACTCCTCTCCATGATCTATCTGCCGCAATCGCTGACGATCGTCGGCGGCGGCGTGATTGGATGCGAATATGCCTCAATCTTCTCGCTTCTTGGCGTCCACGTCACACTGATCGATCGGGCACCCGCGCCCCTTCAGTTCATGGACCCGGAACTCGTCACACACTTCGTTGGGATGTTCGAACAGCAGGGCGGCCATTACCTGGGAGGGCAAACCGTCACAGACATCCGATGGGACGGCGCCTCTCAGGTCGTCACCACCCTGAAAGACGGGCCTCCGGTCAAGAGTGAGAAACTATTGGTCGCCCTCGGCCGTCAGGCGAACGTCGAGGATCTCAATTTACATGCCACCGGACTCGCAGCGACCCCGAAGGGTATCTTGTCGGTTAACCAGTATTGCCAAACGGACGTCCCGCATATTTATGCGGTCGGCGACATGGTCGGTGGGCCTACGCTCGCGTCGAAAGCCATGGAACAAGGCCGCAGAGCCGTTCGGCATGCGCTTGAGCTGCCGGTCGGCGACGCTGCCTCGACCATTCCCCTTGGTATTTACACCATCCCAGAAATGGCCAGTATCGGCTTGGACGAGCAGAGCGCCCGTGAACGATACCGGGAGCCGTTGATCGGACGAGCAAAGTTTGAGGAAGTGGCCCGCGCGCAGATCTCAGGAGCGGGGCAGGGATTGCTCAAATTAGTCGCAGACCCAACCGGCGAGCGATTGCTCGGTGTTCAGATCGTCGGGGATTCAGCCACCGAACTGGTTCATATCGGGCAGCTGGCGCTCCAACAGAGTGCCACCATTGAATCCTTTATCGACAACGTCTTCAACTTCCCCACCTACGCCGAAGCCTACCGTATCGCCGCGCTTGATCTCGCAGGCCAAGTGGCCAAACGCCGGACGGCTCACGCGGCGTAACGCTGCTCCCTGTTCTCAGGACGATGCAGATGCCCCGATTGTGTTGGGATCGTGGAAGGACTACGTAGCGGTCTCGCTCTGCTGCTCACGTTCATACGGCTGCCGCTCCAACTCTTTGATGGTGAGCTGGAGTCTCGCCCAATCTTCAGGCGCAAGACTGAGAAACTCGACCCCAAATTGGCCGTCCCGGCACCATCGAACCACGACTTGCTTAATCTGCATCGGCGGTTCTTCGCCGAACATTTCTATGCACAACGCCAGCGTCGTGCCGGGCTTGACCGAGGTGGTGCTGAAAATGCGGCACCCTCCGCTGGAGAGGTCGTTCAGTACACCGACACCTGACACGATATTTGCGGAACTGAACGAGCTGCGGAATTGCACAGGGAATCGCGGGGTTTTCCGATGGTCCATACGACGTCGCCTCTCTCCTCAGCCGGTCGTTACCCTTTTATATTCCCAATCGGCCGGAGTTCCGCCACTTTTTTTGTAATTCCAGCACGGTCGACGGTTTCGACCACTTCGGAGATGTCTTTGTAGGCAAACCCCGCCTCTTCCGCCAACCCCGACATCGACACGGCCTTCACGAGAATCCCGCGCCGTTTCATGTCTCGCTGAAGCTGTTCCCCGCGGATCGACTTCTTAGCTTGCGCCCGCGACATCGTCCGTCCCGCCCCATGCATCGTGGATCCGAACGTCTCACGCACCGCCCGGTCCGTCCCGACCAGTACATAGGAGCCGGTTTCCATCGATCCGCCGCAGATCACCGGCTGGCCAATTTGCTGATAATCACGCGGCACGTCAGGGCTGCCGGGACCAAACGCTCTGGTTGATCCTTTGCGATGCACCAGTAACGCTCCTTCCGGATAGCGTTCGACTTTGGCAATGTTGTGCGCTACGTCATAGACCAACTCCATACCCAACTCTTCGGCGGACCGCCCGAAGACTTGAGCAAAAGCGCCGCGAATTTGGTGGGTGATGACTTGACGATTCGCAAACGCCGTGTTGGCCGCGCAATTCATGGCCGCGAAATAGTCCCGTCCTTCAGGCGAACGGAACGGAGCGCAGGCCAGCTGCTGATCCTTCACCGCAATGCCGTAGCGGGGCATGGCCTTTTCGAAGGTCTTGAGATAATCGCTCGCCACTTGGTGGCCAAACCCGCGCGACCCGCAATGGACCATGACCACAATCTGATCCTGACCGATCAGGCCCAGTGTGGTTGCCGTCTCAGGATCGAAGATTCGGTTATTCGACACCACCTGCACTTCCAAATAATGGTTGCCGGACCCCAGCGTCCCCAGCTGACTGATGCCTCGGCCCACGGCATGATCGCTGACTGTGGAGGGATCGGCCCCTGCGATGCACCCTCCTTCTTCGATGTGGGCCAGATCCCGGTGCCATCCGTACCCTTCCTCGACACACCAGCGGGCGCCGCGCATCATGACTGCGTCGAACGATTTCCGATCCAACCGGATAAACCCCGCCGCTCCCACCCCGGCCGGTACGCGGCGGAATAACTCGGTCATCAGGCGCTCCAGTTTCGGCTGCACGTCCTCCAATGTCAGATCCGTTCGAATCAACCGCATGCCGCAGTTGACGTCATACCCCACTCCTCCCGGCGAGATGACGCCGGCCTCGAGATCAAACGCCGCAACGCCACCGATAGGAAACCCGTAGCCCCAATGCCCATCCGGCATACAGAGGGCATGGCGCGTAATCCCGGGCAGACAGGCCACGTTTGTCACCTGATCGAATACCCCACGGTCCATGGATTGGAGAATGCCCGGCGTCGCATAAATTCGCGCCGGCACCAGCATGCCGGGCTTCTCGGTCATGGGAATTTCCCACACCTCGTCGCTGATCCGATTGACCCGCATCTCAGTCTTGAGTGTCATACATCAACGACTACACGCGCACACCAGCGCGTCCCTTCCTGCCTCACGTCATACAGATGTTTCGTGATCCCCTTCACGTCGCTGCGCAGCGTCTGCACGGTCTGATCGACCGAAGCGCCCCGCAGGACCGCTGCCAGGTTCCAGCTCGATCCCTCTTGTCTTACGGAAAGCTCGGCATCATGGAATACCACCCCAGCCGCGTCCTTCCAATACACGATGTTCGAGAGCCATTCAAACAGAAGATCGGCCGGATTTCCTTCGACGTTCGTGACTCGCCGTTCCCACGTTGCAGCCACCGTCGCAGGATCGGCCAGGGTTTCCAGAAGAGCCTGTGTCGCTGCGCGAAACAGCTCCTCAACAGAATCGCCCTCCGCCTCGAACGCCAGATCGGCCAGTGCGATGTCATCGAGAAAGTGAAAGGAGTAGGCCATGCCTGCACGACACGCTGAGGACAACACTGAAAAGAGCACAGACTCAGTTGGGGAGGAACGACTACGCGCGTGTCAGTCGAGGTGGAATTCTTTCGGAAAGTTCGTGAGATTCCGACATCCGTCGCGGGTCACCAGCACCATATCTTCGATGCGGACGGCCCCGAGGCCTGGATAATACAGGCCCGGCTCCACCGTCACGACGTGGCCTTCCTGCAACAACGAGCCGGTGCGACTGATCCGAGGCGCTTCGTGAATGTCGAGCCCCACACCATGGCCCGTTCCATGGAAATAGCCCTGCATCCTGCCGTTCACCATGCCCGTCTTGTAGCCGGCTTTCTCGAACCGCGCACAAATCCCTTGATGGATCTTCATCCCGTCGGCCCCATCCTTGATCTTGGTGATAGCCTCTTCCTGCGCATCCTTCACCGCCTGGTAGAGCTTCACCAACTCGGGGCTGGGCGTCCCACGCACCACCGTGCGCGACATGTCGGCAAAATACCGCGTCGTCGCGGAGCGCGGGAACACGTCAAAGATAATGCTGCGGTGAGCCGGCAAGGGGCCACTGCCTTCGTTGTGGGGATCGCAGGCCTGCTCTCCGCCCGCCACGATCGTGTGCTGGGCAATACAGCCCCGTTCCATCAGCGCGACGTTAATACGCTGCTTCACCCCTTCCGAAGTGACCGGCGCGCCGTTGAGCCACAACTGCCCGTCCTTGGTCTCCGTCCGTCGCAACATCGCGTGGGCCGCGGCCACGGCTTCTTCCGTCGCCCGCTGCGCCTCTTCGATATGACGCACTTCTTCCGCCGTTTTCACGACACGCTGTTCATAAAACGGATCGCGCTTCGGCTTGAGGCTATACCCCAACTCCTGCAACCGGGTAGCATGAATGAAGGGAAAATTCGCCGGAACCAGGAGCTGGCGGATTTTGGACTCTTTCAACACCACGTGCACGATATCGACCGTCGTCGGCGCCTTGATGCCCTTGGCTTTCGCCTTCTCTTCGACCTCGGAATAGGACAGGACCCGATCGACCGTGGCCTGGGATTTGGCGCGATCCATTTCGAGATCGCTCATCACCAGCACCCGTTCCCCCTTGATCTCCAGATAGATGAATGGATCCGGCGCCATGAACTTGGTCGCATAATACAAATTCGAATCCTGTTCGCTGGCGGCGACAAACAGCGTGGCGACTTCAGGCTGTGCAGCAGGGGTGCGTTTCATCGATGACGGTGCGTGAAGAGACCGGACGGCTCGTAGAGTATTCGCATGTGTGAGCCGATGCTAGCATGCACGTATGGGGCGGTCAAGAAATGCGAGGAGTCGCATGATGAATCAGACGCGTTGACCCCGGCTGAGTAGCGATTACGCCTACCGGATGGTATTGTGTGATCCACATTTTATTGGAGCTTCGCATCCGTGACAGCGTTGACCAGTCAGGACGTACAAGATGCGTGGTCTGCACTGACGCAGGAAGTCCGCACGGCCGTCCTACTGACCATGCGAAACGGATGTCCGTTCGGATCTCATGTACCTTTTGTAGTTGGATCGGACTGGACCAGAGCCTATCTTCACCTCAGCAGGCTGGCCCTACACACGCAACATCTGCTGGCCGATCCCCGTGTGTCCCTGTTCATCGCTGAACCGGACGGACCGGGCAAGAATCCGTTGGCGTTGAGAAGGATGAATCTTCAAGGTGAGGCCGCAATCCTGTCTCCCGACGCACCAGCGTACGACACGATCAAGCAGCACTATCTCGCTCGATTTCCACAAGCTGAGATGATGTTCGGCTTTGGGGACTTTACCCTCTGGGAATTGCGAGTGGAACGGCCGTCTTCCCCAAAAGCCTGAGCGTATGCCCAGCCACCTCTTTCGCGCCAAGCCGTAAGCTTCACACCTGCCCACCTTCATCTAACTCAATGTATTCGTCGATCAGCTGTTCCAGTTCATCCAACTCCTGAGGCCGGATTTCGAGGAATCTGACACCAAACGTTTGGTCGTGAATCCACTGGACCTGGGCTTGCTCGATATCGATGGGGGTATCGGTGCCTGGGATAAACAGCCTCACCATCACCTGCTTGCCGAGTTCCACCGGTCGCGAGCTTGAGAATTTGGCGCCACCAGCCGACAGATCGATGGTCTCGCCCTCGATTTCATGGGAATTCGCCCGAATCCAGCTCTTGAGTTGGGCGTGTACCCGCCGATGACGCCGTCGTTCCATAGGAAATGAGCCTACCCCTTTCTGCGAAAAAAATCACGCAAACCAGCGACTCAAACCCCTGATTGTTCGAACGTTCCCTTGCAAGTCCCCAACGCTTTCGCTATCGTAACCCTCGATGGACCCACCTCGTTCGCGCCAACTGCTCCTTGCCTGTGCGAGCGGTGTCCTGTTACCCCTGTGCTTCCCCAATTTTGAACTCGGGTTATTGGCCTGGATTGCCCTTATCCCTCTGCATCTGGCACTGGATCAGTGTTCCCGCCGCCGCGCGTTCTGGCTCGGATGGCTGACCGGCATGATCGGCTTCACCGGCATCATGGCCTGGGTGGTCACCGCCATGACGACCTACGGCAAAGTGCCGCTTCCCGTCAGCTATGCCATCTTACTGCTGCTCACGTCGTATCTCGGAATCTATATCGGACTGTACAGTCTTGCCATCGTCTGGTTACATCGCCTCATTCCACGGTATGGCATTTTCTTTGCCCCCTGTTTCTGGGTCGCCTTTGAACTCCTGCGCACCTATGCTCTGTCCGGACTTCCTTGGTGCCTCCTGGGCTATTCGCAATACCGAGAGCTCGACCTCATCCAGATCGCAGACCATACCGGAGTCTACGGCGTCTCGTTCTTGATCGTGTTGGTGAATATGGCCCTGGCTGAGTTGGTTCTCTGGCTGATGCCGTTCTTTCGGGGCTTTCACCCGGCCAAGCTCCCGTGGGAACTGCTGACAACCGCAGCCGCCTGCATGGTGCTGTCCTGGCTTTATAGCGCCACCGTGCTCTCGAACGAAAACCCAGCGCGATCGCCCGTTTCCATTACCGTGGGCGTCATCCAACCCAATATCGATCAAGCCGTGAAATGGGATGCCGCGTTCCGCGACGAGACGATGCACCGGTTCGACCGCCTCACCGCCACCCTTGGCACTGGGACGGATTTGATTGTGTGGCCTGAAGCCGCAACGCCGTTCCTTCTTGAGCGTGAGCGGGACTACCAGCTTCAGTTGATCGAGTGGGCGGCTCGCGCAAACGCGCCGATCCTCCTGGGAAGTCCGGTCGTACGCTACTATGCAGACCGCCGGCCATACCTGTTGAATAGCGCCTATCTGCTGGGACCTGACGGTACCCTCCTCGGCCGATACGACAAACACCACTTGGTGCCGTTCGGGGAATATATCCCGCTGAAAACGTCGCTGCTGTTCTTTCTTGACAAGATGGTGGAAGGGATCGGTGACTTCGAGGCAGGACCAGGCGCCACACTCCTGACGTTCACCCCCAAATCGCTGACCAGCGGCAATCCACCGAGCCCGCGGCCCGTGAAATTTGGCGTGGCCATCTGCTACGAAGTGATTTTCCCGGATCTAGTCCGCCAATTTGCCGCCAACGGCGCCGAGTTTCTTGTCACCATTACGAACGACGGATGGTTCGGACCGTCGTCGGCGCCCGCGCAACATTTCTCCATGGTGGTCTTTCGCTCGGTGGAAAATCATCTGGCCTTCGCGCGCTCCGCCAACACCGGCATCTCCGGGTTCATCGACCCCTTCGGCCGGATCCTGGACGCCACACCGTTGTTCACGGAACATGCGTTGCGGGGCACCATTCCCGTCGGCTATTCCCGAACATTTTATAGCTGGCATGGAGATGTGTTTGCCTACGGCTGTGCTATAATCAGCGCGCTCTTGTGTCTGTACGGCTACTTCCGCACCAAGGAGCCCGCCCCCGACACAACCGTCATTGAACCCGCGTAACCGAAGAAGGGTCGTGCTATGTTGGATGAAGTGCAAGGTCGAGTCCGTGCCATCGGTGAGCAAGTCTCCGAGTTACGGGGGCATCTTTGACCTCGCCCGCATGACCGCCGACCTGCAAGAGCTGGAAGCCCAGATGGGGCAACCCCATTTCTGGAGCGATGCCCGCACCGCCGCCGCGGTCAGCCGAAAGAAGGCGACCATCGAGCGTGAATTGGCGACGTGGCGCGACATCGAAACCAAGCTGGACGACGTGAACGCGCTGCTGGAACTGGCAACCGAAAGCGGCGACGCCGGGTTGGAACAGGAACTATCCACAGAGTTGCACCGGCTAGAGCCACGGTTGGCGGCCCTTCGCTTGGAAATCCTCCTCGCCGGCGAACTCGACCCGAACAACGCCATTCTCGAAATCCATCCGGGCGCGGGTGGCACGGAATCACAGGACTGGGCCCAAATGCTCCTGCGTATGTATGTGCGTTGGGCGGAGGGCAAGAAATTCAAAGTGGAGACGTTGGACCTGCTGGCCGGCGACGAAGCCGGCATCAAGAGCGTCACGCTCTCGATCACCGGCCCCTATGCCTACGGGTATTTGAAAGCGGAAGCGGGCGTCCACCGACTGGTACGCATTTCTCCGTTCGACTCCAATAAGCGACGGCACACCTCATTCGCCTCGGTGTTCGTCTACCCAGAGCTGAGCGAAGATATCGATGTGGCAATCGAGGAAAAGGATCTCCGCATCGACACCTTCCGGGCCGGCGGGGCCGGCGGACAAAACGTCAACAAGGTGGAAACGGCGATCCGTATCACACACTTGCCAACTGGAATCGTCGTGCAATGTCAGAACGAACGGTCCCAACTGCAAAACCGCAATGGTGCGATGAAGATTCTGAAAGCGCGCCTATTCGAAGTGGAACAGCAGAAAAAAGAAGCGGAGTTCAACGCCATCGTCGGCGAGAAGAAAGATATCGCGTGGGGCAGTCAAATCCGGTCCTATGTGTTTCAGCCCTATCAAATGGTGAAGGACCACCGGACCGCTCATGAAACGGGCGACGTGTCCTCCGTCATGGACGGCGAGATCGACGGATTCATCGAAGCCTATTTGAAGAAAAAGTCGGCGAAAGGCGGCGCCACCCTCTCGGCCGTCGCCGAGGCCGACGATTTATAATTGTTGCGGCTGACAGCAAACCGCTGTTGACCACCACCTGGTTGCTATCACATGGATGAACTGAACGAACAACGACAGCAACGAATCAAGAAGCTCGATCAACTCCGTCAAGCCGGCGTGGCCCCGTATGGGTCCCGCTTCGAAGTAAAAGACCGGGCTGGACAACTCATCACGCTGCACGGCGAGAAGACCAAGGAGGTCCTGGAACAAGAAAAGATCTCCTGCACCATCGCCGGCCGCGTGGTGGCCCTCCGCCGCTTCGGCAAAGCCGGTTTCGCCGTGCTGCAAGACGGATCAGACCGCCTGCAAGTTTATCTCAAGAAAGATCTGCTCTCGGAACAGGCCTACACCGTGACCGAGCAACTCGATCTCGGCGACTGGATCGGCGTCACAGGCCTGTTGTTTCGCACCAAGACGAACGAGTTCACCGTCGAAGTCCATCAGCTGACGTTTCTCAGTAAGGCACTCCGGCCACTCCCGGAAAAGTGGCACGGACTCACCGACGTGGAAACCCGTTATCGGCAGCGGTACGTCGATCTCATCGCAAACCCGCAGGTCCACCAAATCTTCGCGTCCAGAAGCCGGATTATCGCCGGCATCCGGGCCTTTTTGATCGAACGGGGCTTCCTCGAAGTCGAAACGCCGATGATGCATCCGATTCCCGGCGGCGCGGCGGCCAAACCCTTCGTCACCCACCACAATGCGCTCGGCGTCGATTTGTATTTACGCATCGCGCCGGAGCTCTATTTGAAGCGCTTGATCGTCGGCGGATTCCCTCGGGTGTTCGAGATCAATCGCAACTTCAGGAATGAAGGCATCTCAACGATCCACAATCCTGAATTCACGATGCTGGAGTTTTACGTTTCCTATGCGGATTACCACGATCTGATCCAGTTGACCGAGGAGATGATTTCGACTCTCGCGCTGCAGATTCTGGGGAACACCGTCATCACGTATCAGGGCCAGGAAATCGTGTTGACCCCTCCGTGGAGACGCTGGTCCTATCACCAGGCCATTTGTGAAGTGAACTCACTCGACCCGTCAGTCCTGCGCGATCGCAGCCAAGCACTGGCCGCTGCCAAACAGTTGAACGTGTCAGTAGACCCCGACGCCTCGTTGTTCAACATCGTCAACGAGATTTTCGAGGAGACGGTTGAGCCCAATCTCCAGCAGCCTACGTTCATCACGGATTACCCCATCGACATTTCGCCACTGGCCCGGCGCAAGGATTCGGACCCTACCCTCACCGATCGATTCGAGCTGTATATCGCCGGACGGGAGATCGCCAACGCTTTTTCCGAGTTGAACGACCCCCTGGACCAGCGCGAGCGATTCGAGGGTCAAGCAGCGCAACGCGAAGCCGGCGACGAAGAAGCCCATCTCGTCGATGAGGACTTTCTCCGCGCCCTGGAGTTCGGCATGCCGCCGACGGCCGGCGAAGGCATCGGCATCGACCGCCTGATCATGCTCTTCACCGATCAAGCATCCATCCGCGACGTGGTGTTATTCCCCCAACTCAGGCCGGAAAAATAGCGATGGCCCTTCCCTATGAAATTTTCGTCGGCCTCCGGTACTTGCGCGCCAAGCGCCGCAACCGGACGATCTCACTGAACACCTTCGTGTCGATCGCCGGTATCACGCTGGGCGTAGCGGCCTTGATCGGCACGGTCGGCATCATGACGGGCTTCAAGGAAGATATTCAGGCCAAAATTCTGGGCACCACCGCGCACGTGATCGTCCAAGAGCGGATGAAAGAGAACGTCACGGACTATGATCCGCTGATTGAGAGAATCCGCACTGTGCCTGAAGTCGTGGCCGCCACGCCGTTTGTGCTCCGGCAAGTCCTGCTGACGACCCAATCAGGCGTGCAGGGTATCGTCCTGCGAGGCATCGACCCCCAACGTGAGGCAACCGTCACCGAACTGGCCAAGAACATGTCGGCGGGACAGCTGACCGACCTGCTCACACCGGTCAAGGTCAGACAGGCGCCGGTCGACGACCCGCAAGGCGCGCCGCAACTGGTCGACAAACCCGGCATCATTCTCGGCAAGGAACTGGCCATGCGCCTCGGGGTGTTTCCCGGCGATACACTCAACGTGGTATCACCGGTCGGCCCGATCAGCGCGATGGGTATGGTCCCAAAAATCCGGACCTTCGCCGTTGTCGGACTGTTTCATTCAGGCATGTACGAATACGATTCCTCGCTCGCCTATATTGAACTCGGCGAAGCGCAGAAATTCTTCAACATGGGTGACGGGGTCTCCGGCATCGAAGTGAAAGTGACGGACGTATTCCGCGCCGACGAGATTGCCCATACCATCGAACAAGTCCTTGGATTCAGCCACGGAGCCAGAGACTGGATGCAGATGAACCGCAATCTCTTCTCGGCCTTGAAGCTCGAAAAAACGATGATGTTCCTGCTGCTCGTCCTCATCACCATCGTCGCGTCATTCAACATCGTGAGCACCCTGACGATGATCGTGACGGAGAAGCAAAAAGAAATTGCGATTCTTAAGGCCATGGGAGCCACCAGGCGCAGCATTCGGCGGATCTTCATGCTGAACGGCTTGATCATCGGACTGTCCGGCACGGCCATCGGCATTCCACTAGGGTATGCCTTCCTCTGGCTAATCGAGAAGTTTTGGACCTTCGATGCGACCGTCTACTACATCTCAAAAATTCCCGTCCATGTGCTGGCCGAAGACGTCCTGCTTGTAGCCGGATCAGCCATTCTGATCAGCTTCGCTGCAACTGTATACCCAGCCAATCAAGCGGCCAAACTCGAACCTGTCGCGGCGTTGCGATATGAATAGAGCAGGACTGAGAATTGAGGACCGAGGACTGAGTCGATTTCCTCACACCAAGATTCCAAGCCCCAGCCCTCAGTCCTCATAGCTCACCACTGATCATGATTAAAGTCACCGATCTCCATAAGTCGTTCTCGATGGGTACGTATGACCTGCCGGTGCTCAAGGGCATCAATCTGGAGATTCAGCGCGGTGAATTTATTGCGATCGTCGGCGCGTCCGGAGCGGGCAAGAGCACGTTGCTCCATATCATCGGCACGCTCGATAAACCCACCAGAGGCACGGTGACGTTCGACGGCCAAGACCTGTTCCAATTGACAGAGGCCCAACAAGCGGAGTTGCGCAACTCACGCATTGGCTTTGTCTTCCAGTTTCATCATTTGCTGCCGGAGTTCACGGCTTTGGAGAACGCCGGCATGCCCGCCCTGGTGCAGCGGCGCGACGCCGCTGCAGTTGAAGCCGACGCGGCAGCATTACTGACGGAAGTCGGGTTAGGCAAGCGTCTGCATCACAAACCTGGCGAACTGTCCGGAGGCGAGCAACAGCGGGTGGCGATGGCGCGGGCGCTGATGCAGAAGCCGGATCTGGTCTTGGCCGATGAACCGACCGGCAATCTCGACACCCATAGCGGCGACGCCCTGTTCGGCCTGATGCGCGATCTGAATAAATCCCGTGGCACGACGTTCGTCATTGTCACCCACAATGATAAACTGTCCTCCCAGGCGGACCGTATCGTACACATGCAAGATGGCCTGGTCGTCTAGTTGCAAAGATTGATCGTGATGAGGCGGATTTTTGGGTAGAATGCGCCAGGCCTACGAAACATGGTGAGCATGAACCGAGCCCTTGCCTACATACTCCTGTCGGCTGCTCTCGCCGGAGTCCCAACTCAGGCACTCGCTCTGGAATTTGTGATAGCCGGGCCGCGAGCGAGCGGCATGGGCGGCGCCGGCGTTGCGGTGACAACCGACTCCCTCGCAACCTATTGGAACCCCGCTGGCCTGGCCATGACGCAGACAGTGGACATCCGCATTCAAGGAAGCGGCCTGGCGGTCGACCGCCGAGGATTTGGGGAAGCCATCTTAGACCTGGAAGACTTCAGAGCCACTGGAAATGCGGCAACCGATTCCGCAAGGGCCCAGGACATCGCCAATCGCCTCAACCAGCCAGGTGTTACCGTGTCAGTGAATGGGTCAGCCGGCCTGTACCTCAAAGGTCATTTCGGCGAGCATGCCGTCGGGATGAATGTGTCCGACGTGGCAACCGGCGGTGGATACATTAGTTCCCCACTGCAAGTGTCCGCAGGGCCTCCTGTCAGCGTCACCGGCACAATGGCCCTGCGCGGGTTTGAAGCCAGGCAACTGGCCTTTTCGTACGCCTATGCCTTTTGGGACAAAACATTCGCGGTCGGCATCACGGCGAAAGTCATCCAGGGAGCAGCCTACTCCGGATCGGTCGCTCTTCAAGGCGGCAACGGCGTCACCATCACCAACCATTTCGGCAAGCCGGCAATCTCGACGACCTATGGAATCGACCTGGGTGCTATTTATAGGCCCATCTCCTGGATTCGTTTTGGTATCGTGGCCAAGGATATCAACAAACCCGTGTTCGACGACACGGGCGGAGGAGAGATCAAGCTGGAACCGCAAGTTCGTAGCGGTCTGGCCCTGAATCCCTGGTCGACCCTGACGCTCACCGCCGACGTGGATATTACGAAGAACAAGACCCTGGTACCCGGTGTCAAAAGCCAGCTGTTGAGTTTTGGAGCAGAACAAACGTTCCTGGCCGAGTTTATTTCACTGCGAATCGGCACATTCAAGAATATGCAGGATGCAGCCTCACCATTCATTCCTACAGCAGGATTGGGTCTGCGACTGTTCTTCTTGCGCGCCGATCTCGGCGGGGGATACGATTTCCGTGAGGAAGGAGCCCTGGTTTCTGGCTCCATATCCGCGACCTTCTAATGGTATACTAGCCCCATGCTGCACTCACCACAGATCCGGCTTGGCGCGATGCTTACGGCCATCTTGCTCCTGAGCGGATGCAGCGGCTTACAGGAGGCCTGGGAAGGTCCCGGGGCCAAGGGCTTTGCCCCTCAGGCCATTGCCGTGCTCCCCCCAATGGCCAGCCAATACGACAGTGCACGGGAGGACATTCAAGAAGTCCTCGCCGTCGCGCTACGGAGACAGGGGCACATCGAACGCGTGATGCTGCCCGAGAGCGTCACGGATATTTTCCAGAGTTCGAAGCCCGCGTTCGATTCGCTGGTTTTCTATTTCTCCCGGTTGGAAATGACCGGCCAATCCGACAAAGATTCGGCCATGGCCCTGGGGAAAGCGTTGACGGTCGATGCGTTTCTGGTCGTGCGGGTCAACTCGTGGGAATACATCCGCAAGGAAGGCGATAACGTGGGCCGTGTCGGATTGAGCCTGCGTCTTGTGGACGCGACAACCGGCACCACGGTATGGAAAGCGCGCCACGAACGGTCAAACAGTTACATGTTCTTCAAGCCGAATCTCAAGGACATCGCCAAAGAACTCGCCCTTGAGATGATCTCCTACATGCCTCCCCAGCCGAAGAATTGACCGCGTCCCGCGCCGTGTGATCAGACAACCGTCTACTTACCGCGCCGCTTCAGCCATAGCCGTTTTCAACGACCGCACAAACTCGGCAACATGGCTGACCATCGCAGGATCCTGTTGGTGGGACGCAATCCGCTTCACGATAGCACTGCCGACGATTACCCCGTCGGCCATCTTAGAAACCTGCGCGGCATCCTCAGGCGTCGCCACGCCGAAGCCAACGGCCACAGGAGATGCAGAGACCTTCTTGAGCTTTTGAACATTCTGATGAATATCTGTCACATTGCTGAGCTTCGCCCCGGTAATACCGGTCAACGAGACATAGTAGACAAATCCGTGCGATTCTTCCGCCACCAACCTTCGCCGGCTTGGGGTGCTGGTCGGCGCTAACAGAAAAATGATCGGCAAGCCGGCGGCATCGGCCGGCCCCTTGAGTGGGCCTGCTTCATCCGGCGGCATATCGGGAATAATCAATCCATCCACTCCGGCAGCCTTCGCAGCCGTGCAGAACTTCTCATAGCCCATGGCATGGATCGAGTTGAAGTACAGCATGAGGACAATCGGGATCTCGGTGCGCTGCCTGAGGGACTTCACCGAATCTAAGATTTTGCGCAGTGTCGTACCGCTCTTCAACCCTCGCTCGGCGGCCTGCTGAATCACCGGCCCATCCGCAATCGGGTCGGAAAAAGGCACACCAAGCTCAATGATGTCGGCCCCCGCCTGTTCTAGCGCCACGACCAGCTGTTCCGTCTCAGCCAATCCTGGGTCCCCCGCCATGAGATAGGCAATCAACGCTTTCTCTTTCTTGTCGCGCAATCGCTGAAACGTGGTTTCCAGACGTCCGCTCATAACTCCACCCCTCGCATTCTCGCCACTTGCTGGACGTCTTTATCCCCACGGCCGGACAGGTTGGCAATGATCACCTGTGACTTTTTGAGCGTCGGAGCCAGCTTGATAACTTCTGCAATCGCATGCGCACTCTCCAAGGCAGGGATGATTCCTTCTTCCTGTGCCAACAAATCAAAGGCCGCCATCGCTTCAGTATCCGTCGCATAGGTGTAGTCGATCCGGCCCTGGTCATGATAGAGGCTATGCTCCGGCCCAACGGCCGCATAGTCCAATCCGGCCGAGACCGAATGGGTCAGATTGATCTGCCCATTCTCATCCTGAAGCAGATAGGTCATGGTCCCTTGTAAGACACCAGGTTTTCCTCCTGAAAACCGCGCCGCATGTTTGCCGCTCACAATCCCGCTTCCTCCGGCTTCGACTCCGATCATCTTCACCTTGCGATCCCTCAGAAACGCATGGAACAGCCCGATGGAATTGCTCCCACCGCCGACACAGGCAACGAGATAATCGGGCAACTTCCCTTCCGCAGCCAGAATCTGCTTCCGTGCTTCTTTTCCAATAATCGCCTGAAAATCTCGGATCATCATGGGATAGGGATGCGCCCCGAGAACCGAGCCCAAAATGTAATGGGTGGTTCGCACATTCGTCGTCCAATCGCGCATCGCTTCACTGATGGCATCTTTTAACGTCCGGCTCCCGGCATCGACGCCAGTCACTTTCGCGCCGAGCAATCGCATGCGGAAGACATTCAACGCCTGACGCTGCATATCCTCCGTGCCCATGTAGACTTCACATTCCAGTCCAAACATCGCAGCCGCCGTGGCGGTAGCCACCCCATGCTGACCGGCGCCGGTTTCGGCGATAATTCGTCGTTTTTTCATGCGCATCGCCAGCAGCACTTGTCCGATCGCATTGTTGATCTTATGCGCGCCGGTATGACAGAGGTCTTCCCGCTTCAAATAGATCTTGGCCCCGCCCAATTTCTTGGTCAGCCGATCGGCCCGGTAGAGACTCGTCGGACGCCCGACGTACTGTTTCAGATAGTAGGCGAGATCAGCCTGAAATCGGCGGTCTTTCTTCGCTTTGGCGTATTCCTCCTCCAGCTCCAGCAATGCTGGCATGAGGGTTTCCGGCACATACCGGCCGCCGTAAGGACCGAACCGGCCATGGCTATCTGGAAGCATTGGCATGTCGACAACTCCTCCCCACTAAATCGCCAGCAGTATAGTTGCGTTTATTTGATCGGAACAAGCCTCGCCGCTTCAATGAAGGCTTTGACTTTCTCCGGGTCCTTCTTTCCCGGACTCGCTTCGACGCCACTGCTCACATCGACTCCGTAAGGCCGAACCAGCTGCACTGCTTCAACCACATTCGACGGCGTCAGGCCTCCGGCCAACAGAATGGGGGTCGCCCGAGCCACCTCCGCCGCCAACGTCCAATCAACCTTGTGCCCCGTGCCCCCGTAGGCCTGATCCGAAAACGCGTCGAGGAGCACCCCTCGCACACGTGCCCGTCCCTGAAATTCGGCCAGCGCGAGAAACGACCCGCGATCTTTCACACGCAGGGCCTTCAGCACCGGACGGCCGAGCTGCTGACAGTACGTTGCGGTTTCGTCTCCATGCAATTGAGCCAAGGCGAATCCGCATTCGTCCATCAGAGTCCGCACAGCCGTGGCATCCTCGTTGACGAACACCCCGACCGGCAAGACAAAGGGAGGCAGCTCTGCAATGATCGCTTTTGCCACCGCCGGCTCAACATAACGAGGGCTCTTCCGGTACATCACGAAGCCCAGCGCATCTGCCCCTGCCGCCACGGCGACCTGAGCATCATCACGATTGGTGATCCCGCAAATTTTGATCTTCACCATACCGTTTTCCCGCACATCTATGACGATTGCCGGTTGCCAGAATTGACTCCGAGCAGCTCGCGCACCTTCTCACCTGTATGCTCGGCGCGAATGAGCGACTCTCCGATCAGCATGGCATGGATACCGGCTTGGACCAGCTGCTCCACATGGCTGCGCGTGTGGATCCCGCTTTCACTGACGATGAGCTTATCGGCCGGAATCCGCTTCGCCAATCGAAAGGTCACTCCCAGATCGGTCGTGAACGTCTTCAAGTCGCGATTGTTGATCCCGATCAGCCTGGCGGCAGGCACCCATTCCAGCACCAGATCGAGTTCCCGCTCATGATGCGTTTCGAAGAGCACGTCCATCCCAAGCTCGACAGCCAACCCATGGAAATCCATCAGCTGCCGCCGCTCCAACGCCGCCACGATCAGCAGGACCGCATCAGCGCCGTGAGCCCGTGCTTCATAAAACTGGATGTCCTCGACCATGAACTCCTTGTTCAGCGCGGGTAATGGCACAGCCCGCTTGATCTCCGCCAAATAGCGGAGGTCCCCCTGAAAGAAATCCTGATCCGTCAAGACAGAAACGGCCGACGCACCATGTTCATGGTAGGCGCGGGCAATGGCCAGATGATCGAACTGGTCGGCGAATTCCGGCCGCAAGAGCCCCAAACTCGGCGAGGCCTTCTTCACTTCCGCAATCAGAGCCGGACTCGTGGCAGTTCTGGTGGCATCGAGCGTGACGGCAAACCCCAAGGGCGGCGCCAGATCTCGAATCGCCGACTTCAGCTCCGCGAGATACCCACGACTCTGCTTGTGCCGCAGCTCAGCTTTTTTGTGTTCGAGAATGCGATCGAGAATCATCGGCGGTTACACCTTGTTCGTGTAGGCAATGAGCCGTTCTAGCTTCTCGGCGGCAGCGCCTGAATCGATGGTCTGCTGGGCCGAGCGGAACCCCTCTTTCAACGTCTTCACCTTGCCCCCAACAAGCATGGCGGCAGCGGCGTTGAGACAGACAATGTCCCGCTTAGGACCTTTTCGACCCCGCAAGATGTCTTGCGTGATACGCGCATTGTCCTCGGGCAGGCCTCCGGCCACTTCCTTCCGCGGCGTGCGCGGCACATTGAACTCTTCCGGGGCAATGAAATAACTCGATACAACTCCGCCCTTGCCTTCGGAGATTTTCGTCCGATCCGATACCGTGATCTCGTCCAACCCGTCCATGCCATGGGTCACGAGGCAATGTTGCGCGCCCAATTCCAGCAGCACCCGACCAAGAATCTCGGTCAAACCCGCATCGTAGACACCCAGCACTTGATGCGTGGCCCCGGCTGGGTTTGCCAGCGGCCCCAGAATATTGAGCAGCGTTCTGATGCCCATCTCCTGCCTCGGTCCGGCGCACTGTTTCATCGCTCCGTGGTAGAGCGGGGCGAACAAGAAGCCGATGCCTACTTCATCGATGCAGTCCGCCACCCGCTCTGGCGGCAGATCGATCTTCACGCCCAGAGCCGTCAGCACATCGGCGCTGCCGGACTTGGACGAGATCGACCGATTGCCATGCTTGGCCACAGTGATGCCGGCTCCGGCGGCCACAAAGGCCGCCGTCGTCGAGATGTTGAACGTGTGTGCGCCGTCGCCTCCGGTCCCGCATGTATCGACGACGACTTTGGCGCCGACTCGGATCCGAACGGCGCGCGACCGCATCGCTTTGACCGATCCGACGATTTCCGCGACCGTTTCGCCTTTTTGCCGGAGGCCCATGAGATAGGCCGCAATCTGCGCAGGCGTCGCCGCCCCGTCCATTATTTCGGCCATGACGGTCTCCGCTTCCGGTTCGGAAAGATCGGCTCGGTCGGCCAGTTTGGCTAGCGCGTCTTTGATCATATCTTGACTATCAGCCCCAGCTATCAGTCTTCAGCAGGAGTTGATCTCACGCTGAACGCTGACGGCTAATCGCTCCCGCTTAACGTTTCAGAAAATTTCGCAGTAGGTCTTTTCCCGCGGTCGTCAGGATCGATTCCGGATGAAACTGGACCCCTTCGACGCCCAGTGTCTTATGGCGGAGTCCCATGATTTCTCCCTCGGCAGTCTCCGCCGAGATCTCGAAGCAACCGGGAAGATTCGCCCGATTCACGATCAGCGAATGGTAGCGCGTCGCCTCGAACGGATTGGGCAGTGACCGGAAAATCGTCTTGCCGTCATGGGTGATCTGGGAGGTCTTGCCGTGCATCAAACGCGACGCACGGACGACTTCACCACCGTACGCCACGGCCAGGGACTGATGCCCCAAGCAGACGCCAAGAATAGGCACCTTACCTCCGAAACGACGAATCGTCTCGACCGAGATCCCTGCTTCATTGGGCGTGCAGGGCCCTGGGGAAATCACGATCCGCTCTGGACGGAGCGACTCAATCCCGTCTGGAGTAATGGTGTCGTTACGGTACACCTGGACCTCTTCACCCAGTTCGCCGAAATACTGCACCAGGTTGTAGGTGAACGAATCGTAATTATCGATGACCAATAGCATGGTAATACCCGAAAGGGCTTATGGCTTATGGCTTATGGCACAAACAGATGACTTGCAGCC
>Ga0194120_10004385_pt1 | contig 21851 bp, 17 predicted proteins | sample TA2MahCa65mmetaG_FD_148642 | JGI IMG/M metagenome (GOLD analysis project Ga0194120, IMG submission 148642) | Freshwater microbial communities from Lake Tanganyika, Tanzania - TA2015019 Mahale Deep Cast 65m | ecosystem: Environmental > Aquatic > Freshwater > Lake | place: Tanzania: Lake... | reverse complement strand
CGAACGCTGCGACGCATGGAGGCCGCATGATCGGTTTCCTGCGATCGCAGATCTTCAACCTGATCGCCGCAACGCTCCTGACGCTGGCGATCTGGATGCTCGCTGCCGAGCGAACGAGCGTGACCGAGTCCTTCTCTGGTCGCGTGCAAGTTCAGGTGCCCGTGGGTGCCGCGGTCTACCTGACCAAGGGAACCACCAAGGAAACCGTCGAGGTTCGCGTGAACGGTTCGCGATCGGCAGTCGACCGCGCACGGCGCGCATTGGCGGCGGGCATCGAACTCGATGTGGCGCCGACCAACGCGGGCGACTTCGAGGTCGATCTCGCCAACGCGTTGCAGGCTGCTTCACAACCGATGCGGGACCTTGCGATCCTGTCGGTCGAGCCCGCCTCGATGCGGCTGACCGTGGGCACGATCGTGACCGTGAAGGCCGGCATCGCGCTGCCACTGCGTCCAGAAGAGATCGAGGGCGAGGCGACGGTCGAACCAACTGAGGCATCCGTGCGACTCCCCGCCGAGGCCGCCGCTGCATGGCCGGAACCACGCAAGGTCAACGCGCTCCTCGAACTGTCGAGCTTCGGAACCGACCAACCCACGAGCGTGACGGCGGCACTCCGAGCACCCACCGAACTGGCGACCTGGGCCGATCATGTGACCATTGTGCCGGCTGAAGCCACAGTCAAGGCACGACTTCGCCGCGATCGCGGCATGGTCGTGATTCCGCGCGTTCCACTGCGGATCAATGCCAGCCCACGGGCTTTCAATGAATACACCGTGCGTCTGGAAGGCGAGCCCGCGGTGCTGCAGGTCGAGGTCAGCGGACCCCGCGCAGCGGTCGCCGCGCTCGAAGACTGGAGCGGCACCGTCTACGCACAGGTCGACCTTGCCGACCGGCAACTCGCCCCTGGTGAATTGATCCTTCCGATCTCGCACTGGAATCTTCCGCCCGGACTCGAGCCAACGCGCGCTGGTGAGGACCCTGCGGCCAGCGTGGCGATTCGACTGGTCCTGGTTCCCATTGGTGCGGCGGTGCTGCCCGCGACTGAGACTGCGCCCGCGCGCTCTGTTCCGACTCGGCCAGACGAGTGACTCGCCCCAACGCGTGAGTCAGCCCAACGCGTGAGTCACGCCGCGCGGACGATCGCGCACCACAGCTTCTTGCCACGGCGCACGAGTACAGCGCGTCCATGCATGAGGTCGCGCTCGGTGAGCACCGTCTCTGGCGCAGCCTTCACGCCATTCACAAGAACGCTGCCCGCCTGAATGAATTCGCGAGCCTCGCGCTTGCTTGCCGCGAGCACCTTGCTGTCGGCCAGTGCATCGACAAGGGGAATGCCGGCAGCGAGCCGTTCAGCCGGCACCGCCCACGAGGGCACTTCACCCGCAACATCGGCAACCTGGCCTGCATCGAGCTGGAGCACATCGCCACTGAAGAGCGCCTTGGCGGTCGCCCCGGCGCGCGCGCACTCCTGCGCGCCGTGGAGCAGCGTGACGAGCTCGTCGGCGAGCGCGCGATGCGCGTCGCGCCCGCCGGGATTCGCAGCGTGCGCGGACTCAAGCTCGGCAACGCGGTCCTTGCTCAGGAACGTCAGCCACCGAAGGAACTTCACGACATCTGCGTCGGCGGAATTCAGCAGGTACTGGTGCAGCCGGTACGGCGTCGTGCGATCCGCCGTCAACCACACGGCACCCTGTTCGCTCTTGCCGAATTTTCCGCCATCGGCCTTGGTCAGCAGTTGCGCCGTCACGCCGAAGGACGCCGCGGGTGCATCGCCCTCGCGTGCACCGCAGCGACGAATCAGATCGATGCCGCTGACGATGTTGCCGAACTGATCGCTGCCACCAAGTTGAACCGTGCAGTGCTGGCTGCGATGCAAGTGCAGGAAGTCATACGCCTGCAGGATCATGTAGCTGAACTCGGTGTAGCTGATGCCCTGCTCGCGACTGTTGAGCCGGCTCGACACCGAATCGCGCACGATCATCTGATTCACGCTGAAGTGCTTGCCGACATCGCGCAGGACCTCGATGTAGCCGAGCCGTCCAAGCCACTCGCCGTTGTCGACGACGATCGCCGCGTGTGGACCGGTGAAGTCCAGCATGCGCTCGAAAATCCGACGCTGTCCAGCGATGTTGGTCTTGACCTGTTCAGGATCGAGCAACTGGCGTTCGGCGCTCTTGCCGCTCGGATCACCGATCAGCCCGGTGCCGCCGCCCACGACCACGATCGGCCGGTGCCCGGCGCGCTGCCAATGCGCGAGCAACTTCAACGCGACGAAGTTCCCCAGCGTCAGGCTGTCGGCCGTGGGATCAAATCCGCAGTAGGCGGTCCGCGATCCGCTCGCCAAGTGGGCCTCGATGCCCTCGCCCGCCGTCTGGGAGAGCATGCCGCGCCAACGCAGTTCATCGAGGAAGGACTGGGCCATCCCTCTATTGATAGAGGAACGCTGCCCGCCATGGGGCGGCAGCCGGCATTACCGGACAATCTCGTTCCTCATCGTGGTTGCCGTCGACGGACGGTCGGCGCTCCGTGGCACGGCGCCGCCGCTCGTCGTCCCACCTGGTGCCGCCAGGATTCCGCATCCACGCCCCTTGCGGATCGGCCACGGACCCGCTAGCCTGCGCGACTCACAATTCAGTACCGCACGAACTACTACGCACCCTTCGCTGACCGGCGAAGGGCCCCGAGACCGGCGGAGGTCTGGCGTGGTGGGAGGTTCAAACGATGGCAAAGAAAGTCACAAAGGTCTTCAAGATCATGGCCCCCGGCGGCAAGGCAACCCCTGCCCCGCCGCTCGGTCCCGTCCTTGGCGCCAACGGCGTCAACCCCGGCCAGTTCATCACCAAGTTCAACGATGCCACGCGCGAGCTCAACGGCCGCGTCGTCGGTTGCATCGTCACGGTCTACTCGGACCGCACCTTCGATCTCGAGATCAAGTCGAGCCCAGCCAGCGAGCTGATCAAGGCCGAACTCAAGCTCGAGAAGGGTTCGGGCGAACCGAACACCAAGAAGGTCGGCAAGATCACGCAAGCTCAGCTTCGCAAGATCGCCGAAGGCAAGATGAAGGACATGAACGCCGCGACGGTCGAAGCCGCTATGCGGGTGATCGCAGGCAGCGCACGCTCAATGGGCGTGACGGTGGAGAACTAATCCCATGGCCAAGAAGGTCGTCATCGGACACTCGAAGCGCGTGCGCTTCAACAACGATCGCCTCGTTTCGCAGGCGCTTGCCCCCAACGACGCGGTCAAGGCGCTGCGTCAGTACAAGGCCCCCAAGTTCGACCAGACGGTGAACGTGGTGGTGCACCTGGGCATCGATCCCAAGGCCGCCGATCAGGCGCTGCGTGGTTCGATCGCGTTCCCCAAGGGCGTCGGCAAGAGCGCGCGAGTCGTGTGCTTCTGCAACGCTGACAAGGTTGCCGCAGCCAAGGCTGCCGGCGCCATCGAAGCGGGCGCGGACGAACTCGTCAGCAAGATTGAAGGCGGTTGGATGGACTTCGATGTCGCCGTCGCCAGCCCCGACATGATGCGCGTGGTCTCCAAGCTCGGCAAAGTGCTTGGACCCAAGGGACTCATGCCGAGCCCCAAGGCCGGCACGGTCGCCGCTGATGTCGTCAACGCCGTCAAGGAATACTCGGCCGGCAAGACCGAGTACCGCAACGACGACGGCGGCAACGTCCACTGCATCATCGGGAAGATGAGCTTCAAGGACGAAGACCTCGCCGAGAACCTCAACCACTTCATTCAGGTGATCACCAAGGCCAAGCCCGCTTCGGCCAAGGGGACCTACATCCGCAAGTGCGTCATCGCCGCGTCGATGAGCCCTGGCATCCAGGTCGCCCTCTGAGCCACGAAGGAACACACCCATGAGCAAGACCATCAAGGACATGATCGTCCGTGAATACAAGAAGCGCTTCACGGGCGTCGACAGCGCCGTCCTCGTCGAGCTGCGCGGCATGGCCGGCACCGACAACACCGGCCTTCGCCTGAAGATGCACGCCAAGCAGGTGCGCGTCACCGTCGTGAAGAATGCACTGGCGCGCAAGGCGTTCGAGGGCACCGCTCTCGAAGTCCTCGCCCCCGGCCTGAGCGGCCCGACCGCAGTGGTGTACGGCGGCGACTCCGTCGTCGGCATCGCTCGCGACCTCGTGAAGATGGCCAAGGACCAAGAAGCACTCGTCCTCAAGGGCGCGTGCATCGACGGCACCTGGTTCGGCGGCGACGCCGGCGTCAAGCGCTTGAGCGAATTCCCGACCAAGGAAGAAGCACAGGCCAAGGTCGTCACCCTCGTCCTGTCCCCCGCACGCAAGCTCATGGGCGCCGTCAAGGGCCCGGGTGGCCGCGTGATGGGCATCGTCAAAGAAATCGAATCGCGCCTGGAGAAGGGCGAAACCATCGCAGCCCAGGCGGGCTGATTCACACAGACCACATCAACCGCTGACCACTGGCCCCTCGGGGTTAAAAGCGCGGCGTTCGCGCTCCTCTGGAAAGCACGATTTGGAGAGTTCACCATGTCCGAGACTGAAACCAAGACGTTCGAAGCGAAGATCACCCAGCTGGGCGACTCGATTGCCTCCCTCACCCTGAAGGAAGCCGTCGACCTGGCTGATTACATGAAGGACAAGTACGGCATCGAGCCCGCCGCCGGCGGAGCGGTCGTGATGGCTGGCGGTGGTGGCGATGCTGCCCCGGCTGCCGCTGCGCAGACCGAATTCGATGTCGTCCTCGAAGGCTGCCCGGCCGACAAGAAGATCGGCGTCATCAAGGCGGTTCGCGAAGCGACCGGCCTGGGTCTCGCCGAAGCCAAGGCCCTCGTCGATGGCGCCCCCAAGGCCATCAAGGAGAAGGTCGAGAAGGCCGAAGCCGACAAGGTCAAGGCTGCCCTCGAGGCCGCCGGCGCCAAGGTCGCGGTCAAGTGACCCGAGGGCTGGCCCCCGGCCAGCTTGCCCAATCAGCATCGAGCCAGGCGCCCCGGACTCCGGGGCGCCTGTGCCGTTTTGGGTGCCTCCTAGGCCTCTGATTCGGCCTCCATGTCGGGGCACTCGGCCCACGGTTCCGAGTTGCAGAAATCGCGGCTTTCCCCCTATACTCCGGGACTTGGCGTTGGGACCCAATAGCACGATGAGGCCGATGCGGGCAGGTTGCGTAGTCAACCATGTCCCGTTCGTTGCTCTCGAGGTGCAGGCCCTTCGTCGCGCGCACCCCAACGAGTGAACGACAACATGGCGAACAAGAACGTGCGTGACTTCTCTAAGCGCGGCGATGCCGTCGCGGTCCCTGCTCTCGATCGCGTTCAACGCAACGCATACGAGCGCTTCCTGCAGCTGGGCAAGGACCCGGCCGACCGCGATGCGCTTGTGGGCCTCGAGAGCCTGCTGCGCGAAGTCTTCCCCATCGCGAGTTACGACGACGCGATGAAGATCGAGTACGTCCACTACTACTTCGGCGAACCCCAGCACACCGAAGACGAGTGCCGCGAGCTCCGCCTCACCTACGGCATGCCGCTTCGCGTGAAGCTCCGCATGACCCGCGAGGGCAGCACGGAGGTCATCGAAGAGGACATCTACCTCGGCGACATCCCGATCATGCTCCGCGGCGGTGAGTTCATCGTGAACGGTGCCGAGCGCGTCATCGTGTCGCAGCTGCACCGCTCGCCCGGCGTCGACTTCTCGATCGCCAGTTCGATCGGTGATCGCCCGCTGCACTCGGCGCGCATCATCCCCGAGCGCGGCTCGTGGCTCGAACTCGAAGTGAACAAGAAGGATGTTCTGGCGATGCGCATCGACCAGAGCACCAAGCTCGCCGCGACCACCTTCCTGCGCGCGCTTGATGAACGATTCGGCTCAACCGAAACCATCCTCAAGGCGTTTTACGACATCGAAGATGTGCGCGTCGAGAAGATCAAGCCCGAGTTCTATTCTGCCGAACTCATCGTCGACAGCGACACCGGCGAAGAGCTCTGCAAGGTCGGCGTTCCGTTTGGCGAGAAGACCGCCGAGATCCTTCGTCAGAGCGCGAAGGTTCTCAAGTCGGTCCGCTGCATCGTCAACCCCGGCGACCCGCTCATCCTGAACACGCTCGCCGAAGAGCGTCTGGACTTCTTGGCCGAAGCCACCGAGCACGAAGCTGCGCTGCTTCGCATCTACGGTCGCCTCCGTCCGGGCAACCCGCCGCAGATCGACAAGGCGCGCGATCTCTTCAACGAGAAGTTCTTCGACGACAACCGCTACCGCCTCGGTCGCGTCGGTCGCTTCCGCATCAACCGTAAGTTCGAGGACGATCCGGCCTACAAGGTCGTTGGCGAGAAGGCCGACAAGGCCATGTGCCTGCGCGCCGAGGATTTCCTTGCGGTGATCCGCTACATGCTCGAACTGCGCAAGCCGGTCGAGAGCAGCAAGCGTCGCGCTCATGTGGATGACATCGACCACTTGGGCAACCGCCGCCTGCGCACGCTCGATGAGCTGTCGGTCGAGGAGATGCGCAAGGGCTTCCTGAAGCTCAAGCGCACCGTGCAGGAGCGCATGAATGTCAAGGACCCGACCGACACGGCAGTGAAGATCGCCGATCTGGTCAACACCAAGAGCGTGTCGAGCGCGATCGAGTTCTTCTTCGGCCGCAGCGAGCTCTCGCAGGTGGTCGACCAGACGAACCCCCTGTCGATGCTGGTCCACGAACGCCGCCTCTCGGCCCTTGGCCCGGGCGGCCTGAACCGCAAGCGCGCCGGCTTCGAGGTGCGCGACGTGCACATCTCCCACTACGGCCGCATCTGCCCGATCGAGACGCCGGAAGGCACCAACATCGGTCTCATCGCGAGCCTGAGCATCTACAGCAAGGTCGACAACTACGGCTTCCTGCTCACGCCCTACCGCGTCGTCAAGGGCGGCAAGGCCAGCGGCGACACGGCGTACCTGCGCGCCGACGAGGAACTCAAGCGCGTGCTGGCTCCCAGCGACACGCTGAGCCCCGAGGGACGCATCACCGACGATTTGGTCCTCGCCCGCAAGAACGGCGAACTCGTCGAGGTCGAGAAGGGCGAGGTCGAGTACTCCGATGTCAGCCCCAAGCAGATCGTCGGCGTGTCGGCCAGCATGATCCCCTTCCTCGAGCATGACGACGCCAACCGTGCGCTCATGGGTTCGAACATGCAGCGCCAGGCCGTGCCGCTGGTCAAGGTCGAGCCACCGTGCGTGGCGACCGGCATGGAACGGGTCGCGGGCGCAGCGAGCGGCATGGTGATCCGTGCCGAGCGTGGCGGCGTGGTCACCTATGTGGACTCGGAGCGCATCATCATCGACAACGCCGATGAGTATGTGCTCCGCAAGTTCGTGGGTCTCAACGAGCGCACCTGCCAGAACCAGAAGCCGGTCGTGAAGCCCGGCGTGAGGGTTCGCAAGGACGAGATCATCGCCGACGGCGCAAGCACCCGCCTGGGCGAGCTCTCGATCGGCAAGAACGCGCTCGTCGCCTTCAACACCTACGACGGCTACAACTTCGAAGACGCCATCGTCATCAACGAGCGCATCGTGCGCGATGATGTGTTCACCTCGATCCACATCGAGTCGTTCGAAGTCGAAATCCGCGACACGAAGCTCGGCCGCGAAGAGTTCACGGCGGACATCCCCAACGTGAGCGAGAAGCAGCTGGCAAACCTCGACGAGCACGGCGTGATCCGCGTCGGCACTCGCGTCGGCCCTGGCGACATCCTCGTCGGTAAGGTCAGCCCCAAGAGCAAGAGCGAACTCACTCCTGAAGAGAAGCTCCTGCACGCGATCTTCGGTCGCGCGGGCGAAGACGTGAAGAACGATTCGCTCGAAGTGCCCGCGGGCACCGAGGGCATCGTGATTGGCGCCAAGCGGTTCAGCCGCCGCACGCACCAGAGCGAAGACCAGAAGAAGCAGCTGAAGAAGGACATCGCCGCCTACGAGTCGTCGATGGAGCGTCGAATCGTTGATCTCTTCCGCCAGATGGCGTCGGAAATCAATCGCCTGACCGGCAGCGAGATGGTCGACCCCAACACCCGCCAGAAGGTCGGTGTGAGCGACATCACCGAAGTCATCATGGAACAGGTCGATGGCTTCAGCGACAAGTGGATCAAGGGCTCGAAGGACGCCCGCGACCAGGCGCTCGTGGTCTTCGGCCAGTTCTGGCCTCGCATCCAGAACTACCGCAAGGAGAAGGACCGCAAGGTCGGGCACATGAAGCGCGGCGACGAACTCGCCAGCGGCGTGCTCGAAATGGTCAAGGTCTACCTCGCCACCAAGCGCCAACTCTCGGTTGGTGACAAGATGGCCGGCCGCCACGGCAACAAGGGCGTCATCGCTCGCATCGTGCCGGAAGCGGACATGCCGTTCCTTGAGGACGGCACCACGGTCGATGTGCTGCTCAACCCGCTCGGGGTGCCCAGCCGCATGAACGTGGGCCAGATCCTTGAGACGCACCTTGGCTGGGCGGCGCAGGTCCTTGGCTTCCAAGCCATGACGCCTGTGTTCGACGGCGCCACCGAAGCCGAAATCTTGGCGGCGGTCACCGAAGCCAACGCGCACGTCAAGAACCGCGTCGAGGAGTTCGAGCGCACTGGCAAGAACCCAGGCACGCCGCGCGAACTGCTCGCGCGTATGCCCGAGGACTTCAAGATCCAGCTCTACGACGGCCGCACTGGCGAGCCGTTCACCCAGCGCACCACCGTGGGCTTCATGTACATGCTGAAGCTTCACCACCTCGTGGATGACAAGATCCACGCGCGTGCCACGGGCCCCTACAGCCTCATCACCCAGCAACCGCTGGGCGGCAAGGCTCGCACGGGCGGTCAGCGCTTCGGTGAGATGGAAGTGTGGGGCCTCGAGGCGTACGGCGCTGCCTATGTCCTCCAGGAACTGCTCACCGTCAAGAGCGATGACATTGAAGGCCGCCAGAAGATCTACGAGTCCATGGTGAAGGGCACCAACACCCTCCAGGCAGGCATGCCCGTGGTCTTCCACGTGCTCTGCCAGGAAATCAAGGGACTCGGCATGAACATCCAAGTCGAGAAGAAGGAAGGCGGCGAGCCGGCACTCCCCATGGTGTGACCGACAGCCCACTTCCCCCACCCCGACTCGAACCGTCCAGAACACGACCGACACACCACTGCCTCGGAGACCGGACCATGACCCTTGCAGAGAGCGTCTACGACCGCGTGAACGACTACGCCTCGGTGAAGATCACCCTTGCCAGCCCCAACGACATCCGTTCGTGGAGCTTCGGCGAAGTCAAGAAGCCCGAAACCATCAACTACCGCACCTACCGGCCCGAACGAGACGGCCTGTTCTGCGAACGCATCTTCGGCCCCGAGCGCGACTACGAGTGCGCGTGCGGTAAGTACAAGGGCACGAAGTTCAAGGGCATCATCTGCGACCGCTGCGGCGTCAAGGTCACGCACAGCCGCGTGCGCCGTGCCCGCATGGGCCACATCAACCTTTCGGCCCCGGTCGTGCACATCTGGTTCTTCAAGGCCATGCCCAGCCGCCTCGGCAACCTCCTGGCCATGAAGACCAGCGACCTCGAGAAGATCATTTACTTCCAGGACTGGGTGGTCATCGATCCGGGTGATACCGACCTGCAGGTCAAGCAGGTCCTGACCGACGACGAGTACCGCGAGGCATACGCCAAGTACGGCCCCCGCTTCAACGCCATGATGGGCGCGGAAGCCGTTCGCGAACTGCTCGACCCGTCCCGGCTCGACCTCAGTGAATTGGCCGTCACGCTGCGTGACGACATCAACAAGACCAAGAGCAAGCAGAAGCAGAAGGACCTGTCGAAGCGGCTCAAGATCGTCGAGCAGATCAAGGGTTCTGAGAACGATCCCAAGTGGATGGTTCTCGATGTGGTGCCGGTGATCCCGCCTGACCTGCGTCCGCTGGTCATGCTCGAGAGCGGCAACTTCGCCACGAGCGATCTCAACGACCTGTACCGCCGCATCATCAACCGCAACAACCGCCTCAAGAAGTTGATGGACCTCAATGCCCCCGAGGTCATCATCCGCAACGAGAAGCGCATGCTGCAGCAAGCCGTCGACGCGCTGTTCGACAACGGCCGCTGCCGCCGACCGGTGCTCGGCTCGAGCAACCGCCCTCTCAAGTCGATCACCGACATGATCAAGGGCAAGCAGGGTCGCTTCCGCGAGAACCTGCTCGGCAAGCGCGTTGACTACTCGGCCCGTTCGGTCATCGTCGTCGGCCCCGAACTCAAGCTCTGGCAGTGCGGCCTTCCGAAGAAGATCGCGCTCGAGTTGTTCCAGCCGTTCATCATCCGCAAGCTCAAGGAGCGTGGTCTCGCTGACACGATCAAGAGCGCCAAGCGCATGCTCGAGCGTCGCGACCCCGAAGTGTGGGACATTCTCGAGCAGGTCATCCGCAACCACCCGGTGCTTCTGAACCGCGCGCCGACCCTCCACCGCATGGGTATCCAGGCGTTCGAGCCGGTGCTCGTGGAAGGCAACGCGATCATGATCCACCCGCTGGTGTGCGCGGGCTACAACGCCGACTTCGACGGCGACCAGATGGCCGTCCACCTGCCGCTGTCCGTCGAGGCGCAGGCCGAAGCGCATGTGCTCATGATGAGCACGCACAACATCTTCAGCCCCGCCAACGGCAACCCGATCGTCAGCCCGTCGCAGGACATCATCATGGGGGTCTACTTCCTCACGGTGCAGCCCTTCGACATGCCCGCCGACGAACAGGGCGCCACGCGCCGCTTCAAGGACGTGACCGAAGCGATCCTCGCCCACGACATGGGTCAGATCACGCTGCACGATCCGATCTCGGTGCGTCTGCCGCGGTTCAAGGAAGTGGTGGCGGGCCAGACCGACGCCGCCAAGCCGATGCCGGCCTCGGGCCGTCTGGTGACCACGCTCGGCCGCATTCTGCTGAGCGAGATCCTGTCCGACGGCATGCCGTTCTACAACTGCGTGCTCGGCAAGAAGGGCGCAGCGCGCGTGATCGATGACACCTTCGCCCGCTTGGGCAAGGCCGCCACGATCAAGCTGCTCGATGACCTGAAGGAAATCGGCTTCAAGACGAGCACTCGCTCGGGCCTCTCCTTCGCCATCAGCGACCTGCGCATTCCCAACGACAAGGACAAGCTCATCGCCGCCACGCAGAAGAAGGCCGAAGCCGCGATGCGCAAGTACGAGGACGGCAACATCACCGACGAGGAGCGCCGCAACGAGGTGCTCGACCAGTGGGCGAAGTGCCGTGACCAACTCTCGGGCATGCTCATCGACACGCTGAAGCAGGATCGTCGCGAGCCGGGCACCGGTCACGAGATGCCCATCCTGGGCAAGGACGAGAAGCCGGCCGCGAGCGACAAGGGCAAGCGTTACTTGAACCCCGTGTACCTCTTCATGGACTCGGGCGCGCGTGGCAACAAGAGCCAGATGCAGCAGCTCGCCGGCATGCGCGGCCTCATGGCCAAGCCGAGCGGCGAGATCATCGAAACGCCCATCAAGAGCAACTTCCGCGAAGGTCTGAAGGTGCTCGAGTACTTCAGCTCGACGCACGGCACCCGCAAGGGTCTGGCCGACACCGCGCTCAAGACCGCCGACTCCGGTTACCTCACGCGCAAGCTCTGCGATGTGGCCCAGAGCGTGGTGGTGCTTGAGCACGACTGCGGCACGAACCGCGGCGTCCGCAAGGCGCCGGTGTATAAGGGTGACGAAGTCGATGTGCCGTTGCGCGAGCTCATCAAGGGCCGCACGGCGTGCGAATCGGTCGTCGATCCGCGCACCGACAAGGTGGTCGTGAAGAAGGGTCAGCTCATCACTCCGGCGATCGCCGCGGCGATCGAGGAACTCGGCGTGCCGGCACTCATGGTCCGCAGCCCGCTCACCTGCGAAACGCCTCGCGGCGTCTGCGCAAAGTGCTACGGCATGGACATGAGCAACGGCAAGATCGTCGAAGAAGGCCTGGCGGTCGGCATCATCGCCGCGCAGTCCATCGGCGAGCCCGGCACGCAGCTCACGATGCGCACCTTCCACACGGGCGGCATCGCGTTCACCAGCTCGACTGAAGCCAACTGGAAGGCCACCTTCGCCGGCACCGTCGAGGTGCGTGACTGCAATGAAGTCGAGTTCGAAGGAAAGTTGGTCGTCCTGCGCAAGACCGGCGTCATCGCGATCGTGGATGCGAAGGGCCGTGAGCTCGATCACTTCAAGGTGCCCTACGGCGCGACCCTCTCGGCCCGGAACGGCACCACCGTCAAGAAGGGCGACCTCCTTCTCGAGTGGGACCCCCACTCCACCCCCGTCCTCGCCGAGAAGTCCGGCGTCGTCCGCTTCCGCGATGTGGCCGAAGGCGAAACGATCCGCGTCGAAGGCAAGGGTGCCAAGCGCGAAGTCATCGTCGTCGAACACACCGGTGACAAGCACCCGCGCGTCACCATCGAGGATGCCCAAGGTCATGTGCTCGACCTGCACCACCTGCCGGCGAAGTGCCGCATCGTGGTCGAAGACGGCCAGAGCGTCGCGGCCGGTGCCGAGCTCGCCGTCCAGTCGAAGGGCGAGGAACGCCGCAGCGCCGACATCGTCGGTGGTCTGCCCCGCGTCACCGAGATCTTCGAAGCGCGTCTGCCCCGCGACCCGGCCGTCATGGCGCGCGTCGCTGGTCGCGTCGAGCTCCTGCCCAACGAGCGCAAGGGCAAGATGACCATTCGCATCCATGTCGAGGGTGCGAAGGACATGCACGAGGACCACCATGCCCTGCAGGGCAAGCGACTGCTCGTCCACTCGGGCGACACGGTCGAGGCTGGTCAGCCGCTGACCGACGGTGCGCGTACCCCCGCCGAAATCCTGGCGATCAACGGCGAAGAAGCCCTGTACCAGTACATGCTGGACGAAATCCAGAACGTGTACCGCGCACAGGGCGTGCCCATCGCCGACAAGCACATCGAAGTCATCCTTCGCCAGATGCTCTCGAAGGTGCGCGTTGCCGATCCGGGCGACAGCGACCTGCTGCCCAACGACGTCATTGAGCGCTACCGCCATGCGCAGGTCAACCAAGACCTCGCTGGATCGCTCAAGGTCGTCGACGCGGGTGGCACGCTGCTTGTCAACGGCAAGGTCTATCCCAAGGACGAAGTCAAGGAAGCCAACGCCACCGCCGAAGAGGCCGGTCGCGAGCCTGCCAAGACCGTCAAGACCAAGCCGGCGCGCGTGCGCACCCTGCTCCTGGGTATCACCAAGGCCAGCCTCCAGAGCGAGTCGTTCCTCTCGGGTGCGAGCTTCCAGGAGACCACCAAGGTGCTCACCGAAGCTGCGCTCAAGGGCGCGGTCGACACGCTGCAGGGTCTCAAGGAGAACGTCCTGCTGGGTCACCTGATCCCGGCCGGCACGGGCTTCGAGCCCTACGCGACGCTGCGCATCCGCAAGCTCGTCGACGAGCCGGCGGGCAGCGAGTCCAGCGACTACGGCTACTTGGCCGGCGCCACCGACGAGGCGGAACTGCACGGCGCCGAGCGTCCGGGTGAAAGCCCGACGATCAGCGACCTCTCAGCCTTCACGCCCCAGGAGCAGTTCGTGGCCGAAGGCGGCGAGTCCTCTGACGCGTCCGACGACGGCGAGTGAATGGATTGACACGATCGCCGAGCGCGATCGCACGATGGAACCCTTCAGGCCCCGGCACCCGCCGGGGCCTTTCTCATGGGTCTCTCATGCGTCTCTCATGCGTCTCGCATCGGTTTCTCATGCGTCTCGCATGCCCTTCTCATGGGCGCTGCGGGGCTAGACTCGCCGCATGGCCGAGGAGTGGTACAAAGATGGGCTTCGGTTCGAGTGCACCATGTGCGGCAACTGCTGCACCGGAGGCGAGGGTGCGGTCTGGTTCACACCTGACGAAGGCAAGGCCATGGCCGAGGACCTTGGCCTGACCCACGATGAATTCCTCGCCCGTTACTCGCGAGTCGTTCGGGACCGCCGCAGCCTGACCGAGCACTCCACGCCGCACGGCATGGACTGCACCTTCCTCGACCGCCAGACGATCCCAGGCAAGGCGCTCTGCAAGGTCTATCGATCGCGACCGAGCCAGTGCCGAACCTGGCCGTTCTGGCCGGACAACCTTGCGAGCCGCCGGGCCTGGGTCATGGCCAAGAAGCACGCGCCGTGCCCAGGAATGGACCAAGGCAAGCTCGTGCCGATCGAGCAGATCAGAATCCAACGGGACCTTGATCAACGCGACAACGGCGAAGCACCATGGTGATGGACGCGGCGGTGGTCGCTCGCTGGCGCACTGCTGCGGCGAGCGACGACGCGCAGGCCACGATCGCCGGGCTCCAGAACGAGATCGCCGCGGAGATCCTTCGACAGCGACCGGTCTGCATCAGCAGTGGCCGATGCTGTCGCTTCGAGGCCCACGGACATCGGCTGTACCTCACGGGCCTTGAGACGGCATGGACCTGGGCAAGGCTCACGCGTCGACCGTCCATGCGTGAAGTCGAGATGGCGGTGCATGATGGATCCTGCCCGTTCCTTCTCAGTGGTTGCAGCGTGCATGAGGTCCGTCCGACTGGGTGCCGCATCTACTTCTGCGAGCGCGATCCGGCCGGCTGGCAGTCGGCGCTGGCTGAGCGATGTCACCGCGAGATCAGGTCACTGCACGATCGGCTTGATGTGCCCTATTGCTATGCCGAATGGCGCTCGCTCCTGGCCGGATTCGCGGCCGCCGAAACCACTTCGTGATCGGCGCACGCGGCCCTACCATCGCGTCATGGATACCTATCGGATCAGGACCGATCTTGAGCGCGCGAAGGTCGGTTCGTACGCATTGCCGCTTGGTCTCGAGCCAGTCAATCTTCCTGAACCCACACAGGGCTATGTGGTGAACATGAACATCGCGGAAGGCGAGGAACCCGACACCTACGCGTTCCATGTCGTGGTGAGCCACGACCGCCTCAAGCCGCTGATCCAAGACGCCTTCGACCTGATGCCCGAACTCGTGATGCCGATCGTCGAAGTCGGCTCCCGCGACGCCTACCGGAATCTCGATGTCTACCTCGGGCGCAAGGAACTGCCCTTCGATGAGTTCGAGGCGGTCTGGAAGGAATACGAGCCCATCATCTACGAGGACGCCTCGATCGGCGTGGGCTGCAATGCCGAAGAGCCGTTCGTCGAAGTGTTCATGGATTCGTGGAAGGGACTGTGCATCACCGTGCCCGTGTCGATGCGCCGCCAGGTCCAACGACTGCTGCAACGCCATGGCCTGCGTGAGGTGCAGGAGACTTGGCCCGAGTCGCTTGAACGGGCCACTGAGCCGCCCACCAAGCCGCGCGAAGTCCTTGCGCTCGATGACCTCAAGTGCCCAGACCTCGACGACATCATGATGCAGTTGCGGGATGCGCTCGACCTTGACCTCAACATCGATCCTGCCGCCAACCTTGACGAAGGCGGGCGCGAACTCGGCATGACGCTTTGGTTCGCGACCGTGCTGGCCGGCCGCGTGGGACACCGGGACAAGGGGGCCTATGTGTCGCTGTGGGTGACTGCGGGCTCGATGACCGAACTCGAGGACATCGCGGTGCGCGAGGTGGAAAAGCTCAACGGCTACACCTTCGATGGCTTCTACACATGCGATCGAGTGGCCTTCGACGACCGCCCCGAGGAACTCAGCGACCTGCCCCCGCGGCGACTGATCGCCCAGGTCCACCAGGTCAGCGTCGACGAGTGGTGAGTCCGCGCTGCGTGCGTCGAGCCCTGCATGACGATGGCGAGCGCCGCGGGCGTGGCACCAACGGCGGAACGAGTGCGATCATCCCTCGCCGAGATAGGCGCGGCGAATGCGATCGTCGTCCAGGAGCTCCGCCCCAGGTCCCGAAAAAGTCGTTCGTCCGGTCTCAAGCACATACGCGCGATGCGAAAGCTTGAGTGCAGCGCGGGCGTTCTGTTCGACCAAGAGCACCGTGAGCCCCTCACGGTTCAGCTCCTTGACGGCTTCGAAGATGCGCGCGACCAGCATTGGCGCGATCCCCATGCTCGGTTCGTCCATCATCAGCAGGCGTGGTCGGCTCATCAGCGCGCGGCCGATGGCCAGCATCTGTTGTTCGCCGCCAGAGAGCGTTCCAGCGAGCTGCCCGGCGCGGTCTTCAAGCACGGGGAAGAGTTCATGCACATGCGAGAGATCGGGCCCAAGATCGTCGCTGCGCAGATAGGCGCCCATTTCAAGATTCTCACGAACAGTCAGGCGCGGGAAGACCCTGCGCCCCTCCGGAACCTGAGCAAGGCCGGCGGCAACGATGCGATCGGCGCGCTCGCCGTTGATTCTTCGGCCGTCGAACTCGACCGTCCCTGCGGTCGCCCGAACGATGCCCGAGATGGCCATCAGCGTCGTGCTCTTGCCGGCACCGTTGGCGCCGATGAGCGAGACAATCTCGCCGGCGCGCACCTCCAGGTTGACATCACGCAGAGCCTCGATGGCGCCGTATCGCGCAGCCAGTCCCTGCAGGCGGAGCATCACCGGCGGCGTGCCGACTGAAGCGAAAGCCGGGGAGCCCGCGCTCATCCTTCGCCCTCCGTCCCAAGGTAGGCCTCGATGCAACGGCGGTCAGCTTGAATCTGCGCTGGCGCGCCCTGCCCAATCAGCTTGCCGTACTGCAAGACCACGATGCGGTCACTGATGCCCATGACGAGCTTCATGTGGTGCTCGATCAGGATCACCGTCACGCCACGGTCACGCACGCGGCGGATGAGCTCCATCAGTTCGACGACCTCGGATGGATTCATGCCCGCCGCAGGCTCATCGAGCAGGAGCACCGCCGGCTTGCTGGCCAACGCTCGAGCGATCTCCAAACGACGACGGTGTCCATACGGAAGGCTGCCTGCCGCTTCGTGCGCGCGCTCCGCAAGGCCGACGAACTCCAACAACTCAAGCGCCTCGCGCTCAGTCCATGCGCGCTCGCGGGCGAAGGCGGGCAGGCGCAAGAGGTTGGTCCAGAATCCGCTCGTCATGCGGCTGTCCATGCCGACGAGCACATTCTCAATCAGGCTCAAATCTGTAAAGAGCCGGATGTTCTGGAAGGTTCGTGCAAGACCTGCGCGCGCGATCAGGTCTGGCGTTCGGCGCGATCGCTGCCAGAGTGCCGCGACCGTGCCGGCTCCCAATCCTGCTCCGAGCAGCGCAGGCAGCACGCCCCACGCGAACGGGACCGCGCGCGCCGCGTCGAGCACATCGCCAGCGGCCTTGCCCCATGGAAATGGCTGGTCCAGCATGTAGTTCGCGGCAATGCCGACGGTCCACAACTCCTGGATGTTGATGACCATGAACGAACTCAGTCCAGCAAGGACCGCCACCAATGCCGCACGGAGTCCCAGCCGCACATCGGGCTCGAGCCGGACCGGCGAGCCCCGGAATCGGACGGAGCCTTCGCTGGGGTCGTAGACGCCGGTGATCGCATTGAAGAGCGTGGTCTTCCCAGCGCCGTTGGGGCCGATCACCGCGAAGATCTGTCCCTGTTCGACATTGAACGAGACATCATCGACGGCCGTGAGGCCGCCGAATCGCATGGTGATCCCGCGGACTTCGAGCAGGCTCATCCACTGCTCCCTTCGAGCCGCGGTGGCAGCAGTCCATCGGGCTTCAGGCGAACCACCAGGATCAGCGCGAGCCCGAAGATCAGGTACTTCCAGTTGTTCGGGCTCACGAGCACATTGGATGCGCTTCCGAAACCGGCGGCACCCGCCCAGTCGGCGAGCTTCACCAGCACCAGCGAGTTCAACCCGACCATCACGACGGCGCCAACGAGAGTTCCCGCAACGCTGCCCATGCCCCCCACAATCACAATGCACAGCGCGAGGATCGACACCTGAAAGTCGTAACTCGCAGGCTCTCCGGTCGAACTCAGGAGCGCCGCGAAGAGCGCACCGCCGAGCGCAGCGAGCGCGCTTCCGGTGGCGAAGGCCACCATCTTCGTGCGCTTGGGCGGAATGCCCATGCACTCGCTCGCGAGCGCATCTTCGCGAATCGAGAGCCAAGCACGGCCGGATCGGCTGCGTTCGAGCCGACGCACCGCAAGAACCGCGAGCAACACGAAACTGAGCAGCAGCCAGTACCAACCACGCTCTTCCTGCAAGTCCAGGCTCCACGATCCGAAGGTCGGTCGAGGGAGCGGATTGATCCCCTGCGTTCCCTTGGTGACGGCATCGAGATTCTTGAGGACATCGAGCGTGATCTCGCCGAAGCCCATGGTGACGATGGCGAGGTAATCGCCCTTCAGCCCGAGCGTGGGAGCTCCAAGGAGGAAGCCCGCCAGCGCTCCGAACGCCACGGTGGCCAAGGTCCCCCACCAGAAACCGATCTGGAACGGATAGATGTCGCTCGTCAGGATGGCGAAGGTGTACGCACCGATCGCCATGAACGCCGCCATGCCAAGATTCAGGAGGCCCGTGAAGCCCGTGACCACATTCAGGCCCAGCCCCACGAGTGAGAAGACGAAGATCGTCTGGAAGGCGTCGTAGAACTGGCCGCTCGACCCCATGAACAGCGGCAAGACCGCCATGACCACGAAGTACACCAGGATCGGCAGCGGCACGCGACGCATCAGACCTTCTCCTTCGCGCGCGAACCGAGCAGGCCGCTTGGACGGAAGATGAGGATCAGCACGAGGATGCCGAAGACGATCGTGTTGGTCCATCGCGTCTCGAAATACGCATCGCTCATCGAACGGACGAGACCGATCACCAGTGCCCCCGCCACGGCACCGGGCATGCTTCCGATCCCACCGAGCACGGCAGCGGTGAACGCATCCATGCCCGCGCGGTAGCCCATCTGGAACGAAATGGTGTTGTTGTAGAGCGAGTAGATCACGCTCGCGAAGCCGCCGAGTGCGCCACCGATGAGGAAGGTCGCCCCGATCACGCGGTCAGTATCGATGCCCATCAACCGCGCCGCGACGGGGTTCTGCGCCGTCGCGCGCATGGCCTTGCCCAGTCGCGTCCGCGTGACGATCCATGTCAGCCCGATCATCAAGGGCACCGTCACGGCCCACACCAACACATCCTTGGGCGTGAACTGCACGAGCGATGACTCGCCGAGCAGATTGGAGTTAGGGACGAGTGCGGGAAAGTCCTTGGGCGCCGCGGCTGCCACGCCACCGGCGAAGACATCCATGGGCAACCCGCCCCAGAAGAGCCCGAGATTCACCAAGATGAAGCTCGCGCCGATCGCACTCACGAGGAGGGACAACTTGCTCGCGTCGCGCAGCGGCTTGTAGGCCAGTCGATCGATGCCCCAATTCAAAGCGCCGCAGAACCCCGCCGAGGCGATGAGCATGATCACGACTGCGGCCCATGCCGACGCGCCAGACCAGTCACCCAGCCCGAACATGCCAAGCATCGTCAGCGCCAAGAACGCCCCGAGCATGAAGAGGTCGCCGTGAGCGAAGTTGATCAGCTCGATGATGCCGTACACCATCGTGTAGCCGATGGCGATCAGCGCAATGATCATGCCATTGGACAGGCCGGTGATGAGCTGCTGCAGGAAGAAGTCAACCCATTCCATCGGTCAGCCCTGGTGGCGGTCATGCTCCATGGTGCGGTAGCGCACTGTCGTCTCCGGCGCCATCGACGCCACGCATCGCAACGCGCGATTCACTCGGGCTTCGCGCCCCCGGTCGGCGCGTCCCCGGCACGATGCACGAAGACGAACTTGCCATCCTTTACGGCGTTGATGCTCATGACGCGGTTGGTGGTGTCACCGTTGACATCAAAGCTCCAGATGCCGAGCGCGCCGTCAAAGTCCTTCGTGGACGAAACGGCCTTGAGGATCGCGGCGCGATCCTTGGTCGGGGCCCGCTTGATCGCGTCGAGCAGGACGCGCGCGGACTCGTAGCCATACACCGCGTAGGCCTCGGGATCGAAGCCGAACATCTTTCGGTAGCCCTCGCGGAACTCGGCACCGCGTCCGGTGAGTTCAGACGGCGGCAGCCCACCGAAGGTCACGAAGGTGTTGCCCTCGAGGTTGGCAGCGCCGGCGGCCTGAATGAACGCTTCTTCGCAGCAGCCATCCGGAACGACCAAGATGCCGGTGAATCCCACCGATCGCAGGTCCTTCGCCACCTGACCGCCGTTGCTTTGCGTGGTGCCGCCGAAGAAGACAGCATCGGCCTTGGAGAACTTCACCTTCTGGCACAGCGACTTGTAGTTGCTGGCTTTCGTGTCGATCCCTTCGAATCCGGCGACAGTGATCCCAAGCTCCTTCGCGCGCTTCTGGAAGACATCGGCGATGCCCTTGCCGTAGAGCTCGCGATCGTGCAGGATGAAGACCTTCTTCGCACCCGAACTCGCAACATGTTCTGCGGCCACCGCACCCTGCAGGTCATCGGTGGGTACGACGCGGAAGTAGTTGATGGAGCCGCTCGGACGGTAGATGGCGGGTTCGTTGGCCTCGCCCATGCCGGGCTTGGTCAGGCCCGAGTAGGTGTTGGCGGGGCTGATCATGACGAGACCGGCCTTATTCAGTTCCGGCATCGCGATCTTGGCCGCACCACTGTTGAAGGTGCCGATGTAGCCGACGATCGTTGGATCGGTCACGGCCCTGTTGGCGTTCTGCGCCTCGACGGTCGGGTCCCAATTGCCGCGCTGGGGGCTGGCGTCATCCCAGTCCTCGTAGACAATCTCGTAGCCATCGATCTTTCCACCGACTTCCGCGATGGCCATCTTGATGCCGTTCACGATCGAGCCGGTCTGCGCGTTCGCACTACCAGTGCGCGGCAGGCTGCTGACGATCTTCAGGGTCCCGGACTGGGCCAGCGCGCCGGCGGTGGTGGCCAGAGCGAGAGCGGCGGCAAGCATGGCGGTCTTCAGGGTCATCGAGGGTCTCCAGGTGAGTGCCGGATGGTAGGGCGAATGCCCCCCTCGCGCCGAACAGTTGGGGCTCGTCGAGCGCTGAGCGGGCATCCATGGCACCATGCTCGCGTGCACAGTCCTGCCGACATGGCCGATCGGTTGCATGCGGGCTTCGCGCACTTGGTGGCACGGCTCGGTACGGAGGAGCCGCCCTGTTCGCTCGACGCCCTGAGTGATCGAGAGATCGTCGCGCACGCCGCGAACTCGGTCCGCGGCGGAGCACCCTGGACGGGACTTGATCATCCCTACCCCGGCTTCGAAGCACCGAATGGACACCGCCACGCGAAGGCGCCTCGGTGCGGCATCGTGCTCGCTCCGTGCGAAGTCCGTTGTGCCGAGGATGCTCCCAGTCTCTTCACTGATGCGATGAGCACGCCCGAAGAAGCCTGCTGGGTGGAGCTCGTGCTGGCGCGAGAGTGGCACCAGTTCGAACGGTGCCCGCGCTATGCCTCCGCGTTCACGGATCGCGCCATGCGTCTGGTGGCGCAACTGGCCACCGATGATCGCATCGTGCATGCGCGGCTTGGCTGGATCATGCTCACCTCGAACGAAGAGCGAGCGCGCACTGATCTTGCGTCGTGGGAACGATTGGCCCTGGCCGAAGGGCTGCCGATCGGGGCGCCTTCGATCCGTTCGCTGCCGATGCCGGATCTTCAGGGCAACGCGACATGCATCACGGCGATCGTGCCGGTGCAGCGCCTCTGACCGCGGCCAGCGTTTCAGTGATCTCGGGCGTCGACAGTGGTCCCTTCGCGAGCACACGAAGGATGAGCGCGGCAGCCTCAGGACCGGGGCGGTGTCCCGAATAGACCGCCATCATGCGACGAAGCTCCGCGGAAGTCGCTGCCGCGCGGCGAGAATCCTTGAGGAACTCGTCGGCTGCGTCAGCGAACGCCTGAGCACCAAACGGCGTGGGGACGAACTCTGGGACGACTTCCGCGCCAGCAATGATGTTGGGCAGGAGCCGGTACGGCGCGCGCAGCACGAGCTTGGA
>Ga0194120_10004383_pt1 | contig 21859 bp, 20 predicted proteins | sample TA2MahCa65mmetaG_FD_148642 | JGI IMG/M metagenome (GOLD analysis project Ga0194120, IMG submission 148642) | Freshwater microbial communities from Lake Tanganyika, Tanzania - TA2015019 Mahale Deep Cast 65m | ecosystem: Environmental > Aquatic > Freshwater > Lake | place: Tanzania: Lake... | reverse complement strand
GCTCACGCAGCGCCGCCCCGAGCAATGCCGATAGCTCGCAGCGGCACGCCTTCAAGGCATTGCCGCCCGTCATGGCCTACAGCTAGGATCGGCTCAGGAAGCGCATCCTGGAATGCCGATCGAGCTCCCTGTCATCCCTCGGTCGGTATGAGGGAACGCACGCGCAATGCGTGATCCTCCCAACGGTTAAGTCGGACGTATCGCCACGTTCTTGAAATAACTCGGCAAAGTACGTAGGATCGAACAAATGCGCAAACTTTTGTTGCTGGTGGCCGGGATCGCGATTTTCAGCGCGGCGGTCGGGTGCCGGAAAGCGGGTGCGGCGGCGGTGAAAGGCGACCTTCTCTACGTGGACGAGGTCGTGGCGCCCGATCGCGCCCGCGCCGGCCAGGAGGTGGTGGTCACCATCCACGGCAACAAACCCGACCCGTCCTGGAACTGGCTGCGCAACGAAGTGACGGTCGAGGACGCGACCGTGACGATCGACGTCCTCGGAGAGCGCACGAAGACGGGCGCCGTGGCCATGGTGCTGGTGCCCTTCACCACCACCGCCACGCTCTCCGGCCTGCCGACCGGGCGTCTCGACCTGGTCGTGCGGGGCCGGCAGCGGACGTTCTCCAAACCCCTCGAGATTGTGCCGTAGCCGATACTTTCCCGAATCTTAACGTCAGTTTGGCGTCTCCTATACCTACATACCTGTATTAGGAGGCTAGGTAGAGAGGACGCCATGACTAAGAGGAGCATCTGGATCGGCGCACTGGCTGCGTCACTGCTTCTCGCCGGTTGCGGCAAGGTCCCCACCACGGCCATCCCCGAGCCCAACGTATCCTACGGCAGCAACACCCCGACCAACCCCACCAAGCATCTGGCCCCCGGCGTCAACGTTCTGGAAATCTCGCTCTCGCCGGCGGACGCCAAGGTGGCGGTGGGCCAGTCGACGCGGTTCACGCCGACGCTGAAGCTCTCCACCGGGCAGACGGTCTACGATCCGGAGCTCGTGCGGTGGTCGCTGGGCGATCCCATGGCGGGCACCATCGACAACCAGGGCATCTTCACGCCGACCCAGCCGCGCAGCACGACCGTCCGGGCCGAGTTGCAGGGCAAGGTCGCCGAGGCGAAGGTTCTCATCACTCCGGCGGTGTACTCCTGGCAGCAGGTGCCGTCGCCCACCCAGAACGATCTGTTCGCGGCCCGCATGGTCACGCGCAACGACGCATGGGTCGCCGGCGCCAACGGCACGGTGCTTCGCTACTTCGGCGGTCAGTGGCAGCCTTACTACGGCGGCCAGATCGACCAGACCGCCACGCTGCGGTCCATCAGCTTCACCGACAACTCGGTGGGCTGGATGGTCGGCCACAAGGGCACCGAAGAGAAGCCGACCGGGCCGGTCGCCTACCAGTTCAACAACGGCAACTGGCAGGCCACGCCACTCAACGCCTCGGGCGGCCTCCACGCGGTCGCGGCGCAGGATGCCACGCACGCCTGGGCGGTCGGCGGCGACGCCGACGGCAAGGTCCTGATCATGAAGTGGAACGGCGCCTCGTGGAATCGCGACACCTCGTTCGGCGGCAAGGGCAAGCTCAACGCCGTGCAGGTGACGGGCGGCGAGGCCTGGGCGGTCGGCCGCGCCGGCAACGACGCGCTCATCCTCCACTTCGACGGGCAGAAGTGGGAGAAGCACAACCTGCCGTTCGGCACGGGCACCTTCGAGTCGACCGAACTCAAGGGCCTCAACATGATCAACGGCGAGCAAGGCTACGCCGTGGGCTGGGCCAAGCCGACCATCGGCTTCAAGAAGGGCCTGCTGCTCAGGTTCGACTCGCGGGGCCAGCGCCGGTTCCAGTGGACGCAATGGGAGCGTATGGAAGGCGCCGACGGCAAGACGAAGTTCCTTGACCAGGTGCCCCTCAACGCCATCTCCATGTTCGGCGGCGGGCAGGGCTGGATCCTGGGCGCCACCATCTCCCCCAAGGAGTACCTGCAGCTCAACCCGCAAAACGACGTGTACGGCAACCTCCTGTCGTTCGACGGCACGACCTACGGCGTCGACAACTCGTACTGGAAGTACAACCTCAGCCAGGAGTTCCTGGGCATCCACCTCCTGCCCGAGGGCGACGGCGTGGTGGTCGGCCGCAAGGGCTACCTGATGCAGCGGTCCTACGACTGGAAGCAGGTCGGCGCCTACCCGACGACCCCCGGCAGCGGCAACTCAATGCCGGTCCCCGGCACGACGCCGAACTTCTAGCCGGATTCGGCCTGATTTGAGTCGAGTGGGGCCGGCCTACGTGCCGGCCGGCAGAGACGCCGGCCCCACCCGAAGTATCAGATCTACCTCGACTCCGAAAAGATTCAGTTGGCCGGCTGAGCCTGGGGCAGGGTGCGCAGCACGTAGCCGTCGGCCTTCGCGGCCGGAGAGTTCATGGGCCCCGACAGGCCGCCAAACACGTAGACCTTGCCGTTCACGTTGGCCGCGCCGCCCAGGGTGGCGCCCGGGAACCCGGGTAAGGGCTGCTTGGAGATCCCGGTGAGCGTGGCAGTCGCCAGGTAGGTGGCGCCGTCGCCGAAATTGAACCCGGGGTCGGACGAGCCGGGGGTGGTGCTCGGCGGGGGTTCGCGCAGGCCGCCGGCCACCAGGAACTTGCCGGCGGCGATCTGCGCGACCGCGCCGCCCGACTGGGGGTCGACCGTGGTGCTTAGCTGGCGCCACATGGCCAGGGCGGGGATGAAGCGAAACAGCTTTCCGTCTGCCGGCCCGGCCGGTTGGCCGGATGGCGGATTCGGGCGGCCGCCGACCAGGGTCGCCGACTCGTTGGTCCTGGCCAGCTGGCCCAGGCCGCGGGGCTCCGGTAGCTTGCCGCCCGCCTCCCAGGCGCCGCCGCCAGCGGGCAGTCGCGTCCAGTTGTCCACCACGGTCAGGGGATTGGTGTTGATGTCCCCCATGAACAGCGGGGCACCCGAGACGCCGCCGGCCGCGAGCAAGGTGCCGTCTTCCAGGGCGGTCAGGCCGATGCCCCAGGCGGCATACGGCAGGGAACTCGCGGTGGCCACCGCGCGGCTGCCGGGATCGAACGCCAGCACCGAGTTCGTGGCGGCCATCCCGCCGGACGCATCGACCACGCCGCCTACCACGAGGATTCTCGTCCCTTGCACGGCCGCAGCGGCGCCGAAGCGCGGTGCGGGCAGCTTACCGATCTCCGCCCATGTGTCGGAAATCGTGTCGTAGACCTCTATTGAGTCCAGGAGCGTCGGCTGGCGGCCGTCGGACGATCTCGGCGTCCCCCCGCCGAAGACGTAGATCCGGCCGCCGAATGCCGCATGGGCGAAGCCGTAGCGCGGCCGGTTGAGGGGCGCCATCGGCTGGAACGAGTCACGAGCGGGACCCTCTGCCGACTTGTCGACCGCGGTGCCCAGTTGCGGCGAGGTAACCGGCGGGCAACCCGTCCCTCCGCCCGAGCCGGGCGAAGCGTCATTCGGGCCAGTCGCCTTGACGGACCGGACGTCGCTCGGGCAAGGGGCAGCCGTCGGCCGGCCACCGAGCGCGGCCGGGCAACCGGCGATCGGTCCGCTCGCGAGCATTCCGGCCGCGAACAGCCACCCGGCCGCCGGCCTCGAGCGCTGCGTCGCCATGGCCTCAGTGTACCGCCGGTCGGCGGCCTTAAACCCGCGGGCCGTCTGCCGCGCCGCGCCTCACGGCACCACCACCAGGGCGTTGGCGACCGGCCGCTCGCCACCGCGTGCCCAGACCGTCGAACCGCTGGCCCAGACCGCGGTGGAGCTGCCGCCGTCGAGATTCATGGCCCGATCCGAACCCAGCTCCACCAGCAGCTTCGCGAGTTCTTCCAGGCTCATGCCGATGCTGTGAGTCGGATCCACGCCCGCCACGCCCACGAGCAGGGCCGTGCCGTCGGGCGTCACCCCGATCGCGGTGCGTGCCGCCCGGCCGCGGGTGATGTCGGGGCGGAAGCGCTCGTCGGTGGAGATGCTCGCGGTGCCGTTCGCGACCAGCGTGGGCCCGCCGCCCAGGGCGTCGGATACCGGCCCCCAGTACTCCTCGAGGCTGGTATGCACCGTCACGCGGTCGCCGCGGGCTACGCGCCGCGCCAGCCAGTCGGCCCGGCTGCCGGTTGCGGACACGACGTAGCCGTCAGGCGGGATGCCCAGGTCGGCGGCGCCCTCGCCGATCACGACGCCGTCTTGCGTCAAGGCGATCTCCCGGCTCTGCGCGGTCGGGGCGGTACCCGTCCGCGCGCCCCACGCCCGGGTGAACAGGGTGAGGCTGTCGCCCTGCGGGGGAAGATTGCAGAAGTCCACTTCGGCGCTCTCGCCGCCCGGGAGCGCGATCCACGGCTGCACCTGCGGCCGATCGAAGCGCACGTCGTCACCCAGGAGCACGGCGGTCCGGTGGTAGAGGGGCCCGGAGAGGAGCTCTCCGCCTATTTGCACCAGGCCCAGGGGGATCCGATCGCGGGGGCTGAAGTAGCCGCCGTTGACGGCGGCGACGGCGCCGGCCCGCCGGGCGATCTCGCTCACGGTTTGCAGGCCGGGCCGGCCGTCAGCCTGAGCCTGCGCTCGCGCGACCCGGAGGCGCGCCGCGCCAGGGGGCACGCGCACGACCCAGAAACGCTGCGGGCCGCCGGGCGTGACCCGCAGGACCTCTTCGAGGACCACGCCCTTGCCCAGGTCGCGCCATAGCCCGGTATCGGGAACCGGCGAAAACGTCGCGGGCGCCGCCGGCGGGGGCGGCGCGGGGGGCGCCAGGAGCAGCACTAGAGCGCTTTCAGGTTGACTCGAGCCCGTGCGCGCCCACAGTCGCCGGGCCGCAGCGTACTCGAGGCGTACGTGAGGCACGGCGCCGCGGACGTAAGCCGGGATCGGGTCAAGATGAAAGCGCTCTAAGCCAGTATAGGGTCGGTGACTCCTGTGCGGGAGATCTTCCCGCCGACTGCGCTCAGTTTCTTCTCGATGTCCTGGTAGCCCCGATCGATGTAGTGCACGTCCGACACGACGGTCTGGCCCCGGGCGGCCAGGCCGGCCAGCACAAGGGCCGCGCCGGCCCGGAGGTCGGTGGCGCGCACGGGGGCGCCGGTCAACTCGGCCACGCCCTGGATGACGGCGACATTGCCCTCGGTCTTGATGTTGGCGCCCATGCGCAGCAACTCGTCGACGTGCAGGAAGCGGTTCTCGAACACGGTCTCGCTGATCACCGAGGTGCCGGGCAGGACCGCGAGGAGCGACATGATCTGCGCCTGCAGGTCGGTCGGGAAGCCCGGGAATGGCATGGTGCGGACGTCCGCGGCCTGCAGCGGGCCATCTCCCGCCACCCGCACGACGTCCTGGTCGAGGACCGCCACGGTCGCGCCGATTTCCTGGAGCTTGCTGATGAGCGAGGCGACCAGTTCGGGCCGGATGCCTTCGAGGGTGAGATCTCCCCGGGTGATGGCGGCGGCGATCATGAAGGTGCCAGCCTCGATGCGATCGGGAATGGTCGCGTGCTCGCAGCCGCCGAGGCGACGCCGGCCATGGACCACGATTTGCTCGGTGCCGGCCCCCTCGATGCGGGCGCCGCACTTGGAGAGGAATTGCGCGAGATCGACGATTTCCGGTTCCTGGGCGCAGTTGTCGATGACCGTCGTGCCTTCCGCGAGGCACGCGGCCATCATGATGGTCTCGGTGGCGCCCACCGACGGGTAGTCGAGGTACACCGGGGCGCCCACGAGGCGGTCGGCGGTGGCCTCGGCGTAGCCGTGCTCGATGGTGACCTTGGCGCCGAGGCTGCGCAGGCCCTTGAGGTGCAGGTCGACCGGCCGCGATCCGATGGCGCATCCACCCGGCAGGGGGATACGCGCCTGGCCGAGACGGGCCAGGATCGGCCCGAGCACGAAGAACGACGCGCGCATCTTGGTGACCAGGTCGTAGGGGCAGGTGTGGTCGGTCAGCGTGGAGGCGTCGATGCGCAGCGATCCGCCGCCCTGCGGCCGGACCGCCACGCCCAGCGAGCCGAGGACCTCCGACATCACCTGGACGTCGATCAAGCGCGGCACGTTGTGCAACGTCACCGCGTCTTCGGCCAGGAGGGCGCCGGCCATGATGGCCAGAGCCGCGTTCTTGGCGCCATTGACAGGAATGGTCCCGACGAGGGGTCGTTCGCCCTCGATGATGAACCTATCCAAGACCCGCAACCTCCTGTGGCGGCGAAAGGACTTCGCTTGCTTGCGCTCCAAGAGCATCGCTCAAGAGCGGGCGGTGCACCGTGATCCGTCGCACGCCGGTCTGCTGGTACCTACGATAGCACCGGGGCAAGCTAATTCCAGTCATCCTACGGTTAAATCTATTCGTCCGGAACTTTGCGTTGTCACCCGGATGTCACGATGGGCGAAATTCTTTCGAACTTCGCCTGCCGCCGCGAAGCCTAGGCCCTCACGTTGAGTTTCGGCGGGCCGGCCTTCTTCTCCTCGATCCGCAGCAGGACCTCCTCGGCCTTCACGCCGCCGACCTCGGTGCGGATCCAGTACTTGCCCGGCCCCTCGACCATCACGTTCTCGAATGTGGTGCGGAACCCCATTCCGCCGCCGTCGGCGTCGAGCTTCACATTCTCGTGCTTGAAGTCGATCAGCTTCTTCTTCTTGTCGGGCGTCCAGAACGAGTGGGTGCAGGCGTACGAGCCGGGCCGGAGATCGTAGCAGCAGCTCAGGATCGCGAAATTGATGTTGACCGGGAACTGCTCGGCGATGACCCGGTGGATCGGGTGGATGAAAAGCTGCTTGTTGTTGGAGACGTCGATCTCCACGTTTTCGAAGACGACGGTCTGGCAGGTTGGCATGGGGAGAACCCTTCAATGTTGGATGCGGGACTTGGACTTCCGCATTATACGCGTGGTAAGATCGGTCGGATCAAGCGCACCCGCATGATGGGCGGGTAGCACACACGCCGCTGGATCTCCGCGGGGCTCCGCAGTCCGACACCCTCAGGACCGGCCCGCGGGGAGGCGAAGGCGGCGGAGGTTTTTTCACTAAGCGGTTTTATCAGAGATTAGAGGAGGTCTTTCCCGATCATGCCGGTCGTCCCCATGAAGGCCCTGCTGGAGGCAGGCGTCCACTTCGGTCACCAGACCCGGCGCTGGAATCCCAAGATGCGTCCGTACATCTTCGGAGAGCGCAATGGCATCTACATCATCGATCTCCAGAAGACCTCCAAGTATCTGGATCAGGCCTACTACTTCGTGCGCGACGCGGTGGCCCAGGGTCGCCAGGTCGTGTTCGTGGGCACCAAGAAGCAGGCGCAGGACACCGTGCGCGAGGAGGCCGAGCGCTGCAACATGCACTTCGTCAACCAGCGGTGGCTCGGCGGCATGCTGACCAACTGGATGACCATCGAGAAGCGCCTCGGCCGCCTGCGCGAGCTCGAGACGATGCGGGCCGACGGCACTTTCGAGCGGCTACCCAAGAAGGAAGTCATCCTGCTCGAAAAAGAGATCCAGAAGCTCGAGAAGATGCTCGGCGGCATCAAGGAATTGCAGCGCCGGCCGGACATCCTCTACGTCATCGACACGCGCAAGGAGCACATCGCCGTGCGCGAGGCCCGCAAGCTGGGCATCCCGGTCGTCGCCATCGCCGACACCAATTGCGATCCCGACGAAATAGACTACGTCATTCCGGGTAATGACGACGCCATCCGCTCGGTCAAGCTCCTGACCGCGAAGATCGCCGACGCGGTCATCGAGGGCCGGCAGGGCGAGCAGCACGAGAAGCCGTCGGCCACGGTGACGGCGACCCCGCCGGTCGCCGAGCCCGAAGAGGCCCCGGTCGCCGCCGCCGAGCCCGAGCAGGAGCCCGTGCAAGTCCTGTAGGAGTGATCGTGGAGAGCCGGGTAGGTACGCCTGCCCGGCTCTCGTCGTATTCGCTGGTACAATGGCGTACCTGATTTGTTGCTAGACCAAAGGAGAGAGTTTCGTGGCTACCGAGGCGAAGGAGATTTCCGCGGCACTGGTCAAGGAGCTTCGCGAGATGACCGGGGCGGGCATGATGGAGTGCAAGAAGGCGCTCGTCGAAGCCAACGGAGACCTGCAGAAGGCCGTCGAGGAGCTGCGCAAGCGCGGTATCGCCAAGGGAGCAAAGCTGGCCGGCCGCATCGCCTCCGAGGGCGCGGTCGGCGCCTACGTGCATCTGGGCGGCAAGATAGGCGTGCTGGTCGAGGTCAACTGCGAGACCGACTTCGTCGGCAAGGGGCCCGAATTCCAGGAGCTCGTCAAGGACGTGGCGATGCACATCGCGGCCGCCGCTCCCCGCTTCGTGCGGCGCGAAGAGGTTCCCGAGCCCGTCGTGACCAAGGAGAAGGAGATCCTCTCGCAGTCCGACGACATCATGAAGAAGCCCGAGGGCGTGCGGGAGAAGATCGTCGAGGGCCGCATCAACAAGTTCTTCGAGGAGATCTGCCTGCTGGAGCAGCCCTTCGTCAAAGATCCCAACCTCACCGTCAAGGAGATGATCGAGCAGAAGCAGGCCAAGATCGGCGAGAAGATCGACGTGCGCCGCTTCGTGCGGTATCAGCTCGGCGAGGGCATCGAGAAGCGCCAGGACGACTTCGCCGCGGAGGTCGCCGCGCAGATGAGCCAGGGCTAGGCCATGTTGCCCGGGAGTGGGCCGCTGCCCGAGCTAGACCCGCTCGAGCGCGGGTACCGGTACCGGCGGGTCCTCCTCAAGCTGTCGGGTGAAGCCCTCATGGGCGACAAGCCCTTCGGCATCGATCCGGCGGTCATCCGCCAGATCGCGCGGGAGGTGGCGGTCCTGCACGCCGACGGCGTCGAGGTGGCGATGGTGGTCGGCGGCGGCAATATCTTCCGCGGCCTGGCGGCCGCCGCGTCCGGCATGGACCGCAGCACGGCCGACTACATGGGGATGCTCGCCACGGTGATGAACAGCCTCGCCCTCCAGGACGGGCTCGAGAAGGAGGGCGTGAAGACCCGCGTCCAGAGCGCGCTGGCCATGAATCAGGTGGCCGAGCCGTTCATTCGCCGGCGCGCCGTGCGCCACCTCGAGAAGGGCCGCGTCGTCATCTTCGCGGCGGGTACCGGCAATCCCTACTTCACGACGGACACCGCCGCCTCGTTGCGGGCTGCCGAGATGGGCGCCGACGTCATATTGAAGGCCACGAAGGTCGACGGCGTCTACGATTCGGACCCCATGAAGAACCCCAACGCGATCAAGTACCGCGAGCTGTCGTTCAAGGACGTCCTCAACCTCGAGCTGAAGGTCATGGACGCGACGGCCATTTCGCTCTGCAAGGATACCGACATCCCGATCGTCGTCTTCGACCTCTCCCGCCCGGGCAACATCGAGAAGGTCGTGCGGGGCGAGCCGATCGGCACCCTCGTCACATCAGGAGACTCTCATGGCGAAAGACGATAAGAAGGCTTCCGGAGCGGCCGTGGACAATCCCGGCGCCGCCAAGGTCGTCGAAGAGGCCGAGCACAAGATGCGCAAGGCGGCCGAGCAGGTCAGCCACGCCCATGCGGCCATTCGCACCGGCCGCGCCGCGCCCGCCCTGCTGGAACGCGTCGAGCCCGAGTACTACGGCACTCCCACCCCCATCAAGCAGATCGCGCAGATCAGCACTCCCGATGCCCGGACGCTGCTGATCACGCCCTACGACCGGACGGCCCTGGCCGCCATCGAGAAGGCGATCCAGAAGTCCGACCTCGGCCTCAACCCGAATAGCGACGGCCAGAGCATCCGCCTGGCGTTCCCCGCGCCCACCGAGGAGCGCCGCAAGGAACTGGTGAAGCTCGCCAAGAAAGAGGCCGAGGAGGGCAAGGTCGCCGTCCGAAACGTGCGGCGCGACGAAATCGACAAGATCAAGGCGCTCGAGAAGAAGAGCGAGGTCACGCAGGACGATAGCAAGCACCTGCAGGACCAGATCCAGAAGCTCACCGATCGGTACGTGGCCGAGATCGATCGAATCCTCGCGGCCAAGGAAGCGGAGATCTTGGAGGTCTAGCTGCTAGACCCGTCCGGCCTGCTCGCGCTTCCTCTCGATGTGGCCGTCTCGCGTGTCGAGGCGGCGGGCCTCGCCGTGACCGTCCTGCCCTACGGGCCGCCGCGCGCCGGCACACCTGATAGCGGCGCTCAAATGACCTGGCGCCTATCGGACGCAGGCACGGAGGCCTGCGCCACCGATGCAACGGGTGGGGCCGGCCTCCGTGCCGGCCGCGATGCCGGAGCGAAGTCATCAGAGCCGCGCTATGAGATCTCCATGACGAAACCGGCCAGCACGAACAGGGCGGCGAGCCAGAAGCAGGCCGCAAACCCGAGGGGATGGCCCAGGCGATCCAGCAGCACGGCCGAGAGCCAGGACGCCGCGAGGCTCCCCAGGCCGCCCAGGGTCAACCGCAGGCCGAAGAACCGCCCGCGCCGCTCTGCCGGGATCAGGTGGGCGATGTACTCCATCCACATCGGCGCCTGGAACCCGCAGGCCAGGGCGAACGCCGCGAAGAGCGCAAAGAAGCCGTACAGCGCCATCTCCCCCGGCAGCAGCGACGTGCACGCCATCAGGAGCAACGCCAGGCGCGGGGCGAAGATCTGCCGCCGGAACGGCCCCCAGAAGGTCGCCTGCCTGGCTCTCACCGCCGCGCCCAGCACCTGAGGCAACTGCATCCCGAGCATGAAGATCGCCGGGATCAGGCCGACGACCCAGCGCGGCACGTCGTAATGCGCCACGTAGAGCGGCAGGATGGCCGTGCCCGAGGCGAATGCCATGCCAATGGCGAAGGTGACGCCGTCTCCGACGCTCAGAAGATAGTTTCGGTCCTGGTCGCCGCGCACGGGCTGAGTCACCGAGATAGCCTAACCTTAATCCCCACCCCTGGCCAACCTTAAACCGGGAAGCGCAAGGTACGGGGCCAGCTCTCCGACAAACTCCTTGGCTTGAATGCGTCTTAACCCGGAGCCAACCAGAGCTCGGATCGGGAGACGCCGGAGGAAGAGGTCGATGGGCAGAATCGCGGGCGACGGCTCGGACATCGTGATGGTCAACGGACGGCAGATCCGTTACCAGGGAATCGGTCACATCCGCAAGGACGTGTCGACGGCGCAGGCGGTCGAACGGACCGCTGCGGACGGCTACAAGAAGTACTTCCTGGAGTCGACCGAGAACAAGGATCGCGTCGTCGTTTACGGCGATCGTCTGGACTTCAGCTTCCTGGCAAGGCAGACCGTCCCGATCGTGATGGTCAACGGTCAGCCCTACAAGCTCGTGGCGCAGGACGAGCAGGATTCTTCCTGGCTCGAGGGCTTCCTCACCGGCGCCAAGCAGGGCATCAGCCAGGCCGGCGCGGCGACCGTCGAAGCGGCCAAGCAAGTCATCTCCCAGATCGGCGTGGCGGGCACCCTCGCGGTGGCGGGCGGCACGGCCTTCGTCTTGATCAAGGGAGTCGAAGCCAAGGCCATCACCGGCGCGATCGGTGCGCTCGCCATTCCCGCGCTCAAGATCGTCGGCGCCATCATCGCCCTGGGAATCGTCGTGGCCGGCGTGGCCGGCGGCATCAAGGGCGCTGCCGAGATGGGCGCGAAGAAGCATGACACCAAGGCCATCGCCGGGATCATCGATCCCGCCGGCGAAGGCAACAACACCGATCCCGGCGGCCAGGTCCCCGGCACCGCGCCCGAGACCCCCACCCCCGCGGAGCCCCCGGCATCGCCGCCACCGGCCGCTCCCGGCCTTCCCGGCATCCCCTCGGGTCCCGGAGCGAATGGCGGCGAAAAGGAGTACCACATCCTGCCGGTCGGCCCGCAGAGCAAGAATGCGGCCGCCAGGCGCCTCGGCTCGGTCCTGCAGGACCTCGAGAAGCGCAAGAACTGATCTCAGGTTTCCCGTCCCAATACCCCCCAACCCCATCCACCCACCCACACGCGGCGGCCCCGGGCGAAAGCCCGGGGCCGCTGCTTTGCCGGTAAGGGGTTCGGGGAATCGAATGGGGTCGGTAAGGCTAGAGTTGCTTGAAGGCCGAGCCGTCGGCGTTGATGTGGATGTTGACGGCCGCCTGCTTCGTCGCGCCGTTTCCGTCGGTGATGAGCACCTGGACCGTCGCTAGGCCGCCATCGATCGAGCCGTCGGCCTTTTGCGGAGCCCAGAACACCGTCTGGCCGCGGGTTCCCGACAGCGTGCCCTTCGTGGCCGTCCAGGAGTACTCCATGGGCGTGCGGTTCGAGTTGTAGGCGTTGACGGTGAACGTGATCTTGTCCGACTTGGCGGCGACATTGGTGGGATTGGCGTCGAAGCTGTTCAGGATGATCGGGCCCGTGCCATCGTCCTGCGACGGCGCGGACTGGCTCGGCGTGGTGGCTTGCGGCAGGGACTTGTGCGGCTCCGCGATGACGATGGAGCGGTAGGCGCAGCCGCCGACGAGGGCCGCCGTGAGGCCGGCAGCGCAAAGCAAGGCCAGGGAACTTTTCATGGTCGAACTCCTATAACCCCACGACCGGCCCCCTTTTCCGGATCGTGGTCGCCTGAAACTTACGCTCTACCTGACGAGCGACGTTTCAGGCGTGTTCCATTTCCCTGGAGCGAGCGTGATCGAGGGCGCCGACGATGTCGGCGACCAGATCGGCGCCGTCCTCGATGCCGCAGGACAGCCGCAAGAGGGAATCGGTGACGCCGCGAGCATCCCGGTCGGCCTTGGGAATGGACGCATGGGTCATCACGGCCGGGTGGCACATCAGCGACTCGACGCCGCCCAGGCTCTCGGCGAGGCTGAACAGCCTGACACCGCGGGCGACCGCCCGCGTCAGCGCGAGGTCGCCCTTCACGGCGAACGAGACGATCCCGCCGAAGCCTCTCATCTGGCGCCTGGCCAGTTCGTGCTGCGGGTGGCTCGGCAACCCCGGGTAGTAAACCCGCTCTACCAGGGGATGCCTGGTCAGCGCCTCGGCCACGATGTGGGCGTTTCGTTCGTGCTCGCGCATCCGCAGCGCCAGGGTCTTGGTACCGCGCAGCGTGAGCCAGGCGTCGAAAGCCCCCGGCACCGCGCCGATGGCATTCTGATGGAACTTCAGTGTCTGGTGCAGGTCGGCGCTGTTGGTGCCGGCAAAGCCGCCCACCACGTCGGAATGCCCGCCGAGGTACTTGGTCGTGCTGTGGACCACCACGTCGGCGCCGAGATCGAGCGGATTCTGGAGGTAGGGTGTCGCGAAGGTGTTGTCGACCGCCAGCAGGACCTGCCGATCGCGGGCGAGATCGGCCAGGGCGGCCAGGTCTACCAGCTTGAGCAGGGGGTTGGTCGGGGTCTCGGCCCAGATCATGCGGGTTTCGGGGCGAAGCGCCCGCTCCACGTTGGCCAGGTCGCTGGCGTCCACCCACGTGAAACTCAGGCCGAATCGCGCCAGAACTTTCTCGAACAGTCGGTAGGTGCCGCCGTAGACGTCGTCCGACACGACCACGTGATCTCCGGCCGCGAGCAGTTTCATGACCGAATCGATCGCGGCCATGCCGGAGCTGAAGGCCAGGCCGTAAGCGGCGTTCTCGAGCGACGCCAGGCAGCGCTCGAGCGCCAGCCGGGTAGGATTCGCGGTGCGCGAGTAATCGAACCCCTTGTGGACGCCCACGTCGGCCTGCGTGTAGGTGGAGGTCTGGTAGATCGGCACGATCGTCGCGCCCGTCGCCGGATCGGCCTCCTGGCCGACATGGATGGCACGCGTCTGGAAGCCGCCCCGTTCCGCGCCGCTCATCTCAGGGCCGCCGCCTCGTGGCTCTCGGCCAGGTACTCGATGAGGTCGATCTTGGTGAGGACGCCCGACGGGCGGCCATTGCGCGTGACGACCACGGCCGAGTCGCCCCGGAGCAGCGCCCGGTAGACGGCCGCAAGCTCCTCCTCGTGGTCCACCGTCGCGAACGGCTTGCCCATCACCGTCGAGACGGGCCGGTGGAGGTCGGCGCCCTCGAAGACCATCTTGAGGAGCGTGGTCTCCTGGACCGAGCCCACGACCTGGTGGTCCTCGACGACCGGCAATTGCGACACGTCGTGCTTGCGCAGCAACTCGATGGCGTGCCCGATGCTCTCGCCGGGCTTGACGCAGATGAGGCTGGGCGCGTCCTCCTTGGCCTCTAGGACGTCCCGCACGAAGACGATCTTCTGCGTCTGCTCGAGGAAGCCGTTCTGGCGCATCCACTCGTCGTTGAAGATCTTGGACAGGTAGCCGCGGCCGCTGTCTGGCACGATGACCACGACGACGGCACCGGCCGGCAGGTCCCGGGCGGCGCGCAGGGCGCCGACGACGGCCATGCCCGCCGATCCGCCAATCAGCAACCCTTCCTCGCGGGCCAGGCGCCGGGTCATCAGGAACGCGTCGCGGTCGGAGACCCGCTCCATGTGGTCGATGAGCTTGAGGTCCATGGTTCCCGGGATGAAATCCTCGCCGACGCCCTCGACCTTGTAGGGGCGCGGCGTGTCGCCCGAGTAGATGGATCCTTCCGGATCGACGCCCACGACTCGCACCGCGGGATTGCGCTCCTTGAGGTAGCGTGCGGTGCCGCAGATGGTGCCGCCCGTGCCCATCCCGGCCACGAAGCTGTGCAGCTTGCCGTCGGTCTGCTCCCAGATCTCCGGCCCGGTGGTCAGGTAGTGGGCCTCGGGATTCTTGAGGTTCTGGAACTGGTTGGGCTGGTAGGCGCCCGGGATCTCCCGGGTGAGCCGTTCGGCCACCGAGTAGTAGCTCTCGGGATGGTCCGGCGGCACCGATGTCGGCGTGATGACGACTTCGGCGCCGTAAGCCCGCAGGAGATCGCGCTTTTCCTGGCTCATCTTGTCAGGCATCACGAATACGCAGCGGTAGCCCTTGATCGCGCTCGCGACCGCCAGGCCCACGCCGGTGTTGCCGCTCGTGGGCTCGACGACCGTCCCGCCGGGCTTGAGCAGGCCGCGGCGCTCGGCATCCTCGAGCATGTGGATCGCCGGCCTGTCCTTCACGCTGCCGCCCGGGTTCTGGATCTCCATCTTGACGAGCACCGTCGCCTGGATGGCGCCGGTCACCTTGTTGAGCCGGAGCAGCGGCGTGCGGCCGACCATCTGGAGGAGGTTCTCAAAATACTGCATTGATGCGGATCTTACCATTTTTCAAGATTCTGCAATCCGCAGCTTAAAAGGAGGTTAAGTCCGGTCAGATCGGTCCCGGAGAACCGGATAAACCCATCAGGTATGGCCCGCTCGTGTACCCGCGAAAGGAGGTGGACAGCTTGCACGTCAGACTGAAGCTGTCCATCAAGCTCGCGTGCGTCTTCGGGGCCGTGTGCGCCAGTCTGCTCTTCCTGGTCGCGTCGGTCGCCCTGGTCTTCACCACCGAGGGCATCCGCAACGAAGCGTTCAAGCGCCTCGAAAGCGACGCGGGCGTCACCATCCGCCTGTTCGACAACTACAGCCAGGTCGCGATGGCCACTGCCCGGATGATCGCCACGCACCCCAAGGTCGTGCGGTTCGCCGCCGCCGGGGGCGAGGATCCCGAGCCCATCACCGATCTGCTGCCGCTCTTGCAGAAGGGCCAGATCTTCAAGATCTACGACGGCACCGGCCGGCTCATCTGGCAGCAGGGCTTCGGGCCGCAAGGCAGCGTCATGATGGCCGACATGCTCAGCACCCGCGGGCAACTCGTGCTGGCGGGCGACGACGACGAGCAGTACCAGGAGTCGGTCGAGCGCATGTCGGACGACTCGCTCGCGCTCATCCGCATCGCCGCCATCCGCGACCGCGACCGCATCGTCGGCGCCGTCGTCGTGGGCCGCCGCCTCGATGCTGCCTTCGCCAAGGAACTCAAGGATCTCGCCGGCGTCGAGGTGGCCATCGCCCGCGCCAACTCGCGGGAGGTCGCCTGGCTCGCCAAGACCCTTGGCGACACCAAGGGACAGTTGCTCGCCCCCGACGTCGAGCGGCAGATGGTCGACGCCGTGCGCTTCGCCAGCAAGGACACGCTCCGCAAGCCCGTGGAAGTGGAAGGCCAGCATTACCTGGCCGCCTTTGCGGCGCTCCGCGGCGAGCAGTTCCAGGGCGTCCTGTTCATGGGCGAGAGCGCCGCGCCACTCAACGCCCGCATCCTGCAGGCGCAGATCTTCATCATCGGCCTGTGCGTCCTGGCCGGCATCGCGGCGTTCTTCGCCGCCCGGCTGGTCTCGCGCACCATCACCGAGCCCATCCGCCGCCTGGCCGAGCACAGCACGGAGATCGCCCGCGGCAACCTCGACGATCGCATCGACCTCAAGACCGGGGACGAACTCGAGCAACTCGCCGAAGCCTTCAACGCCATGACCGAGTCGCTCAAGGTCATGAAGTTCAACGATCAAAACGCCAACCCGCTCACGAAGCTCCCGGGCAACCTGGTGATCGAGACCGAGATCCAGCGCCGCCTCGAACTGGGCGAGCAGGTCGCCGTGCTCTACATCGACCTGGATAACTTCAAGGCGTTCAACGACAAGTTCGGCTTCGAGGCCGGCGACCGCATCTTGCAGTTCACTTCCGAGATCCTCAAGGACTCGGTGGCCTTCATGGACAACCCGGTCGACTTCCTCGGCCACATCGGCGGCGACGACTTCATCATCGCCACCGATCCCGCGCACGCCGAGCGGCTGTGCCGGGAGATCATCCGCCGCTTCGACGCGGACATCGGGTCGTTCTATCCGGACGAAGACCAGCGGCGCGGCTACATCATCTCGGTCGATCGCCAGGGCCAGGTGCAGAAGTTCCCGCTCTGCTCGGTCTCCATCGCCGTGGTGACCAACGAGCAGCGCAAGATCGACGACTTCCTGGGCCTGGCCAGCCTGGCCGCCGAGGTCAAGAAGGTCGCCAAGGGCATCGAAGGCTCCAGCTTCGCCCGCGACCGCCGCAACGAGCGGACCCCGACCAACAAGCTGTCGGTCTGATAGCGCGGCTCTGATGACTTCGCTCCGGCATCGCGGCCGGCACGGAGGCCGGCCCCACCCGTTGCATCGGTGGCGCAGGCCTCCGTGCCTGCGTCCGATAGGCGCCAGGTCATTTGAGAAGCGCCGCTATCATAGCGCGGCTCTGATGACTTCGCTCCGGCATCGCGGCCGGCACGGAGGCCGGCCCCACCCATTGCATCGGTGGCGCAGGCCTCCGTGCCTGCGTCCGACAAGCGCCGCTATGACGTCCCGGCCGGCCGGCTCCGCCGTGCTCTGGCGGTGCATGTTACCGTGGCCTGCCTCCGGACCGGCGGTATCTCACCACGTGCGCCCTGCGGAAGCTCTATACACCTGTATATACAAGTGTATAGAGCATCCGCAGAGACACCAAACCCAGACAGCCGACGCCAGGCACACGGCCAGCCCGGATCATGCGAATTCCCGCGGGCCGTGCGAATCTCCCGCCCGACAATCGGCCCGCCGCGCGAACCCCCGCCCGCTCCGCCGCGACCCCGGCTAGCCGCCCCGGCCGGCCGACCCATTCCAGCCGACCCATTCCAGCCGACCCATTCCAGCAGCCGACCCATTCCAGCAACCGGCCGATACCTTCGCCCGGAGGGCGGACCAGCGGTCCTGAACTAGCTCTTCGCCGCCTCTGCGGCAGGCGATTCCGCCGGCTGCGGAGTGAAGTTGGCGAACATGTAGCCGGTACCGCGGGCCGTGAGGATGAGCTCGGGCGAGCTCGGATCGTCTTCCAGCTTGGAGCGCAGGCGGCTGATGTGGACGTCCACCACGCGCGTGTCGCTGTACTGGCTCAGGCGATAGCCCCAGACCTGGTGCAGGATCTCGCTGCGCGAGTAGGCGCGCCCCGGATTGGTGGCCAAAAGCTCCAGGAGGTTGAACTCCATCTCGGTCAGCTTGACCTTCTTGCCTTCCTTGAGGACCTGCCGCTTGCCGGTGTCGATGGTGAGCTTGTCGACCTTGGTGATGGCCTGCTTGGTGACGTCGGTGTGCGTGCGGCGCAGCACGGCCTTGATGCGGGCCTCGAGCTCGCGCGGGCTGAAAGGCTTGACCACGTAGTCGTCGGCTCCCAGCTCCAGCGCGGCGATGCGGTCGGTGATGTCTCCCTTGGCCGTGAGCATGATGATGGGGGTCATCATGTTCTTGCGGAGCTCGCGGCAGACCTCGAAGCCGTCTATCTTCGGCATCATGATGTCGAGGACGATGAGGTCGGGATTGTGCGCGGCGGCCTTTTCGAGCGCCTCCACGCCGTCGGCCGCCGTGATGACCGCGTAGCCGGCCAACTTGAGCCTCGTCTCGACGATCTGGCGAATGCTCGCCTCGTCATCGACTACTAGGATCTTCTCCTTGTCCATTCGGCTCTTTCTCCCCTGGGTCCTTCACGAGTCAAAGATGGCGCGGGCGTCACATCGTCGTTCTGCGCAATATCGTCAGTCTGCGGCGAGAATACGGTACGTAAGATAACTTAAGATACCACCTACAGTGCGACGCGTAAACCGCCCTCGACGACGGACAGCATAGCCCCGGAGCCAGTGCTCATGCCCTGATAGGCCCGATACCTCGCGCTGATGGCGACCGGGAGCAAGGGTATCGGGAAGATGTTGACATTGCCCGAGTAAGACAGCAGTGGCTGCAACGTGGTCGGGATGCCCGCTCCTACCTCCAGATCGGCGCTCACGGGCACCAGCGGAATGGCGATGCCGATGGCAAGCGACGGATAGAGGGCGTGGTCGAGGGTCCCGCCGCTGGCTTGCCGGCCCTGGTAGCCGATGCCCGGGCGTAGCGCCAGCACCGGCAGCGGCAGCGGCTCGAACCGGAGCGACGCCTCGCCGATGGTCTGGCCGCTCACGGTCAGCAGGTGCCCCGAAACCTTGAGGATCGGCGTCCCGACGTACGCATCGAGGTCGGCGCCGAACGCCGAGCCACTGGTCGCGTTGAGGTCGTAGGCCCCGTACAGGCCGGCCGAGAGATCGAGTCCCGGCAGCGCGGCTGCCGGTCGGGCGGCCACGCCTAGCTCGGTCAGGCCGAGCGCCGCCAGGGCGGCCGCCACCAGCACCGCCTCACGGCGCGGGGACAGGAGCGAGATCATCGGCGAACTCCTTTGCTGCGATGCGGACTGCGACTGCTAGTGCATCCCCATTATTACCTGAGAATCCCTCGCTTGCGAAGGCCGCCTGCTGAGTGCCAAGCGGCGCCTGGGCCGAAAGGCGCCGCGACCACAGGATCCGTCCGGCCGGATCCAGCAGCACGGCTGTCAGCGCCACGAACGCCCGCCGCCGACCTTCCTGGATGGCATAGGCAGAAACGGCGCCGGTGACGAAACCGTCCACCGCGTGCAGGCGAGCTTGCGCCGCGAGCCACGAGGCCGCAAGGCCGGCGCCCGGACGCCGCAGCACGACCGGGTGAAGGTCGACGCCTGCCCCCAAGAGCCTCTCGTGCAGCGAGTCGGCCACCGGCAAGCCCGCATCCCGATCCGTTCGATCGAGCGCCTCGATCACGGCCAGCCGGCGGAGTCCCGCGAGCCGGAGGTCGATTCCCCTCACGACGGGCGGCGGCGACGGCGAAGGCGGCGGTTCGTCTCGCACGATCTCGCGCAGGCATCCGCCGAGGACCCAGGCGGCTCCCGCAACCAGCAGCAGGGAGACCCTGCCGATCGCGCTCATGACGTTCGGCGGACGATTTCGATGGGGTCGAGCTTCAGTGCCCGGCGGGCCGGGAGGAGGCAGCCCACCAGGCTGATGGCGATCGACGCGACCGCCACCAGGAGGAAATCCCCGGCCTGCATCTCGACCGGCAGCTTGTCGATGTAGTAGACGTCTTGCGGTAGCTGCAGGGGGAAGAACGCCAGGCCGACCGAGAGCAGCCAGCCGGCCGCCAGGCCGAGCCCGGTGCCGAGGCAACCGACCAGGAACCCCTGCATGACGACCAGTCGGCCCACGAGCCTCGCCGGGGCGCCGATGGCGCGCAGCAGGCCCAGTTCGCGGCTCTGCTCGAGGACCCACATCGCCAGTGTGTTTGCCACGCCCATGGTCGCCACGATGATGATGAAGAGGGTGACCAGGAAGATGACGCGCTTCTCCAGAGCCAGCGCCGCCCGGAGGCTGTGGTTGGTCAGGGTCCACGGCCGGAAGTTGGCCGGGATTTCCGCGCTCATCTCGTAAGCCAGGCGCGGCGCGCGGAAGACGTCGTTCAGGCGCACGTCGAGGCCGGTAACGGTCGCGCCGTAGCCGAAGAGCCGCTGCGCCGTCTTGAGTTCGAGGAAGGCGATATGCGAGTCATACTCGTAGAGGCCCGCGGCGAAAAGGCCCGTGACGGCCGCGGTGAGCTGCTTGTTCTGCCCCGTCACGACCTTCACGCGATCCCCCAAGGAAACGCCGAGCTTCCTCGCCAGCTCGGAGCCGAGCATCACGCCGGGCAGTCCCTCCTCGCTCGCCAGATCGCCCGAGACGACGTACCGGCTCCAGTCCCGGGCCTTGCCCTGCAACGCCGGGTCGATCCCCCGGATGAGGGCGCCCGTGGCACTGGCGCCATGCGCGATCAGCCCCTGTGCCGAGACGTACGGCAGTACCGCCGTCACCGCCGGATAGCGCCGGATCTCCTCGGCTACCCGCTCCGGCTCCTGGAGCCTCCCGGTGAGGGCATTCGTCGCGGCGATGTGGGGCGTCGTGCTGAGGATACGCCCGACGAGGTCGGCCTCGAAACCGTTGGTCAGCGAGAGAGCGGTCGTCAGGATCGCCACGCCGACCGCGATGGAAGCCACCAGGATCGCCGACTGGCGCCACCGCGTTCGCAGGTGGCGCCGCGCCAGGAACACGAGGAACTCCATCGCCCCATCATACGCTGCGCCCGCTGGGGTGTAGCATGGTCAAGATGCGGGAGTCGGCAGTGCGCAAGCTCGACTACGACGAGGACGCGGGCGTCGTCGTCGTGTCCTTCCCGTTCGATCAGGCCCTGAACGCGCAGCTCAAGTCCGAGCTGCCCGGCATGCGCTGGGATCGCGACGGCCGGCGCTGGGTCCTGCCGGCCCGCCACGCGGCCCGCGCCTCCGAGATCCTCATCCAGATGGGCTTTGCGCCCACCGAGGCATTCATCGCGACGCTTGCGGGCTCCGCTTCCGCGCCGGCCAAGGGGGCGGGCGGGAGCTCCGCCGCCGCCGACGCGGCCGAGCTTCCACCCGGGGCACGATCGGTCGCCGAACTCGTCGCCCGCATCAAGCGGGCGCTCGCTGACGCCTTCCCGGGCCCCGTATGGGTCGTCGGCACGCTCCTCGGCTTCGACAAGGTCGCAGCCCGGGCGGCCCGCTACTACCCCTTCGCCCTGGCCGACTGGGACGAGACCGCGGACAAGCCGGCTTGCCAGCTCGACGCGGTGATGTGGCCCAACGTCTTCCAGACCCTTTGCCACAAGTTCCGCGGCGCCGGCGTCGAGCTGCGCGATACCCTGCCCGTGCTGTTCAAGGTCAGCGTGCGCGTCTGGGAGAGTGCGGGACGGCTCCAGCTCTACGTCGAGGACGCAGATCCGAGCTACACCGTCGGAAGAATCCTCAAGAACCTGGATGCGGTCCACGACCGGCTGATCCAGGAAGGTATCGCGGACCGCAATCGCCGCCTGCCCTGGCCCGAGTTGCCGCTGCGCGTGGGCGTCGTCACGGCCGCCAAGGACGGCTTCGCCGACTTCCAGCGCATCCTGTCGCAGTCCGGGTTCCCGTTCGAAATCCACTTCGTGGAGAGCCGCGTGCAGGGCCCCGAGACGGCCTCCTCGGTCGTGGCGGCGCTGGGTCGCCTGGCCCGGGAGAAGGTGGATTGCATCGCCCTGGTGCGCGGCGGCGGGGCGAGCGCCGACCTCTCGTGGTTCAACGACTACGCCATCGGCCGCGCCATCTGCCTCTGTCCGGTACCGGTCGTCGCGGGCATCGGGCACGATCGGGACGAGACGCTGCCCA
>Ga0194120_10004380_pt1 | contig 21885 bp, 9 predicted proteins | sample TA2MahCa65mmetaG_FD_148642 | JGI IMG/M metagenome (GOLD analysis project Ga0194120, IMG submission 148642) | Freshwater microbial communities from Lake Tanganyika, Tanzania - TA2015019 Mahale Deep Cast 65m | ecosystem: Environmental > Aquatic > Freshwater > Lake | place: Tanzania: Lake... | reverse complement strand
CTGAAAGAATGCGAAAACTAAAAGAAATATATTCTGATCGTGATAAAGTGATTGTTTCTAGAAATTGTGAATATAGACCAATAAATGTGTATCATAATATTATAACTAAGACACAATATGGAAATGAAGAAGGTTATCAAAATGCATGTTATTATATCACAATCAAGGATTTTATCAAATATTCAAATATTCCTGAATTAAATAAATCATTTAGTGATAAATATCAAATTAATCCATTAACATTAACTCTTATTCAATTTCTAGATATACTTCAATATAAAACATATATCAAAGAAGATATTACCGATCAACTTTCAAACGAAACTAAACAGATCATTAATGATAATAAAACACAAATAATTAAAAATGAAATAAAAAATCTAGATGATTTTTTGAGATATATAATTCATGTTGATCATCATAAAAATTTTTTCATAATAGATTCTAAACTTTCGTATGATAAGCTTTCTGAAGACTCACGCCAATTTATAAATATAGATACTACATTAACAGAAATTAAAATTGAGAATGATAGATTTTTTAAAATAATTAGATATGGATTTCCTAAACATGGAACTTTAGATAAGCCTACTGATATTATGACTGACTTTAATGAACAATTGGGTTCTGAATGGATAAAGCTTGTAATACAATTTTTGAAAGATAATAATTTAACCAGAGCATGGTTCAGAAGTCTAAATGATCCAAAATATGATGGTGAATTAGCATCTATTGAAGGTGATTATACAAAACCTAGTATTATGATGTCAGGATTAGATTTTGGTAAGGAAGCACATTTTGAATACATTATTAATATTCCAATAAAACAAAATACAGGTTATGAAAACTATAATGAATTAATAATAAATTTTAATAGATTAAAAGATATGAATGACGTGTCAAAATTTAGATCAAGATTTGAAGAATTTCATATATTACCTATGATTTTAAAGAAACTCAAAAGTAAACAAGAATCAATTGTATATACTGATATATTTCCAAAAGAACAAGTTTTATCTGTCGAAGATGTTAAAAAAGATGTTAAAAAATATCTTGAAGAAAATCCGAATGTGCATAAAATATTTAATGAAGCCACTTTTGAGATTATTGGATTTAAAAAAAAATATGGATCAGAAAATATCAGACTCACAAAATTAATTGGATTTGATTTATTAATGGAACAAGATATAATAGATTTCAATGATGGTAAAATATTGCACATTACTGATGATATATCTCTATTTGCCGATCAATCATGTCTATTCTGTAATTACGAAAAATTATCGCCTTATATCAATAAATATATTGAGCAATTAAATAGTGAAAAAAATAAATTAGAATTATCTATTGAAAAAATACCAACATCATATTTGGAAAATCCAAAAATTGAAGATGTCAATATATATACATTTGTTGATGATCCATCAATTGAATTAATATATATGCCCTCCATGAATATTATTAAAAATATAATAATGAATGAAAACCATAACCAAGAGTATCATTTAAAAAATTTAATAAGTGGTTTAATAACATCAAAAAAACCGAATACCAATATATATTCATTAAAAAAAAATAGATTAATCATATTAATAGATCCTGATGTAGAAGATTTAAAAGATAGTGAATTAATTAAACCCGATTTATATGCATTTATGGATGATCCAACAAGCATATTAGTGGATATTCCTCATATGAATATTGTTAAAAATATAGTAATAAATGATAAACATAATCAAGAATATTATTTATCAACTGATCCAAGAATATTAATCACACCTAATAAGCATAGAAATAAACTATTCATTTCTATTTCACCAGAAGATAAAGCATTAATTTTTAACCAAACACATCAGATGATTGAGAGACGAGATCGAGTAATTAGAAAATTTAGTGACCTAATATCATCGAATACTGAAATACATTATTCTAATATATTTGATGGCAATAAAGATACAGTATCATTAGATACATATAAACCTATTTTTGTCAAGGATTTTCCGATTTATATCACTCAAAAATTTATCATACCAAAATTTGATGGAATCACAGATCATAAACAATTTCAAGAATATATTTTGAATCTCATTAAAAAAATAGAATCGTATCGCATTTATTATAAATGTGTAATCAATTATATTAAAGAATCTCGTGAAATAACCTTAAATATATTACTCAGTTTAGAATTTCTAAGTGTATTGAGAATGAAAATAATAAAATGTAATAATCATTTGGATAATGTCATTGGTGAATATGAAAAAAAATTTTCACAAAAAGTTCTCAAACCAAAATTCATCAGTTAAAATATTCTGTTATTTTTGAAGAATCGAAGATTTTTTAAAAATAAATATTGAAATAATTTCACCTAAAGGCGTTGCATCTAGTAGCCTAAAACTTGGAAAGCCTTAAAAATTTAATGTTTCACATTGAACATTTTAAGTATTGTTATTGTTATCGAAGTTAAGTTTTAACAATTATTTTTAATCATCAAGACCGACATTTTCGTCACCATTAATATTAATACAATGGTTATTTGCTGTCAAATATTCCAAGATGCATTTGATTGTTTGTTTATCATCAAAATTACGAATAGTTGATAAAACAGATGTAATAAATGGAATACATGATATTCCTAATCTTTTTTCACGAAATGTATTAAATTGTATAATATATTTGGATAATTCTGTTCGGTAATTTTTTAAACAATCAAAAAATGGTTTTAAATGGGTTTTGTTTTGTGTAGATACAATAGTTTTTATAATATTTAATGTTGATTGTTTTGTATATAGAATATTTTTTAAATCTTGTAGAGATATATATTCTTTTGGATTTTCGATTAACATATATAATCTGATTAATGTTATAATATTGGGTGTTGGTTCAGAATTGGAATAATACTTAGTGCCCAACAAATCATAAATAGAGAAATTATCTGGAATAGACATTTTTCTTGTAACTGAATCTAATATTTTTATGCCTTCAATGAATGGAATTACAAATATAGCTTTATTATTACATAATACGAAATAAGGATATTTGTATGGTATATTTGAATCAAAATTTTTAGAAATATATATTCTGCTTTTGTTAAATTCAGAATAATATTTTACATCGTGATTTATATAGTTTGGAATAGTATCTAATGTATTTATACTTGATTGATTTTCATATTGTTTGAACATAGTATTTATAGACAATTGCATTTGTATTTGGACATTTAATTGTTGTTCTTTGATTTCTTGTCTATTTGTTTGTATAATATTTAAATCTATGTTTTGTAATAAATTCCATAAATGAATTTTATGATTAGCGTTAAAAATTCGTTCCATACATTCAACTTCAATATGATTGTTGGTTTTTTTACATATTATTAATTCACGATTTGATGATAATGGATAATAAAAATTATTTCGAACATAAAATGGATTTTTACTTTTTTCTTGGATGATAACATTATCGTCTAGAGTTGATGCGAATTTAAAATTTTTAAACAGTGCTCTTAAATTTTGTAGATTCATTAATTTTTGTTTATGGGTATTATCATCAGTTTCTTCTTGTTTAAACCAATTAAATAAATTTTCCAATGTTATTTCATGAACTTTAGATCGAATATAAGTTTCTAATTTTTTTGTGATAATAAATCTAATTTTTTGATTATCACCTAATCTACGCATTCTATAAATTCCCTGAACTACATCACGATAAATACTATTTGAACCTAATAATGCTAATCCGATATAATCAGTAGGTATTTTAGCATCAATTCCAGTGGTATGTTGATTGTCATAATAATAAAAAATATTGGAATTTGGTAATTTATCCCATGTGATTTCATGTTTTGTTTTAAAATTTTTAGACATTGGTTCATGCAAATTATTCCAATATACAAAATTTTCTAAATCATCTCTTGTAACAAGTAATTCAAATATATCATTATATGTTAATCCAACTAATTCTTGACCTATATCAATTAATACTTTTGCATCACGATTATCATCCAATATTTGTTGTAAATATTCTTTTTTACTCATATTATCAGAAATATCATATGTTTTGATAGATGAAATTGTAGAATTTATAATTATATTTTTAATTGTATCATCAATAATATCAGTAGATTTACTAATAGTCATTTGATTTGAATCATCATCTTTTGTATCAAAATCATAAAATTTAGGAATTATTGGTGTTCCTGTAAATCCAGATTTATTTTTGAAATTGAATGACATAATTAGATCAATGCCAGCAACATTTAATTGATCTTTTGTAATTTTAATAGTTTTACATATAGAATTACAATATTCCTCAATAAAAACCAAAGTTGTATTGAAATCAGATATTTTTTTATCCAATTGTGATATATCAATTATTTCATCGAGTGTTTTATTAATTTTTAATGTGTTAAAAGCATTATAGATTTCGCTATAAGGTCTTAATTCTGAAGATATTGACATATATTTCTCTTTAATAACATTTAATATTTTATTTGAAGTATTTTTTGAAAATTTTTTAACCTGAACTAGATATTCAATAATTGTTAATGATAATATTAAAATAGGATTAGAAAATTGGGATCCTTCAACAGGTGTTTCAACATATGCAAATGGAATAATAATATCAGATTTTTCAGTAATACCATAATTTGCTCTATTTGTAAGAGTTAATATTGTAGGTAATACATTAATAAATTGATATAGTGTATATAATATATCAATATCTGGGTTTTTTATATCTAGGGGAATATTATCAGATAAAAATATGGTTTTAACATTTGTAGAAAGAAGTTGATTTGAATTAATCATTGTTTTAATAAAATCAACGATATTAGTTATTAAATCGCTACTCTTATCTATGATTCTAAAATGTGGTATTAATGTATAATCAGATGATTTATTTGCAATAATTCTTTGTAGATCACTATTATTATTCATTGTTTCAACATGAAATATTTCTTTAAGAATATTAAATATTATTGGAAATATGATATTATAACTCTTTAATTCTTCTAATTCTATAGATGGATAATTTAATTCTGATATAATTGGATTGATAATCATATCGATTTCATCAAACAAATAAATATTATTATTAAAATTTGTTTTAATTTCAATGTGATCGTTAATCAGAGCACATTTTAAACTGATATCGCTCATAATATAAACATGTGTATTGAGATCATTTTCATAAGTCTTAAAACTTTGTATAAAATTATGTGTATCTCTATTTTCTTTTATTTCATTGATCCTGATAGGATAATAAAATGCCAAATTGGATGTTAATTGATTATTTGATTGTGTAACCAAATTTTCTGGTAAACAAATATAAATATGATTTGTTTCTTTTAGTTTAGCTTGACATTGAATATATTTTAAAATAACGATAGGAGTAATCATACTGGTTTTTCCACCGCCCATAATTAAACTGTGAATTTCACTCTTGTTTAAATGTTCATCCAAAATTATATTGTCATAATTAATCAATTCACTTAATAAATTACCACCAATTTGTTTGAAATATTTCCTTGAAACATTTTTAAAAATTTTATTAGATAATTCTTCTTGTTCGGGTTTTATAAAATATCCAATTATTGATTGATAGTAAAATTCTAATGGATTAATTGTAATATTTTGATTACTAGATAATATCTTTTTTTTTTGATGATATATATGTCGTAAATCATCATCTATATTATATTTATTTAATAATCTCGTATAAAATATACTAAATAATAAGTGATTGTTTTGTAATAAACTAATAAAATAATACATTGTTAGAGATGGTTTAATTGTTGTAAAATAATAATCTTTTATTATATCATTAAAATTTTCAATTTCTGAATATGTAAAATTATAATAATATGAAAGTTGATTAATTTTTGTGATAGTTTGTGTTAATGTTATTTCTTTTTTAATATCTGTTAAAATCATGACTTGGTCATAGTTATAAAAATCAAGTTCCTTTCTAAAAGATACATTTGAAATAGCTACTTCTTGATAAATTTTTCCGATTTTAAAAATGATATATTTATATGATGGTTTATAAAATAAGCGACATGAAAAATCATTAAGAGTTATATATTCATGTGGAGTAAATATATTATTGATTATATAGTCAAATATTCCACTATAAAGTCCCTTAATATTGTAACATGTAGTTTCAAAATGAGAATATATATCTAAAATATTACCAATTGATTGTGATTTTATATATGATAAAAATAATAACTGTAATGAATCTTTATTATCTATATGTGGAACGTGTAAAATATTATGTATTGGTATAATTCGATAAGTTGTATCATCATTTGGCAATATTTCATTGTTTTTAGTATTTTTCAGTGAAGAAATATGAAAAAAATTATCAATGTCATAATTATCATTGTTAATTTTTCCGAATAATAATATATAATTATTATTTTTAGAATCCTGAACTAAGAATCCATTATTAACATTAACTACCCATCTATTAATTGTAAAATCGGAATGATTAATTATTAGTTCATATTCATTATTTATTTTTATTTTTCCAGAATCTTCCCATTCAAATCTAAGTTTGTATGACATCAAATCAACACATGAAATCGTTTTATTGTCATTCACCCAAATCATAATATCATCTTTTAAACTGAAATACTCAAAAATTGGTTTTATTTTACAGTTATCATATTCTATATTATTATGACTACATAAATATTCTGTTTTCTTATTACGAATACGATAAACATGACATGTTTCATCATCTTTTTTATTAATTATAATTTGATCAATTAAAAAATGATCATTTTTATTTTTTTTAGTTCCAATATATTTATTATCAAAGATCCAATCATATTCAGCAATTAAATTCATATTATTGATAAAATATGGTTTAATTAATTTTATTTTGTCATCTTTATATTTAAATATATGATAAATATCATTAAATTTTTCATCAAATTTTTCTGTCATGAACATAATATCAACTAGTCCAAAAATATCATACCAATTAAATTTTAATTTATTCTTCTTAAATAGTTCATTTTGATGTATAATAATATTATTATCTCTATCTTGATATAAAATATGATTATCAATATTAAGTTCTTGAACATATCTATCATATTTATAAATAAAAGTATTATTATTTTTTGGTAATTCTAATATATTAGTATTATATTTTGTTATAAATTGTAAATATAATGCTTCTAATAATGAAATATGATAATATGTTTGTTCTTGTAATTTATTATATATAAATATTATATTATATTTTTCGCTTTTATATGATATTTCAATTTTTTTTGTGTGACTTAGTATATTTGGTATAATATATTGTGTTGAACGATACAAATTTATATTTATATTTTTTATAACAGATTGTATTAAAAATAAATAATTTACAGCATTTTCTGTATCATTTTTACACATACAAATTTCAAAACATATGGAAGCAAATAATATTTTTTCTTCTGCTAATTGTATACGATTAATGGTATCAATATCATATATTTCTCTCTTATTACACATTTGAATAAATATATCATAACAAGATATATCATAACAAGATAAATCATATTTAATAAAATATGATAATATACACATTAAAATATGATATGTTTTTGCACTAATTTTATTAACATCAATTGAATTGAAATATTTATATATTTTATCTTTATTTAATAATAATTGGATATATGTATGTTCAATATGTAAATTTATATTAGTATATGTAGATGATTCGTGATTACCAAATTGTTTACCATATGCTAAGAATGGAATTAGAATATTTTGTGTTATATATGTTTCGTCATTAGTATCAATGAATTTATTTATATATTGCAAATAAGTAAATAAAATATTATTACTTTCTTTATAATCATTAAAAATAATATTTTTAATTTGTGTAATATCAATATTCTGTATCTCATTAAATGAACGCAATATATTATAATTTATAGAACATGTGATAATCGTATCATTTTTTATTGGAATAATATATATGGATTCAAATGGAGTAAGTTGTGTATCATAATTTATCTTAAATTTAGTAGCATATAGTATTTGAAAATACATTAAATATTTGTTAAATTGTTTATCGGAAATATTAGTTGGAAATAATAAACCCATTAAGATTGAGTCATTATCGGTAGTTATATTAAGTGTATCTGGAGTTGCGATATTTATCGTTATTGGTATATGTGTATCATCATTCAATTTTATTTTAATATGTTCTGTTAATTTTAATTTATCTGTCGGTGATAATAATATAAATTTATCATATAATAAGTTTAAAAATCTTAAGAGTGTATCTGAAGTATGAAACCAACATATTTTTTTATTTTTACATTGTTCTAATAAAAAATCAATTTCCGCATACATATTTCCATCTATTATTGGATACAAATTTATATTATTTATAAAATCAATTTGTATTTCATTAGAATTAATATCATCAATAATTAATTCATGTATTTTTATAAGTTTATTAAAAATTATTAAAAATGCATATTTGTAAATTTCTATAGATACATCATTTTTTCGATATTTATGTGCAGTTAGAAACCATTTTTGATATGTAGTATATAAATCATTGATCATATCATCATCAATAGTTGATAAATTTTCAAATATTGATTTATTTATCAAATATTTTAACAATAAGAATGGTAATTTAATCATACTTTCTATAATAGAATCATTATATATATCACCAAATTGATAATGTTTGTCTAATTCTAAATTATTAATTGAATTTATAAATGTTGTTAATATTGTTCTAATATCTGTTTCGCTATAATGTGAATTTAATGAATTATGTAAAATACATACATCATTTAGTTTTTTTGGATTATTATTAAATGATATTTCAAATCTTTCAGGATTAATCCAATCAAATGTAATATTTGAAAAAGAAATATCTAATATTTTTTTTGTTTGATTATATTTTCGATAATGTTCAAAAAATTTAGTTTCTATTCTTGTATCTCGGTAATCTGTGATTAATGATTTGTAGTATCGTATTTTTTCTAATAATGCTTCATAAAATCTTTGATCATGTCGTATATTGTTATCTAATACATAATCAATCGAATATAATCCTATTTCTCCCATAAATGAATTAAAATTTATAGATTGATTTAGATAATAGTATAACATAAAAAATGCCATAAATGTGCATTGTTTTGTTTTTTGAGTTATTGTATTGAATTTTTTTGATGTTGTATCACTAAACAAATAATTATAGTTTTTATTATCGATTAAATATTCATTAATTATAAAATATAGATGATTAATATTTAATTTTTTAGATTTAAATACAAGCAAATATTTAAAGAAATTTTCAATATTACTTTTATTTATATTGTTATACTCATATATACAATATGCTTTATTATCTTGAACATCATGATATTCTATACCAGTGCCTCCATTACAAAAGATAACTTGAAATTTTGTTTCTAATTTCTTAAATAAAAAACTAATAAGATTATCATTAATATTTAATATAAGTATTTGAAACTGCATGTTTAATATAGAACATAATTGTTGAGGATCACATAATTGTTCATAAAATTTATTATTAAAAGTTTTATTTTCAAAAATAGATACTGTTTCAATATTTATATATTTTTTTATTAGTTCATTTGATTTTAATAAATTTATAAATTCATCATGAATATTGAGTTCGTGTTTTGTCAAAAATTCATCATATGCTATTGATTTTAATATATTCATATTAATATTAATATATTAGAAAAAAAAAATAATATATATTATGGAAGAATTAATATTAAACCGAGATACTATAATCATGTCAAACAATATGAATGAATATGATAGAAAAAAATTAGAACAGTTTAAATATTATAACAAAAAAACAGAAATAACAATATCAAAACATTGTTTTTATCATCCTATAATAGGTTATAAAAATATTATAGATTTTGATAGTGGTAGTCGTGAAGATGGATATAATAATGCTTGTTTTTTATTATCATTATTAGCATTTATAAATAATTCTAAAATAGAAGAGGTTCAAAAAATAATTAGTGAAAAGTATGGTGAATATTTAGATAAAACTACTAATCGATTATCGTTAATAAATTTTATAAATTTACTTCAACAAAAAATAAAAATAAAACAGGATTTTACAAGAGAAATTCAAACTATGGAAAACAATGAAACATATGTTATTAACTTTGCCAATAAAATGAGAGAAAAGATCATAACAAAAAAATCTAGAATAATAATATTGAAAAAAGAAATCGCAGAAAAAATACGAAGAAATGCTGATATAAAGAGTGATTTAATAATATTAGAAAACGAATTATCTAATTATATTTATAGTTATGATAATGATGATGAAAAAAAAAAATCTTATATGGATAGACTACTAAAAGAAAAAGAGTATGACGTAAAAACAGTTAATGCATATAATGAAGCAATGACAATATTAGAAAAATATAATATTCGACAGAAAGATACAATATCCGACGAAATAATGAAAGAATTATCTCAGATATCTAATTTTACACAAATATTTAAAGGTTGTTTTGAACACAAAATTGATGAATTATATAATGAGTTTATAACAACAAAAAAAATTATGGTATTAAAAAGAAAATTCAATATGCTATATGAAGATGAAGATGACGATGAAATCGCTAAAAAGAATTTATATAGACGTATGTCTATCTTACAAGTTTCAGAGCGATATACTAAAAAAAAGAGTAGTTGTCATCAGAGTAGTAATATTAATTATTTTTATATGTATGAAGATCCTTCATTAAATGAATATCCTTCATTAGAACAAATTTTTCACAAAGCTTACACAGAATTACATTTAGATAATTGTGAAAAATATGCAAATAATCATCTCGTTGAAATTATATATGAAAATGGAATATATTATTATATTACACGATGTACATACCCTTCTCCACCATGTGATATTTTTTTGAGTCCTCTTAAACAAATTGGAATTGAGGATGCATCAATTCGAATGAAATTTGAAGCCGCATCGGCGCGTGAAGGAGCTGAAGCAAGAATATTTGCAGTAAGAGAATTTCTCGAAAGTATAAATTGTGCGGTGGCTTATTTCAAAAAACTTGACGATGAATCTAAAGAAGCTAATATAATTGTATTATCACAATTTCAAGGATCTAATAGAGAAGGTAAATTTATTATCCCAATTCATCATTATGATGATTTTCATTTTGAATATATTAAAAATGTTCCTATTAGAAAAATATTAAAGATCGAAGAATATAAACATTGCAATATAATATTAATGGATAAATATTTTGATTTAGAAATAGTTGCATCATCTAATAACAATCATACTCAAGCACAAGAATATATATTTGATAGATATGTTAAATATCAAGAAGATAATTTTAAATTCAAAAAAGATACTGATTTAATAGAACAAGATTTAATTGAATTAAATACACTCAATGATATATATGTTGGAAATTCATATAATGATAATAAAATATTCGTATCATCAATAAAAATATCAGATAAGTTGACTAAATATGAATTAAAAGGAATATATTCGCGAATTAATAATTATATTAACAATATAAATGAGTTTATTTTATATTTAAAAAATTCTCAAAATAAAATATTAAAATTATATTATCGTAATCCATATGAAGGAGAAGAAAACAATAAACAATTTATACCGTATCGAAAATATGTTTATATAGATGCTGACAAATATGATGAAATAACTGTAGGTATAACTACTAAACTCAATGAAAATAATAAAATTATTAAATGTATTGAAAGAAGAAATTCTGCTATTACAATTCTAAATCAAATTAAAACATTAATTCGTGATAAACAATATGATATTATGTATCCATCTATGGATTCTGAAATTATTTCAATAAATAAACTTCAACATTATATATTACAAAAAGAAATAGGATATTCATTACCATATATAAATAATGATCTACAATCCGATTATGAAAATTGTTCATTATATTTATTAAAATTATATGAAAAAATAGAAGAAAATAATAAATATTATAAATATTTAATCGAAAAAATAAACAAGACAAACATTTCAAAAGAATTATATTATTTATTATTATTATGTTCTCAAATTAGAACAAACATACTTAAATACAATAATTATTTGACGTATAGTCAAGTAATTTGTTCGTCTAAATATATGACATAATATCATCGTCAATATTATGAACTATAATAGAGTTGATTTAGAACGAGAATTTAGTAAAAGTTCCAGAGATAATACTAGATTCGGTGAAATCTCTGATCAAAATCAAGACGAAGATGAGGAAGATATTCGAGGTATGCCACTCAGATCGCAATATAGTATCAGAAAACAACAGTATAATTCCAATGACTATATTGATTTTCATCCAAATGATAATCTTAAATCAGATTTGAATGTAGAATTTAATGATAGTTCACAAATTGGGGCAAATATACAAAGTAGTATGACTAAAATTACATCACAAGTCAGTCCAATTTCAACTTATTCTTCAAATATTACCAATTTGAATGATACATTATTTAATTATATGTATCAAATGTTAGATAAATCTTTTATTATTAATGGTTTTGGATTGTGTAATCTATTTGGATCATTATATTTACTTTCATCAGGAACTTCTGAAATAGAATTAAAAACTTTTTTTGAATTCAGTAAGAAAGATATGGTATATGCAGGATTAAAAAAATTAAATGTTAATTCAAACATACTTCGAATGAAAAATTTCATGATTATTGGTAATGATGTGTCATATAATCCTAATTATTTTAACAATATTAAAGATTTTTGTATGTTATTACGACCAGATATCACAAAAGTAGAAGAAGAATCCCAAAAAATAAATTTTATCATTAAGAAATTAATGAATGATGATATGAGAAATCCAATAACATCCGATAATCTATATAATACTCAACTAATGTTATTGAACACCACGGTATTTCATCCAATATGGCAAAATCCTTTTGATAAAATTATTAAAGAGAATAATCGAGATTTTTTATATAGTGCTAACAAATCATTTGAATATTTTGAAGACAGTAATACTCAATTACTTGAAGTTAAGTGTATTGATAAATTAGTTTTTGGAATTATAATAAAGAAAGATAATTCTGATCCAGAGATTGATGAGAATAAATTAAAATTTTTTATTAGTCAAATGAAAGAATCTGTATTAGATGAAGTTAAGATTCCTGTTATTAGACAAGATTTGAAGATCAGATATAATACTACTTTGAAAAATCTTGGATTGCGATCTATATTTATCAAATTTGTATCCCCAGAAGCATTTCCAGAAGGAATACAATTACAAGATACTATTCAAAATGTCAAAATCATTATCGATAATGCTTCTGTTAAATCAGATAGTAAATATTATTCTAGAGGATATAGAACAATACGCAAATTTTTATGTAATAAATCTTTCATCTATTATTTGAGATTAAACGAAGCAATATTATTAATTGGACATTATTAATTTTTGAACAGTTGAAAAACTTATTTTGTATATTTTCTTGTTGATTACACAAGTAGAGAATACATTTTCTAATTTATCTTTCTTGACAAATCTTGGATTACCAACCATAAAATATTTATTATCATCACCCAAATAATGTTGATAACCACGATCTGATTTATTGTCTTTTAATACAACTCTACAATATTTATTCTTATTTAATTCACGATGAGAATATTCATTATCCTCGTCAAAATCCATAATTGATGGCAAAATAGATACTTTTGTCATTTTGTCTTTGATTAATGGAAAAAAATCATTGATATCAAATTTGTCATAATCAATGTTAAGTTCCCATATAGTAGCCAAATCAAATATCATTTCCATAAAGACACTCAATAAAAATTCATGGAAAAAAGATATTGGATCTGATTGAGGATCGTCTTCTACACTGAATGTTTGCAATTGTCCTTCTAGTTGATCTAAGTTGGAATCATCAACTAGAAGTTTCCATGCAATAGTTTCGTGTGTATAGAATCCTTCTTTGGTTAAATCATTGTCAATTAAAAAATCGATTAGTTTGGTGTTTCTTTCTGACATGATATGTATTATATAATAGGCTTTAAATTGAGAAATTAAAAGTTTCTCAAAAAAGAAAAAATAGACGAGTTAACTCTACATTTTATTCGCGAAATTAACAATGTGAAACATTGTTAATTATGCATAAAATAAAAAACTTCGTTTTTTATTTTTCGCGAAACAAAGTAATTAAAAATATTCTCTCTGAATAATATAATAATGAATTTAGATTTAGATACTCAAGTTAGTTTGGAACCTCGATTGGTTGAATATTTGAACAAGAGAGACTATTATAAAAAAAATAATATTGATACAGCAAATTTAGAAATGGAATATGGAATTACCAAACGAGACATTTCACGAATCAAGGCATATTTTAGGGGCGATCAAAAAACATATGATAAATCATGTTATCGAGATATGGTTGATACATCTCGTTCATCTTTTCCATCAGAGAAGTTTCCAAAAGATCCCAGATTTGATCGTTTAAAGAAGAAACAAGAACGCGAAAAAGAAGCCCAAGAACAAAGAAAGAATTATGGAATAGTTTCAAGAGGCTATGATATGTATCGTAATGATCGACAGTTTGCTTCGGCATACGGTGACGATTTTGAGTCTAAATTTGATCCTAAAACTTGGCTTCAAGAAGATAATAAAAATGTTGCCAAACCACGATATAGTAAAAATAGTATGGCGAATACCAATACTTATAATGTTAACAAACCAATTGTTGAGAATAAATTTACTCAACCACGGAGTAAATATAATGGTTATGTTCCATATGAAGGTGAAATTAAAGACGATCCACATTCATTAGATAATATTATTGATGAGTTAAATCATGTTAATATGCCATTGAAGAATGGGAAACCATCAGATATGGATGCTGATAATTATTGCCGTTTTGGTCAGACTCCATCGCGTTCAGGAAAATCACTTGGTTATCCCAATCCCGTTGAACATTATTTTAATTATGTTTCTGACGATATGCAAAGACCCGAACATGTTGTTTCTAATAGACCTCAAGATACGAGACATTTAAATAAAAAAGAAGCACGACCCATGTTTGATGGAAATAATAGGAAACCTATGCATTAATTAACAAAATAATTTAGCCAGATATTCTACCATGGTTGTTGATTCATAACTTTTACTTTGTGTAATTTCGTCAGTTATATCAGTCATTCCTCGATATAATTTTGTTGAAATTAGATTATTATGTTGATCAAAAGTTTTTCGTTCTTCTGAATAGAACTTTTTTTCGAGTGTAGCATAGTTATAATATGAGAATATTCCAAAATGATGCACTATTTTACCACCATCATCAAGATATTCTATTTGTTTTCCAATATTAAATTTGTCATGATTTTTCAACATACCAAATTTATTATATTCTTTTCTTTCTATCAAAGTATTTTTATCAAATATTTCTTCATAATCAATTGAACCCGAACTATCATAATGGACTAGTCTATTGACATAACCATTTTCATATGTTGCAAATTCTTTGAATGAATTTTCATGAGAAATAGAATGGATTGCATGTTTAGTAACAACATCATTATTGTAATGCATCAATTTAAATTGAACATCATTGATATATTTATACCACACACCAACTTTCATATTATTTTCATATTGACCTGCTTCGAGTAATCTATTGTCAGAATTATATTTACAATATTTTCCATGTAATTCATTGTTCACATAATAATAGATACTACGCCCATTTCTAAAGAAATCGACATATTCCCCATGTAATAGATTATCTTTGTAGTGTATGATTTTGAAGATTTTTCCTGTGCATGGATAATAAATCATGGTGATACCATTTAATTTCCTATTTTCAAAACTTACATCGGAATCTAGATTACCCCTCTTATATTTTTTTTGATTGATAATACTATTATTTTCAAAAGTTGATATCACATAAGTGTGTTCGTTTGTATAATCATATGTTTTGCATATTTGATCACTTTCATAATAAACATGATATTGTTTTTCTACTTCAATTGGATAATATTTTTTGAATTTCAAATCATTTTTAGGAAAAACCATTCTTGATACTTTAAGTATTCCATAGACATATGTTTCTACTTTAATCATTTTTCCATTATAATCATAATGAACATAATCTCCTGTAAAATTATTTTTATAATTTATAGAATTGTATTCAACACAAACATCATAATTAATGAAGTAAATTATTTTAGGATTGTCCGTGTAAATCGTCCATGTATCATCGTATACAATATCACCTACAACATATGTTATATCATGTTCCTCATCTATCAATTCTTCCAATGAAATATCTTGAAATTTATTTTTAATACTAACAACTTGAGCCTTATTACATGAATATCTTGCACGCAACCTATCTACTATGTTATTACGAGCCTGATCAGTAAATGTATTCTCTAGTTTTTTAAGTGTGATAATATAGTCATTATATGTAGAATAAATCGTCACGGGAGGCAGAACCATTATGGAATAATATATAATAATATTACTATGTTGATAAAAAGATAGAAAATCAACTTTTCTTTGTTTCGCCGAGAAGAATAAAAAATGAAGTTTTTTTATTCTAAGCGGATAAGTTTGGGCTAAAGCCCAAACCTATCTCGCGATGGCTCGGCGGGCTTGTGGAGCAAGCCTTAAATCATTATTTCTAAGAAATCTTCGATTTCTTATAAATAATGATTTCAGATTCAAAGATTTTCATGTTATGCCACAAACATACTAAAAATTGATTAATAATTTGCATAATATATATTTTTCTATATATTATGCAAAAATGGGAATTTATAATTCTAAAGAGGATAATGTCAATTTGACCAAGTTAGAATATTCGGATAAAATTCGAGATGAAATTAAAAATCTTATTAATTTAAGATTTTTTGATTGTTCAAATAATAATTTAGATGAATTACCTCCAAATATTGAGAATTTGATTAATTTACGAGAATTGAAATGTGAAAAAAATAAAATCAAATCATTATCAAAAATAGAAACTCTAATAAATTTGGATACTCTATATTGTTCACATAATCAAATTAAAGATATTACACCAGTATGTAATCTATTAGAATTACAATATTTTTCTTGTTCATATAATCAAATAAAAAATATTCCAGCAGAAATTGTAAATCTAACTCAATTAAGAAGTTTAATTTGTTCCAATAATCAAATAAAAAATCTTCCAATAGAATTAAATAAATTAATCAGTTTAAAATTTTTATATGTTGATTACAATCAATTAGAATCTATAGAATTAAGTTTACATAATTTGACTATGTTATCATGTCATAACAATAAAATTAGTTTACTCAAAATAGAGAATTGTTATAATCTCGAATATTTAGAATGTTCAGATAACGAACTAACAGAATTACCAAATATGATGAATTTTTTAAGATTAAAATTTATTTGGTGTTATAATAATAAGTTAACACAATTATCATCTCATATAGGTGGTTTACCAAGTTTATTAAAAATACACTATCATAATAATCCACTCGAGTATGTTCCTCATAATTTAGTTCGTATTGGTAAACCTCATGATAGATGGATTAATTGTTTTTACCACAACAATGAAAAATTATATCCTAATACTATTAAAGCAATTTACAATATCATAAATCACAAACCAGTTATTGAAAATTGTATCGAGTATATCAAACAAGATACTATATTTACTAAACAAACTAAAAATCAGTTATTTGGTTGGTTAGCCTGTCATGTTGATCAACCCGAGATTATACCACATCGAATTGATATCATAATTAATATTTCATATTTAGAATTATTGCAACATGTTATGAGTAGGATAGAAATAAATCCTCATAAAGTAGCTATTAAAAAGATGTTGAATCACGAGATGAAAGATGATTTATGTGAAAGTTTTTCTTGGCATATATCACGATTGATTTACTGCCTCAATGGATATGATCCAGAAGTTTCAGTTCCTAAAGAAGAAATAATTGAACAAATTATAACAGCGGTTTGGGATTTACTACCTCCTGATATTTATATAGGACAACATCGAAGATTAGTTAAAGAGAAATTAACTAGTCGTAAAAAAGAATTATCTTTGACACATAAAAAAATACAAGAATTGAGTTTTAATAATTGAATAAATTAGCTAGTTCATAAACAGAATTCATGATACTACTATCAGTTAGATACACACCATTATCATCATAATATTTAGAAAATACATAATTTTCATTTTTATCATAATGATCAACTCGTCCAGTCATAAGAATAACACCATTGGCAGTGTTATAATTTGATTGATATCTATCGTAAGACCACCATAATGCATAACTATTATATACACAACCTAATGGAACATGTTCTATAATAGTTTCCAATAATCCTGATGAGTTAGATGTATGAACATTATTACACTCACTACTATTATAATTAATACTATTACAAAATACTTTCATTGTCGTTGTATTAGGATAATATTCAATATATTCTATAAGTTTTTCATCAAGAAGTTCATATGAGAAAGTTGGGAATTCATCTGATTCTTTCATAAATACACGACACGAATTTTGTGTTATGACTTCTTTTTTACCATTAGGATATAATCTGATAATTTCTTTGATGATGTCATAATCATAGTTTACATTATCAGTAAATTTTTGACATTTAAATTCCCATATACCATGACGCAAATCATTATTATAATTTCCAGTTATTGTGATCTCAGTTGTTCCAGTTTTACCATGTAAAAAATATTTACCATGATAGTTTCCATTATAATATTCTGTTTCTTCAGTGCGATCAAGTGAGTGTATTATTTGTTTTCCATGAATAATTCCGTTTTTATAAGATGTTTGTAATGAAATATTACCAGTTTCATCATAACATATTCTTTCGCCATCTAGTATATCATCAACAAAGTTGAGAATTTCAATAATATTTCCATCATTATTATATTTGAACATTTTTCCATTTAATTTATTATTGTCATAATTGACAACAGAATTGATAATACCACGATTATATTTTGTGAGTTCACATTTGGAACCAGAATATTTCATGACTTTTACCAAGTTATCATTTGTAAAATATCTAGTTTCCAATAATGTCCCTTTATCATATAATTCTGTTCTGATACATTTTTTACCACTATGAAAATAATGTTTTTTATCTTTCAATCCATTGTAATAATATCCTGATGTTCTAATATCGCCATTAGCACGATATTGTATGACTAATTCTCCTTCTTTGTAATTTTTTGGATCAAAACAAAGACTATCACATGCTTTAGCGTCCAAATAATAATGAATTCCTCCATGATTAATATTTATTTCAGGTAAAGATTTACGCTGATAACGCTTACGATGATCATTGTCTAGATCTTCCATATTCGGATTAAATTGAGTTGATATTTCCTTTCCTACTTCATATACAAGACCAGTTTCTTTGTGAACCAATTTTTCGACCCGTTCATGTGTTTCTAAGTTAGTGATTTCTAAAACTAATAATTTATTAGCACGATGAATGGCATGTTCTTTTGATACTGTTTTACGATTTTCGTTGGTATACACATCAAATGACTTGTTCATAATAATAAAGTGATTGTCATATCTGAAAAATACAGGCGAAGAATTCATGATAGGAATAATATATATAAATATATTAGTTTAAGCTAAATAAATTCAACTTTTTTTCGCATTATTTTATTTTTGAATATAAAATAACATAAAAATATAGATATAATTTATACTATACATGGAACTTCAAACTACTTACCAAACATTTATACACAAGTCTCGTTATGCCAGATGGAATGATGAATTAAAACGCCGAGAAAATTGGCAAGAAACAGTTGATAGATATTTTAAATTTTTTAGTACACATCTTAACAAATATCACAATTTTGATATTATAGAAATTCGTGAACAATTAGAAAAAACTGTTTTAAATTTGGGAGTAATGCCTAGTATGAGATGTTTAATGACAGCTGGTGTAGCTTTAGAAAATGACAATGTATGTGGTTATAATTGTGCATATACACCAATTGACAATGTATATGCATTTGATGAAATTATGTATATTTTAATGAATGGAACAGGAATTGGATTTTCAGTTGAAAGACAATATATAAATTTATTACCATCTATTCCAGAAAATTTAGAACAATCATTAACAATAATCAAAGTTGAAGATTCGAAAATAGGATGGGCTTCAGCATATCGTGAACTGATTGCATTGTTATATGCTGGAAAAATACCAAAATTTGATATATCACTAGTTAGACCAAGAGGATCCAAATTGAAAACATTTGGTGGACGTGCAAGTGGACCAGAACCATTATTAGAATTATTTAATTTTACAATTCAAGTTTTTAAGGAATCAAAAGGAAGAAAACTTAATTCTATAGAGGTTCATGATATTGTATGTAAGATTGCTTCCATAGTTGTTGTTGGAGGAGTTAGACGATCAGCATTAATATCATTATCGAATTTATCTGATCAACGAATGCAACAAGCTAAAACTGGACAATGGTGGACAACCAATTCACAAAGAGCTCTTGCAAATAATTCAGTGTGTTATACAGAGAAACCTGATATATTAATTTTTATGAAAGAATGGATGGCATTAATTGAAAGTCAAAGTGGCGAAAGAGGTATTTTTAATCGTGTTGCGGCTAAAAATGCCATTAAAAAATTAGGCGAAAGACGAAATCCTGAATATGATTTTGGATGTAATCCATGTAGTGAGATATTATTAAGACCAAAAGAATTTTGCAATTTAACTGAAGTTATTATTAGACAAACAGATACTGTTGAAAGTCTTAAAGAAAAAGTTCGCATAGCTACAATATTAGGAACATTTCAAAGTACATTGATTAATTTTAAATATATTAGTAATAAATGGCGTGAAAATTGTCAGGAAGAAGCTTTATTAGGAGTTTCATTAACTGGAATTATGGATAATGAAATTATGTCAGGACAATTAGGAACAGATTTATTAATTCAAACATTAAAAGAATTACGAAGTGTAGCAATTGAAACAAATTTAGAATGGGCAAAAAAATTAGGTATATCTCCATCAGCAGCTATTACATGTGTCAAACCGTCTGGAACAGTTTCTCAATTAGTTGATAGTGCATCTGGTATTCATCCGAGACATTCAAAATATTATATTAGAACTGTTAGAATTTCTAAAACTGATCCAATTGGTCAATTTTTGATAGATAACAAATTTCCTTATGAAACTGATTTTTACAATCCAGAAGCATATGTATTTAGTTTTCCAATTCAAGCACCAAAAAATGCTATTACTCGAGAAAATCAATCGGCAATTCAACAATTAAAGATGTGGCAAATTTATCAAGATCATTGGTGTGAACATAAACCAAGTATAACTGTTACAGTAAAATCAAATGAATGGCTTGCAGTTGCTGACTTTGTATATACTAATTTCGATAATATAAGTGGTATCAGTTTTTTGCCTTATTCTGAACATATTTACAAACAAGCCCCTTATCAAGAATGTACTGAAGAGTTTTATTTAGATTTTATGTCTAAAATGCCAAAAAATATTGATTGGAATGAGTTAGCATTAAGAGAATTGGAAGATAATACTACATCATCACACGAATTAGCATGTGTAGGCGGAACGTGTGAAATATAAGTATTATTTGAATAATATTATATATATTATTCAAATAAAAAATCAAACTTTATTCATAAAATTAGAATTAATTTCATTTGATTATGGAAGATTTACTAAGTTCATAAAGAGATTTATGATAAGTTTCGATATATTAAATAATTTTTATAGACAAAAAGTATTTAGGAATTTAAAATTTGAAACATATA
>Ga0194120_10004376_pt1 | contig 21908 bp, 20 predicted proteins | sample TA2MahCa65mmetaG_FD_148642 | JGI IMG/M metagenome (GOLD analysis project Ga0194120, IMG submission 148642) | Freshwater microbial communities from Lake Tanganyika, Tanzania - TA2015019 Mahale Deep Cast 65m | ecosystem: Environmental > Aquatic > Freshwater > Lake | place: Tanzania: Lake... | reverse complement strand
AGATGGACAAGCTGCGACAACTGGCCGGGATGCCGGTGGTCTACGTCACCCGCACCCTCGCATCCTACGAACGCAAGCGCCTCATCGAGCAGAAGGTGCCGTTCCTGGTGCCGGGCAACCAGCTCTATCTGCCGGAACTCGGGATCGACCTGCGCGAGTATTTTCGCAAGCCGTCGGTCGCTGCGCAGACCGCGCTCAGCCCGGCGACGCAGGCGATGCTGATCGCCGTCCTGTTGCGAAGGCCGTGGCGCGCCGAGTGGCAGCCCGCCGAGGTGGTCGGCGAGCTGGGCTACACCCCGATGACCCTGTCGCGAGCGGTCAAGGAGCTCACGACCGCCGGCATCGCGACCCTGCGCACCGAGGGGAGGGTGCGATGGCTTCATACGGAGCGCACGGCCGCGCAGACCTGGGAGCACGCGAGACCGATGTTGCGCAGCCCGGTCAAGCGTCGGGTCTGGATGCTTCCCCCTCCGAAGTCGAGGCCGCGTCCGCTGAGGCTCGCGGGTCTGAGCGCGCTCGCGCGGTTTTCGATGCTCAGTGAACCCCAGTGGCCGACCTACGCCGTCGCACAGGCGGAGTGGAAGGCGGCGACACAGGCCGGCTTCGAGACGCTGCCGGAGCCGCTGCCGGGTGCCTGTGAATGGGAACTCTGGCACTACAGCCCAGCACTCGTGCGAGACAGCGATACCGTCGATCCGCTTTCCTTGACACTCAGCCTGCAGGGCAACCAGGACGAGCGTGTGCAACTCGCATTGGATGAACTCAAGGGGCGCTTTCCGTGGTGAGGGGACTGGACGTCTTTCGTGAGCACTTCGCCGGCCACGCCGATCAGTTCGTGCTGATCGGCGGCACGGCCGCGACGCTTGCGATGGAAGAGGCGGGGCTCGAGTTTCGTGCCACGAAGGACCTGGACATCGTCCTGCACATCGAGGCGCTCAGCCCGTCATTCGGCGAAGTGTTCTGGCGCTTCGTCGAAGCGGGCGGCTATGAAATCCGACAAGCCAGCGACACCGGGAAGCCAGTCTTCTATCGATTCCAGAAGCCGGCCGATGATCGCTTTCCCGTCATGCTCGAGCTGTTCTGCCGGGCCCCTGAGGGGATCCAGCTGGCCGAAGGAAGTCACCTCACACCGATTCCCGTCGACGAGGCCGTCGCGAGCTTGTCCGCGATACTGCTCGACGATGCGTACTACGAATTCATCCTTGCAGGACGCAGGGAAGTCGACGGCCTGCCGTGGGTGGGCGAGGACAGGCTGATTCCACTCAAGGCGAGCGCCTGGCTGGACCTCGGCGAACGTCAGGCCAGGGGCGAGCCGATCGACACCAAGAACATTCGCAAGCACGCAAACGACGTGCTCCGCCTGTCGCAGCTGCTCGCCCCGGACACGCGAATACCCGTCGTCGAGAGAATCGCGCAGGACTTGAACCGCTTCCTCGACGCGATCGAGACAGATCGCTCGATCGATCCGAAGTCGCTCAAGATCAACAGCAGCGTCGGCGAGCTTGCCGAACGGATCGCGCGGGCCTACGGGTTGAGACGATGGCGCGACGCGTGACCGCGATGAGGCGCCATCTGCTGGGGGCCTGCACGACCGCATCTTCGACTCGGGTAGCGCTGGCGATCCCCGCAGCGCGATGTTTACTGCGCAGCAAATTTCGCCGTTTCGTCGAACGTAGTTGGGTATGCGGAGATGGCCTGCGGCATCCATCGATGCGTAGACACTTGTTTTCGTGCCTACACAAGAAGACGGTATAAGTCGTCGAACCCTATGGAGAACCTGGCCCAAGTCATCCTCCTGCTGGCCGTGGCCGTGGCGATCATGGTCGCATTTCAGCGGCTGCATGTTCCGACGAGCCTCGGTTACCTGCTGGTCGGCCTGATCCTCGGGCCGCACACCGCCGGCCCGACTGTGAATGTTGCGGGATTCAAGGTGCTGGCCGAGTTCGGCGTGGTCTTCCTGCTGTTCTCGATCGGGCTCAATTACTCCCTGCCGCAGCTGCACGCGATGCGCCACCAGATTCTCGGTCTCGGCACCGCGCAGGTTGTGCTGACAACGGTCGTCGTGGCCGTGCTGCTGTGGCTGGCCGGGATAAGTGCCGTGGTGGCCTTCGTCATCGGCGCCGTATTTGCACAATCGTCGTCCACCATCATCGGCCGTCAGCTGGGCGAACAGGGCGAGGACGGCAGCCCGCACGGCAGGCTTGGTCTCGCCATTTCGGTCTTCCAGGATGTCACCGCCGTGCCATTCCTGATTCTGATTCCTGTGCTGGGCACAGCCACCGGCATGGACAAGCTGGCCGGCGAACTGGGCTGGGCCATGGCGAAGGCCGTGCTGGCATTCGCATTCGTCTTCTACGCGGCACGCTGGGCCTTGCGCCCGTTTTTCCACAGGGTCGCCGAGCGGCGCTCTGCCGAACTGTTCACCCTCACGGTCTTGCTGGTGGTGCTCGCGGCCGCGTGGACGACCAGCAGTCTGGGGCTGTCGCTGGCCTTTGGCGCGTTTCTGGCGGGCATGATGCTCGGGGAGACCGAGTTCCGACATCAGGTGGAATCCAGCATCCGTCCGTTTCGCGACGTGCTGCTCGGCCTCTTTTTCGTCGGCATCGGCATGCTGATCGATCCGGCTTCACTGCCGCGCATCTGGCACTGGGCCCTGATGGGCGCTCTGTTGTTGCTGCTGACGAAGATCGTCGTGGTCGTCGTGATCGTGCGCGCGAGCGGCATGGATGCACTCGCCGCCTGGCGTACCGCCCTGCTCCTGGCGGTGGGCGGCGAGTTCGGCTTTGCCCTGCTTGCCGTCGCGCTCGGTGCCGGTGTTATCGCACAGGAGACCGGTCAGATCGTGCTCAACGCCGTCCTGTTGTCGATGATTGGAGGCGTCCTGCTGATCCGCTACAACGACAGGATCGCGGCCCGGCTGACCAAGCCTGCCGCCGAGTCTTCTCCGCTGGCGGACCCGCTTGCCGGCCTACCCTCGCCCCAGGTGCTGATCGGCGGCTACGGCCGAGTCGGTCACACCATTGCCGTTCTGCTCAAGTCCAGCGGCGTCGATTTCCTGGCTTTCGACACCGATCCGAAGCGGGTACAGCAAGGGCAGGCCGACGGACACGCCGTTCTTTACGGCGACATCGCGGACCCGGAGCTGCTGACCGCAGTGCGGGCCGAGCGCGCCAGCCTGGCCATAATCACCGTCGACAGCCATGTCGTCGCGCTGCGAGCGGTTTCTGCCCTACGCCAGCATTGCCCACTGGTTCCGGTGATCGCCCGTGCGCGTGATCTCCAAACCAGTTCGGCCCTGATGAGCGCAGGCGCGATGCACGCCTATCCCGAGGCGATCGAGTCCAGCCTGCGTCTCGGCGCGATCGCCCTGCGGGTGCTGCGCGTGCCCACCGTCGACGTCGACCAGATGATGCAGGACATCCGCAACTCGGACTACCAGCCCGTCGTCGAAGACCACGTGAAGGATGAGCCCAAATGACGACTGCCCGGATGATCCTCGTCGCCACCGACCTTTCCGCGCCGGCGCGCCATGCTGTCCAGCGCGCCCTTCTTCTGGCCTCCTCTGCCGGCAGCGAAGTTCACATAGTCCACGCGCTGGAGCTGGATGCCCTCGACAGCCTGCGCGAGCTGCTCGGCGCGAACCTCTCGGCGACCAAGGCAGCCCTCGAGGCCGACGCATGCGACCGGCTGGCGCAACTGGCGACCGATGCCGCAGACCGCCAGGGCCTCGCCGCGCAGACGCGGGTCGTTGCGGGAGCGCCGCTCGCGGTCATCGCTGGCGAGTCCGATGCGCTGGATGCCGGCCTCCTCGTGCTTGGCGCACGCGGCGAGTCCTTCCTGCGACACGCCATGCTCGGATCGACGGCGGCGCGTCTGTTGCGCAAGTCGGTGCGGCGCCCGGTACTCGTGGTCAAGCAACCGCCGCGCGGAGACTACCGCAACGTTCTGGTCGCGGTGGACTTCTCGCCGGCCTCGCGGCTGGCCATCCGTGAGGCGAGGCGATGGGCACCTGGGGCCGAGCTCGTCCTGCTGCATGCCTTCGAGTTGCCCTATGAGGGCAAGCTGACCTATGCCGGCGTCGAGGAGCAAGTCATTCGGCAGTACATCAGCGACGGCATCAGGACTCGGCGCGAGCGACTTCATGAACTCGCGGCGAGCGCGGGTCTTGCTTCGGGCAGCTGCTTGGTGCGAGTAATCCACGGCGACCCCTCCCAGCAGATCATCGCCATGGAACAGGAATACGATGCCGACCTCATTGTCGTGGGCAAGCACGGCACGCACATCACCGAGGAGTTGCTGCTCGGCAGCGTGACCAAGCATGTGCTGGCCGAAGCGCAGGGCGACGTGCTCGTCGTGGCGGACACCCGCCCTGCCGAAGACAGGTTGCCGTGAGTCCCTCGCGCTGTTCGGCGGCCGGGCAGGGGCCGACGTCGCGATCCAAGGTCGGCAGGCAGCGGGCCGCGACGCGCAGTGCGGGAGCCACTGCGCGTAAGCGGCGATGAGCGGGCCGGATTCTCGCGGCGGGACGACACAGTGGAGCTCGGGTTATGGGTTCCTGGTAGCAACGCTCGGCGCAGCCGTAGGGCTGGGGAACATCTGGCGCTTTTCGTACGTCGCCGGCGAGAACGGCGGCGGCGCCTTCGTCCTTGTTTACGTCGTCGCAGTGCTTGCGCTGGGATGGCCGCTGCTCATCGCGGAGTTGGCCATCGGTCGCACCACTCGTGCCGATGCGGTCTCGGCGTTCGGGCGGATCTCGGCGGCGCGGCCGTGGCGGTGGCTGGGCTGGATCGGAGTGCTCGCATGCGTCGGCATTCTGAGTTACTACCCGGTCGTTGCAGGCTGGGTGGCGAATTACCTGTGGCAATACCTGCATGGCGCCGCCGCTCTGCCTGAGCCCGCCGGATACGCCGCCCACTTCCAGTCGGTGATATCGGATCCGGTACAGGCATTGTTCTTCTTTTCGCTGGTGATGATTGCAACGATCGCGATCGTTGCGGCGGGCGTCGAGCGCGGGATCGAGCGCACTTGCACGCTGCTGATGCCCGTCTTCGTCCTGCTGCTCGTGTCTCTGAGTGGTTATGGACTCTCGCTCGACGGCGCCGGGCGCGCCATGTCGTTCATGTTCATGCCCGATTGGGATGCCTTGCGCAGGCCCGCGACCTACCTCGCCGCCATCGGTCAGGCGTTTTTTTCCATCGGTCTCGGCATGGGCGTGCTGATCACCTACGGTGCCTACGTCCCAGCGCGTGAAAAGCTCCCGCGTGCCGCCTTGTTTCTGGTGCTGGGGGACACACTGATCGCACTCCTTGCCGGGCTGATGATCTTCCCGGCCGTTTTCACATACGGCGTGGATCCAGCACAAGGGCCGACGCTGGCGTTCGCGGCGCTCCCGGAGGTGTTTCGATTGATGCCCGGAGGGCGCTGGTTCGCGATCGCCTTCTTCCTGCTGCTCATCATCGCCGCACTGACTTCGTCGGTGGCGCTGCTCGAGGTACCGGTGGCATGGGCGATGGCGCGGTGGCGCTGGCGCCGCGCCCGAGCGGCGGTTACTATCGGCGGACTCGCGCTGGCCTGTGGTGCTCCGGTGGCACTGGGTTACGGCATGCTCGCACCGGCGCACTCCAGCGGCGTTCCGTTGCTCGACCGCATCGACCATGTGGCATCCAATGTCCTCCTTCCGCTGAGCGGCATTTCCATCGCGCTGCTGGTCGGATGGGCATGGCGCGGGATGGCGGCGCGCAGCGCGGCCGATCTGGCTGAGGCCGTCGCTGGCGCACTGTGGCACTGGAGCATGCGATTTGTGCTTCCGGCCGTGATTGGGCTCGTGATGAGCCGCGGGCTGGGTTGGATCTGAGGCGTCGCCGTGCGAGCGCTTGTCCACAGGTCCGACTCGAATTTTGGAATCGACGATGCGGAACAATGTGACCCAGAGTGAAATGCCGAGCTGGCATGACCGGTCGGCGGAATCGGTACTTGCCGACCTGAAGGCCACTGCGTCAGGTTTGAGCCATGACGAGGCGCGGTCACGCCTCGAGACATACGGCCCCAATCGACTGCCCGAACCGCCGCGGCGCAGCGCGCTCATGCGCTTTCTGCTGCAGTTTCACAACATCCTGATCTACGTGCTGCTGGGGTCGGCCGTGATCACGCTCGCGCTGGACCACGTGGCGGACACGGCGGTGATCCTCGCGGTCGTGATCGCGAACGCGATCATCGGATTCGTCCAGGAAGGCAAGGCCGAGAAGGCCATGGAGGCCATTCGCCGCATGCTCGCCCCCCGCGCCGCAGTACTGCGGGGCGGCGAACGGCAGACGGTGGACGGTGAGGCGCTCGTGCCCGGGGACATCGTGCTGCTCGAGGCCGGCGACAAGGTGCCCGCCGATGTGCGGCTCGTCATGACGCACGGCGCATTCGTTCAAGAGGCCATCCTCACCGGCGAATCGGTACCGGTGGAGAAGGGCGTCAAGCGGGTTCCCAAGGGCGCTGCGCTGGGCGACCGGACCTGCCTGGCGTTCAGCGGCACGCTCGTCACCACGGGCCAGTGCAAAGGGGTGGTGGTCGCCACGGGAGCGGCGACCGAGATCGGACGCATCAGCGGAATGCTGTCGACCGTCGAGGCACTGACGACGCCGTTGGTGAAACAGATGGACGTGTTCGCCCGCTGGCTGACCGTACTGATCCTGTTGGTCGCCGCGATCCTGCTCGCGTTCGGCTACTTCGTCCGCCACTACCCCTTCGCAGACATGTTCATGGTGGTGGTCGGATTGTCCGTAGCCGCGATACCCGAAGGGCTCCCGGCCGTTCTGACCATCACCCTCGCCATCGGCGTGCACGCCATGGCACGGCGCAATGCCATCGTCAGGCGACTTCCTGCCATCGAGACGCTGGGTTCGGTGTCGGTGATCTGCACGGACAAGACCGGCACGCTCACACGCAACGAGATGGCCGTGGCGTCTGTTGCAACCGTTGCTGGCGTCTATGCGGTTCAGGACGCGGGCTACGCACCTGCAGGTGAGATCTTCCTTGGGGGTCGCGCGATCGCAGCCATTGAACACCCGATGCTGGCCGAACTGGGCCGCGTCGCTGCCTTGTGCAGCGACGCCTCGCTGCGCGAGCACGAAGGCGATTGGACGGTGGAGGGCGACCCAATGGAAGGTGCGCTCCTTGCATTCGCTGGCAAGGCCGGCGTCGACTGGCGCGATGAGCGCAGCACCTGGACCCGCACCGACGCCATCCCCTTCGATGCTAAGCATCGTTTCATGGCCACGTTGAATCACGACCACGAAGAGCATGCGTTCGCCTTCGTGAAGGGTGCGCCGGAGCGGATCGTCTCCATGTGCAAGGAGCAACGATCGGCCTCGGGTGGGGTGCAGCCGCTGGAGGAGGGGTTCTGGCACGAATCCGCCGACCGCATCGCTTCTCAGGGCCAGCGCGTGCTCGCGCTCGCGTCACGACCCGTGTTGCCAGAGCACACAGTTCTCGAGCACACGGAAGTCGAAGGCACGTTGACACTGCTCGGACTGGTCGGGCTGATCGACCCGCCGCGCTCGGAGGCGATTGCAGCAGTGGGCGAATGCCATAGCGCGGGCATTCGCGTGAAGATGATCACTGGCGATCATGCGGGAACTGCAAGGGCGATCGCTCGGCAAATCGGTTTGCAGAATCCGGAGAAGGTACTCACCGGCGTCGATCTTGACGCCATGGACGCCCCGAGGCTTGCCGCCGCGGTGCTGGAGACCGATGTTTTCGCCCGCACCAGCCCCGAGCACAAGCTCCGCCTGGTGATGGCGCTGCAGTCACACGGCATCAGCGTCGCCATGACCGGTGACGGAGTGAACGACGCGCCGGCGCTGAAACGGGCGGATGCGGGTATCGCGATGGGCAAGAAGGGCACCGAGGCCGCTAAGGAGGCCGCGGAACTCGTGCTGGCGGACGACAACTTCGCGTCGATCGTCGCGGCCGTCCGGGAGGGGCGGACGGTCTACGACAACATCAAGAAGGTCATCAGCTGGACGCTTCCCACCAACGCAGGCGAAGCCATGACCATCATCGCGGCGCTGCTCGTGGGCATGACGTTGCCTGTGACGCCGGTGCAGATCCTGTGGATCAACCTGATTACCGCCGTCACGCTCGGCATTGCATTGGCGTTCGAGCCGACGGAGGACAACACCATGCGCCGTCCGCCCCGCCCTCGCAACGAACCCCTGCTCAATGGCGAACTGGTGTGGCACATCGTGCTGGTGGCTGTTCTGTTCGTGTGCGGCGTATTCGGCATCTTCGCCTATGCGATCGACCGCGGCTATTCGGTCGAACTCGCCCGCACCATCGCCCTCAACACACTTGTCGTCATGGAGATCTTCCATCTGTTCTTCATCCGGAACATCTACGGAACCTCGCTTACCTGGAAAGCGGTGCGCGGCACCAGGGTGGTGTGGCTGACGGTCATCATCATCACGGTCGCCCAGTTCTCGATCACGTACCTTCCGCCGCTGCAAGCGGTATTCGGGACCGAATCGGTGCCGTTCCTGGACGGGCTGCTCATCGTCGGTGTCGGCATCGCGTTGTTTGCCATCATTGAAATCGAGAAACAGCTGCGGCTGCGTCTTCGTGCGATGCGGGCGCCGTGAGGAGGGCGCATCGCCGTGAGCTGCTCTGGGCTCTTGTTCCCTTGGAGCGGCGCGGCCGCATTGCGACACAGCCGCTCGGTGTTGGCGCTGGTCCCTGCCTGGGCGGAGCCACGCAGCGCCTGTTTCGCCCGTCCGGCGCCGCGCGCGTCCCCAAGGGCTGCAACGACGCTTGGGAGGAGGGGGAGCGATGCGCCTGGAGCGATCCGGGCGTGGACATTCGGCAGAATCCCTTTGACAACCCCAGCGACGATGAAACCAGAACGCCGTGACACCGCCCACCAGCTGCTATGCAGCGCACGATGGCTGATCGCGGCGGCAGCCATGCTGGTGCTGGTGGCTGTGCTCGGCTGGCTGACGGACACACCGGTCCGCAGCCTCTTTCCATACGGGATCGCCGTAGGCTTGGCGACCTGGCATCACGGCATGACGGCCGGGGTTGTCTTCGCGGGCCTGGGAACGCTCGCGGCTCTTGCGACGGGTGCCTTTCCCAGCCACGAAGGTCTGCGTGGGCAGGAGCTGGGAGAGGGGCTCTACACCTGCCTCAAGCTGTCCGTTGTTGTCCTGGGCGTCAAGCTGGGAAAGCTCGCAAGGCGGGTTTAGCAGTCAGGAGAGACCCCTTGGCGCGACCACAGCCGACCACCACTGTCCGCTGGTGAAGCGCTCTGCCAGAATGCTTGAGGTTGATCTGGCTCCGCCAGATCGTTCTCCGAGAGGAGCGAGTCGATCGATCTTGATGATGACCTTCAACTACCCCGCCCTTGCGACTCGTGACGGTAAAAAAATGCGCAAAAAAGCTCGGCGGGACAATAGCTTAATGAATTCGATGCCAGTCCTTCTTCGTCGTTGCCCTGACCGACGCCGATGCGTCGCCGACGGTGTCCGCGATGGTTCTTGGAGTCGATAGATGTCGATAGATCTCGAAAGGTCGCTTCCGGCCGAATCGCCCGCAAACCCGCGCCAATGCTGGTGCTCCGCACTTTGACGGTAAAAGTGACGGTAAATTTCTGCGGATCAGCCTCCGGTGCATTACAAATCAATAGGTTAGAAGGCTCGTTGATGATTGAGTGGAAATCGCGAGGTTCCTTCGGCGCCAGTATTTCCGCGGCGGGTTTCGGACTGCATGTGAGATACACCAGAAACGTGTGCCACAAGCGTATGTCAAGACGCCCGTCGGCGAGCAGCGGCTGCATGTCGAACAGATCGCGAGGGTGCTGCCGCGACAGTGCGGCTGAGAGTTTGCCGGCATAGAGGTCGGCGAAGTCGAGTACCTGCATTTCGGCAAACCCGAACGCGCGTTCGACGCCAGGACGCACAGTGAGCATGCGCACCGGATGCACAGTGCCGCGCATCACGGGTGTTGTCTCGATTTGCACGCGGCAACGGTTGCGACTCGCGATCAGCCGGTTGATGCCCGCCGTTTCGGTGCCACTGGTTTGCACGTGCAGTCGCAGCGGTCCGGATCGTAACTGCTCGCCGATCTGTTCGAGGGCTGCGGAGATTTCCCGCACGTCGTTCGCAAAGTCGCCGACCGGCAGCCATGTCAGGTCGATGTCCACCGATAGACGCGGTAGATCGGTCTCGAACAGGTTGATGGCGGTACCGCCCTTCAGAGCGAAGCGCTTCTCTCTTGCCAGGACTGGCAGGATCTCCACCAGCAGCTTCACGCGTTCCGCGTAGCGACTATCCCAGTTGGGCATCGAGGTCCGCCGGGAGCGTGATGTTGTATTTGGCATTGAGCTTGCCGTCGCTGACGAGCACGCGCTTGCCGCGGCCGAGGTCCACGTTCTGCAATTTCACATGGGGAAGCCACGCGTGGTGATGGCGTTCCGCGAGAGCGAGGAACAGCCGCTTCGCCTTGACGCTGTGGCAGTGCTGCAGCAAGGTCGTGACGAGTTGCGGCCGGAGTGTCGTGAGCCCTTGCAGAACGGCATCCACTTCATGCACGAGGGCATTGTCCGGTAGCTCATCGCACAGTTCGAGAATTGCCCGCTCTGGCATCGAGACGACAACCCCGCCCGCGCGTGGATTTTCCAACACGCGTTCCAGGCCCTGAGCATTCAATGCGTCATCGGAGGTGTTGGCGCCGAAAGCGAGCGGCGGCCAGTCGAACGGCCCGGGTCCGCAAGCCTGTATGCGTTCGGGCAGCGGCAGCCTATGCGCCCATGCGGGCAGCTTGGCGCCGTACAGTGTCAGCGTCGCGGACTCGCCGAGTCGCAGGTAGTGTTCATAGCCCTGCCGCGCCAGTGCAAACCGGCCGCCAGCGTGGATGGCAAGTTGCTCGCGCGTTTGCAGGGAGTGCAACAGGCCGTCCCAAGTCGCCGTGCCGCCTTTTCGGAGGTAGGCTCCACGGGTGGGCGACTGCAGCCAGCTGCCCGCCTTGTAGCGGGCGAGGAGGTTGCTGGGGTAGCCGTTGGCGCGCAGCCACCGGCTGGAGACCAGGGTGGTATCGCCCAGCATCTCCAGAAGGCGGTTTAGCTTCTCGTTCTTTGAGTCACTCATGGTGACTAAAATACGATTTTTATAAACCTCTCGCAAATTGAGGTTTACAAAATGTGAATTATAGTCACTTCTGGGCCGACCCGGGTTTGACCAGTATCGCGAGCCAGAGGCCTGGAACCTGTTTCTGTCTGGACTGGTGGCACTGGCGCTCTGGCACGAGGATGCCGCAACAGCGATCGGCATCTCCCGGGACCCGGGCGATGACAAGTTCCTCGCACTGGCGGTGACTGGTCAGGCCGACGCGATCATCAGTGGCGACCGCGACCTGCTGGAGCTGGGTACGCATGAAGGTATTCCAATCTTCACGCCGGCGCAGTTCCTGCTGGGTTGGCGCGGATCGGAGCCATGATCGAAGCTGGAGTGCGGAAAGGCTTGCCGGCCACGTACCATTATCGGATACTGACCCCGGGGCAACCGGAGGCACAGGCCCTGTCCACGCGTCGTTTCAGGCTGATCGCCCGCGTCCTGTCGCTGGCCCTGCTCGTCGGGCAGATGGGCGCGATGGCGCATGCGTATTCCCACGTCGCGGACGATTCGCAGGGCCTGCCGGAGACCACCCAGGGCTGTCGCACCTGCCATTCGGCTGCACCGCTCCTGAGCGCGATCGGCGGTTCTCAGTCCCTGTTGCTGGTGGCCCCGAGTGCCGCCGCCGTTTTCGTGACCGCCAGCGCCGCGCTGGTTCCGGTCGGCCCGCAACATCCGGCATTTCGCTCCCGGGCACCGCCCATCCTCGTCTGATCAGCGCGATGACCGCACGGCTGCGCGCACGCGCGGTCGTGTCCGTTGATTCGAGACGAGGAGTTGCCAATGAGGAATTTCAGGCACGTTGTGGCGACCATGGCACTGGCCTGCGGACTGTTGCCGGTGCTCGCCGGCGCCGACGACGAGGTCGCGGCGCTGCGCGCCGAACTCGCGACATTGAAGGCTGACTACGCCGAGCGCCTGGGCGCGCTCGAGGCGCGGATCGCGGAGTTGAGCGCCGCGACGGCCACGTCTGGTTCGGCCGCGACGGCCGCGGCCGATTCGACTGCCGCCTCGGCTTTCAATCCGGCAATCTCACTGGTGCTCGCCGGCAATTACACGAGCCTGTCGGCGGACCCGGCGAGCTGGCGCGTGGCCGGCTTCATGCCGGGCGGCGGCGAGGTGGGCCCGGGGGAGCGTAGCTTCAATCTGGCGGAATCGGAACTGGTGCTGGCCGCGAACGTCGATCCGTATTTCGCGGCGACGCTGATTGCGGCCATTACGCCGGAAGAAGAGATCGAAGTGGAGGAGGCGTATTTCCGCACGCTCGCGCTGCCCGCGGGCTTCAGCGCCAAGGGCGGGCGCTTCCTCTCGGGCTTCGGCTACCTGAACGAGGTCCATGCGCACGCCTGGGACTTCATCGACCAGCCGCTGGTGTACCAGGCGCTCTTTGCCAACCAGAGGGCGCAGGATGGCGTGCAGGTCAAATGGCTGGCGCCGGCGGATCTGTTCGTCGAACTGGGCGCCGAGTCGGGTAACGGCGGCGCCTTTCCCGGTACACGCCGCAACCGTAACAGCCTGAACGGCATCACGCTCTTCGCGCACCTGGGCGGCGATCTTGGCGATTTCGCGAGCTGGCGCGCCGGCGGATCCTGGATCGACCTCGACGCCGAGGATCGCGGCTACGAGGCAGCGGACCAGTCCGGTGCGCCGGTGCGGAACGCATTCACTGGCAGTTCGCGCACCTGGGCGGTGGATGCGGTGCTGAAGTGGCGGCCGTATGGCGACGTCGCGCGCCGCGAACTGAAGCTCCAGGGCGAGTACTTCAGCCGCCGGGAGAAAGGTCAGCTCGCCTTCGACACGGAGGGCGCGGGCCTCGCCGATACCTATCGCAGCCGGCAGTCCGGCTGGTACGTGCAGGGCGTGTACCAGTTCCGGCCGCGCTGGCGCGCCGGCCTGCGCTACGACTCGCTCGACTCGGGCACGCCAGGTATCGGGCTCGTGGACTCAGGCGCGCTGCCGGTGGAATCCTTTGCCGCGCTGCTCGCCGGGGATCCGCAGCGCGTCAGCCTCATGCTCGACTGGAGTCCGAGCGAGTTCTCGCGTCTGCGCGCGCAGTACGCCTGGGACGAGGCGCGGGACGACGGCGAGCGCGATGGCCAGTTCCGCGTGCAATACCTCTACGGCATCGGCGCGCACAGCGCGCACAAGTACTAGGAGCGACAGTCATGACTCATTGGATGCGCAGCGTGCTGGCACTCCTGTGCCTGGCCGCGGCCGATCCGGCGCAGGCGGCGATCAAGGTGCTCGCCACGACGGCGGACTGGGGCGCACTGGCCACCGAGCTCGGCGGCGACCGCGTCAATGTCTATACGGCGACCGGCGCACTGCAGGACGTGCACCGCGTGGACGCCAGGCCGAGCCTCGTGGCCCGGGCGCGCACGGCCGACCTGCTCATTGCGAACGGCGGTGACCTGGAAGTCGGCTGGCTGCCGGTGCTGGTGCGCGAATCCGGCAACCAGCGCATCCAGCCGGGCAGCCCGGGCTACTTCGAGGCCGCGGCGCAGGTGCGCCTGCTCGAGAAGCCGGCGCAGCTCGACCGGGCGCTGGGTGACATCCATCCACTGGGCAATCCGCACCTGCAACTGGATCCGCGCAACATCGCCAGGGTGGCGCAGGCGCTCACCGCGCGGCTCGCCGCGCTCGATGCCGCGAACGCGGCGTACTACCAGCAGCGCGGCGCGGATTTCGACGCGCGCTGGAGCGCGGCGCTGGCGCGCTGGGCGCAGCGCGCTGAACCGCTGCGGGGAGTGCCGGTCGTCGTCATGCATCGCGACCAGGTGTATCTGTGCCACTGGCTGGGGCTGCAGGAGCTGGCGGCGATCGAGCCGAAACCGGGCGTGCCACCGAGCGCGGGGCACCTGAGCCAGCTCGTGTCGAAGCTCCATGACACGCCCGCGCGCATGATCCTGCGCAATGCCTACAACGATCCGAAGGCGGCCGACTGGCTGGCGGAACGCGTCAGAACGCCGGTGGTGCTGCTGCCGTATTCGGTCGGCGGCACGGCGGCAGCGCAGGATCTGTTCGGGCTCTTCGACGACACCCTGAACCGGCTGCTGGCGGTATTGCCATGAATATTCTCTCCATCGACATGAGCATCCTGTGGCCGGCGCTGATCGCCGGCATCCTGGTCGCGGTCTCCCACGTGCCGCTCGGCCAGCAGGTACTGGCGCGCGGCATCGTGTTCATCGACCTCGCGATTGCGCAGGTGGCGGGGCTCGGTGTCATCGCCGCGAGCAGCTTCGGCCTGCCGATCGAAGGTTGGGGCGCGCAGGCGGCCGCCGGCGCCGCGGCACTCGCGGGCGCGCTGCTGCTGACCTGGACCGAGCGCAGGCGGCCGGAGATCCAGGAAGCGCTGATCGGTATCCTGTTCATCCTGGCCTCCACCGCGCAGATCCTCGTGCTGGCCAACGACCCCCACGGCGGTGAGAACCTGAAGGACCTGCTCGCGGGGCAGATCCTGTGGGTCGCCAATGAACAACTGCTGCGCACGGCCGTGCTGACCGCGCTGTTCGCCGCCGTGTGGTTCCTCGGGCGCGAACGGATCGGCCGCGCCGGCTTCTATGTGCTGTTTGCGCTGGTCGTCACCGCATCGGTGCAGCTCGTCGGCGTCTATCTGGTATTCACGACGCTGATCGTGCCGGCGGTCGCGACCTACCACTACCCGGCCGGAAGGCAACTGCCGCTGGGCTACGCGCTCGCGATCGGGAGCTATCTGGTCGGGCTCGCGGCGTCGGTCCTCACCGACCTGCCGTCGAGCGCGGTGATCGTCTGGGTGATGGCAGCGCTCGGATTGTTCATCCACCTGGCTGGCACACGCGAACCGGGCCGACTGGGATAGCGCCTGTCTCGAGATGGAACATCGCTGCGATCTTCGCCTCGGCCGGCCGCGGTGTGCGACACTTGGCCTTCCGAGACCCACAGGGGAGTGGCGTGATGACCAGATTCAGCGTGGCGCGGCTCGCCGCCGCAACGGCCCTGGCCTTGGGCAGTACCGCGGCCCTTGCCGCCAGTGATGCCTATCTCAAGATCGAGGGTGTCGAGGGCGAGTCCGCCGTGAGCGAACCTCAGACTATCGAGGTCGCTGCGTGGTCCTGGGGCCAGAGCAATCCGACGAGCGTCGGGCCCGGTGGCCTGTCGTCCGGCAAGTCGGGCGCGCCGGCCACGGAAGAAGTCGACGCGGCGACGTCGGCCCCGGCCGACCAGGCGGCCAGCGCCTGCGCGCCGGGCCAGCACATCCGGCAGGCCGTGCTCACGGCCGACGGCCGCAGCTACCAGCTTACCGACGTCGTCGTCCTGTCCTGCTCGACGGGCGCGGACGGCATGCGCAAGCACGAACTGAGCGGCCACGTCACGCTGATCCGGTAACACACGGCCGGACCGGTAGGCCGGAGCGCGGCCCGCACACGGGGGGGCGGAACCAATGGCCGAGCGGATCGAGCGGTTTTCGACCACGCTGCAGCAGTCACAGACACTGCGCGTGGTCACGGTCGCGGTCCTGGTCCTCGTGCTGCTGATCCCGGTCGGCATGATCCGGGGCCTCGTCGCCGAGCGCGAGGCGCGGCGCACGGACGCCGTTCAGGAGGTGTCCGCGAAATGGGGCGAAGTGCAGCAAGTGATCGGGCCGTACCTGGTCGTCCCGTATGTCATGAACGTCGAATCGCGCCAGGATGACCGTTCCGTCGTCCAGCGCCGTGCCGCGCAGGCCGTGTTCCTGGCGGACAGCCTCACGACCACGGCGAAGCTGCGCACCGAAATGCGCAGCCGCGGGATCTACCGCGTGCCGGTCTACCGGATGGAAATCCTCGCCACCGGTCAGTTCTCGCGGCCGGACTTCACCAGACTCGGCATCGAGCCGGCCGCGGTCGACTGGAATCGCGTGCGGCTCGTGCTCGGGATCGCCGATACGAGGGCGATCCAGGAGCACAGTTCCGTCGTCTGGAACGGGGTCGAGCTGCGGATGATGCCGGGCAGCGGCAGCCGGGCGGCGTCGCCGGCCGGCATCCACGCGGTGGTCGGCTTCCCGGGCGACGCTTCGAGGATCTCGTTCTCGCTGCCGCTCACGCTGAACGGCAGCCAGGGCGCGTACTTCGCCCCATTCGGTGAGAGTTCGGTCGTCGAAGTTGAATCCAACTTCCCGCACCCGAGTTTCCAGGGCCGCTGGCTGCCCGTGGAGCGCAGCGTCAGCGCTTCCGGATTTGCCGCGCGCTGGTCGATCCCGTTTCTCGGTCGCAGTTTTCCACAGGCGTGGAGCAGCGACGACGAACTGAAGATCGGCGAAGTGGCCGCCGGTTCGCGCTTCGGCGTCGACCTGGTCGACCCCGTGGACCACTACCGCATGGCGGAGCGCAGCGCCAAGTACGCGGGCCTGTTCATCCTGCTCACTTTCGCGACGCTGTGGCTGTTCGAGGTGCGCTCGGGCCTGCGGGTGCATCCGGTCCAGTTCCTGCTGCTCGGCGGCGCGCTCAGCCTGTTCTACCTGTTGCTGCTGTCGCTGTCCGAGCACCTGCCGTTCCTCGCCGCCTACGCGAGCGCGAGCGTCGCTGTCATCGGCATGGTCGCGGCCTACGGATTCACCGTGCTGGGGACGGCGAGCCGCGCACTGGCGACCGGTTCGGTCGTCGCCCTGCTGTATGGCTACCTCTATGTGCTGCTGCTCAACGAGGATTATGCGCTGCTGATCGGCTCGATCGGCCTGTTCCTGATCCTCGCCGTGATCATGTACGCGACCCGCAAGGTGGACTGGTACTCCGTCGGCAGCGGGCGCGATCGCTGAGCCGGGCCGGAGGATCGGTGGGAGCGGCTGGGCATTGATCCTGTCTATCGTGGTAACAGTAACAATCTATTGGCTCGATTGAGATCCGGCGCGCACAATCCGGCCCGGTTCGCCGGCTGACCCGGCGCCCAAGGAGGTTCGGATGAGCACGAGCAAACGCAGCACCGCGAGCCGACCGGTCATCGACATCGGCATCAGCGCCGCCGACCGCACGCAGATCGCCGCGGGTCTGGCCGACCTGCTGGCCGACAGCTACACGCTGTACCTGATGACGCACAATTTCCACTGGAACGTGACCGGCCCGCACTTCAACAGCCTGCACCTGATGTTCATGCAGCAGTACACCGAGCAGTGGAATGCGCTCGATGTGATCGCCGAACGCATTCGCGCGCTCGGTCATCCGGCACCCGGAACCTACGCTGAATTCGCGCGGCGCAGCTCGATCGCCGAGGTCGACGGCGTGCCTGCGGCGCTGGACATGGTCCGGCATCTGGTGGCGGCGCAGGAGGCGACGGCGCGGACCGCGCGGCGGCTGTTCGCTGTCGTGCAGCAGGCCAACGATCAGCCCACGGCCGATCTGCTGACCCAGCGGCTCGAGGTCCACGAAAAGACGGCCTGGATGCTGCGCAGCCTGCTCGAGGGCTGAGACGCAGTGGCCGACGGTGTCCCGATGCAGGTGTTGATCTGGCTGTTCCCCGGCGCCGAAGCGCTCGACTGCGTGGGCCCCTTCGAGGTCTTCACCACGGCGAGCCGCGTCGCCGGCCGGCGCGAGCCGGCCGCGGCGGCGCCATTCGAAGTCAGCACGGTGGCTGCTGCTGCGGGGCCGCTGCGGCTGCGCGGCGGGCTCGTGGTCCAGGCTGAGTTCATGGTCGCGGACGAACCGTCCGTCGACGTCCTGATCGTACCGGGTGGCGACGTGAGTGCGGAACTCGGAAACCGGCACAATGCCGCCTGGATCTCGCGGCAGGCACAGCGGGCCGCGGTCGTCGCATCGGTGTGCACGGGCGCCTTACTGCTGGCGCGCGCGGGGCTGCTGAATGACCGGGAGGCGACGACTCACTGGGAAGACATTGCCGACATGCGCCGGCTGTTTCCGGCTGTCCGGGTGGTCGAAGGCCGCCGCTGGATCGATACGGGTTCGGTGGTGACCTCGGCCGGAATCTCCGCCGGTATCGATATGAGTCTGCACCTGGTCGGGCGTCTCGCGGGGCGCGAACTGGCGCAGGCGACCGCCCGACAGATGGAGTATGACTGGCACCGGGACGATGGATCACGACGCTGACTGGATGCGCCGTGCGCTGACGCTGGCGGCGCTCGCCGAGGCCGAGGGCGAGGTACCGGTCGGCGCGCTGGTCGTGCGGGACGGCGAGGTGCTGGGCGAGGGCTGGAACCGGCCGATCGGCCTGCGTGATCCGACTGCGCACGCGGAGATTCTCGCCCTGCGCGCGGCCGCCGCACGCGCCGGTGACTATCGCCTCGGCGGCGCCACGCTGTACGTGACGCTCGAACCGTGCCCGATGTGTGCCGCGGCGAGCGCGCACGCCCGCATTGCGCGCCTCGTATTCGGCGCCTGGGATCCGCGTCAGGGCGCAGCCGGCAGCGTGTTCGACCTGCTGACGGCGCCGGCGCTGAATCATCGCGTCGATGCCTTCGGCGGCGTGCTGGCGGAAGAATGCGGAGCGGTGCTGCGGGAGTTCTTCGCGGCCCGGCGGCACGGCGACCGCCTATGAGGCCGGCGCGGCGAGGTCGGCCCCGGTGCCGGGCACCCGCAGCGCCCCGCCCGGCGTACCGGTCATCCATTCGAGCACCTCGAGATAGGTCTGCACGTTGCGCACGAAGCCGACCGTTTCCCAGCCGCGTGCGTAGCCGAGGCGGGTCTGCGTGAACCAGCTTTCCTGGGCGAGCAGCGGCAGCACGCCGCGCACCGCGTCCCAGGAGTCGGGATCGCGACCCTGGCGCTGGGCCAGCACCCGCGCGTCCTCGAGATGACCGTAGCCGATGTTGTATGCGGCGAGTGCGAACCAGGTGCGGTCCGGTTCGGCGATGCGCTCCGGGATCGTGGCGCGGACCAGCACGAAATAGCGGGCGCCGCCCAGGATGCTGAGCCGCGGGTCGCTGCGGTCGGCGACGCCCACGCGCCGCGCCGTGTCCTCGGTCAGCATCATCAGGCCGCGGACGCCGGTCGGTGATACCGCGGCGCGCTGCCACTGCGATTCCTGATAGCCGATTGCGGCGAGCAGGCGCCAGTCGAGTCCGGTCGCGGCCGCGGCTTCCTCGAACCATGGCCGGTAACCGGGCAGCAGCTCGCGCACGCTGCGTACGAACGCGGCGGCGTCGATGCGCTCGACCCGGGCCAGGGACTGATCGTGACGGGCGAGGATCGCGGCCAGGCGGCCGTCCGCAGTGATGCCGCCGAAGTAGCGTTGCACGGCGGCGAGCAGGTCACGGCCGCGCGGTCCGAGTCCCCAGGCGATGTCCTCTGATTCCTCCAGCGTGAACGCCGGTCGCAGCTCCGGATGGAAATGCCGCCCGAGCGCGAACTCGCTCGAGTCTGCCACCGTCAGCTCGATCGTCCCGCCGGCGACCTGGGCGAGCAGATCGAGCTGGTCGACACCGTCCACTTCCGCCCATTGCAGGCCGGGCAACTGCGCGGCCAGTCGGGCGAGGCTGGCGGCGTGGGTCGAACCACGGATCACGGCGATGCGGCGGCCCGCGAGTTCGCCGGGGCGCGCCGGCAGCGGGCCGCGCACGCGGCCGATGACGTGCTGGCTGATGCGACGATAGACCGGTCCGAACAGTGCGCTCGCGCGGCGGGGCTCATTGACGACGATTCCGGCGGCGGCCAGGTGGGCGCGATTGCGGCGTACCTCTTCGAGCGCGGCGGCTCCCGAAGGCAGCACCCGCACCTCGAGCGTGACGCCGAGTTCGCGCGCGAAGCCGGCAGCCAGCTCGAACTCGGGGCCGTCCGGACCCGCCGTGCCCTCGAAATAGGCCGTCGGGCTGTTGCGCGTCGCGATGCGCAGCGTGCCGGCCGCGCGGATCTGTTGCAGCAACGCCGGCGGTGTCGAGCTGGTGCCGATCACGCTTGCCACCAGCACGATGGCCGGCAGGCCGAAGCGACGGCGGACGGGCCATCGCGGTCCGCCGGACTGCGCTGGTTGCGGCTGCATTGAGGTAGCATAGCGGCTCCGCGCGCTGCCGCCATGGTGACGTGCGGGAATGGAATCCCGGAGAGGTACCGAAGCGGTCATAACGGCACCGACTCGAAATCGGATGGGGGCATTACGCTCCACGTGGGTTCGAATCCCACCCTCTCCGCCATACACCCATAACGCGTTGAAGACCAACGCGTTTTTTTCGGCCGAAGAGCGTAGGCGGTCCAAAGTGGTGAGCCAGTTTCTGAAAGGCTCGCCCGTGAAACTGTCCGCCCACCTGAGACGCTCCCGCCACGGCGTCTTCTACTTTCGCTGCATCATCCCCAAGGTCCTGCGCCCGCTCTACGGCGGCAAGACCGAAATCAAATACTCGTTGAGAACTCGCGACCCTGTGTCGGCGAGGCGGGATGCCTATATCCTATCGGCTGAGACTGCCCACATATTTCACAAGGCGAAACAGACGATGTCCCGTTACGATCCCCGGGCGTTCAACCCGAACGACCCGAGCACATGGCCGAGTGCGCGTGAGGACTCGCGCCGGTGGGAAATCACCCTGCCGAGCGGTCTCAGGATCAAAACCGACCCGAACAATCCAAGCGACCAAGCGAACGCCTTGGAGGCCATAGAGAGAATCGGCCAGCTTCCCAATCTGGTCGCCGCGTCCGTCCCGGTCGCGCCACCAGCTCCAAAGAAGCAGTCGATCAAGCTTTCCGAAGGGGTCGAACTCTACCTTACGCAACGGGCCAAGGATTCGGCCGTTCCCAAGACCATCATTGACATGCGGGGAACGCTCAACAGGTTTCTTGCCTGGACGAGTGACCCGCACGACCCGCCAGTCGATGAAATCGAGAAGAAGCTGATCGTCAAGTACAAGCGCCACCTGTTATCGGCAGCCGAGAACACGCGTGGCAAGACGGGGTTGTCGAAAAAGACGATCGAGAAGCACTTCATCTTTCTCCACGGCTTCTTCCAGTACCTGTTTGCCAACGAGTATTTGGCGAAAGACCATGAGCATCCTACTGCTGGCCTCACGCTATACGCAAAAAGGGAGAAGCGCAGACTCGTCAAGAGCGCTGCGTATCAGCCATTCGAGCGGAAGGAACTCGGACGCATCTTCGATCCGAACTACATCAAGGCAGTCAAGAAGCCACACGAGTTCTGGTTGCCGCTGCTGGGACTCTACACGGGAGCGCGAATCAACGAACTGTCCCAGCTATGGCAAGACGACATTCGAGAGATCGAGGGTGTTTGGTGCATCGACATCCACGGCAGGCGAGGCAACAAGCTCAAGAATGACAGCTCTGAACGCAAGGTGCCTTTGCACGACGACTTGATTCGATTGGGGCTTCTGGACTACATGGCGGATGCCGCTGACGTTGCCCCGGACGAACGACTGTTTCCCTACCTTCACGAAGGTTTGAACGGCTTTGGCGATGTGCCTTCCGAGGCGTTCGGGCGCTATCTGGACAAGTTGAAGATCGTCGATGCGAAGAAGGTGTTCCACTCGTTTCGCTCGACCTTGAATCAGACGTTGCAGGACGCATTATTGAGCCTTGCATAAATGCCTTGCAACTGTTCCGTATGCCGTGAGTCCAATCCGATGTACATTCCCGGACGGAGCGAGCATGCGGAAGTCAGAAAAGGTCGGTCGGGAGCTGCAGCGCCGTCGTCTGCGGGGAGGGCGTCTGTTGCTACGCGGCGAGTCGCAGGCGGAGGTGGCACGGCGGGTCGGGGTAACGCGCTCGACGGTGAGCGACTGGAACGAGGCGTTGCGCGCCGGCGGGCTGGAGGCGCTCAGGCGCCGGCCGCGCGGGCGACCCCCCGGACTCG